>Ga0105095_10001668_pt1 | contig 11754 bp, 9 predicted proteins | sample PPLLak2March2015_2_FD_79180 | JGI IMG/M metagenome (GOLD analysis project Ga0105095, IMG submission 79180) | Freshwater sediment microbial communities from Prairie Pothole Lake near Jamestown, North Dakota, USA - PPLs Lake P8 Core (3) Depth... | ecosystem: Environmental > Aquatic > Freshwater >... | reverse complement strand
GCTCTCGGTGTCGGTGAGCGCCCGGAGACGGTGAGCCGAGCGGATCCGCTCGAGCTCCTGGGTCACTTCCTGGGGTAGAGGCTCGGGATTGGTCAGTTTCGCCATGGCGGGATTCTACCTCGGCGCTCGAATTGGCGCGCGTCCCCTCCGAACGTTAGTCTAGTTCGATGTTCCGTCGGATCGGGCCCTGGACGTTCCCGCTTCTGGTCGCTCTGGGCTGTGAGGGCGTCGAGGAGCGAGCGGCCGCGAGGGAGCCCCAACGCGAATCACCCCCGGTGCACGACCAGACCGCCCAGGCGAAAATCGTCGCTTTCGGCGACAGCCTGACGGCGGGACTCGGCATCGGCCTCGACGAGGCCTATCCCGCCGTGCTGCAAGGTCTCCTCGACGAGGCGGGCTACGTCTACGAGGTGGTGAACGCCGGGGTCTCGGGAGACACCAGCGCCGGCGGAGTCCGCAGGCTCGACTGGGTGCTCGAGGGCCGCGCGGTCGAGGTACTGATCCTCGCGCTCGGCGCGAACGACGGCCTGCGCGGTCTTCCTCCGAGCGAGATGAAGAAGAACCTCGCGGACATCATCGCGCGGGCCAAGTCCCGAGGAATCCGCGTGCTTCTCGCGGGCTTCGAAGCGCCGCCCGACGCCCGCGACCAGTACCTCCAGGAGTTCGTCGCCGTCTTTCCGGCGCTCGCCGGGGAGCACGAGGTGGCGCTTCTTCCGTCTCTTCTCGATGGGGTCTCCGGCGTCGCCGAGCTCAACCAGGAAGACGGGAAGCATCCGAACGCGGAGGGCGCTCGCGTTCTCGCCCGGAACGTCTTTCGCGCCCTCGAGCCCCTTCTCCCCCCGCCTCAGCAGGAAAAGGACCGATGATCCGGCTCGAGAGCGTCTCGAAGGTCGTCCAGAGCGGTCCGGAGGAGCTCACCAGCCTTCATCCCCTCGACCTGGAGGTGCCGAAGGGGCAGTTCCTCTCGATCATGGGGCCCTCGGGAAGCGGGAAGTCGACGCTCCTCGGGCTCGTCGCCGGCCTCGACGCGCCGACGTCGGGCCGGGTCGTGGTCGACGGCGAGGATCTGACGGCTCTCGACGAGGACGCGCTCGCGAGGCTGCGCGGCGCGAAGATCGGCTTCGTCTTCCAGTTCTTTCACCTCCTTCCCTCCCTCACCGCGCTCGAGAACGTCCTCGTCCCCATGGAGATCGCGGGCATCGCCGGCGCCGACGCCCGGTCGCGGGAGCTCCTGCGGGAAGTGGGCCTTTCCGAAAGAACGCACCACTATCCGTCCCAGCTCTCGGGAGGCGAGCAGCAGAGAGTCGCTCTCGCGCGGGCGCTCGCGAACGAACCTCCCATCCTGCTCGCGGACGAGCCCACGGGAAACCTCGACGCCGAGAACGGCCGGCACATCGTCGAGATCCTTCTCGGCATCCACGAGCGACGGGGCACGACGATCGTGCTCGCGACCCACGATCAGGAGCTCGCCGGTAAAGCGGATCGCGTCCTCGTCCTGAGGGGGGGTCGGATCGAGCGCGTCCACGAGCGCGCCGCCGTCGTGCCGCTGGTCAGCGCGGCTTCGCGAGGATGAAGTTCGTACTCCGCATGGCGGCCCGCGAGCTCCGGGCGTCCTGGACGCGGCTCCTCTTCTTCTTCGTCTCCATCGCCGTCGGCGTCGGGGCCATGATCTCGCTCGGCTCCGTCATCCAGAGCGTGCGCGCGGCGTTGATGAAGGAGTCGAAGGGCATCACCGCCGCCGATCTCCTCATCTGGGCCGACCGGCCCTACAGCGACAACGCCCGGTACATCGTCGACGAGAAGCTCCAGAAGCACGGCGCGCTCTCGACCACGCGATCGGTCGAATCTACCGCCATGGCGCGGCCCGAGGACGAGAGCCGGAAGGCCACGACCATGGTCGAGCTTCGGGCGGTGGAAGAAGCGTTTCCCTTTTACGGCAGAATGGAGCTCGCGGACGGGAGACCCTACGAGCACGATCTCCTGAAGGGCCGGGGAGCGCTGGTGCGCCCGGAGCTCCTGACGCGGCTCGGAGTCCGCGTCGGCGACCGGATCCGGATCGGGGAGGCGAGCTTCGAGATCCGCGGAGTCGTGGTTCGCGAGGCCGGCCGCAGCCTGAGCATGTTCACCATGGGCCCGCGCGTCTTCATCGACCACGCCGACCTCGAAACGACCGGTATCCTCGACTACGCCAGCCGTATCCGCCGTCAGATCCTGGTCCGGGTCGACGAAGACAAGCTCGAGGATCTCGTCTGGGATCTGGAGGGCGCGCTCGCGAACGAGTTCGTCCGCGTGCGCTCCTATAAAGAGGCCGGCGACCAGCTCGCCCGGCGGTTGAATCGGGGCGAGAGCTACCTGAGCCTCGCGGGCTTCGTGATCCTCATTCTCGGAGGCGTCGGCGTCTGGAGCGTCGTCCGGGTCTTCGTGGCGCAGAAGCTCAAGAGCATCGCCGTCCTGAAGTGCGTCGGTGCCACGACCCGTCAGGTGCTCGCGATCTACGTCGTTCAGGTGCTGGCTTTGAGCGTCGTCGGATGCGCTCTCGGTCTTGGACTCGCCCGACTGGTCGTCGCCTGGATCCCGGTGGGTCTCGGGCTCGACGTGAAGGACGTGGAGTACGGGCTCACGGCGTCCTCGGTCGTCCAGGGAATCGCCATCGGACTCCTGGTCTCGGTTCTATTCTCGCTCATCCCCCTGCTTCACCTGCGCCTCGTCCGCCCGCTTTGGCTGCTCCGGCCCGAGAGCGTTCAGCCCGGGCCTCACCGGAGGAGCCTGCGGGAGCGTCTCGCGAGCCTCGACCGGATGCAGCTCGCCGCCGGAGTGATTCTGGTCCTTGCGCTCGTGGGGGTGGCCTCGTGGCAGGCGGAGTCTCTCCTCATCGGGGCCTACGTTTCCGCGACGTTCGTCGGACTCTCGGTCGCGCTGCATTTCGCCGGGAGCCTCCTCATCCGGGCGGTGGCGCCGCTCTCGAGAAGCTCCTATTTCCCGCTGCGCCATGCCGTGCTGAACGTGAGCCGTCCGGGGAACCAGACGCGGGTCATTCTTCTCGCCGTCGGCGTCGGGTTCTGCTTCGTGCTGGCGATACGCGGGATACAGACGAATCTCCTGGAGCAGTTCGCGGTGGAGCTGCGCGAGGATGCGCCCGATTTGTTCTTCCTCGATATCCAGGCCGATCAGAAGGACCTTCTCGAAGAGCGCGCGCGCCGCCTCGGCGCGTCGACGGTGAAGCTGGTTCCCGTCCTGAGAGGAAGGGTGGTCCGGGTGGAAGGCCGGACGCTCCAGCTGGAGTCGTACCAGGAAGTGCGCGAGCGCGATTGGCTCGGACGCGAGTACACCCTCACCTACCGAAATCATCTCGAGGACAACGAGCGCATCCTGGAGGGCGCATGGTGGCCGGAGAGCCACTCCTCCGAGCCCGAGGTCTCCATCGAAGAGAACCTGAAGGAGGACTTCGGAATGGAGGTCGGAGACGTCTTGACCTTCGACATCATGGGGCGGCAGTTGGCGGCCCGGGTGACGAGCATCCGCGAGGTCGAGTGGGCGGACGCCCGGAACGGCGGCTTCATGTTCGTCTTCCGACCCGGAGGGCTGGAGGGAGTCCCGAGCAGCTACGCCGGCTTCGTGAAGGGCCCGAACGACCCCATGGAGAGAGCCCGCTTCCAGAGCGACCTGGTCGAGGACTTCTACAACGTCTCGATCGTGGATCTGAGAGACATCCTCGACGACCTGGCTCAGGTCGTGGACCGGGTATCGCTCGCGATCACCGTCGTCGGGAGCGTGGCCCTTCTCTCCGGCGGACTCATCCTGCTGGGCTCGGTCGCGATGACCAAGTACCAGCGCTCTTACGAGACCGCGATCTTCAGGACGCTCGGCGCCAGCCGCCGCCGGGTCGCGGCCATGATGGTCCTCGAGTACGGGACGCTCGGCGCCCTCGCCGGCGCCATCGGTTCCCTGGGAGCCCAGGTTCTGACGTTCCTCCTGAGCGAGCGCGTCCTCGAGATTCCGTTTCGCCCAGACGTCCTCGCCCAGGCGGGCGCGATTCTCGCGGCGTCGTTCGCGGTGGCCCTCGTGGGCATGCTGGTCACGCTCGACGTTCTTCGCCACAAGCCGCTCTCCATTCTTCGGGTCGGTTGAAAGGAACTGGAGCATGATGAGAAAGAGACCGGCGGCCGAACGCGGGCACGCCCATCACGGCTGGCTCGACACGCGGCACACGTTCTCGTTCGCCGACTACCACCATCCCGAGCACATGGGTTTTCGGGTGCTCCGCGTCTTGAACGACGACCGTGTCGCCCCCGGAGAAGGGTTCGGGACCCACGGCCACCGCGACATGGAGATCGTCTCCTATGTCCTCGAGGGAGCCCTCGAGCACCGGGACAGCATGGGGACGGGCTCGGTCCTTCGCTACGGCGACGTCCAGCGCATGACCGCGGGCCGAGGCGTCACTCACAGCGAGTTCAACTCCTCGGAAGTCGAGCCCGTTCACTTCCTCCAGATCTGGATTCTTCCCGAGCGCCGCGGGCTCGACCCGGTCTATGAAGAGCGTAGCTTCTCCCCCGCCGAGAAGCAGGGTGTCCTCCGGAGGATCGTGTCCCGCGGGGGTGAAGGGGGAGCGCTCTCGATACACCAGGACGTCGCCATCTTCGCCGCGATCCTTCGGAGCGGAGACCGGGTCGAGCACGTGCTGAACCCGGGAAGACACGCGTGGGTGCAGGTCGCTACGGGTGGGGTGCGCGTCAACGGTCTCGATTTGGCGGAGGGCGACGGTCTGGCGCTGAGCGACGAGCCTCGAGTTCAGATCGAGGGTTCCGGGGAAGGGGAGATCCTGCTGTTCGATTTGCCGTGATTTCTTCGCACCAAGAGCTGCATACCCTGTCGTCATTTTTCATAGTAAAATGACGGCAAGGTGAGCAATCGATACGCCCGCATCGCCACCGTTCCCAGGGGGAGCTTCTTCCTGCTCGGGCCGCGCGGAGTCGGAAAGAGCACCTGGGTCCGGAAGCGGCTCGCCGGGGCGCGCCGATTCGACCTTCTGGACGAGGGGTACTTTCAGACGCTCCTCGCCGACCCCTCCTTGTTCGCGTCCGAGCTTCGGACGTCGAAGCCGCGGGAGTGGGTCGTCGTCGATGAAGTGCAGCGGCTTCCGGGCCTTCTGAACGAGGTACATCGATTCATCGAGGAGAAGGGGCTGAAGTTCGCGCTCCTCGGGTCGAGCGCGCGAAAGCTCAAGACGGCGGGCACCAACCTTCTGGCGGGGCGAGCGGTCCGAAAGCACATGTTTCCGCTCGTTCCCCTAGAACTGGGCGCCGATTTCCGTCTGGACGAGATCCTCGCGTTCGGAAGTATCCCCGTCGTCTGGTCGTCGGCGGATCGCCGAGGCGCTCTCGAAGGCTACGTTCAGATGTATCTCAAGGAAGAGATACGCGCCGAGGCGCTCGTTCGGAACCTTCCCGGCTTCGTGAGATTCCTTCCGATGGCCGCGCTTTTCCACGGTCAGACGGTGAACGTCTCGGCGATCGCGCGGGACTCGGGCACGGCTCGGACCACCGTCGAGGGCTACCTCGAGATCCTCGAAGATACGCTCCTGACGTTTCGTCTCCCCGCCTACGAGGCCAAGCTCCGGGTGCGGGAGAGAAAGCATCCAAAGCTCTTCTGGATCGACCCCGGTCTGGTGCGGGCCGTGCGGAAGACCTTCGGCCCCACGGCTCCCGAGGAGCGCGGGCCGCTCCTCGAGGGTTTTCTCCTGATGCTCCTGCGAGCCCACGCCGAGGAGCGCGATCTCTTCGACGAGATCTTCTACTGGGCGCCGGCTCAGGCCAGGAACGTCGAGGTGGATTTCCTTTTGAAACGCGGGCGCCAGCTTCTCGCGGTGGAAGTGAAGGCGACCCCCCGCTATTCGACGACGATGCTCGCCGGCCTCCGCGCCATCGGCGAGCTCGGGAGCGTGGTACGTCGCATTCTCGTCTACGGAGGCTCCCGCTCCCTCCGCACGAGCGACGGCATCGACGTCCTGCCCGTCGCTCGTTTCGCCGACGAGGTAGCTGACGGGAGCCTCTGGTCCGACTAAGGCTGCGTCACGTCCGGGGCGCCCTTCCGGTGTCTCTCGAACCAGCCGATGATGCTCAGGATCTTCGCGATATGGTGGCTCGGTCGCCGCGAGATGCCGTGCGGCTCTCCCGGGACCCGCACCAGCTCCGTCTCGACCCCGAGGAGCTTCAGCGCCTGGTAGTACTGCTCGGACTCCGACATCGGCGTGCGGTAGTCCTCTTCGCCGCAGAGCACCATCGTCGGGGTCTTCACGTTCTTCACCACCGAGAGGAGCGATCTCTTCTCGTAGTGCTCGACGTGATCCCAGGGAAGCCCGGGGAACCAGTACTTGCTCGTCATGTTGCCGATGTCCGAGGTCAACGTGAAGCTGTACCAGTTGATGACCGGGTAGACGGTCACCGCGGCCCGGAATCGCGTGGAGCGGCCGACCATCCAGGAGGTCAGGACTCCGCCGCCGCTTCCGCCCGTGACCATTACGTTCTCGGGGTCGATGTAGCCCTTGGCGATGACCGCGTCCACGCCGGAGTCGAGATCGTAGAAGTCGTCCCCGGGGTAGGCGTGGTGGATGAGGTTTCCGAAATCGTTGCCGTAGCTGGTGCTCCCGCGCGGGTTGGTGTAGAGCACCACGTAGTCGCGGGCGGCCATGAGCTGCTTTTCGATATCGAAGCGATCTCCGTAGTTCGCGAACGGCCCCCCGTGGATCTCGAGAATCAGCGGATACTTCCGCGAAGGGTCGAAATCCGGCGGCTTCAGGATCCAGCCCTGAACCTTCCGGCCGTCTTTCGACGAGTCGTACCAGACTTCCTCGACCTCGCCGAGCCTTTTGGCCGCGAACAGGTCCTCGTTCACCGCGGTGAGCACGCGGAGGTCGGAGCTCCCCACGGTGCCGACGGCGATATCGCCGGGCACGTGGGGACGGGCGTACGTGGTCGCGAAGGCGCCGTTTTTCGCGATCGAGATGGTCCCGCCTCCGCCGTAGGCACTGAAGCTCGCCCCGAGGTTCCCCGCGAGCTTCTGGATGGGGCCGTCGAGCGTCATGAAATGAAATCCGGTATTCCCCTGGTCGTCGGAGGTGAAGTAGACGCCGCTCCCGTCGGGAGACCAGCGGATGTTGGCGACGTCGCGGTCGAGGCTGTCGGTCAGGGGCCGTGCGCCGCTTCCATCGCGTGCCATCACGAAAAGTCGCGTGACCTGGTATCCCTGGTAGCGGTCGTCGAAACCGAGGTAGGCGATCCGGCGTCCGTCCGGGGACACCTGCGGCGAATGGTCGGGCCCTTTCCTCTGGGTGAGCGCCCTGACGGAGCCGTCGGCGAGCGAGAACTCATACACGTCGGTGTCGAGGGGCTCGAGCTCGTAGTTCGGGCGGCGGTTGGCGGAAAGGATCAGATGCTTGCTGTCCGGAGTCCAGACCGCCTCGGTCGCGCGGAACCCGACGCCGCCGTGCTGGAAATCGCCGCTCGAGATCTGACGAGGCGTGCCTCCTTCCGCGGGAAGAACGAAGAGGTGGTGGTAGCCGGGCTTCAGATACCCGGGGCCGTTGAAGCGATAGACGAGCTGGTCGATGACCCGGGCGGGCTCGGCCCAGGTGGCGCCCTCGGGTCTCGAAGGCATGCCCTTGACGGTTGGAGCCTCTTCGGGAACGAGAGCGGTGAAGGAGATCCACTTGCCGTCCGGCGACCAGGCGATTCCCGAGGGATCCGAGGTCAAGCTCGAAAGCTTCGCCGTTTGTCCGCTGTCCATCCACCGCCGGTAGATCTGCGGAGAGCCGTCCCGGTCGGAGACGTAGGCGATCTGGGTTCCGTCGGGAGACCAGCGGGGCGAGGTGTCGCTGAAGTTCCCCGTGGTGAGAGGCCGATGGTCCTTTCCATCGAAGCTCACGATCCAGAGATTCGATCGCCTCTGGTCCATCATGATGTCGGCGAACTGCCGGACGTAGACCACGCGGGTCCCGTCCGGCGATATCTGGGGATCGGAGGCGAGCTCCAGGTTGAAGATATCCTCGACCGACAGGCGATCGGACGGCGCTCCGGCGAGGGCGATTCCCAGGAACAGGGCTTGCAGCATGGCGGCCTCCCGTTAAACGAGCCGGCGCGGTAAGAGCGCCGAGAGCTTGGTGATGAGAGTGAAGTATCCGGTACCCGTCTCCTCGGCGATCGTTTCCGGGTGAATTGCCGGATCGTCGGGCCCGATGAGAGTCGCGACGTCTCCGACCTCGACCGTCTTCTCGTCGCCGATCTCGACGAGGGTGTGGGTCGAGCTCACCACGGCGACCACGGGATAGAGTCGTCCTCCGATGAGGACTCTCGAGCGCGAGGCGGCCCCCGTCGGGTATCCATCCGTATGGCCGACGGGAAGAAGGGCGAGCCACGTGGGGCGCTCCGCGATGTAGCGGCGCCCGAAGCTCGCGCTGTCTCCGGGACGCAGGCGCTCGAGCCGGACGATGCGGGCGCGGAGGCGGAACACGGACTCGAGCTTCGCCATGTCCCGGGCCTTCGCCTCGCTCGGGTAGAGACCGAAGAGCGCTCCGCTTACCCGCACCGCGTCGAGATGCGACTCGGGGAGGAAGAAGAGCTCGTACGTGGGCGCGGTGTGGAGGCGGCCGAGGGCGACGTTTCTGCTCTTCGCCTCTCCCGTCACCTTCATGAAACGCGCGAGCTGCTCCCGATCGAACTCGAGCTCGTGGACGAACATCATGTAGGTCCCGTCGATGCGGACCGATTTGCGGCGCGCGAGATCCTCGATCCAGGGAAGCGCGCGGTGGTCCGGCATCCCTTCCCGTCCCATGCCGCAGTCGAGATAGAGCTCGGCGGCGACGGGCCGGCCGAGTTTCTCGGCCGCCCGGTCCATGCGCTCGCCGGCGTCGTCGAGCCAGAGGGAGGGACGGACGTCGTGCCGCGCGAGCTCGATCGCCTCCTCGACGGACACCTCGGCCATGTTCAGGATGGGCTTCTTGACGCCGGCCTTGCGCATCGCCAGGGCCTCGTGCACCCGCACGCAGGCGATGCCTTCGACCTCGTCGCAGGAATCGAGCAGAGGACCCAGGAGCTCGTCGCCGAGGCCGTAGGCGTTGTTCTTCACGACCGCGAGGATGGGCCGTCCACCCGCGAGCCTCGCGCTCTCCTTCACGTTCCGGCGGACGGCGGCGGCGTCGATCTCGAGCCAGGGATCGAACCCGCCCTCGCTCGCGCCGGGCCGGAGGCTCCGAAGGCTCGAGGGAGGCTCCTCGGCCGCGCTCGCGCGCGCGAGCCCGGCTGCGGAGAGAGCCGTGACCGACTGGAGGAAGGTGCGGCGCGAATGCCTCATGGCGGGCCTCCTGGCCGGCCATGATACCGGTAGGGCGACGCTCCGCGCTACGCCGCCGCCGGCTTCTCCTCGGGCACGATGGGAATCGATTTCCTTTCCGTTCCTCGAAGAAGCTCGACTTCGGCCCTCCGGCCGATCCGCTCCTCGGTGAGGAGCCGGTGGAGATCGTCGATGCCTCGGACCGCCTCGCCGGAGAAGCCGATGAGGAAGTCGCCCTCATGAATTCCCGCGCGCGCCGCCGGGCTGTCCTTCACCACCTCGACCACGAGCACCGCCTTCGCCTCCGAGATGTCATGGAAGCGGCTGAGCCGCGCGACCAGGGGAACGTCCTGGCCCCTCACTCCGATCTGGCTTCTCCGAATCCGTCCGTCCTTGATCAAGCGCCCCGCCACGTACTCGACGGTGTTGCTCGGGATGGCGAAGCAGATACCCTGGGCTCCCAGGATGACGGCGGTCGCGAGCCCTACGACGGCGCCCGACGACGCGACGAGCGGCCCGCCGGAATTGCCGGGGTTCAAGGCGGCATCCGTCTGGACGACTCCCTCGATGAGCCGTCCCGATACCGACCGGAGCGATCGGCCGAGAGCGCTCACCACGCCGGCGGTCACCGTGCATTGGAATCCGAGGGGATTTCCGATGGCGACGACCAGTTGACCAACCTTCAAGCGTCCGGAATCGCCGAGCCGCGCGGGGGTCAGTCTCGAAAGACCGATGCGGACGACGGCGAGGTCGGTATCGGGGTCGTCCCCCACGAGCGTCGCCGGCGCCTTCCTTCCGTCGAGGAGCTGGATCTCGATGGACGGTGCGCCGTGAACGACGTGGCTGTTCGTGAGGATGAAGCCGTCCTCGGTCACGACGAAGCCCGAGCCGCTCCCTCCGCTGGAGCGGCCCCGCGCTGGTCGCGATCCTCCCCGGACTTCGACCTTCACCACCGACGGGCTGACGTCCTCCGCGACCCGGGTGACCGCGAGCGAATAGGCGTCGAGAAGTCCGTCGTCGAGATCGCGAGCCAGAGCCATGTTCAGCTCCTGGAGCCGACGACCACCGAGACGCTCTCTTCCTTCCCCGTACGGAGAATTCGGGCTTCGAGCGCTTTCCCGATTCGCTCCTCGCCGAGAATCGAAAGGAGCGCGGCGGGGGAATCCACGTTCTGCCCGTCGATTCCGAGAAGAACGTCGCCCAGGAACAGGCCCGCTTTCTCCGCCGGGCTCGCCTCCTGCACCGAAAGCACCAGGAGCCCAGCGCGCTGCGATTTCACGGAGTCGGGGAGCCGGATCGGATAGGTAGTGATTCCGAGGAATCCCCGGCGAACCTGGCCGTGCTCGAGAAGGCTTTCGATCACGCGCCGAAGCGTCTCGACCGGGATCGCGAGCGGCGTTCGACGGCGGAGCCCCGCGGTTGCCATCGCGAGAGCGCGCCCGTTCGCCCCGAGGAGCAGACTCCCGGAGAACCCGGGAAAGAGGCGGGCATCGGTCTCGACGTAGCGTTCGATGCGCCCGCCCTGGTCCGTCGTCCAAACGCCTCCGACCACGCTCGCCGTCGTCAGGGACACCCTTCGTCCGTCGCCCGACGAGGCCACGAGGACGAGGACCTCTCCCGGCTCGAGCTTCGCCGTGTCGCCCCATGAGGGGATGGCGAAGCTCCCCTTCCTCGCCCGCAGGAGCGCGATTCCCGTCGAAGGATCGCGTCCGGCGATCTCCGCGGGAAACACTTCACCGTGGGCCGTCCGGATCTCGATTCCTTCCTCGTCCTCCACCGTGTGAAGCGCGGTCACCACCAGGCCGTCTCCCGGCCAGGCGACACCCGAGGACGACATTCTGCGCCGCGCCCTCACCTCGACCACACTGTCTCCCGCTTTCGTCACCACGGACTGAATCTCTTCGTTCAAGCTCGCAAGCCCCATTGTCCGGACTCCTTTCTCGAATCGAGATTAGCGCCGCCATCCGCCGGCCGGCATCGGGAGAAAGGAGGGGGCGGCACCCGACCGATCGGCCAGGTCGTTGGGAATCAGAAGTGAAGGAGCCCGGCCCGGGCGGCGAGCGCCACCACCTCCGTACGGCTCGAGGCGCCGAGCTTCCCGAGGATGGCGTTGACGTGGAACTTCACGGTGTGGAAGCTCACGCCGAGCCGGTCGGCGATGTCCTTGTTGGAAAGGCCCGAGGCGAGGAGCTCCAGAACCTCGAGCTCGCGAGGCGTCAAAGTCTCGTGCGATCCCAGAGGCCGCTGCGGGGGACGGAGCGTGTCCTCGGCCAGGTCCTCGTCGATGACCACGAGGCCTTCGAGGAGAGCATCGAGAGCGCGCGCGAGTCTCGGCCCGCTCGTTCTTCGCGAGACGACGCCGCGGGCGCCCGATGCCAAAGCCTCCCGAGCGCGCGCCGGCTCCGAAACGAGCGCGAGCACGGGGTAGCG
>Ga0105095_10001666_pt1 | contig 11766 bp, 6 predicted proteins | sample PPLLak2March2015_2_FD_79180 | JGI IMG/M metagenome (GOLD analysis project Ga0105095, IMG submission 79180) | Freshwater sediment microbial communities from Prairie Pothole Lake near Jamestown, North Dakota, USA - PPLs Lake P8 Core (3) Depth... | ecosystem: Environmental > Aquatic > Freshwater >... | reverse complement strand
GCGCCGGAGGAAGCCGACCTCCGGGTTGAAGTTCAGGTCGACGAACGTATGGCTGATGCGGGCGCCGTAGAGGTCCGAGTTGTAGTCGAAGATCCCCCGATAGCTTTCATCGTCTCCTTCGAGTCCTTCGGTCCGGCTCCCGGCGTAGTAGCCTCCGACCACCAGCGAGTCGGAGAGTCCGAAGCTTCCGTCGACGCCGAAAACCTGGTTCGAGCCCTCGGTCACCACGGACTCGGAACGGTGCGTGAACAGCGCGCCGATTTGACTCTTCCGAAAAATGTCCCGCTTCACGCGGAGAACGGAGAAGCCTGTGGGGTCCATTCCCGCGGGCTCGAACTCGTCGGTGTGGATATTGAGCACCCCCAGAGTGTACGGACCCGCCTTGCCCGTCACCCGGGCGCCCGCGCGGATGGGAACGACGCCGACGTCGGAGATGCCGATGCGCCGGCTGAAGAACAGTATGGGCGCGTTGTTGGCGCCCCCGCCCTGGTCGTTGAAGTTGCCGCCGAAGCCGGCGTTTCCGAAGGAGAAGTTCCCCTGCCCTTCGAGGAAGAACTCCCGTTTCTCCGGATACTGCACGTCGAAGCGGGTCAGATTCACCTGGATCTCGTCGTCCTCGACCTGAGCGAAATCGGTGTTGACGGTGACGTCGGCGACGAGGCTACGCGTGATCCCGTACTTGACGTCGAGCCCCGCCTCGGCGCCGAGGTCGTTCTCGACCGCGGGCTCCAGGGTCTGGTCGGTGCGGAGCGTCGAAATGGCGAAGGGCTTCACCTCGAGGTTCCGGGCGGGAGCGGCCTCGAGACCCACGAGCGTCGCCGCCGAGGAGGCCTTCACCAGTCCGCGCAGATCGTAGGACGCGGGAATCTGCGTCAGGTAGGAGACCTCGTTCTTCCACTGCACGATCCGCCGGAAGTTGACCCCCCAGACCTGCTCCCGGCCCGAGCGGAAACGAAGCGACTTGAAGGGGATGGCGATCTCCACGGTCCAGCCCTTCTCGAAGCGGCCGGTCCTGGCGTTCCAGACGGTGTTCCAGTCCTTGTTCACGTTCCTCTCGTCGACGGCGAGAGCGTCGGTGAGCCCTCCCAGCAGATTCACGTGGAACATGAACGAGTTCCGGCGGTCGTGGAAGGTGTCGAACATCACTCCGAAGTTCTCGTTCCGCGAGAGCGCCTGGTTGTCCCGCCGCATCTCGTTTCCGATCATGCGCTCGGGGTGGCTGTCCCAGCAGCGGGCGGAGACGTAGATGTTGTCGTCGTCGAACAGGAGCCACACTTCGGTGGACTCCGTCGCCTCCTCCCCTTCCCGCGGCTCCTGCTGGATGAAGCCCGAGATCGCCTGCACGTTGGTGTAAGGCTCGTCGTCCAGAAGCCCGTCGAGGACGATCGGCTCGACGATTCGGGTCGCGCGGACAGTGACGTTGCCCGAGGAATCCCGGGCGACCACCGCCGGAGCGGTGATGGAGGCGTCGGCGGCGTAGACTATCGGCGCGGAGAAGAAGAGCGCGAGCCCGAAGGCGAGCTGATGGGACTGGCGGCGCACGAAGAACATAATAGCAACTGCGGGGTTGCGCTAGACTCCCCGACATGGATTCCGGGCTCGAGGGACTCAACGAGCGACAGCGGGAAGCGGTCTCGGCACCCGACGGTCCCACTCTCGTCCTCGCCGGCGCGGGCTCGGGAAAGACCCGGGTCATCGTCCACCGCATCGCCTATCTGATTCAGACCCGCTCCGTCTCCCCCGACGGGATTCTGGCGGTTACGTTCACGAACAAGGCCGCGGACGAGATGCGGCGGAGGGTACAGGAGATCCTGCCCCGGCCCGCGACGGATCTCTCCGTCCATACGTTCCACGCCCTGTGCCTTCGGCTCCTTCGTCGCTTCGGGGAGGACGTCGGCCTGCCCCGGGCGTTCACCGTCTACGGGGAGGATGACCGCAGATCGCTCCTGCGGCGCGTTTGTCGCGAAGCCGGTCTCGCGGAGCGCGAGTACCCGCTGTCGCGCGTGTCGGCGTCGATCTCCGCCGCGAAGAACCAGGCCTTCGCGCGCGGCGAAGCCGGGATTCTCGACCCGAACATCGTCTTGGCGGCGGAGCGCTATCAGCGGGAGCTGGAAGCGTCGGGCGGAGTCGACTTCGACGACCTGCTGCTCAAGGGCGTCGAGCTCCTCGAGTGCTCGGAGCGCGGCCAGGCCTACGCCGCGCGCCGTTTCCGCCACGCGCTCGTCGACGAGTACCAGGACACGAATCGAGTGCAGTATCGGCTCCTCCGTCTTCTCGCCCCGCACGGAAACCTCTTCGTGGTCGGCGACGAGGACCAATCGATCTACAACTTCCGCGGCGCCGACCTGCGGAACATCCTCGACTTCGAGCGCGACTTTCCCGGGGCCCGCGTGGTGAAGCTCGAGGTCAACTACCGTTCGACGGCGGCGATCCTGCGCGCCGCTTCGGGGGTGATCGGACACAACGTCGAGCGGAAAGGCAAGACGCTGGTCCCGAGCCTTCCCGAGGGGGAGCGCATCCACCTTCACCAGGCGGACGACGAGCGCGAGGAAGCCGCCCATGCCTGCGGAATCATCGAGCGGCTTCGCCGCCAGGCCCCCGAGTCCCGGGTCGCCGTGCTCCTGCGCACTCACGCTCAGACGCGGGCTTTCGAAGAGGAGCTGGTTCGAAGGAACGTTCCTCATCAGGTCTTAGGCGGCCTCCGTTTCTACGAGAGGCGGGAGATCAAGGACGCTCTCGCCTACATCAGGCTTCTCCGGAATCGCGGGGACGATTCCAGCTTTCTCCGGGCGGTGAACGTGCCGCCGCGGGGAGTCGGCGATGCGACGCAGGCGCTTCTCGGAGCCCGCGCCCGGGAGCGCGGCGTCTCCCTCTGGGAGGCGTCGATGGCGCTTCTCGAGGGGGACGAGATTTCCGGACGCGCCAGAATCGGGCTCACCGCCTTTCGGGCGTTGATCGAGGGTCTGTCCTCCCGGCTCCTCTCGGAGCGGCCCTCCGCCGCGCTCCGGGCGATTCTGCAGGAAGCCGGGCTACTCGCGGCGCTCGAGGCCGAGGGGGAGGCCGCGGCGCGAGAGCGCCGCGAGAACCTCGATCAGCTCGTCGCTTCCGCCCTGGAGTACGAGGAAGGCGAGAGGGAGCCCTCGCTCGCCGCCTTTCTCGATCGGGTGAGCCTCCTCACCGACGCCGACACTCTCGAGACCCCCGCCCCGTGCCTCCTGATGACGATCCACGCCGCGAAAGGCCTCGAATTCGACGCGGTCTTCCTCGGGGGCCTGGAGGAGGGCCTCTTCCCTCACGTTCGCGCCGCCGGCAACAAGCACGCGCTCGAGGAGGAGCGGCGTCTGTTCTACGTCGGCTTGACCCGAGCGCGAAGCCGGCTCTTCCTTTCCTGCGCGCGCTCCCGCTTCCTCTCGTACCTCTCCACCTCCCGCGCGCCGTCGCGCTTTCTGCTCGAGATTCCCGAAGACGTCCTGGAATCCGCGGTGGCCGCGTCTCCGGCGCGGTCCTTGGCGGCCCAGAACGCCCCACCCGCGCCGCCCCGGAGCTCGTTCCGGCCGGGGACGATCGTCTCCCACAAGACGTTCGGAGAAGGGCGGGTCCTCGCGGCCACCGGCTCCGGGCGCGATCGAAAAGTGACCGTGCTGTTCCACAAAGCGGGAAGGAAGAAGTTGCTCCTGGAGTACGCGGAGCTTCGAGTGGTGAGCTAGCTCTATTCCGCCTCGGGCTCGACGTCGGTCACGATCCATCGCGTCGGCACGACGGCGCCGTGGGTGTTCTTGAGGTCGTATCGCGTGAGGGTCACGACGTATGCCCCTTCGCCTTCCTCTTTCGTCGTCACCCGCACCGAGGCTTCCTTTCTGAGAGTCTCTCCCGTGAGATACTCCGGCGCGGCCTCACGCTGGAGCGATTTCTGGACTGTCCGTATCTCCCATTCGAGCTCCTGCTCCGCTTCGTGGAGACTCGAGACCACGGCCCGCCGCTCTTCGCGAAACGCTTCCCACTGCCTCTGGAGCTGTGCGAGGGTTCCGTCGAGCTTCTTGCCCGGGTCGTCCCGCAGGAGCTTCTGGATCCGCAGAAGCTGGTCGTAATTCGCCTGGCGAAACTCGCCGAAGAGCTCGTACTGCTCGTCCCGACGGTCCTCCGCCTGCTCCACGCGCTCCCGCATCGAGGAGATCCGGTATGGGCCGCGATGCTCCTCTCCGATGACAACCACCCGATAGTCGACGACCTCCCTTGGAAACGCCACGATCGAAAGCAGCGCCACCGTCTGGTCGTCCCCCCTTCGGGAAGCCTCGAGGAAGCGGTCGACGAGCTCGTGCTCCGCCGTGCGACAGGAAAGGGCAGCGGCCGCGATCGCAACGATCGCGATTCGCGTCAGCGCTCCCTCCTCGGCACCCGCCCGGCGCCCCAGTGAATCCTTTGCTCGAGGTTCTCGGGGTCGTCGGTCTGTCCCTCCACCGCGAGCGGCCCGGCCTCCGCGGAATCGAGTCTCGCGAGAAGGTCGTCGCTCTCGGGGGCGTCGGGAGAGAGGCGCTCCGCCGCTTCGAGGCGATGCCGCGCCTCGTCGAACCGCTCGAGGGTCATGAGCGCCTCGACCTGCCCGAGAATCGCCGCGTGGCGGCGGCCCGGATCAGTCGTTCGCGACGCGAGCTCCTCGAGCCATCGGAGGGCGGCCTCATGGTCGCCCGAGAGGCGCGAGAGAGTGGAGAGTCGAAAATAGGCCGCGTCGGTGGCGCCGACGTGGGGAAGGGCGGCTGCCATCCGGTAGGCCGCGGCGGCCTCTTCGAGCTGCTCGAGCCGGTAGTGGCACTCACCGAGGGACAGGAGCGTTTCCCGACGGACCTCGATGTCCGCCTCGACTTCGAGCACCGAGCGGTAGTGAGGAAGCGCTCGCTCCGGGTCCTGCATCTCGCGCTCGTAGAGCCGGGCGAGCAACAGGTGGGCCGGGAGGGCGACCGGGCTTTCGGGATGCTCGTCGAGGATCTCGAGGAGCCTGGCATGGGCGGCGGGAACGTCCCGCGTACGCAGTAGGTGAATCTGGGCGAGCTGGAGCTGCGCCTGCGCGGCGAACGCACTTTCGGGGTGGCCGATGACGATTTCCCGCAGCCGCCGGGCGGCGCCCTCGTAGTCGTCCGCCTCCTCCGCCCTCGCGGCCTCGGCGAAGAGGCGTTCGGTCTCGCTTCTGCAGGCGAGATCCGCGACGGCGATCGCGAGCAGAAGGGCGAGCCGCATCGACGGGGAGGGTTCGAACATCATCTCGAGCTTCCTCTGGCGTGCTTGGACCTATGGTCGGCTGAAAAGCCGCTTCCCGGCGCGGGCCGGGAGCCGTTCTCCGGGAACGGTCTCCCGTCTGATTCGAGTGTATTACGGAATCGGGGTCGGAAGCGAGCCGGACTTCAGAGCCCCTGTCAGCCCGCCGGCGCCTCTTCCTCGTCCTTCTCGGCGAGCTTCGCGACCGCCACCACGTGGTCGCCTTCGCCGAGCTCGATCAGGCGCACGCCCTGAGTCGCCCGGCTGTGGACGGCGAAGTCCTTGACCCGGAGGCGCATGATCATTCCCTGCGCGGTGATGACCATCAGCTCGTCTTCCTCGCGCACGAAGGGGACGGCGACGACGCGTCCGTTGCGCTCCGTCGTCCGCACGTTGATGACCCCCTGGCCGCCGCGGGTCTGAAGGCGGTAATCCTCGACGTGGCTCCTCTTGCCGTATCCTCGATCGGTCACCGTGAGCAGGGTCCCGTCGGGCTCTACGACCGCCATGCTGACGACGGCGTCGCCTTTTCGGAGCACGATGCCCTTGACTCCCCGCGCCGTGCGGCCCATGGGTCTCGCGTCGCTCTCGGAGAAGCGTATGGCTTTGCCGTCCCGGGTGGCGAGCACCGCCTCGCTTCCCTGCTCGGTTACGGAGGCGGCGATGAGCTCGTCGTCGTCGTCGATGACGATGGCGATGATCCCGCGGGACATCGGGTTCCCGTATGCCGAAAGCGGTGTCTTCTTCACGACGCCGTTACGGGTCGCCATCAGCACGTGGCGATCCTCGGGGAACTCCTTGACGGCGCAGACGGCGGCGAGCTTCTCCTGAGGACTCATCGCCACCAGGTTCACGATCGCCTTTCCCTTGCCCGCGGTCCCCACGTTCGGAATCTCGTGGACCTTTAGCCAGTGGACTTTGCCGCGATCGGTGAAAATGAGGATGTAGCTGTGGGTGGAAGCGATGAACAGCCGATCGACGAAGTCCTCCTCGCGGGTCGTCATGCCGATGCGGCCCTTGCCTCCTCGCTTCTGTTTCCGGTAGACGGTGACCGGACTCCGTTTGATGTATCCGGAGTGGGACACGGTGATCACCATGTCCTCCTCGGCGATCATGTCCTCGATGCTGATCTCCTGGGTCTTGGCGACGATCTCCGTGCGCCGTTCGTCTCCGAACCTCTCCTTCACCTCCTGGAGCTCTTCGCGGACGATCTGGTCGATCCGTTCCTCGCTCGCGAGGATCGCCTTGAGCTCCTCGATCCGTAGGCGGATCTCGCGGTGCTCCTCCACGATCTTGTCCCGCTCCATCGCGGTGAGCCGCTGGAGCTGGAGGTCGAGAATGGCCTGGGCCTGGATCTCGCTGAGCCCATAGCCCGCCATCAGGGCCTCGCGCGCCGCGGCGGGAGAGGCCGAGCTCCGGATGAGCTGAATGATCTCGTCGAGGTGGTCGAGCGCGATGACGAAGCCCTCGAGGACATGCGCGCGCTCTTCCGCCTTCCTGAGCTCGAAGGCGGTCCGCCTCCTCACGATGTCCCGGCGGAAGTCGGTGAACAGGCGGATCATCTCGAGGAGCGAGAGGACCTTCGGCCGGTTGTCGACGATCGCGAGCATGATGATGCCGAAGCTGGTCTGGAGGGCGGTGTGCTTGTAGAGGTTGTTGAGCACGACCTGGGCGACCTCACCGCGCTTGAGGTCGATCACGATGCGCATGCCGGTGCGGTCCGACTCGTCTCGAAGGTCGGAGATGCCTTCGAGCTTCTTGTCGCGCCAGAGCTCGCCGATCTTCTCGACCAGCTTGGCCTTGTTCACCTGGTAGGGAATCTCCGTCACCACGATGGATTCGCGGTCCTTCCCCGTCTCTTCGATAGTCGCGCGCGCCCGGAGCTGGATGCTGCCGCGGCCGGTGCGGTATGCCTGCTCGATGCCGCGGCCGCCGTGGACGAAGGCCGCGGTGGGGAAATCGGGCCCGAGAACGATCCCGAGGAGGGCGTCGGTCAGCTCGGCGTCACTGCGCCCCTTGGATCCCAGAACGTGGAGGATTCCGTCGACGACCTCCCGGAGGTTGTGGGGCGGGATGTTGGTCGCCATGCCCACCGCGATTCCCGTCGCCCCGTTGACGAGGAGGTTGGGAAACGCGGAAGGGAGAACCGTCGGCTCGTTGGTGTTGCCGTCGAAGTTCGGGACGAAGTCGACGGTGTCCTTGTCGATGTCCCGCATCATGCTCTCGGCGAGAGCGGTCAGACGGGCCTCGGTGTATCGGTAGGCCGCCGGCGGGTCGCCGTCGATCGAGCCGAAGTTCCCCTGCCCGTCGATGAGCGGCATCCGCAGGTTGAAGTCCTGCGCCATGCGGACGAGAGTGTCGTAGACCGCCGCGTCTCCGTGCGGGTGGTACTTCTTGAGCACCTCGCCCACGATTCCGGCGCATTTCGAGTAGGCGCGGGTCGAGAGCAGCCCCTCGCGGTACATCGCGTAGAGGACGCGGCGATGGACGGGCTTCAGGCCGTCGCGCACGTCGGGAAGCGCCCGCCCGATGATGACCGACATGGCGTAGTCCATGTAGGACCGCTTCATCTCGTCTTCGATGTTGACGGGCAAGCGTTCTGCCGCTGTGGCCATGCTCCTTAACCTTTCCTTTTGGCCTCAAGGGGATCCGGATGGGTCCCGGCCGGCGGGCCGCGGACCCCGGCGTCTAGATATCGAGATTCACCACTTCGAGGGCGTTCTCTTCGATGAACTGGCGCCTGGGCTCGACCGCGTCTCCCATGAGCACGGTGAAGATCTCGTCGGCGTCGACCTGATCGTCGACGGTGACCTGAAGGAGAACCCGGGTCTCGGGATCCATGGTCGTGTCCCAGAGCTGCGTCGGGTTCATCTCGCCGAGACCCTTGTAGCGCTGGATCGACAGACCTTTCTTCCCCGCCGCGAGGAGGTAGTCGATCAGCTCTTCCTTGTTCGCGAGCTCGCGCCGCTCCGGGGCGGCGACGGAGTCCGCGGCCTCGCCGTCGACAGCGGGCGCCGACTCGCTCACCACGATGGGCGGACGCTCGAAGTCCTCGACTTCCTGGTAGAGATCGCGAAGGGTCCGGTACTCGGGGGCCGCCAGGAACTCGCGCCCGATGGGCTTGACCCAGCGGTAGCCGTTGGTATTCTGCCCGGGCACGATCTTGTAGAGCTGGTGCTCCTCATCGGCCATGACCGTCGCCTCGAGGCCGTGCTCCCGGGTGATGGGAGCGAGCGCCTCTTCGAGCCATTCCTTGTTCGAGAGAATCGTCTCGTCGGCGCCGGCGCTCAGGAACTCCTTCAGGATGACCGCGGGGTAGCCGCGCTTCGCCAGACGATCGAGGTGCTTCCGGAAGGCGACCATCTTCTCCAGGCGGTTCGCGAGGTCCTCGCCCGAATACTCCTTGCCGAGCGCGGGAATGCGCACGGTGCGGTTCTCGACCGCCCGCAGCAGCAAGTGGCGATCGAGCTCCCGGTCGTCCTTGAAGTAGACCTCCTTCTTCCCCCTCTTCACTTTGTAGAGCGGGGGCTGCGCGATGTAGAGGTACCCGGCCTCGATGACCTGCGCCATCTTCCGGAAGAAGAACGTGAGCAGCAGCGTCCGGATGTGCGAGCCGTCGACGTCGGCGTCGGTCATGATGATCACCCGGTGGTATCGGAGCTTCTTGAGGTCGAAGTCCTCCTCGATTCCCGTACCGAGGGCGGTGATCATCACCTTGATCTCTTCGTTCTCGAGCATCTTGTCGAGACGGGCTTTCTCGACGTTCAGAATCTTTCCTTTGAGCGGCAGGATGGCCTGGAAATGGCGGTCCCGTCCCTGCTTCGCCGATCCTCCCGCGGACTCTCCCTCCACGATGAAGAGCTCCGAGAGCGCGGGGTCGCGCTCCTGGCAGTCGGCGAGCTTTCCGGGAAGCGACGTGGAGTCGAGGGCGCCCTTGCGGCGCACCAGGTCCCGGGCTTTACGCGCCGCCTCGCGCGCCTTGGCGGCGTCCACCACCTTGTTGAGAATCCGGCGGGCGTCGCCCGGATTCTCTTCCAGAAAACGGGCGATCTTTTCGTTGACCAGGCTTTCGACGAACCCCTTGACCTCGGGGTTTCCGAGCTTGGTCTTGGTCTGTCCCTCGAATTGCGGCGAGGGGACCTTGATGCTGATGACCGCGGTCAGGCCCTCCCGGATGTCCTCTCCCTCGATGCCGCCTTCGAGGACCTTGGCGAGGTTGTTCTGGGTGCCGTACTGGTTGATGGTCCGGGTCAGCGCGGCGCGCAGACCGGAGAGGTGGGTCCCGCCCTCGTGAGTGTTCACCGTGTTGACGAAGGAGAACACGGCTTCTTGATAGCCGTCGTTCCACTGCATCGCGATCTCGCACTCCATGCCGTCGCCAGCCCCCTGGACATGGATCGCGTTCGGGTGGAGGGCGTTGCGGTTCTTGTTCAAGTACTCGACGAAGGATACGATGCCGCCTTCGAAGTGGAACTCCTTGTCCTTCCCCTGGCGCTCGTCGATGAGGCTGATGGTGATCCCGGGGTTGAGGAACGCGAGCTCGCGGAAGCGCTGCGACAGGCTGTCGTAGCTGAAATCCAGGGTTTCGAAGACGGTGCTGTCGGGACGGAAGGTGATGGTGGTTCCGGTTTTGTCGGTGGTGCCCACCTCCTCGAGCTGGGTCGCGACCTTACCGCGCTCGTAGGCCTGGCGGTAGACCTTTCCGTTTCTCCGAATCTCGACCTCGAGCCGCTCGGAGAGCGCGTTCACGACCGAGACCCCGACCCCGTGGAGCCCGGCCGAGAACTTGTAGGTCTGGTTGTCGAACTTCCCGCCGGCGTGCAGCTGGGTCATCACGACCTCGGCGGCCGGCCTCCCGGTCTTCTTCTCGATGTCGACGGGAATGCCGCGGCCGTTGTCGACGACGGTCACGCTGTTATCGACGTGAAGAGTTACCTCGATGCGGGTGCAGTAGCCGGCGATCGACTCGTCGACGCTGTTGTCGACGACTTCGTACACCAGGTGGTTGAGGCCGGCGAGGCCGGTGGATCCGATGTACATCGCCGGGCGCATCCGCACGCCCTCGAGTCCCTCGAGGACGCGGATCTTCTCCGCCGTGTAGTCGGCCCCTGATTTGTCTCGTTCTTCTTTTTGCGGTTCGGTCATTGGCTTCGATGCGAGCGGTCGGAGACCCCGTCGTCAGCGCGGCTGGTTCGCCCCGCGGGCGCTTCGCGCGTCAAAGGCGCATCGGCATGACGACGTAGCGGTAGTCCGCGCCGTCCTCGGCGGCCGCGGGCCGCAGCAGGCCCTGGGAAGAGTCGTCCTTGAGCTCGAAAGTGACCTCCGAGGACCCGGTAACGTTCAGGAAATCGAGGAGGTACTGGCCATTGAACCCCACCTGCAGGGAAGGACCCTGATAGGCGGCTTCTATGGTCTCCCGCGCCTCGCCGAGCTCGGGGTTCTGGGAGGAAATCTCGATGCGGCCGGAGTCGATTCCGAACTTGACCGCGCGAGAGCGCTCGTTCGCAAGGAGCGACACCCGCCGGATGGCGCCCACGAGCTCCGCCGTGGCGCAGGTGACTTTTTTGTCGTTTCCCTGGGGAATCACCTTGTCGTACGCGGGAAACTGATCGTCGACCCGCTTCGACACCAGGAGTCGATCGCCGATACGGAAGAACAGGTGGTTATCGCCTTTCGCGAACGACACCTCGCCTTGCCCTTCTCCCAGGATCTTGAGGAGCTCGAGCAGCGTCTTCTTCGGTACGATCGCGCTCAGGTTTCCGCTCGAGCCCGGGGGACGGGGCAGGGAGATGAAAGCCAGCCGGTGCCCATCGGTGGCCACCATGCGCATGTCGGTGTCGGTGAGCTCCAGCCGGGCGCCGTTCAGGAAATAACGGCTGTCGTCGGCGGTGATGGCGAAGCTCGTCTTGTGGATGAGGTCGCTCAGCGTCGAGCCGGCGATGGCGGTAAAGCCCGCGGCCGGGGGATCGGCCAGCGAAGGAAACTCCGTCTTCGAGAGCCCGACCACCTTGAAGTACGCCCTCCCCGAAGTGATCGACGCCCAGGAGTTCTCCAGCTCCTTGAGCTCGATGTTCCGATCGTCGACCGCGCGGACGATCTCGAAGAGCTTCTTCGCGGAGAGCGTCAGCGCTCCCGGCTTGCGTACCTCGGCTGGGAGGCGGCATCGCAGGCCGACGTCGAGGTCGGTGGCCGCCATCTCGATGCCGCCGCCGCTCGCGGCCTCGATGAGCACGTTGGACAGGATGGGAATCGTGTTCTTTCTCTCGACGATTCCCTGAATGAGACCGAGCTCTCGCACGAGGTCGTCTTTGCTGGCGCTGAACTCCATCGATTATTCCTATTGGGACTCTTCTTTCCAGAAGAGAGAAACTATAAACCTTAATTATATCAAGAAACGCCTGTGAATAAAAACGAAATCGATATTTATCCTGTTTAGTTTCTGTGGTTTAGGGCTGTGGAAGTATTGTGCGATGCCTGCGGTGCGGATCGCGGTACGCATGTGGAAAAGGGGGTCCG
>Ga0105095_10001665_pt1 | contig 11769 bp, 12 predicted proteins | sample PPLLak2March2015_2_FD_79180 | JGI IMG/M metagenome (GOLD analysis project Ga0105095, IMG submission 79180) | Freshwater sediment microbial communities from Prairie Pothole Lake near Jamestown, North Dakota, USA - PPLs Lake P8 Core (3) Depth... | ecosystem: Environmental > Aquatic > Freshwater >... | reverse complement strand
CAGCCAATTCGAGCCGCGCCTCGAGGGCGATTTCCTGTGGGGGCGCGGGGCAGCGGATATGAAGACCGTCGTGGCGACCAACCTGGTGTGGCTGAAGGACGCCTTGAAAGCCGGTCCACCGTATCCCCCGTTGAATCTGCTGCTGCTGGGAAATGAAGAGAACGGCGAGACCGAGCCCATGGGCACCCCGCATGTGCTGAAGCTATTGTTTGAAGAAAGCGGGTATGCTCCACGGCTGCTGGTGGCCGGCGAGCGTACCGGCGAGCACGGAGATGAGCTGTGGGGTGAGGTGTGCACCCAGAACCGTGGCGTGCTGCGCTTTGAAGTTACCGCCCGAGGGCAGCGCGGCCACAGCGGCACCGGTGGCGCAGCCTCCGATCTGACCGAGCGCTTGTTCCAGGCGCGGGCGGGCATCACCGGCATCCTGGGGCGGCATCTGACCTTATCCAGCCCGGACGGCTGGCAGTCGCAGGCGCGCTTCCCGTATATCCAAGTGGGCGAACCGGGCGTGTTCAACATTACCCCCGCGCGCGGGGTACTGGGCGCGGAAGTGCGCCCCATCCCGCAGGACCGGCTCGCCCCACTGATCGCCGAACTGGAAGCCTACAGTCAGGATCGTGGCCTGGAATTGGCCATCCCGGTATGTGAAGATGGCATTGCCTGCGACCCGATCAACCCTTACCTGGGTGCCCTGCTGCGGGCGGTTGAGCAGGCTTCCGGCGCCCCGGCGCGCCTGGGCAAGAAACTGCCCGGAACCAGCGCCCGCTTCGCTCCAGACGGGCAGGGCGTGGTGTGGGGGCAGAGCGGGATTGGCCCGCACAGTAAAGACGAGCGCCATTACATCCCCAGTATCCTGCCGTACTACCGGGCTTTGGGGGCGTTTGGCTTGCAAGGGGGTAAAATACACCTGACGGGAGGGTAAACGGATGCCTGAAAATCTGGAAAGTCAACTGGACGAGACCCAATTGGCGCTGTGGCGCAGCCTGGACAGCCCGCAGTCGATCCAGGCTTACCTGGACAGCATCCCCTACAGCGCCGAGGACGCCAATCGCTGCGTGGTGAGCGTGCTGCGCGACCACCAGGCGCATTGCCTGGATGGCGGTTTGTTTGCCGCCGCAGCCCTTGAGCGCCTGGGCTACCCGCCTTTAATCCTGGATTTGCTGCCGGAGCCGGGGATGGACGATGATCATGTGCTGGCGCTGTTTAAGAGTGCGGATGGCTGGGGCTGCCTGGCAAAATCCAATTTCAGCGGGCTGCGCTACCGCGCGCCGGTCTATCGCACGCTGCGCGAGCTGGTAATGTCGTATTTCGAGAATTATTTCAACCTGCACGGCGAGCGCTGCCTGCGCGGCTACACACACCCGATTGATCTGCGCCGCTATGATCGCTTCGCATGGCGCACATCAGACTCGGGGGCGGACGTCATTGAGCAGCGTTTGAAAATGCTCAAAGCGGTGCCGCTGATCTCGGCAGCGGGTGCGGCAAAGCTGGGTAAAGTGGATCAGCGCTCGTACGCTGCGGGCATGCTAGGAGTGATCCAGGAAGGGTTATACCAGCCAAAAGTAACGCAATAGCTTTAGCGACCTGAGAAAAAATTAACCACACCCCAAAGATTACGCAGATCAGGCAGGTGGGAAAACATGCTGCTTCAAAGAACAGGTCGAGAATTTAATTGGCTAAGAACTACAACCATGCTAATCCTGCTATTATTTCTGGCAGGTTGTCAGAGTGATATCCCCGCCTTGCCGGCGACAGCCACGCAGACGGCGCTGCAAGCATCCAGCGCGCCGCCTATCAAGACTCCCAGCCACACACCTTCCAGGACTGCGCTAGCAACCGCTACCCCCACATCCACCCTAACCCCTGCCCTGACGCACACGCAGACACCGTATCCCACGGCAACCCCGATACCGCTCAGTCTGCCGCCGGCAGGACAGGCGCTGACGGTAGCGAATGCCACTCAGCTCCAGGAGCTGGCGCGCTGGGGAGTGGGGCAGATTACCTCGCGAAAAATCATCGCTGGGGGCGAGCTGGCGCTGGTCGAGAGCGCTTATGATGTGCGCTTGTTGCGTGTAGACAATCTGGAAGTCGTGCAAGTATTTGAGAATGTGGCCCACACCTTGCTTGCCGCTGATGAGCAAACGCTGGTCGTGAGCTACCGTGGGGAGAGCCACCTGGAGATCTGGAGTTTGCCGGGAGGGAAGCTGCTGCAGAGCCTGCAATTTGCAATTGAAGCGCCGCGCTATACATCTGAATACTTCTCCCTGGCGGCTTATCGCTCGGTGCGCGTGCTGAGATTCTCGCGGGATGGCAAATTGCTGGTCGCCGGATTTGGCAATGCCCAGATTGGCGTGTGGCGCACCGACACCTGGGAGCAGGTAGCGGTGTTGGCCTCCAATATCAGCAATGTAACGCGCAAACTGATCTTCAGCCGGGATGGGCAGTACCTGGCCAGCCTGGAATCCGGCGGGGCCATGGGTGAATATACGGGCATCCCGCGCCTGGTTTTCTGGAACCTGGCAGATTACAGCCTGCGCGGCTACCTGGCGAATCCCGGCAGCGTGGGGGAAGATCCATTCTCGTCCGATTCAACCTACCTGCTCACCGGGCACGATTATAAAGTGCTGATCTACAAAATGAGCAATTTTCGTCTGCTGCGCTCGTTCGCCAGTGGATCCGATAACCGCTCGGCAGAATTGTCTTTTTCACCGGACGATGCATATGTGATCGTGGATCATGCGCAAGTGCGGCGCTTCAGCGATGGCAAGCGGCTGAATGTCGGACCTGAAACTACCGTGCTGGCAGAGCTGGGCCTGACCGGGGAACCACAGGACGCAGCAACCCCATTGGAGCTGCACAGGCTGGAGCAGGCGGGGTATTACCCGGCTTTTCAGGGGATGAGCCTGGTGGAGGGCAGTACGGGTCTGCTGGCCTGGGGTGTGCAGGGCGAGCGCCTGTACTGGCTGCGACTGCCGCAGGCGGAATTTAGCCAGGTGGAGCTGGGGAGCAGGGCGATGAACGCTGCCGCCCTGGCGCCGGACGGAAGCAGTCTTGTGCTGTGCCTGGAGAGCAAGGAATTGGCGCTGGTCGATCTGATGAGCGCTGCCATCCAGCGCATTCCTGGATGCCGCCCGGGCGGGCGGCTGGCCTTTTTACCGGGTGGGCGCCTGCTGCGCAGCAACGGCATGCTGGTAGACCTAGTTGAGCTGCCAGACGGCACAGTGACCAATACCCTGCGCGGGCACACGGCAAAAGTTACTTCCCTGTTTGTGAGCCCAGACGGCGGCTCGATCCTGAGCGGAACTCAGACGGAAGCCGATCATGCGCAAGTCAGCCTGTGGAGCACCCAACCCTTACTGGCGCGAGTGAGCAGCTTTGCCATCCCCGATTTATTCCCTTCTGGAAACTCAGGCATTGAAGCCCTGGCTTTAAGCGCAGATGGAAGTCAGCTTGCAACCGCCCGCCCCAGCGGTGACGTAGATGCCTATCACCTGCCGGGCGAATACCAGCTCTGGACGGCGCGGGTGGGCAATGTGCTGGCGATGGCGTACGCACCCGGTGGAGACATCCTGGCGGTGGGCGGCGACATGGGCGCCATCAGCCTGGTGGAGACCGCGCGTGGCGAGCAGATTTACCCTGGAAGTGAGACAACCGTCGATGCGACGGAAGCGTTCGTCATGCTGGAAATGTTTGGGTATTCAGACAGAACGCTGCAGCACTATGCCATCCGTGCATTGGTCTTCCTGCCGGATGGGACAGGCTTATACAGCGTGGGGGACGACGGTATGCTGCGCCTGTGGGGCGTGCCCTAGGCGTTTTCAGGTGGTTTGATTGACAAAAGCCGCAGAGCGTAGTAATATTCTGCCGCTTCGTATGGCGAGGTAGCTCAGTGGTAGAGCAGGGGACTCATAAGCCCTTGGTCGTGGGTTCAACCCCCACCCTCGCCACCTGTAACCTGTCCACCGGACAGGTTTTTTATTTAAGGGTGAGGCGTTTGGTTTATCGCAAATTCTTCGGATCGCGCAGATGTTGCGACAGGCCTTGTTGAAAGGCTTCATCCGTCATCATCGCCAGGCTGCCGCCCGTAAAAAATGGGTCATCCGTGACATCTTTGAGCGCAAACGGAACTAACTCCAATGCGCCGGCTTCTGCCTGGTTCTCCAATTCCATTTCCGCCAGGAACAAGCCTTGATGGCGACCTTCGAAAACATCAATACTGAATGAGTGGTTTTGCAGGATATATGGGTAACGGGTTTTCTGGAGAAGCTTCGCTTCTAATGTAGCAAAGTGATTATATTCGGCCTGGGTCAGGTACAGATTGGTAATCGTGGTTTCGTATGCGCTTTGAGGATCGGAGCGATACTTTTGGGTAAGTTTATAAATCTCTTCACCCCCCGCGAGGGACTGCATGTGCCGTAGACGCAGACGTGTATTGGGGATATAACGATCGGTGATTCGCCAACCTTTGGGATGGTCAAGCAAACCCTCGGGAACTTTGCTTAATAAATATCTGCACTCAATTTCTAAACAAGCGTATTTCCCAATACGTTGTGAGGTCATTCTTTCCCTTTCCTTGAGACGGTTTTCGCTTTTTCTGCGTCAGCCGCCAAACAGCTGGGCGTCGCTGCCCGCCACCAAAAGGATCCCCAATCGTTGGAGATGACGCTTAACTGCCGCCGCTGGGCTGGTGGGTAGCACGCCGTGTTGGGCCGCGATACTTTTATAGGCGGAATTCAGAATTACTTGCAGTTTAATCTTGATGTGGAGGGATGAAAGTTGGTTAAAGGAATTCTGATATCGACTTTGCGAGTTCGGTAGCTCCTTTTTTGTCACCTCCCCAAACAACAAGCAATGTTCCTACTGATTGAAAGCTCAATTCAACGTTGTAGCCAATGTTGTCAATTGGAAATTGGGCTTCAGCCTCCATGTCATCTTCACAACCTGGATAAAAACCTCGATAGGACTTTGGTCTTTTTGGGTCGACTACTCTTACATTTGCTACATCCGAAAGAGGATAGTTATCTTGTTGTGGACTACCTAACCATGGATGATTAATGGCTTTGAGTTGATTGTCCGTACGATCGAACCTGAATTCTGTATCGAAATTGCGCGGAAGCTCTCTGATTAACAAGAGAAGGAATATGATGCCGAGAGCAACTGCCGGCCAACTGTCAGGACGTATTACTTTTGCGGAAACATAAATACCGATCAAGATCACAACAACAATAGCCGTTACACATCCCCATTTGCCCGAGACCGAATCAGCATCACTCAATCGGAGACACTCAGATGATTTTTTAATAACTTTCATCATGATGTTTAGCTATGCTGCCCAACTATTGATCATAGTGATTCGTGCTACGCTGCAGATTCGCAGGTTTGAACAGCGATTTTGGCCTATTGACTGATTAGGACAGACAATACAAATATTATAATACCCTTACCCGATGGATGATCCTTCCTGAGGTATCCCAATGAGCAATATGACTTCCCGTCTCTATTAAAACTCGGCCGTACAGGTACGGCGCGGTTGTGGGCAGACGATCAACAGCGGTTGGTGGGCTTTGCCTACGTCAACTGCTACCAGAACCTGGTGGATGTTTTCGATGCCACCTGGTTTTCCCCTGAGATTGAAACGAAGCTGGTCGCCTGGGTGGTTGCTGCGCAGCAAAAGCGCAACCTGGCAGACTCTTCTATGCTCCTGGCCCGCTCCATGTATGAGGAGATTCCTGAGCTATATATCCCGGAGGGATTCGTGATCCGCCCCCTGTCGGGCGAAGCCGAGCTCGAAGCCTATGTGGTTCTGCACCGGGCTGCCTTTGGCAGCGAAAATACGACGATTGAGCACCGCCAGGCGATCCTACTCGCCCCGGATTACATACCCGAGCTGGATCTGGTAGCTGTGGCGCCGGGTGGGAAGCTGGCGGCGCTGTGCGTGTGCCAGATCTTCCCGGACGACACACCGCGGGCGGGAGGGATGAAGGAAGGCTGGACCGATCCGGTGGCGACTTACCCGGCTTACCTGCTGCAGGGGCTGGCAAGGCTTTACTGCATTATCGTGTCACTTCAGAAAACATGCAATAAACCTTAAGTGGTGGTGCCACTGTTGCCTAGATAGGTGCTGAGCGGCTCACTTACAAATTTCACCATTCTTATTCATGCTGTTTTTCAAGGAGATGTGCATACTGGATGTGTTCCTGTGCACCAATTGGAGACACATTCGTTAACTGTAAGATTGAGCTGCACATCGAATGCAGGTCCATTGATCGTTTTCACCATGATCCCTTCGATATTGGCTGACTGAATCAGTTCCGATATTTCGGTAGGCTTTTCTTGTTTCAAAACGAGGAATATGTCGGTAGTCAATTCAGCCGGATTCCCGCTAGTCGCAGTCCCTGATATTGATTTTCCACTTGCGTCTTTGATCGTTATCATTACACTTCCCTCTCCTTCCACTGTGAGAAGTGATGTAATGTTGATAATTTCCAAATCCTCAGGGAAATCCCTTATGCCATCTTGATTGACACCATAGATACGAAAACTCACATCTACTTCTTGATTCTCCACCATATCACCACGTGAAGTTTGACACACATCGGTCTCACCACATCTAATATCGCATGTGGTTATCTCGATCCCCGGATCGTATTCAACACCCCCCAATTCACAGCTATTCATGGCAAAGAGCAAGGCAATTATTGGGAATAGAACGAGTTTATTTTTCATGTCAGCCTCTTTTCATTATTTATGGTTCTGTACCATAATTTTTTTATGTCGTCAATCGTAGCCAAACGGTTTTCGTTACCTGCTGTTGGGCGTGGACTCGGCTTGAGATGATGATTCCGCTTTGGCGTGGGTAAAAGCCCCATAATGGCGCAGAATCCCAGAAGTCAGGTGTGGTGGGTGTTAGTCGGTCACTGTCTCATTTTCCAAGAACTGTTGTATACGCTGATTGAATGTTTGGGGAGAAATCAGGGCAATTGAATGAGCACCAAGCCCTTTCCTAAATACATGGTATTCAGCATTTGGATAGAGCCGCTTCATTCCATCAAAATACTTCATAACGATATCATCTTCGGCAACGGTGATCAGCATCTTGCCCTTCCACGAAGATAAATCATCTGGATTGAAGTTAAAACTTCTCGCAAAATCAATCATCAGGTCTATGTGGGTTATTAATGCCTCCTTTGTAAGCCTTGATTTCAACTCCTTGAAATAACCTCTGTACCATGCAAGCCATTCGACGGAATCGTGCTGTAAGTCTTCTTTGTCTGGCTTTGCTAAAGCCCTGAATAGCAGTTCAGTCAGAAAAAAAGGCAAGATCCTGAATATCGTGAAATTGTGACGATAATATGAGACTTCCGTGGAAGGGTAAAACTTGTGAGCCAGTATTGCTTTCTCAACCATGGCCGAATAATCCCTTAAGAAGCATTACGCAACGAGTCCGCCTTTGCTATATCCCATCATGTTGACTTTCAGGAGGTTTTCCGCTCTCAAGATTGTAGAAAGTGCATCTGAATACACTTTCATCGTCGCATTCAGCAATATGGGGCACGTGGGTGCTATGATACGGTAGTCCTTTTCAAATTCCACGATTTGATGTATCCACATATCGAAATCGGAATATCCCCCGTGAAGCAGTAATAATGCATCCTTGCCTTTTTCTGAATCAAAGTATTTCCAGGTGATCCCATTCACATGCAGGCTTTTCTGAGAATGGGATTCTTCGAATTCTTTGAGGAACTTTTGCTGAGAACTTGGGATTGTTGAGTAGACTCTTCTTATTCTTGTATTGATCGCTTTCTGATATTTTTTCATCTCCGTTATACTCAACTCAGCGCGCCAGCCCCACTATTTTTGATCCGGATTTATGATACGCTGCAAAATATTAACCGGTCTACATAAATATTATAATATCCTTACCCATTGTAAGATCCTTATAAGGCTACCCCGATGAGCAACCTGACTTCCCGTCCCTACGATCCTTTCGATCTGCAGTCCATGATCGCGCTGTGCCACTCCCTGCGCCAGCAAGGGCAGGTGATTTACCCGATCGCCGCCGACCTGCATGAGGAGCTGGCCGATCCAGCCGTGCAGGTTACGGCGCGGCTGTGGATAGACGATCAACAGCGGCTGGCGGGCTTCGCCTATGTCAGCCGCTACCAGAACCTGGTGGATGCTTTCGACGCCGCCCGGTTCTCCCCTGAGATCGAAAAGGAACTGGTCGCCTGGGCGGTTGCTGCGCAGCAAAAGCGGGAGCTGGCGAGCGGCGAGGCAGGCACGCTGGACGCCAGCTCCCTGGAAACGGACCTGCCCCGGATCGCCTTTTTGGAGCGCCATGGATTCGAGCGCCTGATGGACTCTTCCCTGCTCCTGGCACGCGCCCTGGATGAGCACATCCCTGAGCCGCGGCTCCCGGATGGATTCATGATCCGGCCCCTTTCCGGTGAAGCCAAGCTCGATGCCTATGTGGCTCTGCATCGGACTGCCTTTGGCAGCGAGAATATGACGATAGCATACCGCCAGGCGATCATGCATGCCCCGGATTACATCCCCGAGCTGGACCTGGTGGCTGTGGCGCCGGGTGGGGAGCTGGCGGCTTTGTGCGTCTGCCAGATCTTCCCGGACGACACGGCGCGGGCGGGGGGATTGAAGGAGGGCTGGACCGATCCGGTGTCGACGCATCCAGCTTACCGGCGGCAAGGGCTGGCGCAGGCGCTGATCCTGACGGGGATGCATTTGTTCAGGGAGCGCGGCATCGATACAGCGCTCCTGGGAACCAGCAGCGAGAACGCCGCCATGCTGGCACTGGCTGGCTCGCTCGGGTTTCATACCGCCTCCAATACGTTGTGGTACAGTAAAAAGATCGCCTGATTTTCCCCGGCCGAAAATTGAACGAAACTCAGCTTCTCTCATGTATAATAATAAGCGCATCGAGCCTCGATCCATCCCGGGCCGGTTGCGGCTGAAAACCATCCTGGGAATGGACCGAACTACACTCTAACCGGACCCCAATCGAATGAGAAAACAGAATACGGCTTCGCGCGCCGAGGAGGTTCAGCATGCCAGAGACAAATGAAGGGATCCTGTTTATCGTTGGGGCAGCCTTCTTTTTGATTGGTTTGATCGGGGGCGGGCTGGAGATATCGGCTATTAAAGTGCCGCCGCTGAGTAAAATCCCGCGCTATCTCATGTTTCTGGTGGGTGCTTTTCTGATGGGGGTTGCCCTGGTGCGCTTCATGACGCCCACCGCCGCCTCACCAATCCCTGCGACCGAGATCCCGACTGCGCTGCCTGTCGCAACAGTTGAACAGCCGACCCCCACAGTACCGCCTCCAACTCCCACAGATTTGCCGCTGGAACAGCCGGCGACCCGGATGGGTGGCCGTTCTGCCAGGATCAACGATATCTGGGTCGATTTTGATCTGGTCCAGATGGGAATGGACGGCATGCTGATCCATGTCGACTTTGAGGTGGACGGCCTGGAGGGGGTGCCATGCGGGATTGCAGCCTATTTTTATGATGTGTCGGGCAACTGGTTGATGGACGCCAATGCCAGTTACAATTCTGAAGGCGGGCAGGTGGTTGTATTTCAGGATTTCACGCCTGTCTATCCCAGCGCCGTTTTCGAGGATTTTGAGCTGTTTATGCCCTATGACGAGCTGGATTTGCCGGACGGCGAGTATGAGCTAAAATTTTCGATCCTGATCTGGGAGATGGCAAGCGGCGAAACGATCGAAAGCTGGCCCAGTTATTATGATTTCACCTATTCACAATATTAGCAGCCGTGCAGTATTAAGTGATTGAAAGCGCGGGTAGGTGGCCCTGCCGAATTAGGTCGAGCATTTCCTGTTTGCGCTGATGATGAATACCCTGGACCTGTCGTTGGATAGCCGCTGGCGGGGCTGGCTGTTGCGCCGGATGGGGAGCTGACGGCTTTTTGTGTCTGCCAGATCTTCCCGGACGACATGCCGCATGCTGTGGGTTTAAAAGAGAGCAGGATCCATCCGGTGGCGACTCATCCGGCTTATCGGCGGCTGGAGCTGGCAAGAGCGCTGATCCTGGTGGGGATGCTCAGGGGGCGTGGCATGGATACAGCGCTCCTAGGGACCAGCAGCGAGAATACTGCCATGCTGGCCCTGGCCCATGTACTCGGGTTTCACGCTGTCTCAAATACGCCGTGGTACAGCAAAAAAATCGCCTGAGATGCGCTTGAGTTTCCAAGGTTAAACAGCTATTCGGACTATAATAGTCGCTTCAACAGTTTCTATACTCAAGGAGTACCTTTATGGCCCTCAACCCACTGCAGATCAGAGAAATATTGGACGAAAACCGCGCTCACGAATGTGAAGGCTATGGCATCCACCATGTGTGTGTGCACATTGCTTCGATCGCCGAGCTGCCTTCGCGCTTCGGGCAGTTCCAGGTGGTAGCATTCTGGAATAACCGGGACAGCAAGGAACACGCTGCCTTTGTCCATGGGGATATTACGGGATGTGAGAATGTGCCCGTGCGCATGCATTCCGAATGCCTGACCGGGGATGCGATCGGCTCGCTGCGCTGCGACTGCCGCGATCAACTGGAAACTGCGCTGCGCACGATCGGCCAGATGGAGAATGGCATCCTGCTATATTTGCGCCAGGAAGGGCGCGGCATCGGTTTCACCAATAAAATTCGCGCCTATGGGCTGCAAGATTACGGGTACGATACCGTGGAGGCCAACCTGGCGCTGGGATTTCGCGACGATGAGCGTGATTACAGTGTGGCCGCGCATATGCTGGGCTCACTCAAGGTGAAATCCATCCGTTTGATGACCAATAATCCCAAAAAGATCAATGATCTGACACAATTTGGGATCAAGATCACCGAGCGCATTCCGCTGATTATCCCACCCAACCCCTACAACGAGTTTTATCTGAATACCAAAGCTGAAAAATCAGGCCACTTGTTGAAAGTTGGGCAGCAGGTGCGCTTCTTTGAACAGCTCGACCTGCCGCTGGTGGAAGGGATGACCCTGGATCAAATCGGGGCACTGCACCAGAGTGAATCGGCTGGGGAAGGAGAATAGTCGCATGGGAATTGATCAGCGAGTGGCGGTGATCACCGGCGCGACGGGCGGCCTGGGGCGCGTGGCAGCCCAACAACTGGCGCAGCGCGGGATGCGGCTGGCCCTGGCGGGCTCGAGTGAGGATAAATTGGCAGCTTTGGGGCGGGAACTCGACCTGCCGCAGGAGCGCTGGTTGGATTATGCAGCGGATTTAACCCAGCCTGCATCCGCCCCGGCGCTGCTGGAGGCGGTGACCGCTAAGTTTGGTCGGGCGGATATCCTCTTACATTTTGTGGGTGGCTGGCTGGGCGGGAAGGCGTTGCCCGAGGTCACATCGGATGAAGTTGCCAGTATGCTGCAGCAGCATCTGTGGTCCACTTTCTACCTGGCGCAGGTGTTTGCCCCGCACATGCTTGTCAACGGCTGGGGCAGGTTGATCGTTATCTCGTCCCCCAATGCAGGCAAACCGCCGGCCAAAGGCGCACCTTACACGATTGGCAAAGCCGCTCAGGAGGCTTTGATGCTGACCCTGGCGGAGGAGCTCAAGCATACCGGCGTCACAGCCAATGTGCTGCGGGTAAAAACGATTGATGTGCAGCATGAACGCCAGCGCCAGCCCTCGCCCGGCAACGCCTCCTGGACAACCCCGGAAGAGATATTAGCGGCTATAATTTACCTGTGCTCCGATGCAGCGCAGCAGGTGAATGGAGCACGCCTGCCAT
>Ga0105095_10001660_pt1 | contig 11782 bp, 14 predicted proteins | sample PPLLak2March2015_2_FD_79180 | JGI IMG/M metagenome (GOLD analysis project Ga0105095, IMG submission 79180) | Freshwater sediment microbial communities from Prairie Pothole Lake near Jamestown, North Dakota, USA - PPLs Lake P8 Core (3) Depth... | ecosystem: Environmental > Aquatic > Freshwater >... | reverse complement strand
TCGTCGATGAAATCGCCCAGATCGAAGAGCACGTTCCCTTCGACCCCGTGGAAGACATGGGCGGAGTGGCCGGCGACGAGTGTTGCCCCGGCATGGCGAAGACCGTCGGCACTTCGCCTCACCCGGGATACGGGCCTGGTGGTCATGTTCGGCCCCCAATGTGGGGTGACCAGGGTCGCATCGGCTCCTGTCCCGCCGATCGCAGCGACTACCCACTCCGGCACTCCGTGATCGAGCTCGGCGTATGCCACACCCGGACGATCGCTACCCGCGGCGAACTCGCGGGGGTGATCGGTGAGGCCCACTACCCGGAGTCTGAACTCATCGTGTTCGAGCACGACTGGCGCACGAGCCTCTTCGATAGTGCGGCCCGCCCCCACCACGGCGATCCCTGCCCCGGCGAGATGATCGAGCGTGTCGGTCAGAGCCACAGTCCCGTAATCGAGGGCGTGGTTGTTGGCCAGGGTGACGCAATCCACGCCGAGGAGCAGCAACTGATCGATCGCCGACGGGGGAGCCCGGAAGAAGAAAGGTTTGGCCGGGTCTGGCCACCGCTCACCACGTTCGGAGATGCAGCATTCGAGATTGAGCACGAACAGATCGGCTTCACGAACCATCGCGACGATCTCCGCCGAGAACAGGGGCCGACTCGAGTGTCGCAGCAGCTCCTCGCCCACCCCACGGCCGAGCATGGTGTCGCCGGCAAGGGCCACCCTGATCGACGTGGTCATCGAGTCACCTCGGCCGGGGGAGGGATCTCGGAGATCTCGAATGGGTTGCCACTGAGCGCCGTGCTCCACGAGTCGAGTTCGAATGCCTTGGCGGGCGCCAGCTGGTCTCGGGGGCGAAGGTAGATCTGCGCCCAGTCGTCCGGGGCAACCATGATGTGCCAGGAGAGCCCGATCTCCCACTCATTGGAGAAGAAGGCGTAGTGGGTCACTACCAGCAGCTGGGGTGCCACCACAGTGCCGTCGAACACCGTCTCGGGAGTGATCCCAAGGTCGGGCTCGTTCTCTGAGAGCCATTCGGTGAACAGGTCCAGTATCTGGTTGGCGGTCTCCGAGACGGTGTCCTCCCACGGCACTACGACAGACGACACCTCCGCTTGCTTCTCGATGGCACCCCTGGTGCCGGTGACAACGACAGTGAACGGAATCTCGACCTCACCACCGACCGGGTCGGGGACAAAGGTGACCTCGGACACTTCGCCAGCCTTTATCGACGTCCCCTCCACGCTGACCTCGCCTTCGTCGGAGCCAGCCGTGATGTCTACGGGTTCCCCGGAGTCCCCTTCATCTCCGACTGTGACGAGGAGGACCAGATGCTCACCGGGTATCGCCCCCTGCACGAATTCAGGAGCGATCTCGAGAGAGAACGGAGCGTTGCTCTCGGCCACACAGGAAACGAAGAGCGCGAAGCCAGCGATGAGCACCAGCTTTCTCATTCCTCTCATCATCCGTCCGGCACGGCGAGAGCGACAGGGTCTATCGGCTTCTCCTTTGGGGCCCGCTAGAGAGTCGACGGCGAAACACGCCTGCAATTGGCCGGGACCGTCACGAAGACTCGTAACGATTTCGTAGCGGGCGTCATGTTGATTCGCTCACAAGAGAGAGAAAGGGACACGTGAGAAGAAGAATGAGGCAGACCGTTGTCGTTCTCGGTCTGCTGCTCGTTTCCGCCTGCGGATCGGGAGCGGTCAACGGCACCATCGAGATCACCGGTCAGGACTACGCATACCAGGGAGTACCCGAGGTCGCCGCGTCTGGCGCCGAGTTGACATTTACCAACAGTTCAGACATCGAGTTCCACGAGATGGTCGTGTTTCGCATCGTTGACGGCGAGGAGCGGACGCTGCAGGAGTTGCTCGAGCTTCCCGAGGCCGAGTCCGAGGCTCTCATCGAGCTCCAGGGCGTCATCGTTGCCCCTCCGGGTGAGAGCGGGTTCAACCCGGAGGCGGAAGGTTCCTCCGTGGTCCTCGGCGAGGCAGGGCGGTACGGCATCGTCTGCTTCATCCCTCAGGGAGCCGACCCGGCCGTGGTGGCAGAGGCGATGGCGAACGCCGATGGTCCGCCCGACCTCGGCGATGGAACCCCTCATGCTTTCCTGGGAATGGCGGCCGAGTTCCAGGTCGAAGACTGAGGGTCGAACCGTCTGGTCAGCCCGTGAAGCAACCGGAGGTGGCTTCACGGGCTGGGCCGAGGGGAACGGACGAGAGGTATTCGCGCTTCACCCAGAATGGGTGTGGATCGCGTGGTCGGCCTGATGGCCAACGCTGCCGCCCGGTCTCGGGCTATGGATCGGCCAGGGGTGCTACGAGGAGGTCCGGGAAGCTTCGCTTGTATTCGGAGTTCCGGGCGACCCAGCGTCAGGGCTCGGGAGTTAGCCTCTGAGAGCCGACTGGAGAAGCATGACGACGTCGACTCAATCCTGGCCCACAGGCCGCATCGTTGCACTGGTCGGTCTGATCCTCTACATCGTGACCGGAGTGTTTCCCTACTTCGTGTCGGGTCTGGTCGCGCCGCTGTGGGGAATAGCCGTCCTCTATGCCGGGTGGCTGGTGGGCCTCTGGCTGACCATCTCGCTGTTCAGGCGAGGGTCGGCATGGGCGCTGGCGATGCCGGTAGCGGCACTCGCCTTCTGGTGGGGTGTGATCACCCTCGGCGAGTCGATACTCGGCTGGACGGCGTAGAGAGCCTTCGCCGGCGGGCAACCTTCGCGCCAGGGCCGATGGGCACATCCTGCGACCGGCCACCGGCCCTTGGTCCCGAACCCCTAGAACGACGATCCCAGGGCGAGGATGTTCCCTTCAGAGTCCTTGAACCACGACGTCTTCTCCCCGTCAGGTGAGGTGAGCACCCCGTCGACGGTGCGGAAGTCATCACCGAAGTCGTAGTCCTCGAAGACCACGCCCTTGGAGAGCAGTCCTGCGCGAACCGAGTCGAAGTCCGCGACGATGAGCCTCGCCGCGGTAGCCCTGTTCGTGCCGGCGTTCTCGGAGGGATAGATGCCGAAGATGGTGCTCCCGGCCTCATAGAGGAGCTCGGTCGCCTCGGGATCGATTGGCTCCAGCCCGAGCACCTCCGAGTACCAGGCCCTGGCGCGGCCGAGGTCGGAGGCCGCCAGCTCGAACTTGAGGGTGAACTCCATCAGCTTCCTTTCGGTGGGGAAGGTACCCAGAGGGAGGCCCGGGTCAGGGCGAATTAGCCAGACGACCGAGCGCCGGTCATCCGATCCGACGACCGGCTCCGAATGCAGGCAAACAAGGGAATCCGGCTGCAGATTGCGGTTGAAGAGTGAAAGGAGAATCCCAATGAAGAGAGCAACGGTCATGCTCGCAGCGCTGGCGCTGGCGGCAGTCCCTGCATTGGGCGCTGTCGCCCAGACGGCCGAAGGTGAGGTCATCGTGGTGCATGGTGTGCCCGATCTCGAGGTGGACGTCTACGTCAACGGGGATCTGACCCTCGAAGGGTTCCAGTACGGTGACGTCGCCGGCCCTCTGGCTCTTCCTGAAGGAAGCTACGAGCTGCAGATCTTCGCCGCCGGCGCCGACCCTTCCGCGGATGCTCCCGCCCTCGAGGGCTCGGCCGACCTGCCCGCAGGTGCGGTGGCGACCATCGCCGCCTATCTGCAGGAGGGTGGCGCCCCGACCCTGGGTGTCTTCGTCGAGGACAACTCCGAGACGGCTGCAGGCGATGCCCGGGTCACTGCCCGTCACCTCGCCGACTTCGGTGCGGTCGACATCCTGGCCAACGATGATCCGGTGTTCGAAGGGGTGACCAACGGCAACGGCGGCGACGTCGACGTGCCGGCCGACACCTACAACATCAAGATCACCGCAGCCGGAGACGCCGCCACCGTGGCCTTCGATGCCGATGTGCCGCTCGCCGAGGGCACCAACACCATCGCCTATGCCGTTGGGTCGGTGGAGGCCGGCAACTTCCAGGTGGTCACCGCCGCCATCGATGGTCTGGCTGCAGCCCCCGAAGGCGTTCCCACCGGGACCGGTGGCATGGCCGGCTCGAATGGCCTACTCCTCCCGGTGGGTCTCATCGGCCTGGCCGTGGTGAGCCTCTTCGCCGGACGTAGGGCCCTGGCTCGCGCAGAGCGGTGACGCCGACTGAGGCTATGTTGAGTGAGACCCGCGCCTCGCGGGTCTCACTCGTTGATGGAGGGGATCGGTTGTCACAATCGGAGGAGAGTGGTGGCAAGAAGTCCCGAACCAGAACCCTGGGGATCGGTCTGATCCTCGTCTCGGTCGCATTGGGTCTGGCCGCGGTCTGGGGCATCGCCAATCTCGCCCCGACGACCGAAGGTGAGATCGAGCAGATCGAACAGAGCCTTCGTCGTCCCGGTGCCACTACGACCGTCGTAGTGACGCATCCGACCACGGCTCCAGTCACCGAGGCGGCTCCCCTTTGGGAGCCCAATCAAGAAACTGCGCTGGGGGAGGGCGCCGTTCCTCGAGCGGAGCCGGTTCGACTTCGCATCCCGACTCTGGATCTCGATGCCGCGGTCGCTCCCTACGGTGTGGACACCCGAACCGGTCAGATGGACATACCTGACAGTGTGAACGAGGTCGCCTGGTATCGGTTCGGGCCTACGCCTGGCGATACCGGTTCGGCCGTGCTCGCCGCCCACGTCGATCTGGAGAGCCAGGGCCCGGGTGTCTTCTTTCGTCTCTCGGATCTGGCGCCAGGTGACGGTGTCATGGTCGAGTTCGACGATGGGAGGAATCGGCTGTTCCGGGTCGAGGGCCGCAAGGTGTACCCCAAGGAGTCCCTTCCCCTCGATGCCATCTTCAGTCGCGAGGGCTCCCCGATTTTGACTCTGATCACCTGTGGGGGCGGATTCAGCGCCTCGGATCGTTCGTACGACAGCAATGTCGTGGTCTACGCGGTCCCTGTCGACGGGATGCCCACCCCGTCCGCCTGACCGTTCGGTGCCAGACACGATCTCCGCTAGCCACAATGGGCCGGTGCATTACGACGTGATCGTGATCGGAAGCGGATTCGGGGGGAGCGTTGCCGCCCTGCGTCTCACCGAGAAGGGATACCGGGTCGGGGTGCTCGAAGCCGGCCGCCGATTCACCGCCGAGGACTTCCCCAAGACGAACTGGGACATGCGTCGCTTCTTCTGGTTCCCCAAGCTCGGGATGAAGGGCATTCAGCGAATGACGCTGCTCCGAGATGTCCTCGTCCTCACCGGTGCCGGGGTCGGCGGTGGGTCACTGGTCTACGCCAACATCCTCTATCAGCCCGGTCCTGCTTTCTACCAGGACCCGGGGTGGTCTGACATCACTGATTGGAGGCAGGAACTTGCTCCCCACTTCGACAGGGCAACGGCGATGCTCGGTGTGACCACCGTTCCGACCGAGACCCCCGCCGATCACGTGATGCGGGCGGTGGCCGGCCATTTCGGGGTCGAGAGCACGTTTCGCCCCACCCCGGTGGGCGTGTTCTTTGGCGAGCCGGGTGTCGAGGTGGACGACCCGTATTTCGCAGGGTCAGGCCCGCGGAGGACCGGTTGCGTCGGATGTGGCGGATGCATGGTCGGGTGCCGTTACGGCGCCAAGAACTCTCTGGACCGCAACTACCTCCATTTCGCCGAGAAGGCGGGAGCGGTCGTCCACCCCGAGAACGAGGTGATCGATGTCGCCTCGCTTCCGCAGCGGGGGTATCGGGTGACAGCGCGACGTCCCGGGGTCGCTCGTCGTCGTCACTCGGCGTTCACCGCCGATCAGGTCGTCTTCGCCGCCGGGGCGCTGGGCACGACCAGGCTCCTTCTCGAGCTGAAGGAGCGGGGTCGCCTGGGCGGGATCTCGGATCGCCTCGGGCACCGGGTGCGCACCAACTCGGAAGCCATCGTCGGTGCCGTCGCCAACGACACTTCTGTGGACTACTCGCACGGCGTGGCCATCACCTCGTCGATCTACACAAGCGAGCACACCCACATGGAACCGGTGCGCTACCCGAAGGGGAGCAACGTGATGGGTCTTCTCGCGGTGCTCCTCACCGACGGCGGGCCGGGGGTGCCCCGCCAGTTGCGCTTTCTCGGGAACGTGCTTCGCCATCCAGTCGCCTTCGCCAGGTCGCTGTCGGTGCGGCGGTGGGCGGAGCGCTCGATCATCCTCCTCGTCATGCAGGATCACGACAACAGCCTGCGAGTCTTCCGAAAGAAGGGCTGGTTCGGGACCCGCCTCAGCTCGGAGCAAGGCCACGGCGAGCCGAACCCCACATACATACCGGAGGCGAACGACGCGGCGCGCGTGGCTGCATCGGTCATGGGCGGCACACCGGCGAGCGCGATCAACGAAGTCCTCCTCGGCGTGCCTACCACCGCCCACATCCTGGGAGGGGCAGGAATTGGGGCCAGGAGCTCAGATGGTGTGATCGACCCATACCATCGTGTGTTCGGACACTCTGGGCTCCACGTGGTGGATGGGGCCGCTATCGGCTCCAATCTCGGTGTCAACCCGTCGCTCACCATCACCGCCATGGCTGAGCGGGCAATGTCGATGTGGCCCAACCACGGCGGGGAGGATCCGCGGCCTCCGCCGGGTGGCGCCTACCGACGGATCGATCCGATCCCGCCCGTCGCCCCGGTTCTGCCTGCAGGCTGGCCGGTCGAGGCCACGCCATGAAAGGCCGATCGCCGGGCCGGCATTAACCTTCGAGACCTCGGGGCCCGTAGCTCAATCCGGTCAGAGCAGCGGACTCATAATCCGTTGGTTGCAGGTTCAAGTCCTGCCGGGCCCACTGTTGGAAAGGCCAGAGAATCCCTGAAAAACCCTGCTACGACGGCATCCCATTTCAGCTCATTTGGTCGCTACTGCTACCCGGGCGCTAGCCGGACGCCTAGCTTGCGTCGCATGTGCATGGGAGATTCTGATGCCGCGAATCCCTGACGAGATCATCGAGTCCGTCACCTTCCTGTATAAAACGGTGGAGGCGGCAGACAAGGGCGAGGAGGCTGGCGGGTCCGGGTTTGTCGTGAGTGTTCCAAGCGAGAGCACCCAGCCTTTTCTGTACGCCGTGACGAACCATCATGTCGTCACTCAAGGCGGCACGGTTGTCCGTATGAGCAACCGCCTTGGTGAGAAGCGCATATGTGCCCAAGGGACAGATGATTGGCATGAGCGCCCCGACGCGGATGAAATCGCAATCGCTCCTTTGGGTTTGTCCTCCGAATACCCCGGTTTCTCCGCGGCGGTGCCTCGAGATGGCTTCATCACCAAGGATGCCCTATCGAGAGTGGACATCGGTCCCGGGACAGAGACCTTTTCTCTCGGTCGGTTCCTTGACCTCGAGGGACGACAGCACAAATGAACCGATCGCTCGATTTGGCAACCTGAGCCTGTCGTCTCGCCGGCCCGTTCTGCAGGAGAAGCGGGCCCTTCCACAAGAGAGTTTCCTAGTCGAAGGTCGTTCGCTCAGTGGCTACAGCGGGCACCTGTCTCCGTCTATTTCGAGGGGTATTCGGCGATGTACATCGGATTCTCGGACGAGCCAGCGACAAAGACTCTTCTGCTGGGGATCGATTGGGGCCACCATCCGGTCCCAATCCCAGAGAGGGAAAAGTACGGAGCGCAAAGCGCAGGTATCGCCGACGTTGTACTGGCTTGGAAACCGGCCGAACTGCTCGATCTGAAGGAACACGTCAGGGTGCGCGATGATGCGGCGCGCACCTGGGCCGTCGAGCATCCTGGCGGCAACGCGGTATCAGACCTACAAGAGGAGTAGCAAGGGAAACCTCAGAAGAGCAGAGCGGGTCCGGGTCGCTGAGGCGTACAGCGAGGTGAGAGGGAAACTGATCCTCGGCTCCACTAAGACACATGAGGCCCGGACGGTGATTGCCCCTTCCTTCGTCGCCCAGTCCCTCGAAAGGCACCTTGCCGCCAACCCGCACACGGACCGCCGCGTGTTCGCCGCCCCCAACGGGAGGCCGCTCCGATGCTCCAACTTCAGACGGGACGTGTGGCTCCCAGCCGTGAAATCCGCCCGAGACGTCCCAGACGGCCTCCGGGTCCACGACCTGCGAGACACCGCCGCATCCCTCGCCATCTCCGGGCGCCACGATCAAGGCGGTTCAGCGGATGCTCGGACACGCCTCCGCAGCGATGACCCTCGACACCTACGGGAGCCTCTTCGAAGACGACCTGGAAGACCTGGCCGACCGGATGGGCGCCAAATACGGCCAAGTGGTCGCCGCCCCCAACGTCGCCTTCCTGCCCCGGGGTGGGGGCTGAGTCCGGAGTGGTTCGACCGCATCACCGCTGACCTCAACTGGACATTCGCGAAGACGATGCCTTGGATTCCCCATTGGTACGTGGTCAGGGATCGTGATGTCACCCGGGACACCTTCAAGGAGCTGGTTCGGGTCATCTGAGCGCACGGCCGGGTCGAGCATTGGGGAGTCCAGCCGAGGACCACCTTCCTGGGGGACGGGACCACCATCGACGGCCTCATCTACCTGGAGCGGAGCGAGTGGAGGTACTGGACGATGGGCTACCCGATCGACGAGGAGACGATCATCAACCGGGAGCGGGGTGGGGCGGGAAGGGATTCGGTGGGCCGACGAAGACGACGATTTCGGGCACCAGGGGATGCTCTTTGAGTAGGTTCGGTCCGCATAGGAGGCGACCCGTAGTGGCCGCTCAGAAAGGAGCCGCCATGGGACGTGGTGGAATCATTTGGACCGTTGTGGGCATCCTGCTCATCATCGCCCTACTCATCTACATCTTCTGAGAGAAGAGATAGCAAGGAGACAAAGTGAGCAGGAATGCAGGTTTCGGAGGGTCGCTCTTCCTCATCGCAGTGGGTGCCATCTTGGCGTTCGCGGTGTCGGTGGAGGCGGAAGGATTCAACCTAAACACGATCGGGATCATTCTTATGGTCGTCGGTGGATTGGGTCTGGTCCTGACCATGGTGTCGAACACTGCCACCAAAAAGGAGGAGCACACCGAATACACCAAGAAGGACATCGACGTCGATCGCGACCACTGAACCGATCCGGTGTCATCTGCGCACTGGTCATCAGACCTTTCAACAACGCTCGAAGCCCCTTCCGACGGATCATCGAATCGGCAGAGGGGCTTCGGTCTTTCTAGGTGACCGGTTACTGCTCAGGGAATGCCGATGGCATCGACTGAATCGGAGCGTCGGCTAGAGGTCTGAAACCTCGTTCAGCCGGTTCATGATCTCTTCGGCGCTTTCGCCGGTCTTCTCTTTGATGCGACCCACCAGCTCCTCGTAGTTGCCTTCAGCAACATCGAGATCGTCGTCTGTCAGATCGCCCCAGGCCTGGCGCGCCTTGCCCTTGACTTGGTCCCAGCGACCTTCCCATTTGGTCTGTGTCGGGTCCTGCATTGCAGACTCCCTTTCGGTTCATCGAAGGCCGCTTTGACCTTCGTTCGAAGGTGTTCATACCCACACAGCGACGTCGGGAAACCCGGTCTGATCCCCCAGGCTTCTCACTGGGGAGACGGAGCAGCAGCTCTCTGGGTAGGTGTCCGCGCTACCCGCCCGCTACCCGGCCACGCATCGTCCCAGCTCCGGGCCATGAAAGCTATCAGCGGACTCATAATCCGTTGGCTGCAGGTTCAAGTCCTGCCGGGCCCACTGCAGAGCCCCTACGTTGCTCGTTGTTGAACGATCAATCAAGTTTCCGGGTGTTGAGCCATGCCTACTGTGCCTGATCCCCGGAAGGGCCCCTTTCTCCAAGGGCTGGGGTGTAGGAAGCGGAAGTCCCCCGCTTTATCCCATGCAAGGCGGGGGCTTTCCCTTTGGCCGCCTCGTAGCCAACTTCGTTGGAACCCCTCCGGCTCGCCGGGTCGAGGCGCGTGGTGAAGGCCCCGAATCGCCCAGCCCGCCCCGGTGGCAGGCGTTCTTGGTGCGGCGTGGGGGCTCCTTGTGGCCAGCCCCGTGCGGTATTCGAGTTCGCGATCGTTGAGTGAGGATGGATCGGGTCGACCTGATCGCCGACCCGTGACGCCTCGACGTCTCGGGCTCGAGGTGCTCGCGGCGTGATTCGCCGCGCAGGGCGCCGTTTCAGTGCCCGACGAGGACGTTCTTGACGATAGGCGATCGCGACGGCCGTGCCCAGGATGACCACGGCGTAAGCGGCAGACTTCCCCATCCCCGCCCCGCTGGCGCGGGCAACAGCGAATCCAGCGACCGCGATCAGAGCAGCAAGGCGCATTCGCGCTACGTCGAGCTCGGCGCTATCAGGGAACAACAGCACGGGCACCGAGGCGATCATGGCGATCGCGAGCGCCCCGGCTAGCTGGGCCGCGGCGAGCTCGGCGTCTTCGCGGCCGAATCCGCCACCGCCTACAAGCCTTGCCGATAAGCGGAAGGCGAACCAGTGAACCAACGCCAGTCCAACGGTGGTGCCCCACACGATCTTGAAGACGTCGACCTGGGCGGTCTCGCCGACGGCGGCCAGAGCGGCGAGCAGGCAGATCGAGACATAGAACGCCATCGTGAATGCCTCTTGGCGCCACTCGATGGTGGATCCATTCTGCGCAGAGGCATTCGCATTCTCCACCGGGGGGACTCTGTCATCGGCACGCCGGTTTCGGGGCCGTAATCGTCCCACCCAGCGGGGGCAGGCCGTCGGCGCACCTGCCCCCCACTGGATGGAGCCCTGGAGCCGCTGCCTGTCAGCTGAGAGGGCAGCCCTCCTCGTTCGCGTCTTCGAGGATGTCCTTGGCGTCCTCGAAGTCACCTGTCTCGTAGGCGTCCTGAACGAGCTCGATCACCTCTGTGGTAGTGAACTGGTATTCGACGTCCGGGTTGGCCGAGTTGAGCAAGGCTGCGACCGCATGTCGAGCCAGCGCGTAACGTCCACCGCCGCCGAATCGCACCGCCTGACCCAGAGTCGCAGTGAATGAGTTATCGACCACCCCGAACACCATCTCGTAGTCCTGACCGGGCGAGTAGCCCGCCCAGGAGTCGTAGTGGTGTGCCTGACGCCAGTAGCCCGGCGTGCATCCGTAGTCACCCTTTGGCTTCGATGTCGTCATGGTCGCCTTCGTGGTGGTGGTCGTCGGCATCGTGGTAGTGGTCGTCGTTGCTTTGGTGGTGGTGGTCGTGTGGTGATAACTCGACGTGGTTGTGGCCTTTGTTGTCGAGGTCGTGCTCGAGTGGTAGGTGATGGACGTGTAACCCGTAGGGGCGATCCACCTGGTGAAACTCGAGATGCTGCGCGCACCGCCCGTGGTCGCCAGCCCCAGGACCAAGACCGCCACGATCGATGCGACTCCGGCTATCCGCCCGAATCGGCTCGATCGAGCGTCATCTGCCCGGCGTCGGAGTGCCCGACGCCCTCTCTGTGATCGGGCCATTCTGCTGCCTCCCCTTTGCCCGTTGATGCGAAAAAAACCGTCAGTCCTCGCCCTGTCTACAGCTGCTCGATCGCCTCCTCCCGCGGTATACGACAGCGAGCCCGGTCGCCCCTAAGGGCCCCGCCTCACTTCTTCGTGTAATCGACAGAGACCGACGTCGGGTTACTCATTCCCCCCACAAAGGAGAAGACCCAGGCGACACCTGGGTCTTCTCGTGTTCTGAATTCGACCCCTCTCCTGGGGTCTGCAGAATGGCTTCCTACTCGTCGACGACAGTCACGGATCCTTCCATACCGGCGTCAAAGTGCGTCTCGATGGCGCAGATGACCTGATAGGTGCCGGCGGCTGGGGCCGTGAATGTCAGTGTCTTGCTGGCTCCGGGATCGACCTCGTCCTCGACGTAGACGAAATCGGCGAGCAACTCTTCCTCGGTCTCGG
>Ga0105095_10001658_pt1 | contig 11791 bp, 8 predicted proteins | sample PPLLak2March2015_2_FD_79180 | JGI IMG/M metagenome (GOLD analysis project Ga0105095, IMG submission 79180) | Freshwater sediment microbial communities from Prairie Pothole Lake near Jamestown, North Dakota, USA - PPLs Lake P8 Core (3) Depth... | ecosystem: Environmental > Aquatic > Freshwater >... | reverse complement strand
TATAATTCAAATCCCGATAACATACAACCGGTTTCAGCAGAGTATGATGTACTGGACCGGATGACACAGATCACTCTTCCGGATGGTTCTGTTACCTCGCATAAATACAACATTGGAGATTACTATGGTGAAAGAATGCATATCGACAGCCTTAAAGATGCTCTTAACAATATTTCCGTTACATATACCAGAGCTAACGGCCGCAGGTCAGCAATAGTAAAAATCTCAAACTCCGGAGATATCAGTACCAGGTTTGAATATAATGGCATAGGCGAATTACTTGCGGTAACTGATCCGCTGGGGAATCAAACCATGTCGGCATACAATATGGCAGGAAAGCGCATATCTGTCGACCACCCCGATGCGGGTCTTACTGAATATGTTTATGATGATGCCGGTAATACCATAAAGAAGATTACGGCCAATATTCGTAAACAGATCCCCGACGGAGGTGCCATAAACTATAAATATGACTTCGAACGGCTTACAGAGATCGTGTACCCAAGAAACATCCAGAACAGGGTTAACTATACTTATGGGGAACCCGGGGCGACATTTAACCGTGCCGGCCGGATTGTTCTGATACAGGATGCGAGCGGAGGACAGGAGTTTTTCTATGATAAGCTGGGGCAGATAACAAAGTCTATCCGGACTGTTCAGATTGGTGAATCGGATATGCGTACCTGGATATGGAGTGCAAACTATGATACCTGGAACCGCGTACAGTCGATGACTTACCCTGATGGAGAAAAAGTTATTTACACTTATAACCGTGCAGGTAACCTTCAAAAAATGGATGGTGCAAAACTGGGGCGCTCATATGCATACATTTCCCGGATCGGTTACAACAAATTTGAGAAACAGGCATATATCAAATATGGTAACGGTTCGGAAACTTCTTATGATTATGAACCTGAACGCCAGAGGCTGGAGCAACTGAAAGTAACTTCCAATTCAAAATTGCTCATGAACAATAATTACACTTATGATGCCATGAGCAATATTCTCGATATAACAAGTAATAATGATGCTGCCGGTGATGTAGGGGCATCAGTTTCTCATAAATATTCATATGATGAACTATACAGGCTGACACAGGCTGGCGGGAAGTTCACGGGCAGTAAAGATACAGGCAGTTATTCGCTTGCCGTTCAGTATGATATTATGGGTAAAATACTGCAAAAAAACCAGGTCCATACTAAAAACGGCAGCAGACTGGATGCAACAAGCTATGATTTCGGATATAAATATGAGGATCTGAAACCCGGTGCTCCGACAGCAATCGGAGAAAGGGTATTTACGTATGACGTAAACGGGAACCAGACCGGTTGGGTGGATACAGTAACTCAGGACTTTCGGCAACTGTCATGGGATGAGGAAAACCGTCTGGTCCTGATTTCCGATAATGGGTACCTGAACCAATATGTTTATGATGCTTCAGGCAACCGGATAATAAAAAGTCATGGCGGCTCACAGGGAGTATATATTAACGGGGCACCTGTCGGCATCATAAATCATTCTTCCGGTAATTATACTATATATGTAAGTCCGTATTTTGTTTTCCAGGAAGGCAGGTTTACAAAGCACTACTACAATGGCAGCACAAGGGTAACCAGCAAGACAGGCAATGGTCAGTTCCAGAATCAGTATCGTCCGGGAGTATTTGAAATGACTGCAGGACAGGTTAACTATATTTATCGCCAGAAACAACTCAATGCAGCTAAAGAGGAGTATGAAAAACTATCGGGAATTCCTCCCGGGCCTCCGACGCTTAAAGGAATCTACGCCGATCCTTCTTTCACGGGTACTGCCTTCCCCGACCCCGGAACTCCGGACAATACTGCCCCGCGTGGATGGCCTAAAAAACCCGTATTTGCACAGGCGGGAGGTCCTCCCGGCGCTCCAATACAATGGGGTGATGATATAACGAACGATAATGTAGAGCCGGGATTCGGTTTTGTCGGAAGCGGAAATATTGAAGAGGGTCTGAGATATTATTACCACTCGGATCACCTTGGTTCTGCTACTTATATTACCAATTCGGGCGGAAAGGTGACGCAGTTCATTTCTTATATGCCTTTTGGTGAAACCTTCACAGAGCAGCATACTACCTGGGACAGCCCGTATAAGTTTAATGCCATGGAATTGGATAGTGAAACCGGACTGTACAACTTCGGCTCAGGGTATTATGACCCCAGGGTAAGCATCTGTTTAAGTGTGGATCGGTTTGCTGAAAGTTATCCTTCCCTTTCGCCATATGTTTTTGCAGCCGATAATCCGGTTTTAGATAAGATGAACGGAATTGATGAACAATCAGCCTTCCTGATATCTGAACAACGATCCGGAAGAAAATCCGTTCGGTTTTATATGTTATCAACTATAAATAGTGTACCCGGCATAGCGAACCAATCAGCTTTATTTAAAGGTCCCGACTTCATTGATCTGGAGGCACCTGAACCTGAAAGGTCTATAGAAGAGGATCCGGTAAAAAGACGGGATAAGATTAACAGGGAAAGACCAAAGGAAATATCAGATCAGAAAATTGAGGATAAAGAAACTCCTGAGGTAAAAATTACTAATGAGGCTGATGGACAGGTTGATAAAGTAGTATCACCCGAATTGAAACCTGAAGAAATCAAACTTGCTGATGATAATGCAGTTGATGTTCCTGACCTGAAGGAAATTGTTAAACCGGAGGCAGAGGTTAAAGTCGAATCCGCCAATGTTCCTGAAAAGGCAACAAAACTGGAAACAACTGAAAAAAAGGATTGAAGAAACCAGGCAATTTATCCATCATTATTTTGTTATCTTGCCTGCTGTATAGTAACATAGTCATAATCATCCCTGACAAGTCCTGACCTGGCTTGAGAAAAACATGCACCTGAAATAAGAAAAGACAGAAGCAATGATGTAAAACATCCGGCCAGATTTTTCATAAATGGGATAGGTTAGCTTTTTGTTAACTAAAAATTGTTTGGGTGGAATTTAATAGGTCAATTCCATTTCTATATCGTAATATTTTGTTTCTCCTGGTTTTATGAACACAAGCTTACCTGTTTCCCTTGCTTTTTTCTGGCCGATTGAATTATTCGTACCTGGTTCAAGTGCTGTTACATACTCTCTTTCTCCAAAATGCTGCCAGTTTGTAAGTGCAGGAAGCTGTTCCTTTTTAAACTGAACAGTGACTGTGAGTCCTAGTTTTTTATTCTTGACCCTATAACTGCATATTCCTTTCCCATCGTCAGCTGGATCTATAAAAGCACATGCCTCACCTGTACCCTTGTGACTCGCCAGTGGTCCCGGACATAGCCTGTAATTATTATCTTTCCTGAAAATAGCATTGTCAAAATCCATTCCTCTTGATTTCCATTCACCCTTGCAAGCCAGTTCAGTTCCTTCATCAATCAATGGCCATCCAAAATTTATGTGATAGAGAATCATGTGGGGGGCAGGTTGATTTCCGCAATTCCTGACCTCATCATGAATTTTTATACGTGGCTGACCAAGGAAAGATGTGATGGTTCTTTTTATTTCAAGGTTAGGACCGAATACTGAAGATTCTTTCGTAATTCCTGTAATTCTCATCTCCAAATTTCCTGTGAACAGATCAGGTTGTACTATTTCAATAATTTCTGAGGGTAGATTGCTTATCCGTCCATGTAATCCTCTTTCTCCATACTCATCCGATTCGGGTCCTCCTGCATGAGAAAGACCACATGTTGTTAATAGTCCTCCGCTAAATGACCGGAGCCATTCAAGTCCTTTATTTGAATATGAGACAGGTCGGGTTATCCCCTGATGGCTTAACCATGCAAGGCTATGCTGATTAAAAAAGGCATCAGCGATGTCCAGAGCCCTGTCAATATTTACTTTATACCTTAATCCAGAACCTGTATTTATCCATGCTATACGATTGCCTCTTCCGGAACCATTATCTATAACGGAGGTTTCAATACCTCCAATCTGATGAATGTTAGAGATTTTGTCAGCACCTGGAACTTTTACTGATTTTGCCATTTTATTAAAGTTTTAATTCATCAATATACGAGTTATTTTTTTATGAAATTACGAGGTGTCAGCTCACTCCTTTTAAGTGTCATTTCATAGAAAAAATTACCATCTTCCCCAATCAGCCTGAATGTTACTTCAGGATCCTTCTTTGCCGTATTAAATGTAAATTCACCGAATGCATATTTCCCGTTAATACCATAAAATTGTGTCGTCCATTTCTCCATCTTTTCAGGAGGGCCAGTTATCCCGCCCAGACTTGCAACCTCGAATTCATAAAAATTAAATCCTGAAGGGCGTGGGATCCTGAATCCTCTTGCTCCATGACGATCGCCCGAAATCAGCAATACACCGGCTATATTTTTATTTTCAGGTAATAATTAAAATATAATGACTGGATTATCGCACAAAATTAATTCAGATTAGAAGGAAAGAATTTCATTTTATTCACATAGAGTAATACTATTTTTGCTATCATCCTCTTTATGAAAAGAAGTCGGCAAATCAAGAGCAAATATTATGTCATTAATATTGAGAAAGATAATTATGAAAATATTGCTCTAATCCTTAATTCTGATCAATTAGAGGAACTTCACTTAAAATTGCGGGTGATTTATTATTGGTAAAATAAACTATTTTTAATAGGTTAAAACATCCGCCTCGTTTTGATATAAATAAAATTTTACCTGAAAAAATAATCACACCTATGACCTGGAATCAAGTAACTGACCCTTTAAATAATATGTTTCTTTCAGCAATATTTGCTTCAATCCCGATATTATTTATTTTCTGGGCATTGATCATTCAAAGGATGAAGGGTTATCTGGCAAGTATACTGACTCTCCTATTAGCAGTATTGTTATCAATTATTATATATGGCATGCCCATGAAACTTGCATTTCTCTCTACATTCCACGGAGCACTTTATGGTTTATTCCCGATTTGCTGGATTATTATCGGAGCCGTATTTCTATATAATGTTACTGTGACAAGCGGCCAGTTTGAGATCATCAAAAGTTTTATGGCTTCTGTCACGACTGACAGAAGATTACAGGCCATTCTGATTGCATTTTCGTTCGGAGCTTTTCTTGAAGGAGCGGCAGGAATGGGAACACCTGTTGCAATAACTGCAGCTATGCTGGTTGGTCTTGGATTCAATCCCTTGTATGCCGCAGGTATTTGCCTGATTGCCAATACCGCTCCCGTGGCATTTGGCGCAATCGGCATACCTATTATTACAGCTTCCCATGTGTCAGGGATTCCTGAAATGGCTATTTCTCAAATGGTAGGAAGGACATTACCCTTTCTTTCCTTATTTGTACCATTTTACCTGATCGTGCTAATGTGTGGCTTTAAAAGAGCACTGGAAGTTATGCCTGCAATTCTTGTTTCAGGAATATCATTTGCCTTTTTCCAATGGATAGTTTCGAATTACATGAGCCCTATGCTCCCTGACATAATAGCGGGGCTCGCATCCATAGTTTGCCTTATGGTTCTTTTAAAATTCTGGAAACCAGGAAATGAATGGCATTTTAAAGAAGAACCTCAACATACCAGTGATACCCGGAAAGTTTATTCAACCGGACAGATAATACGCGCATGGTCGCCATTTATCATCATGACTGTGATTATAATAGCATGGGGATTGCAGCCGGTAAAAGATTTTTTGAACAGAGTAGGTCATACTGGTTTTAATATTACAGGATTGCAGAATTCAATTTTGAAAACTGATGGTAGCCCTTATGTCATAAACCCTTTTGAGTTTAATTATCTTTCAGCTTCCGGAACCGCTTTATTGCTATCTGCTTTTATATCGATCCCGCTGACAGGTTTGAGCTTTAAAAAAGCTATCCGGCTATTCTTCACCACCCTGAATCAGTTGAAATATCCAATGATAACAATAGTATCAGTGCTCGGGTTTGCTTTCATAACCAACAATTCGGGAATGTCAGTTACTATGGCCCTTGCACTTGCGGGAACAGGTGCATTATTCCCGTTTTTTGCTCCGGTACTTGGCTGGCTCGGAGTTTTCCTTACCGGATCAGATACTTCATCCAATGCCCTTTTCAGCAAACTTCAACAAACCTCTGCAAGTGCTGTCGGAATAGATCCGGTGGTAGCAGTAGCTGCGAATGCAACAGGCGGAGTAACCGGGAAAATGATATCCCCGCAATCAATTGCAATTGGCGCCGCATCGGTAGGCCTTGTAGGAAAGGAATCTGACCTGTTCCGTTTTACTGTGAAACATAGCTTTATTATGCTCTTTGCAGTTTGTGTTATTACCTTTCTTCAGGCATACGTATTAACCTGGATGATACCAAAATATAATATCATTGAAGCGGCAATTACAAAAGCTGATCCGGATTTAACAAGGGGAATTATTTATATTTCCATCCTGGCAGTGGTTATAGTTACTTTTGTACTATTTATCCTGATATCTAACAGGAAAGTGAAAGGAGCACATCTGGCGAATACTTAAGGTTATTATTTATACATAACATCACAAATAATCCAGTATAAAATAATTTCATTGTTTTTGCTGATATTAATCAAAACCGGGATAATGAAGCGAATACAAATCGAAAACAATTCCCCCATTTTGCTCCCGATTTACTCATTATTGTATTCAATAAAATGAATAAATTTACCTGAGTAATAATTGTATGAAACAAAAAATATATTTACCATGAAGAAAACTCCCTTACTTCTTACCGCAGTGATAATATGCTTTAATATAATTCCTGCATCTGCCCAGAAGTTTGTTGCCAATTATGACGAATCGAAGGTACCGGAATATACATTACCTGATCCCCTTACATTTATTGCCGGCAATAAAGTACGCACAAAAAAAGACTGGGAGAAAAGGGGTGAAGAAATATTCAGAATATTTGAAAATGAAGTTTACGGGATCAGCCCTTTATGGAAAGGTAAAATAATCCCGACGGTGATTTCATCAGTATCGGATGCTTTAAGCGGGACAGCAATAAGGAAGGAGATCAGACTCACACTGAAAAACGGAACAAAAGAATTACCGGTGGTGATGCTTCTTTACCTTCCAAAGTCATCAAAACGGTCACCGGTCTTCCTGGGATATAATTTCGGAGGCAATCACAGTGTGACCGATGAACAGGGAATTGAAGTTACAGGTTCATGGATGAGGGACAATTCTGCGACAGGGGTGACCGGTAACAGGGCTTCTGAAGCGGGGCGGGGGAAGGCCGCATCAGCCTGGCAGGTTCAGGAGATCATTTCCAGGGGATACGGATTATCCACAATTTATTACGGGGATGTTGATCCGGATTTCGATGACGGATTCAGGAACGGGGTCCATGGATTATATGATCAGCAGCCCGATGGTTCTTCATGGGGAACAATTGCTGCCTGGGCATGGGGATTGTCTCGTGCCATGGATTACCTGGAAACACTCCCTGAAGTTGATCCGGAGAGGGTCATTGTCATGGGCCATTCAAGACTCGGAAAGACTGCCCTGTGGGCTGGAGCAACAGACAGGCGGTTTGCACTGGTAATATCTAATAACTCGGGATGCGGAGGTGCTGCTTTGTCAAAAAGAGTGTTCGGAGAAACTGTTGGCAGTATCAATGCATCATTTACCCATTGGTTCTGTGAAAATTTCAATAAATACAACATGAAGGAAGAACTCCTTCCGGTTGATCAGCATCAATTACTTGCATTAATTGCACCGCGGCCGGTTTATGTGGCCAGTGCTGAAGAAGATCAGTGGGCAGATCCTAAAGGAGAGTTCCTTTCATGTGTGGCAGCCTCACCGGTTTATGTCCTGCTGAAAAAGAAAGGTTTCCCGGCCACCGTGATGCCTTCTGTCAATTCACCTGTCACAGGTTCGATAGGATATCATATCAGGACCGGCGGACATGCCGTCACCCCCTATGACTGGAAGCAGTATCTCGATTTTGCCGATCTCCATCTGAAAAAAAGATGATGTCGCCCTCATGAGTGCTGTTCAATTAATCCCTGGCAAATAATCATTAACTTGCTAATTTTCAAATACCCTTAACCCGGATATCACATGTCTTCCACTCGTATAAACTCCATCGATATTATGCGTGGCTTGACGCTTCTGCTTATGCTATTTGTCAACGACCTCAACATGGCCGTAGCACCCTCCTGGCTCGGACATATGGAGGCAAACTTCGATGGTATGGGTCTGGCTGACTGGGTATTCCCGGGATTCCTGTTCATAGTGGGAATGGCTATACCATTCGCATTTTCAAGGAGATTTTCCAGGGGAGAATCAGTTATGGATATCAGCAATCACATTCTTAAAAGATCCCTGAGCCTGATCATTATTGGCGTTCTGATGCTGAATACCGGACGGGTTAATCCCGAACTGACAGGATTAAGCAATGATATGTGGGCATTGCTGATGTATATCGCCGTCTTTCTGTTCTGGAATGACTACCGCGACAGGGAGAACAGGATCTATACAATTGCCGGATACAAGCTTGCAGCACTTGCAATTTTCATCTTCCTGATATTTAAATTCAGGTCGGGGGAACCGGAAAACAATGGATCACTGATAACCGGATGGTGGGGTATTCTCGGACTTATCGGCTGGGGATACCTTGTTTCTGCCTTTACTTATGTTGTTTGCCGTGATTCAATTTTAAAAACAGCTGCGGTTACATTAGCTTTCCTTGTACTGAATATGCTTTCGGGATGGAATTTACTCGATTTTCTTGATCCGGTAAAGCCTTACCTGGGAGTTATTACCGGCGGTAATGTTCCGTTTATTGTGCTTACAGGCCTGGTAGCCGGCCTGATTATGGTAAAATACCCTACAACCGGATATAAATCTGTCATTCCTGTCTTTATTGCTCTCGGAATTTTCTGCATCATCTCAGGATTGTTTTTACGCAACTGGTTTATTATCTCAAAGATAAAGGCTACTCCAAGCTGGGGTTTGATCTGCAACGGGATCAGCTTTTTGTTGTTCGTTCTTATCTACTGGATTGCTGATGTTAAAGGGAAAAGATCATGGGCTGCATTCCTGAAACCTGCAGGAGAGAACTCACTTACAACTTATCTTGCGCCGGATATCCTTTATCATCTGATCTGGATGTCAGGGATTTCAATCCTTATTTATAAAGAATCCTCCGAACCACTGATCGTTGTGGCCGGTTCGCTTGCGTGGGCCCTTCTGATGGTGGGACTAACCGCTATCCTTGCCAGGTTCAATATCAGGTTGAGGTTGTAATAATATCTGAGGACTATCTTATATTCAGCTCATTGGAAATCTGAGTAACAAGAATTATTCCCCTGTACTCATTGAATACGGGAATGCATCCTTTGAAACACCCCAGTTTTTGTCAGGTGTATTTTGCATTTTGAAAAGAAGCTTTCCGCCACCCTGCAATTCGGAATGCCGGATATAATTCCTGCCGACCTCCTTCCCATTGAGAGTAATCCCGCCCACATAAACATTATTGCTGCTGTTTTCAGGCGCTTCAATCGTTAGCTTCTTCCCGTTCTCAAAGGTCAGGGTTACCCTGTCAAATAAAGGAGAACCGAAAACATACTGATCGGTTCCCGGTGTGACAGGATAAAAGCCAAGTGCTGAGAAAACATACCACGCAGATGTCTGTCCGTTATCCTCATCACCACAATATCCGTCCGGTGTATAGTTATATAGCTTATCGAGGACCTGCCTGACATGATATTGAGCCTTCCACGGCTCTCCTGCATAGTTATAGAGGTATATCATGTGCTGAATAGGCTGGTTTCCATGGGCGTAGTTGCCCATGTTCATTATCTGCATCTCACGTATTTCGTGAATGACTATTCCGTAGTATGAGTAATCAAAAACCGGCGGAACCTCAAAAATTGAATCGAGCTTCGCAATGAACTGTTCCCTCCCTCCCATCAGATCAACCAGTCCGGCAACATCCTGAAATACGCTCCAGGTATAATGCCAGCTGTTGCCTTCGGTAAAAGCATCTCCCCATTTATACGGGCTGAATGGCGACTGGAATGTTCCATCCTCATTTCGTCCGCGCATCAGCTTCCTTCCCTGATCAAATACATATTTATAGTTCATCGCCCTTTTTGCAAAAAGATCGATCTCTTCCTGCGGACGCTTAAGCTCCTTTGCCAGCTTCCAGATACAGAAATCGGCATATGCATATTCGAGGGTACGGGCGGCATTTTCGCGAATTTTAACATCGTAAGGTACATAGCCCAGTTTATTATAGTATTCTGCACCAAGCCTTCCGACTGAAGAAACCGGCCCAACACCTTTTGTGTTCTTCTGTATCGCTTCATACAAAACATCAATATCATACCCTCTGATACCTTTCAGATATGAGTCTGCAATAAGCGATGCCGAATTCGATCCTATCATACAGTCGCGGTGACCCGGACTGGCCCACTCGGGAAGCCAGCCGCTCTCTTTGTAAGTATTGACAAGTCCTTCCATGATCCTGCCGTTAAGTTCGGGATACATTAGCGTGGTGAACGGGAAAAGCGCCCTGAATGTGTCCCAGAATCCGTTATCCGTAAACATATAGCCCGGAAGAACTTCCCCGTTGTACGGACTGTAATGGACAATTTCATTCTTTTCATTCATTTCAAAGAAGCTTCTGGGGAAGAGGATCATCCTGTAAAGACATGAATAGAATGTTCTCTGCTGATCAGGAGTACCGCCTTCAACTTTTATTCTGCCCAGCTGCTTATTCCATGATTCCTTACCTTCCGCCATTACTCCTTCAAAATCCTTCCCTCCGGTTTCATGTCTGAGATTCAGTTCGGCCTGCTCCTGACTGATAAAGGATGAAGCTATCCTTACATGTATTATTTCACCGTTTCCGGTTTTGAATCCGAGAGCAGCTCCGGTATGTTCGCCTTCTTCATCCAAATCATTTATATTCAGTGCATCACCATTCCATGTATGAGTCGAAACGAATTCTTTGTCGAACTCGGCGACAAACCAGTTGCGGAAATTTTCAGGCACTCCCCCGCTGTTATTCTGGCAATAACCGACAACCTTACGTTCCGATGGAATGATCCTGACCATCGAACCTTCGTTGAATGCATCGAGCAGGATGAACGATGAGTCACTCCCGGGAAAGGTGAACCGGAATATTGCAGCCCGTTCGGTAGGGGTCACTTCTGCAGTCACGTCATAATCAGCAAGATATACACTATAATAGTAGGGTTTAACAACCTCCGCTTTATGAGAGAACCAGGAAGCCCGGTCCTGTTCTTTAATCCTGATAGCACCAGTGAGCGGCATCAGTGAAAAGGACGCGTAGTCATTAATCCACGGACTCGGCTGATGGGTTTGTTTAATACCCATTATCTTGTAATCATCATAGGTATATCCCCACCCGTTACCCATAGGACGGGTATGGGGAGTCCAGAAATTCATGCCCCATGGAAGCGCAATTGCCGGATAGGAATTACCGTGAGAAAGCCTGAATTCCGAATCCGTACCCATAAGAGGATTTACCAGCTCAACAGGATCAAAATCCTTTTCGATTTTTTCAGTCGCACATCCGGTCAGGAAGGAAACCGTGAGTAACAAGTTTATTGTTAAAATATTAACAACACTTTTTGTACAAGATAATAACCGCATAATGATTTCTTATTTATATACCTTGAAATAACAATTTTTTATTGTGCCGTTGAATCGTTGAGCCGTTACGCCGATGTGACGTTGAGCCGTTTTGCCGTTGTGCCGTTGAACCGTTGTGCCGTTGTGCCGTTGCGTCATTGTAAAATCCCCAGTTTAGAAATTCTCTCATACACC
>Ga0105095_10001657_pt1 | contig 11793 bp, 7 predicted proteins | sample PPLLak2March2015_2_FD_79180 | JGI IMG/M metagenome (GOLD analysis project Ga0105095, IMG submission 79180) | Freshwater sediment microbial communities from Prairie Pothole Lake near Jamestown, North Dakota, USA - PPLs Lake P8 Core (3) Depth... | ecosystem: Environmental > Aquatic > Freshwater >... | reverse complement strand
CCAACGACAAGGAAGTGCAGTTCTCGCTCGGAGTGGCGTTGATGCGCGAGAACCGCGAGGGCGAGGCCGAGCAGGCCTTCTCCAAGGTCATTCAGCTCGATCCGGCACTCCAGCGGGCTTACTACTACGCCGGACGGATCAACTTCAATCGCCAGGAGTGGGACAAGGCGAGCCAGCGGCTCGAGAAGTATCTGGAGCTCGGCGCCAGTGACACCTTCGCCCCCGACGCGAATTTCATGCTCGGCTCGAACGCCGTGCGCATGGCGGAAGGCTCTCCCGAAGCGGCGGCGCTGCAGCAGAAGGCCGCCGACCATCTCACGAAGTTCCTCGCGGCGAAGCCCACGGCGCCCCAGGCGGCGCAAGCGCATTACATCCTCGGGAGCCTCGCCTACCAGCGCGACGACGTGGAGACCGCGAAGAGCCATTTCCAGAAGTACCTGGAGCTCGAGCCCACGGGCACCCAGGCCGAGGAAGTGAAGAAGTTCCTGGCGGAATTGACGGCGCAGTAAATCGCGCGAATCTCTCGAAAGCCCGGCGGCCCTTCTCGAATGGGCCGCCGGGCTTTCGTCGTTTCAGGCGGATGCGAAATCCACGGGGATATTGTTGCTTCGGAAAAGGCCGACCAGAGCGCTCTTGTCGGACGATTTCATCCAGGCTTCCTTGGGCTCGACCAGTCCCTGCTTCACCAGGGAGAACAGGCTGTCGTTCATCGTGACCATCCCCTGCTTCTTCGAGGTCTGCATGATCGAGGGGATCTGGAACGTCTTGCTTTCGCGGATGAGGCTCGAGAGCGCCATGGTTCCGAGTAGGATCTCGAGCGCCGCCACCCTTCCGCCTCCCTTTTTCTTGCAGAGCACCTGCGAGACCACTCCTTTCAAGGAGTCCGCGAGCATCACCCGGATCTGCTCCTGCTGATCCGGCGGGAACTGGTCGATGATCCGGTCGACCGTCGCGACCGCGGTATTGGTATGGAGGGTCCCCAACACCAGATGCCCGGTCTCCGCGGTCTCGATGGCGATCGCGATCGTCTCCAGATCGCGCATTTCTCCCACGAGGACGATATCCGGGTCCTCGCGAAGGGCCGCGCGCAGCGCCGACTTGAACGAACGGGTGTGGCTTCCCACCTGCCGCTGGTGCACGAGACAGTTCTGGTTCTCATGGACGAACTCGATGGGATCTTCGATGGTGATGATGTGATCGTTCCGGTTCTTGTTGATGTGATCGACCATCGCGGCGAGGGTGGTGGACTTGCCCGACCCCGTGGGGCCGGTCACCAGCACCAGACCCTTCGTCAGAAAGCAGAGGTCGAGTATCGGCTGGGCAAGGCCCAGCTGCTCGGCCGTCATGATCGAAACCGGAATCGTCCTGAAGACGCCACCCAACCCGTGCCGGTCCTCGAACACGTTCACCCGGAACCGGGAGAGTCCGGGAACCTCGTAGGCGCAGTCGGCATCGCGCTTCTCCTCGAAGGTCGTCCGGGTTTCCTCGTCGAGGATGGAAAAGATGAGTCGCCGAATGTCCTCGGAAGCGAGGACGCCGCGGTCGCGCAGGAACTGGATCTCTCCATGAACCCGCAGAACGGGACAGGAGCCGGAGCTCAAGTGCAGGTCGGATGCCCCCGACTCGACCATGAGCCGCAGCAGCGAGTCCATTTCGCCGCTCTCCCCTGAGGCCCGTGGAGCCGCCGCGGGGCGGGCCGGGGAAGACACTTTGGCTGCGGGTCGCGGCTGTGCCGCGGGCGCCTTGGGCTCGGGCGGTCGCGCCGCGGCGGGCGAGGACTTCCGCACGGCGATGTGGATGGCCCCGTTGGGGCGGCTGAACGTCACTTCGAATTCCTTGCCGGAATGGGTCGTCGCCACCCGGTGAGCCTTGATTGCCAGAGACGAGAGCTGCGCGGGAGTCAGAGACTCCGACGCCATCTGCAGAAGCGTCTGCTGCTGCAACGGCTCGCGGCCCACGGGAATCTTGTGGCCGGACATCACCATGCAGAGTCGCTCGCCGGGCTCGAGCTGCATCTCCTCCGCCTCGGTCTTCTTGAACGCCTCGAGGAACGGCTCCAGAGTCTTCACTACGTCGCGCTCCTTTCAGTCGCTTCGGTCTTCATAAGTGCGCTCGGGCCCCCCGGCGCTTCTCGCTTCCGCCTCCGCCTTCCGCCTTTGCCCTTTGGGCTTCGGCGGGACCTCGCCGTAGCGCTTCGCGCGAAGGCGGGTCGGGCCGAAAGCTCCTATCAGAGGTGCACAACGTTGATGAACTCCTTGTTCACGTAGACCACGCTCTCTCCCACGGAAAGGGGCGCGAAGTCGGCGGCGTCCAGGTTGAAGTAGTCCGACATCCTCGCGTTCTCCGGCGGGAGCAGGGTCGCGACCGCCCCCTCCAGCACCTCCCCCCCGTGGAGCTCGAGGCGTACGAAATCGATGAAGCTCGTGAGCCCTTCGACGGCTTGATCGACGTTCGGAAGCGCCACCCTAACGGTTACGATCGCGCTTCGACGCACGAGAACGAGCTCCGCAGAGGCGCGCGAGCGGACGGGAACGAACTTGCGCCGGCGATTGAGCGCCTCCGCCACCGTCTCGGGGCCTTCGTGCGTCTCGGCGACCTCCGCGAGGTAAAAAGTGACGTCCTCGCGGCGGCCGCCCTCGATCTCTATTTCGGCGTCGACGGCGTGCGTCGGTACTTGATAGGTGGCCGAGGGATCCATGGGCTCCTTGGGGAAGACGAACGCGTTGTCGAAAGGGACCCTAACAGAATGCCTGGAAGTCAGGCGGCTTTCAAGGGGCGCGTTCGGGCCGGAAGGAACGGGGCGCGTTCACGGCGAAGGCCGGGGTCTCGGCCGAGTGCAGCCTGCGGCGGAGGACGAGGGGCGGAAGCGGAGGCTCTTCGAGCTCGAGGCGCTGTCGCTCGATTTCCCAGAGGCGGCCGAGCTGCAGGTTGAGCCAGGACAGTTCCTCGAGCGAGTAGTGCTGGTCCGTCGATTCGTAACGTTGCACCCAGTGATCCGGATCCTCCTGTACCACGTCGAACCAGAGGCCGTCGATCCTCCGGGTCCGGACGCGGACGGACTCGAACTCCTCCGCCAGCGTATCGAGAAGGCCGCCGTGGCCGAGGAGGTCGTTGCGCGCGGCCAGGTAGCCGATGCCCCGGATGAGATACAGGAGGCAGCAGCGGATCTCGGGGGTCAGCGAGTCGGGGTCGGCGAGCATGCGGGGAACGAGCGCGGACGCGGCTCCGGCTTCCTCGTCCAGCAGCAGACGATAAAGCGCAGCGCGAACGCGATATTTCTCTTCGTCCCTGTTCGGCATGTCGTCCAGGTCACCATCAAAGCTCGAAGACGTCTCCTGACGTCCGCTCTAGAATACCAAAACGGGCGCAGCAGCCACACAAAAAAAAGCGCCCGCGATTGGAGCGGACGGCGCCACTTCGTGAGCTCGTCTATCGCAGGAGCGTCTCCGGCCTCCGTCGGGCTCACGCCCGCACCGCCGCTCAATCGCACCGACGTCTACTTCAAATAGCCCAGGGAGCGCAACCGCTCGAGGTCTTCGGGGTCGAGCTCCACTTCGGGGCGCGTCTTGCCGTCCCGTCGAGCGGCGGACTCCGCCAGATACTCCGCGAGACGGCTCTCGAGAGCTTCCCGGGATCTCGCATCATCGAGCCCGTGCATTTCCCGAGGGTCGCGTCCCAGGTCGAAGAGCTCTATCTGAAGATCGTTTTCCTTCAGTGTGAAGATCGATTTCGTCCCCGAGGCGCCGCGTCGCAAGGCGATCTTCCGCGATCCGTCGAGCGTGTGCTCGGTCTCGGCCCAGGCCTCCGCTTCGTCCGCATCGCTGCCGCGGGCGGTGAGGAGGCTTCTGCCCTCGAAGCTCGGAGGCGCCGGAATCCCAATCGCGTCCAGCACCGTCGGCGCCACGTCGATGAGGCTCACCTGTCCGCTCACCCGCCGCGGCTCCGCCCCCCCCGCATACCCGCTCGGAAGCTTGACGACGAGCGGAACGCGAAGCTGCTCCTCGTAGAGCGTCTTCTGGTGCTCCCACTGTCCGTGGTCGAGGAACTCCTCGCCGTGATCGGAGGTCACGACGACGAGCGCGTTCTCGAAGACGCCGAGCCGCTTCATCTCCTGCAACAGCCTCTCGACCTGGCGGTCGGTATAGAGAATCTCACCGTCGTAGAGCGCGCGAATGTGGTGGAGGTCCCGGGGATCGATCGAATCGGCGCCGAGCTCCTTGAAATCCCACCAGACCCCCGTCGCCTCTCCCTGGTAGGCGGGATCGAAGGCGCGGTCGTAGGGCGCCGGCGGGTCGTAGTGCCAGTGGGGATCGTAGTAGTGCAGAAAGAGGAAGAAATCGGAGTCGCCCCTCGCCTCGAGAAAGCGAATCGCCTGGTCGGTCACTTCCTCGGCGCGGGTCTCGGGAAAGTACCGGTGCCGATCGAACCCTTCGCCGAAACCGTATTCCTTCGAGAGGTACACGTGGGTGACCATCGCCTGCGTGAAATAGCCGGCGTCCCCGAGAAGCCGCGGAAGACCGAGCCACTCGGGCGAGAGGCCCGCCTTCGAGCTCGTGGCCCCGTGGACCGACGGAAGGGTCGACGTCAAGAGCGACGCGTGCGCGGGAAGCGTCCACGAGGAAGTGCTGACCGCGTCCTCGAACACCAGCGATTCGCGCGCTAGAGCCTCGAGTCCCGGAGTCGTGCGGCGGGGATAGCCGTAGAGGCTCAGATGATCGCGCCTCAAGGTGTCGATGGAGATGAGGACCACGCCCTTCGAAGCGCGATAGGCCCTCCGATCGTGGAGTATGGGCTCGCCGAAGATGCCCGCGACCGGAAGCGGGCCGAGAGACGGATCGTCGCCGGGAATCGCCGTTTGAAAAACGAGCCAGATCTCGCGGCCGGCATAGCGTTTCAGATCGACCGCCTGCGGCAGCCAGCGGTCGCGCCGGCTCAGGTGGATTTCCCGTTCGAAGAGCACCTCATCGGCCTGACGCTCGCCGACGCGCACCGTGAACCGCATGTGGCTTCCGGCCGAGTCCTCTCGTCCCGCCGACGCGGGGACGCCGGCGATACCGACGGCGAAGGTGAGAAGCGCGTTCTCGGGAACCTTGACGCGATAGCGAAACTCGGCCGGGGTGGGCGCCGTCAAGGCCGGCCGCGCTTCGTCGCCGAGAGTCACCGGAGAGTCGAGACCGACCTCCCCCTCGGGGGCGAAGACGACGTAGGTGATGCCGAGGAGATCGACGGGCGGAGAGAACGACTCGTTTCGGGAGCCGCAGGACGAGAGAGAGAGCCCGAGGAAAACGATGGCCGCACGTCTCCGGGCCGTCGAGGTCAAGGCCTTGTGGTGCTCTTTGTAGAACGGGGAAAACGACGGGCCTCTTCCCGAGAGACGCGCCGGGTGTTGAACTCCTCTCGATAGCGGCGGAGGGCGGCGTCGTCGGGGTAGGCCCCGGGCGGATAGGGATAGGACTTCATACCGTGAAACGGCAGCGGCTCGACGGTCTCGGGGAAAGCCGAGCTCATGTCCATGTCCTTCCCGAAGCCGTCGGCGACCAGGAGGAACGTGCGCTCGACTCCCGGCGGGGGCTCTGCGATGGCCCGCGCGTCGAAGCTCAGCCGCACTTCGTCGCCGTGATGGGTGATGACGTAGCGATCGTCGGCGCCGTCCAGAAGAGCCTTCACGTCCCCGTATCGCGTGTAGCTTCCCTCGTGAGCTCCCCAGAGCTCGGAGTCGAGGATGCGGTCGTAGGTGTAGAGGGAGGGCATCCTGCCATCGGGATTGAAGGGAGCGGGATAGCCGAGCCTACGGAGCTCCGCCGACGAGGCTTCGAGCTCCTGCACCGCGAGCGGGGCCTCGGGAACGACCTCCGCCAGCTGGATGCGATCCCAGTAGAGGCGCATGCTGGTCGTGATGCGCACTCGGTTCCTTTCGGGAGAGACCAGCCCTTCCAGATCGACGAGCATCGTCTTGGGCAGACCCGCGGGGAACCCCATCTGAGCCATCTGAGGAAGCCCCGTCGTGAAGTCGCCGTTCTCCGAGGCGACCTCGAGGTAAGGCGGAAGAAGCGTGACCCCCGCCTGGGACGCCGCGAGGTTCGCTGTCGAATCCGCGTAGTCGACCCATCCGTAGAGGAGGAGCACGTAGTGGGCGCCGCGCTCGAGCTCTCCCAGTTCGAGAGTGAGCGAGTGCTCCTCGGCGTACCCCTTGAACGGCAGGAGCCGGAACTCCGAGGGGTAGAGGCGGTCCTTTTCGGCGATGAGCGGGGTGACGTCCGCCCCGCGATGGTCGATGGCCCTCTCCGGCCCCCGCGCTCCCCGGACCGCGTAAAGGCGCTGCTCGGGAAAGGGCGGGCCCGGCATGAGCCTTTCGTTGGGGTAGACCTCGACGTCTCCCGGGTGGTCCACCACGAGGAGCGAAGCCTTGTCGTAGAACAGGACCTCTTCGAGCTGGTTCACGAAGCGCAGCTCGTATCGCCCGTTCCGGGGCACGAGGGGAAAAGCTTCCATCTTCACCGTCTCTTCGGTGTCGGGCGTGTTGTAGCGGCCGGGCGCGAGGAGATACCCGAACGCGCTTCCGCCGAGAAAGTCGGTGACGAAGCGGATCTTCTCTCCGTCCCAGGCGTAGAGGATGGGACAGGAGGTGCCCTTCCGATTCAGCTCTTCGACGGAGGCGGTCGCCCGTCCCCGTACGTCCATCTCGATCTGCTTCACCCCGCCCGGCCAGAGAAAGCGAACGTAGTCGGCGGACACCGCGTCTCCGAGCCCGAAGTGGAGCGGAAGATCACTCTGAGAAAAATACCCGCTCGAGGATCGAACCTCGCGCCTGAGACTCGTTTCTCCCGCCCGGACTTCGACCTTCGCGCCGAGGCCGTCGAGGTTGCTCCTCAACCCTTGGGCCCGGACGGAGAGCCATGCCCGTGCGTTTCCGCCGTCGTTGCGGAAGAGGGCGAGCTCGCCCCGGTCGGTCCCGACCACGAAGTCGAGGTCGCCGTCCGAATCGACGTCGGCGACGGCGAGAGCGCGTCCCTCACCCGCGACCGAAGCGGCAAGCGTGCCCGCGCGCTCGAAGCCGGCGGGACGATTCTCGTAGTAGGCGACGAGCGCGTCTTGCTCGTTGGTCACCACCAGGATATCGAGATCGCCGTCGTTGTCGGCGTCGACGAACTGGGCCCCGTACCGCGCCCCCGGAACGCCGGCGGCGAGGATTCCCGGCGAGACGACGTCCGGACGCAGTCCCTCGCGACCGGGGCCCCGGAATAGTGCGTTGAGCTGATTCCCCTCGGCGGTGAAGAAGAAATCGAAGCTCCCGTCGCGATCGAAGTCGGCGGAATCCGCCCCGCGCGTGCGGCTTCCGGTCTCGAGCCCGAGATCGAGGGCGCTCTCGGTGAAGGTGCCCACCCGGTCGTTCGAGAACAGGAAAGGCCTGGAGCCGTCGTTCACCACGATGAAATCCACGTCGCGATCGTCGTCGACGTCGGAAAAGACCGCCCCGAGGCTTCGCACCGCGCCGCCGTCGGTCCCGCTCTCCTTCGCGACATCGGTGAAGGTGCCGTTCCCGTCGTTCCGATAGAGCCGGTTCGGGGCCCCGGGAAGATCCCGCGGGAGCTTCAGGACCTCGACCCCGTGAGGCGGCTCCGCCGAGGCGTAGCTCGAGACGTAGAGGTCCAGATCTCCGTCGTGGTCCAGGTCGGCGAAAGCCGCCGAGACCGAGACCCCGCCTCCGCGCGCCGTTTCCTCCGGCGACGGGACGAACCGTCCTGACCCGTCGTTCAGATAGAGACCCTCGCCGCCTGAGCCGCTGAGATAGACGTCGCCGTCCTTGTCATTGTCGGCGTCCCCTACCGCGACTCCGATGAAGTGCCCGGTTTCCGGAAGGCCGCTTCCGCTCACCCTCTCGAACTTCCCCCCCTGATTGCGGAAAAAGAGGGGCGCTCCCTCGCGCACGAAGAGAAGATCGGGATCGCCGTCGGCGTCGAGGTCGCGGAAGGCGACTCCGGTTCCGAGACGGGGCAAAACGCGCTCGCGCAGGAACTCGAGACCGTACTCCGACGATGGCACCGTCGCCGGAAGAGGTGAGGGGGCGTCGAGCGCGGGAAGAGAAAGCCCGAAGTCCTCGCTGGCGGCGACGAAACCGACTGCGCCCTCGCGCGTCTGCTCGCGCGCTCCCGGCTGCAAGGGCTCCGGCGATTCCTCCACCGCCTCGGCGTACCTTCCGAGCTCGGTGTACTGGAGCCCGGCGGAAGCGGCCTCCGCGGGGAAGCTCTCCTTGAGCTCGCGGAAAACGAGGAGCTCGGCCTGGCCTTCCTCCCGCCGTCCCTGCCGGATGAGCACGTTTCCCAGGCTGAAGTGCGCGGACTCGTTGTTCGGGGAGAGCGCGATGGTGCGCCTCAGAGTGGCCTCCGCCTCGTCGAGTCGTCCGAGGTTCGCGTATAGCGTGCCGAGATAGTAGAGCGTCATCGAATCCGCGGGGTCGAGCGCCGCGACTTTCTCGAAGGCCACGACCGCCGCTTCGGTATTTCCCTGGAGCTTGTCGATGAGGCCGAGATTGTAGTGAACGTACGGGTTCTCGGGGGCGAGCGCTTTCGCTTTCTCGAGCGCCGCCCGCGACTTCTCGAAGTCGCGCTCGTTGAAGTACGAGATCCCGAGGTTGACATATCCGGCCGCGGAATCGGGGGCCGCCCGCACCACCTCCTCGAAGGCCGCCGCCGCCTCGGTGAATCGGAACTGCTCGAGAAGAGCGACTCCGCGATTCGCCTGTCGTCGGGCTTCGTCGACGGGCGCCCCCTGAGGGGACGACAGCAGGAGCGCTCCGAGCAAGAAGACCGGTGCTTTCATGTCCCTCCGCAGAAATCGTGGAAGCAGGCTATTATATTGTGGCGAAACCCGGCTCGCGAGGGCCGGGCTTTTTGTTGTCCGGACATGCTCCAAGTACAGAACCTTACCAAGCAGTTCTCGGGGCGGACCCTGTTCGAGGACGTCACCTGGAACGTCTCGACCGGGGACCGGGTCGGGCTCGCGGGCCCCAACGGCTCGGGGAAGACGACGCTCCTTCGCCTCATGACCGGGGCGGAGCAGCCCGACAAGGGCTCGATCACCATGCCGCGGCAGACGACGGTCGGCTACCTCCCCCAGGACGGCCTGGCCCACGCGGGAAAGTCACTCCGCGAGGAGGCGCTCTCGGCGTTCGCCTCGGTCCTCGCCCTCGGCGTCGAGATGGAGGAGCTCGAGCACCGGATGGGAGACCTCGACCCCGAGAGCCCCGAGCACGGAGCGGTCATCGCCCGCTACGGAGAATGCCGGGACGAATGGGACCGACACGGGGGCTTCAGCATCGAGGCTCGGTCGGAAGAGGTTCTTCTCGGCCTGGGCTTCAAGCCCTCGGAGCTCGACAGGAAAACCGAGACCTTCAGCGGCGGCTGGCAGATGCGCATCGCCCTCGCGAAGCTCCTCCTGCAGCAGCCGAACCTGCTTCTCCTCGACGAGCCCACGAATCACCTGGATCTGGAGGCGCGGAACTGGCTCGAGGAATACCTTGCGGCCTATCCCCACGCCGTGGTGCTGGTCTCCCACGATCGGTATTTCCTCGATCGCGTCGTCACCCGGATCACCGAGATCGACCGCCGGAAGCTCGTGGACTACACGGGTAACTACAGCCGCTTCCTGGAAGTGAGCGCCGCGAACCTGGCCGAGCTCCGGGCCAAGGCCGCCAGGCAGCAGGAGGAGATGGAGCGCACCAAGCGCTTCGTCGAGCGCTTCCGCTACAAGGCGACCAAGGCGAAACAGGTCCAGAGCCGCGTCAAGATGCTCGAGAAAATCGACGTGATCGAGGTTCCCCCGGAGAGGAAGCTCATGAAGCTGCGGCTTCCCGATCCCGAGCGACCGGGAAGGGTGGTGATGGAGCTCTCGCGGGTCGCCAAATCCTACGGCGATACCCGGGTCTTCGACGCGGCGGACCTCGTCATCGAGCGCGGCGAAAGGCTCGCTCTCGTGGGGCCGAACGGCGTCGGGAAATCCACGTTGATGCGTCTTCTGGCCCAGGTCGAATCCCCCGACTCGGGAACGGTGAAGCTCGGCCACAAGGCGGTGACCGGCTACTTCAGCCAGGAGCGCTACGACCTCGACGAGAACAAGACCGTCCTCGAGAACATGAACGAGAGCGCCTCCATCGCCATGGTGCCGCAGCTGCGGAGCATCCTCGGGGCGTTCCTGTTCCACGGAGACGACGTCGACAAGAGGGTGAAGGTCCTCTCCGGCGGGGAGAAGAGCCGTCTCGCTCTCGCCCGGATGCTGCTCCAGCCGGCGAACGTGCTCCTCCTCGACGAGCCGACGAACCACCTCGACCTCGACTCGAAGGCGATACTTCTCGAAGCGCTCCAGGCTTACAAGGGAACGCTGGTCTTCGTCTCGCACGATCGGTATTTCCTCGACGAGCTCTCGACGAAGGTCGCGGAGATCGGCGGAGGCGAGATCCGGGTCCACTGGGGAAGCTACTCGGACTTCCTCCGGGCGAAGGAGAAAGAGGCGATCGGTGAGCCGGCGGTCACCCTCGAGGCGCTGCCCGAGGAACCGAAGAAGCCCGCGAGCCCGGCCCCGAAGCCGCAGCCTCCGCCGCCCGCGGTCTCGAAGAACCAGACGCGCGCTCTCCAGCAGAAGGCGGAGCAGCTCGAGTCCCGGATCGAGGAGACGGAGATCGCGATCGCCAGCCTCGAAGGGCGGATGGCGGTGCCCGGGTTCTACGACGACGCCGATTCCGCGGCGGGAATCGTGAAGACCCACGAGGAGCTCAAGGCCAAGCTCGAGAAGCTCTATCGAGAGTGGGAGACGATTTCCGAGAAAGTCCCCGCGGGTTGACACTGACCGCAAGGCCTTGAACCGTCTCGCTGCTTCTCTGCGAAACGCGGAACGGCGTTCACCACACCAGGCGGATGCCGAAGTCTTCGAATCGAGGGTCCCTACTGATGAGCGGAAGCTCTTCGAGCGCGCTTTGCGCGGCGAGCATCCGATCGCACGGATCTCTATGACTCTGAGGCCAGGTGCCCGCGCGCTGGCCGTGGAGAATGGTGACGGGAAGCTCCAGAAAGCCGGCGCGGTGCACCCAGCCGGAGATGTCTCGAGCCAGCGCTCGGAAGCTCCCCGAGCCGGGACTTCGTGCTGATTTCCCACGCGCTGGCGCTCGAGACCAGGACCTCGTTCGCCGCGTCGCCGACGATTTCCCGAACGCGTTTCGGGAGTCGGGGATCGTCGTAGAGCCACCAGAGTAGAGCGTGGGTGTCGAGAAGAAACCTCATCGCTCCCAGGCGTCGAGTTCCTCTTCGGGTAAGGGCTCGAAGAAACTATCGTCGACGACACCCGAAAGGAGGCCTGGGTGACGCGGCGCCGGCGGTCCGAGCGGGCAGAGCCGCGCGTACGGCTTCCCGCGCTTGGCGATCACGATCTCCTCGCCACCGCGTACACGCTCCAGGAGCCGCGACAATTGAGTCTTGGCCTCGTGGACGCTCACGACTTTCATCGCTACCAGACTAGTCAGATATTATGACTTGGTCAACCATCTCATTCGCCAGGCCAAAGGCACTTGTTTAGTTCGAGTTAGCGTGGGCGATTCACAATGCCGAAGGACCTCGAGATCGCTTCCCACGGACAGGATTCGATCGCCTCGACGAGCACCATGCCCGGGGCAATCGAAGGGGGGCGTCGGCGGCGGGCAGCACGAGACGCGCTTTCAGAAACGAGTGCAGCCGCGGCGAGGGCGAAGCTCGGAGAGATCATTTCGTCGTAAAGAGAAAATAGTCGTGCGCCGCCCGCGCCGCT
>Ga0105095_10001656_pt1 | contig 11796 bp, 11 predicted proteins | sample PPLLak2March2015_2_FD_79180 | JGI IMG/M metagenome (GOLD analysis project Ga0105095, IMG submission 79180) | Freshwater sediment microbial communities from Prairie Pothole Lake near Jamestown, North Dakota, USA - PPLs Lake P8 Core (3) Depth... | ecosystem: Environmental > Aquatic > Freshwater >... | reverse complement strand
GCTGGAAGCGACGCGCTGCGGGCTCGACTTCTTCGGCGTCGACAAGACGCTCTTCGCCTCCGACGCGCCCTTCGACCCCGAAGGCGGGAGCATGTACATCCGCGAGACGCTGCGCATCATCGAGCAGCTGGAGCTGGCGGCGGCGGACCGCCAGGCCGTGTACGAAGGCAACCTCCGCCGCCTCTGCAACGGCAGGCTGCGCGTCAACTGACGCAGGGCGCAATGGCGGGATGAACCCCGCCGCGCGGACCAGGGCAGCCCGAGGCCGCCTGCAAGCGGCGGGCCGCGCTGCGGCCTTGCGTTGGATCAATCCGGCCGGCGCAAGGCCTGCCAAGCTCCTGCCATGGTCAGCCCCCGCGGGCGACCCGGCCATGAGCGCCCTACGCAAGCTCGCCGCCATCCTCAGCGCCGACATCGCCGGCTACTCGCGCCTCATGGGCGAGGATGAAGAGGCGACGGTGGCGGCGCTGAGCCGCTCGCGCGGCGTCCTGCGCCACGCGGTCGAGAGCCACGGCGGGCGGGTGCTCGACGCGGTGGGCGACAGCATGCTCGCCGAGTTCGCGAGCCCCGTCGAGGCGCTGAAATGCGCCGTCGAGGCGCAGGACGAGATGGCGCGCCTGAACGCCGAGGTGCCGGAGCCGCGGCGCATGCGCTATCGCATCGGCGTCAATCTCGGGGACGTGATGGAGCGCGACGGCACGCTCTACGGGGACGGCGTCAACGTCGCGGCGCGGCTGCAGGCGCTGGCGGAGTCGGGCGGCATCTGGCTGGCGGGCACGGTATTCGACCAGGTCGAGGGAAAGGTGCCGCTGCGCTTCGCGCCGATGGGCGAGCAGGCGCTGAAGAACATCGCGCGGCCGGTGCGCGCGTATCGCGTCGCCACGGCCGCGTCGCCCGGCACCGACAGGTCGGTGCTCGCCATGCCCGGCGGCCCGACGATCGCCGTTCTGCCATTCGCCAACATGGACGGCGACCCGGCCCAGGAATACTTCAGCGACGGCGTCACCGAGGACATCATCACCGAGCTGTCCCGGTTCCACGACCTCCACGTCCTCGCCCGCAACACGACGTTCCAGTTCAAGGGGCAGGCGGTCGACGTGCCCTCGCTGGGCCGCCGGCTGGGCGCCCGCTACGTCCTCGAGGGCAGCGTGCGCCGGGCGGGCGCAAGCGTCAGGATCGCCGCCCAGCTCGTCAGCGTGGAGAGCGGCGCGCACGTCTGGGCGGAGCGCTACGACCACGACCTCACGGATATCTTCGCGGTGCAGGACCACATCACCGCCGAGGTCGTCGGCGCGATGACCGGAATGAGCGGGGCGCTGCAGCGCGCCGAGCGCGAGGCGGCAGAGCGCAAGTGCCCGGGGCGGCTCGAGGCCTACGACCTCGTGCTGCGAGCCACCGCCATGCCGGCCGGCTCAAAGGAGTCCTATCGCGCCATGCGCCGTCTGCTGGAGCGCGCGATCGCGCTGGACCCGCGCTACGCGCGCGCGCGGCAGGAATACGCCTGGCTCACCTTGCGCGGCTGGGCGCACCATCAGGATGACGCGCTGCCTTTCGAGCATCTGTTCGCGAGCGCGATGCGCTCCGTCGAGCTCGATCCCGCCGACGCCTTCGCGCACCGGACGGCGGCGTGGGGCTATTTCTTCGACCACCAGCTGGACCTCTTCGAGCGCGAAGTCGCGCTTGCTTTCCAGCTCGCGCCCTACACCGCCGATGTGTTCGCCCAGCTCGGCATGCTCGTGTCCTTCACCGGGCAATGGGAGCGCGGCGTGCAGCTCGTCACCAAGGCGCAGGCGCTGAACGCGCAGTCGGCCGGCGGATTTTTCCACACCACGCTGTTCTATGACCATTACCTGAAGGGCGAGTACGCCAAGGCGCTGGAGATCATCCGCCAGCACCCGCGCCAGCAGCAGCTCGAGACGCTCCTCAAGTACGTCATGGCTTTCGGCCAGCTGCGAGAACGGACGAAGGCCGCCGAGTACTGGGCCAGGTGCGCGGCGCAAGTGCCGGCGTTTTCCGCCGACTGGCTTCGCGAGAACGTTTTCCGCCGCTGGAACTTCACGGCGGCGGACACGGAGAAGTTCCTCGAAGGCTGCGCACGCGCCGCGACCTGAGCGTCCCGGCGCAGGGCAGAATGCCGGCATGAAGCCGATCCTGCTGTGCACCCTGCTGCTTGCCGGATGGACCCCCGCAGCCCTGGCCCAGGCGGACGAATGCCCGCCGGCGAGCTGGCTGCGCCTCGACGGCGCGCGGCCGGCGCCGGTGGCGCCCGGCGCGCTGCTCGACGAGCTGGCGCAGCGCGAGGTAGTGCTGCTCGGCGAGTCGCACGACGATCCCGACCACCATCGCTGGCAGCTGCACACGCTCGCGGCGCTGCATTCGCGGCGGCCCGACATGGTGCTCGGCTTCGAGGTGTTCCCGCGGCGCGCGCAGCCCGTGCTCGACCGCTGGGTGGCGGGCGAGCTCACGCAGGCCGAGCTCCTCGCCGAGACGCAATGGGACGAGATCTGGAACGTGCCCGCCGAGCTCTACGCGCCGCTCTTCGAGTTCGCGCGCCTGCACCGCATCCCGGTGGTCGCGCTCAACGTCGAGCGCAAGCTGACCCAGGCGGTGGCCGAGCAGGGCTGGGACGGCGTGCCGCAGGCCGAGCGCGAAGGCCTCTCGCGCCCGGCGCCGGCGCCGGCCCCGTACCGCGAGGCGCTTGCGCGCGTGCACAAGGAGCACGAGAGCCGCGCCCCGCTCGCCAGTTTCATCGAGGCGCAGCAGACCTGGGACCGCGCCATGGCCGAGGCGCTCGCGCGCCAGCCGAGGACCCGCCTCGCGGTCGGCATCGTCGGCAGCGGCCACCTGCGCCACGGCCACGGCGTCGCGCTGCAGCTGCGCGACCTCGGCGTGCGCAGCATCGCCACGCTGCTGCCGGTCGAGCCGGCGCAGTGCCGATCGCTCGCCGCCGGCATCGCCGACGCCGCGTTCGTGCTGCCGCCGCGCGCGGCGCAGAAGGCGCCGCCGCCGCGCCTGGGCGTGCAGCTCGCGCAGGAAGGCGAAGCAGTGCGCCTCGCCGGCGTCGTACCCGGGTCGCTCGCCGAGCGCAGCGGCCTGAAGCAGGACGATGTCATCGCCGCCGCGGCCGGGCGGCCGCTCAAGCGCGTCGCCGAGTTCGTCGCGCTGGTCCGCGCGCAGCCGGCGGGCACCTGGCTGCCGCTCGAGGTGAAGCGCGGCGAGGCGACGCAGTCGCTGGTCGTGCGCTTTCCGCCGGCGCCATGAGGCGCTGGCTCGCCGCCGTCGCAGCGGCCGCGGCGTCGCTCGCCTGCGCCGCCGCCGAGCCCGACCTCGTCCTCGACGTTCGCCTCGACCCCGCCTCGCGCGCGCTCGCCGCGACCGCGCAGCTCGCCCGGCCGCCGCGCGACTTCCGCTTCGCGCCGCACGAGTCGCTCAAGGTGCGCCGCACGACGCGCCTCCCCGGTGGCGCGCTGCGCATCGAGTACGCCGGCGTGCTGCCGGCGCTCGACCGCGGCATCGACTTTCGCGGCGTGCTGCAGGCGCTGCCGCCGATGGCCTCGCCGGAGGGCAGCTTCCTCGGCTCGGGCAGCGGCTGGTATCCGCAGCCGGCGCCGCTCTTCACCTATCGCGTCAACGTGGAGGTGCCGGCAGGCCAGCGGGCGCTCGTCGCCGGGCACCTGGTGGCGGAGAGGGCCGCGGACGGAAGCTACCGGGCGCTCTTCGAGCATGCGCATCCGGCCGAGGGCATCGACCTCATGGCGGGCCCTTACGAGGTGCGCGAGCGGTTCGTCGCGCTGGCGGGGGGCAAGCGCGTGCGGCTGCGCACGTACTTCTTCCCCGAGCTGGCGCCGCTCGCCGAGGGCTACCTGGACGATTCGCAAGCCTACCTCCGGCGCTACAGCAGCCTGATCGGCGCTTATCCGTTCTCCGGCTTCTCGGTCGTGGCGAGCCCGCTGCCGAGCGGCTTTGGCATGCCGACGCTGACCTACCTCGGGGCGCAGGTGCTGCGGCTGCCCTTCATCCGCTTCACCTCGCTGCCGCACGAGGTGCTGCACAACTGGTGGGGCAACGGCGTCCTCGTCGACCATGAGCGCGGCAACTGGTCCGAAGGGCTCACGACCTTCATGGCCGACTATGCCCTCAAGGAAGACGAATCCGCCGAAGCGGCGCGTGACATGCGCCTTGGCTGGCTGCGCGACATGGCGGCGCTCGACCCGTCGGCACAGCGGCCCCTCGCGTCGTTTCGCTCGCGGCAGCACGGCGCCGACGCGGTGCTCGGCTACGGCAAGAGCGCCATGCTCTTCTTCATGCTGCGCGACGCGATCGGCGACGAAGCGTTCGCGCGCGGCCTGCGCGCCTTCTGGGAGCGGCAGCGCTTCGAGGCGGCCTCCTGGGACGACCTGCGCGCCGCCTTCGAGCACGCCGCCGGGCGCCCGCTGCGCGGGTTCTTCGCGCAATGGCTCGAGCGCCCCGGCGCGCCCGCGGTGCGCATCGTCTCGGCCGCGCACGACGACGTCTTGAAGCTCGAGATCGCGCAGACCCCGCCGGCCTATGCGCTGCGGCTTCCCGTCAAGATATCGTTCGACAGCGGCAACGAGACGCGCTGGATCGAGATCTCCCGGGAAGAGGAAACCGTGCGCCTTGACGTAGCCGGGGAGCCGCGCGCGGTGCGGCTGGATCCCGAGCTGCGCGTCTACCGCCTGCTCGAGCCGGAAGAGCTGCCGCCCATCCTGCGGCAATGGATGCTGGCGGGTTCACCAGAAATCATGATGGTCTCCAAAGGGCTTGCTCAGGCGAGCGCTCTGGCACATCGTCTCTTCGAATCACCGTTCCGCGAGGTGGCGCAGGCCGGACGCGAGCCGCTGCTCGTCGTCGGCCTGCACGAGGAGGTCGACGCGGCCCTGGAGCGTCTCGGCCTGCCGCCGCGCCCGCCCGAAGTCGGGGGGAAGGGCACCGCGCAGGTGTGGACGGTACGCGGCAGCGCGACGCCGGTCGCGGTGGTCTCGGCGAAGGACGCGGCTTCCCTCGCGGCGCTCGAGCGGCCGCTGCCGCACTACGGCTCGCAGAGCTGGCTCGTCTTCGAGGGGGCGCGCGCCGTGGCGCGCGGCATCTGGCCGCCGGCGCCGCGCCTCGTGCGGGTCAGGCCGCCGTAGGCGGGATCAGCGCCCGAGCAGGCGCTCGAAGACCGGGTACATGCGGCTCTCCTCGTCGGCGGCGTGCGCGTCGAAGAGCGCCTGCAGCTCCGCGAGGTCGGCGCGGTAGCGCACGCGCTCCTCGTCGGCCGAAGCGGTCGCGAGCAGCCACAGGATGCCGCGCATGTCGTCGTGCTGGGCGCGCAGGGACTGGGTGCTCGCCGCGCCGCTCTCCTGCTCGTAGAGGGGGAAGACGTGCTCTTCCTCGTAGCGGAAGTGCTCGAGCAGCGCGCCGCGAAGCGCCGCGACGCACGCGAGGACCTCCGCCGCGGCGCCGGCCATGGCCGCCGCCCGGGCGGCGCCGAAAAGGGCGTCGCAGCGGCGGTGATGCTCGGACAGGGTGCCGGATTGGACCAGCATGAGGCCGATTCTGGGCCTCGCGCGGCCGGCGGCCTTGACATGCATCAAACCGCCCGCCGCCGCGCCTTGCCATCCTCGTCCCCATGATCTCCCTGGAGCGCGACGGGACGCTCGCCATCGCCACGCTGGCGTGGGCGCCGGTCAACGCCATCAACGAGGAGTGGTTGGCCCGGCTTGAAGCGGTGATGGACGGGATTTCGGATGCTTCGGTGCTTCTGCTTCGCTCCGACCAGAAGGCCTTCTGCGCCGGCGCCGACCTGGAGCTGATGCGCAGCCGCTTCGAAGCCGCCGAAGGACGCGCGCTCATGGTCGGGCTCGCGCGCGGGATGCAGCGCGTCTTCGCGCGCCTGGAGCGGCTGCCGCAGATGACGCTCGCCGAGATCGGCGGCGCCGCGATGGGCGGGGGCCTCGAGCTCGCGCTTGCCTGCGACCTGCGCATCGCCGCCGAGACGGCGCGCCTGGGCCTGCCCGAGGTGCGCCTGGGGCTCCTGCCGGGCGCCGGCGGCACGCAGCGGCTGCCGCGCGTCGCCGGCGAGGCGGCGGCGCGCCGCCTCATCCTCGGCGCCGAGGTGGTGACCGGCGCCCAGGCAGCGCAATTGAACATCGTTCAATGGGCCGTACCGGCTGCCGAGCTCGCCGCGCGCGCCCGCGCGCTCGCCGCCGACATCGCCGCGATGCCGGCGGCGGCGCTCGCCGAGGCGAAGCGCTGCCTCGGCGCGGCCGGCGGCTACGAGCGGGAGATCGAGGCGACCGCCCGGCTGCTGGCGCAGGACGAGACGCAGGCGCGGGTGCGTGCCTTCCTCGAAAAGCGGCGCTAGCGCTCGCGCCTGTCGCGCCCGGATTTGATCTCCCTTAAGTCCCGCCGCCGCCAAGGGCGTAACGTGGACAGCGTAAAGGAGATGCCATGAATAGCTTCGTGATGGTCATGACGGGCGCCGCCTGGACGGCGATCCTCGCCATGCTGGCCTGGGGCGCCGTCGCAAGCTGGCGCCGCGTCTGGAGCGACGAGGGCCCGCTGCCCCTCTTCGGCATGCTGCAGCGGCGCGGTCTCGTGCTCGAGCGGCTCGAGCAGGCGCCCGAGCCGCTTTACGCGGCCGTGCGCCGCTGCGCCATGTGCCGCGAGAAGGCGCGCTGCCGCGACTGGCTGGAGCGGCGCGTCGGCGGCTCGGCCCCTGCGTGCCCGAACGAAGACTATTTCGACGCGGCGCGGTTCAGCTCTCGAGGCGCTTGACGAAGGCGAGCCGCGGCGAGCGCGAGAAGCCGGCGCGGTAGAGGAAGCCCAGCAGCTCGAAGTCGTCGTGCGCCACGGTGGTCTCGATGCGCTCGATGCCGAGCGCGCCGAGGTTGACCGCGAGCTGCGACAGAAGCGCCGCCCCCACCCCGCGGTGGGCGAAGCCCGGATCGACGCCGAGCGTGTCGAGCACCGCCACCGGCTCGGCGCGGCCGAAATCCCCGAAGTCCATGCGCGCCATCGCGTAGCCCGCGATCGAGTCCTCGCAGCGCGCGACGAGCGACACCCGGATGGCACTGTCCCCGAGGGCTTCGTTCATTCGACCCTGCAGGTAGTCGCGCCGCTCGCGGCCGAGCAGGTGCCGGTCGATGCGCACGATCTCCCCCAGGTCCGACGCGGCGAGCGTGCGCACCTCGTGCCGGTCGCGCGCCGCCTCGGCGTCCTCGCCGCGCGCGAGCGCCGGCACGGCGCAGCCGAGCACCTCCGGGGCGGCGAGCTCGAAGCCGCTGCGCGCGAGGAAGCGCAGCATGCGCTCCTGGCGCCAGGAGGCCTGCGTCCACAGCTCGCGGATGCCGCGGCGGGCGGCCTCGCTCTCGAACTCGCGCAGGAGCAGGGCGCCGATGCCGCGGCCGCGCTGCTGGAAGCTCACCCCGATCACCTCCAGCATCAGCGCCGGCCGGTCGCGCCCGAACTCCCCGGCGAGCACGCGCGCGAGCGCGAAGCCGCCGAGGTCCCAGGCGTCGTCGGCGGCGTACTGCAGGTGGTGCTCCGGGTCGCGCCGCGCGGCGCCCAGGCGCCGCTCGAAGTAGGCGCGCCGCGAGTGCCCGCCGAGCGCCGCGTCGAGCGCGACGACGCGTTCCAGGTCGTCCGCGGCGAGTGGACGCAACTGAGGCCGCAGCTCAGGTCGCTGCGTAGGCGCTGTCGAGCTCATGGTCCGTCTCCTCGTCGATGAAGTCATCCAGCGCCGGCAGCAGCGCCATTTCTTCCTTCTGCACGTGGTTCACCAGGCGCTCCGCGAGCTCGAGCCCCAGGCGCTTCACTTCCGGGTTTGTAATTTCGTCTGATACAAGCTTGATGAAGCGCATCCCCGCCGCGCGGATCGTCTCGTGCTCCTCGCGCAGCAGCTCGCCGATGTCGCCTTCCCCCGCCTCGGCAAGGCGCGGGAAGAGCTCCGCCTCCTCGAAGCGGAAATGCCGGTCGAGCTCGCGCTCGAGCGAGGCGGCGGCGCTCTTCAGGAGCGCGGCGTCGTGCCGGCCTGCCGCGAGCGCCGACTCGAGCCGGCCCCACAGGGCGAGCGTCGCGACGTGCTCCTCATGCAGCCGCCGGCTGATGTGGCGGTTGAATTCCATGTCGAACCTTGCAAAGGACGAAGACGAAGAACGCGCTGAAGAGCGTCGCGCTCGCGAGGCCGCAGGCCGCGCCCGCGGCGGCGAGAACCGCCTGCCCGGTGAGCGCCGCAGCGACGAGCAGGGCGAGGGCGGCGAGGTGCAGCGCGCGGTGCGCCGCGAGCAGGCGCGCCGGCGTGAGGGCGGCGACGATCGGCGTGCCGCGGTCGCTCGACGAGGCGTGCACCGAGGCGAGGAACGGAACGATCCGGGCGAGCACGCCGAGCAGGAAGGTGAGCAGCCATCCGGGCACGAGCAGCAGAGCGAATAGCAGTGTCCCCCCTGGGAACCCCAGGGCGGCAAGCGCAAGACAGGCGATCAGGCAGGCCCAGGACACCCGCACCAGGAGGAACGAAGGCTCGAGCCGCGGCCGCAGCCGCGCGCGCAGCGAGCGCTCCATGGCGCCGACGTGCAGCAGCGCCGCGCCAAGTCCGGCCAGGGCGCCGGGCAGCGTCCATCCCAGGCTGCCCATGACGATTCCGGCGAGCGCGAGGCCGAGCACTGCGTACGCGACGCGTTGCGGCGGCGGCGGCGCCACCGCGAGCATCGGCAGCAGGAAGCCCGAGAGCCCGATCGCGAGCAGGCCCATGAAGCCGAAGGTGGCGAGCACGAGGTGCGCGGCGCGCAGTGCCTGGTGGTCGATCGCCCAGCCGTGCTCGTAGCGGCCGACGAGCGCGAGCCCGGTCGCGGCGAGCGCCACGAGGCAGGCGAGCGCCGCCCAGCCGTGCGCCACCACGACCCGCATGCCGCGCGCGCCGAGGAGATTTCTGAAAAGAAGAATTCCATACAGCAGAAGAGAAAGCACAACGGCCATTGCACCCGCGCCGAGCAGGTCGGGCCGGTAGGCGGCGCCCGCGCCGGCGAAGAGCGCGGTGCCCGGGACGAACAGCCACCACTGCAGCCGCACCGCCCACAACGCGCTCACCGGCTGCCGGGTCGCCACCGGCAGGAGCTGCAACGTCGCGCCGATGGCGCTCATCGCCAGCACGCCGAGGGTGAGCAGGTGCAGCGCGGCGAAGACGGGGCCAAGCCCGATTTCAAAATTCACCAGCTCTGTGGGAAAGAAGAGAAGCAGGGCCCACGCGCCCAGCTGGAAGGCCGCCGCTGCGCCGAAATAGCGGAACGGCAGCGACATCGGCAGCAGGCGGCTGCGGGCGACGTTGCCGAACATCAGGCGGTCGCCTTCGGCCGCAGGTCGCGCACGCGCACGGCCTTGCCCTGCGAGCGCGGCACCTGGCCGGGCTGCTTGAGCACCACCGCCGCGGTCACGCCGACGCGGGACTTGATGTGGTGCGCCACGTCTTTTACCGTTTCCGAAGAATCTTTTTCCCTTGAAGAGCATTCGACTTCCACCGTCAGCTCGTCCATGGCGCCGCGGCGCTCGACCACGAGCTGGTAGTGCGGCGCGAGCCCGGGCAGGCCGACCAGCACCGCCTCGATCTGCGACGGATAGACGTTGACGCCGCGGATGATCAGCATGTCGTCGTTGCGGCCGGTAATGCGCTGGATGCGCAGGTGCGTGCGGCCGCAGTCGCAGCGGCCGCGCGCGACGCGCGTCACGTCGCGCGTGCGGTAGCGGAGCATCGGCAGCGCCTGCTTGGTGAGCGTGGTGATCACCAGCTCGCCGCTCGTGCCGTCGGGCACCGGCTTGCCGCTCTCCGGGTCGACGATCTCGAACAGGAAGTGGTCCTCCCAGCCGTGCAGGCCGCTCTGCGCGGGGCATTCGACCGCCACGCCGGGCCCCATGATCTCCGAGAGGCCGTAGACGTCGACCGCCTTCAGGCCCAGGCGCGCCTCGATCTCGCGGCGCATCGCCTCGCTCCAGGGCTCGGCGCCGAAGACGCCGATCTCGAGCGCGCTGGCGCGCAGGTCCACGCCCTCGCGCTCGGCGACTTCCGCGATGTTGAGCGCATAGGAGGGCGTCGCGCACAGCACGCGCGCGCGCAGGTCCATCAGCAGCTGCACCTGGCGCTCGGTGCCGCCGCCCGAAACGGGCACCACGGTCGCGCCGAGGCGCTCGGCGCCGTAGTGCGCGCCCAGCCCGCCGGTGAAGAGACCGTAGCCGTAGGCGTTGTGGACGACGTCGCCGGGACGCGCGCCGGCGCAGGCGAGCGAGCGCGCCATCAGCCCCGACCAGGTGTCGAGGTCCTTGCGCGTGTAGCCGACCACGGTGGGCTTGCCGGTGGTGCCGGAGGAAGCATGCACGCGCGCGAGCGAGGTGCGCGGGCGCGCGAACAGGCCGAACGGATAGTGCTCGCGCAGGTCGCCTTTCTGGGTAAAGGGCAGCAGCGCAAGGTCTTCGAGCGAGCGGATGTCCTGCGGGCGCACGCCCGCCGCCTGCATGCGCCGGCGCAGCGGCAGCACGTTGTCCCAGGCGTTCTTGACCGTGGCGCGCAGGCGCCGCAGCTGCAGCCGCGCGAGGCGCTCGGGCGAAAGGGTCTCGGCTTCGCGGTGGAGCATCTGCATCTCGTTCCTCCTATCGTGCGCCGCGCACCGGCACGCGCGGCAGCGTGAATCCCTGCGCCGGGGCGACGCGGGTCACCAGCGAGAACTTCAGCCACCAGCCGCTCGCGACTGCGGCGATGCCGGCGAGCATTGCCGCTTCTCTTGCATAGAAGCTTGCGAGCGCGATGACGACGATCGGCAGCGTCCCGTACAGGGCGGGCAGGAGGTTGCTGACCGTGACCGCAGCCCGGTACCGGACCCAGGCGAACGCGCGCAAGAGCACGGCGAGGCAAAGCAGCACGATTAGCAAAGTCTCCTGGCTGAAGAAAAGAGCAAGGCCCGCGCCCTCCGCCAAACCGGTGGCGACCACGAGCGGCACGACCTCGGGCGCGCGCCACGCGGGGATGCCCTTCGCCGCGCACAGGATGCGCGCCTGGCAGTAGAGGAAGGCGAGCGCGGCGACCGCCGCGGCGGGCAGGGCCTGCGGCACGAAGATCGAGCCCAGGCCGAGCGGGAAGAGCAGCACGGCGACGAACGCCTCGCGCGTCATCCAAGACGTGAACGGGTTGAAGAGCACGTGCAGCGCACGCAGCTTGCGGCCGATCTCGAGCCAGACCGCGCCGAGGCCGCCGGCAATGAGCATCAAGGCAAGTGCAACCGCCCAGGGTGCGTCCAGTTCGCCGATGGCTGCGAAGACGATCAGCCCCGAGCCCGCGCCGCCGAGCATGAAGTTGAGCGCGGCTCTCGCGTCCCAGTGCCTTTGCTGCCGACCCCCTGACAAGGGGGTCGTGAGCGCAGCGAACGGGGGGTTGGTTCTCATGGCGCCTTGTCCCACAGGTAGTAGAACCCGGGCCCGGTGCCGAGCTCCTCGTGCAGGCGGAAATGCTGGTTCTCGGCGAGGAGCTGCGAGATGTTGCTGTGCGGATCGTCGGCGTCGCCGAAGTGCAGCGCGCCGGCGATGCAGCTGTTCACGCAGGCGGGCGTTGCGTCGGGGTCGATGCCCGGCGTCAGTCCGTTCGCCGTGCCATAGTCGATGCGCTCGACGCAGAAAGTGCACTTGGTGGCGATGCCGTCGATCTTGTAGCGCGCTTCGTAGGGACAGGCGACGGCGCAGTACGCGCAGCCGATGCACAGGTCCGGGTCGACGGTGACGATGCCGTCGGCGCGCTTGCGCGTCGCGGTGCTC
>Ga0105095_10001654_pt1 | contig 11805 bp, 8 predicted proteins | sample PPLLak2March2015_2_FD_79180 | JGI IMG/M metagenome (GOLD analysis project Ga0105095, IMG submission 79180) | Freshwater sediment microbial communities from Prairie Pothole Lake near Jamestown, North Dakota, USA - PPLs Lake P8 Core (3) Depth... | ecosystem: Environmental > Aquatic > Freshwater >... | reverse complement strand
CCAGTCCTTTTCAATATTGGCAGCATTAACAACAAGCATATATTTTTCCTTCTCGAACTGGTATATGATAAGATCATCCACGATACCGCCTCTCCCGTTCGGGAAGCAGGTATACTGAGCCTTTCCGGGTGAAATAGCCGACACGTCATTGGTGGTTATTTTCTGCAGCAATTCCAGCGCTTTAGGTCCCTTAACCCAAAACTCACCCATATGGGAAACATCAAAAACGCCCACCGAGTTTCTTACGACCAGATGTTCTGCCGTAACACCTTTGTATTCGAGGGGCATTTCATATCCGGCAAATGCAACCATTCTAGCGCTCCATTCAAGATGCTTTGGATAAAATTCGGTTTTCTTCATTTATTTTAAAAATATTATCTTTCATTTTTCTGTATTTCTGTTGTCTTTACAACGGGCGACCACAAGGGTCGCCCCTACTCCTGCCTGCCGGCAGGCAGGTGTCACTTCTTCCTACTTCCCTACAATCTTAAACTCCACCCTCCTGTTTTGTGTTCTCCCGTCAGGTGTGCTGTTGGAGGCCACGGGTTGTGCAAATCCGTATCCTTTGGATTCCAGCCTTGCAAGTTCAATGCCGCGGCTTATCAGGTAATCAACAACGGCCCTGGCCCTGTCTTCAGAAAGCTTCTGGTTTGCCTTTGCCGAACCCACATTATCCGTATGGCCTGAGATCTCAATGCGCAATCCGGGGGTTGATTTCATGAGCAAAACAACATTATCGAGCTGAATAAAGGATTCTGGTTTCAGGGTTGATTTGCCAAATTCAAAGAAGATATTTTTAAGGATCATCTTAGCCCCTATTTCTATAGGTTCGAGCTGATAATTCCGGATGATCTCCTTGCGGAAGCTTTCCCCGGAAAGTTCCAGTATGTCAAGGTAGAGCATATAATTGCGGGCTACGATTTCCACCCCATATCGTTTGGGTTGCGGAATCCTGATAAAGTATCTGCCGCTGGTGTCGGAGGTCGTTGTAGCCACTACCCTGCTGATTTCAGCGTCAATGATATCCATTTTCGCAAACACCGGCTGTTGATTTACCGAATTGGTTATGATGCCCCTTACGAGAAGAGAGGTATCCACAACGAATTTTTCCGGCATGATGAAAAAGGCATTTTCAGGCGGAGGCCTGAGTCCTCTCACCAGCATCGTTGCCTTCGGAAAAAGGATCTCCTTTTCTGCTCCCAGGTAAACGACCTTGTAGATATCCTTTCCGCCGGTTCCCTTTTCCAGAATGGTGGAATAAAAAGCGCTTTTGGTCTTTGCTGAAGGCAGGTAAAACAAATCATCATCGGGAGTGTTAACCGGATATCCGAGATTCACGGGAAGGGACCACTGTCCGCCAGCCATCAGCTCAGAACTGAAAATATCGTACCCACCCATGGATTTATGGCCTTTCGAACTGAAATACAGTATGCTGTCATTTTCTGAAAGTCTTACCGCAGCCTCATCGTATTTTGAATTCAGCATGGCCCCGATATTGACGGGCTCAGACCATTTTCCATTCGGCAGCCTGACAGCGGTATATATATCAGCACCGCCCAGTGTCGTCTTTTTGTCATTGGATATTAAATACATGGTATTACCGTCGCGGGTAAGGCAAAGCGAGGTTTCGCGCGATTTTGTATTGATCTTGCCTTTTACGGGTTTGGGCTTTGTCCAGTATCCTGAGGGATTCTGGCTAACCATTATATCACCTGCATTTTTGTGTCCGTCATATAGAAACATCTTTTTGTCGTCTGATGACAGGGCGACAGCGGCATTATTGGTTTTATTGGTCTTGGGATTCACCGGCTCTTCCACACGCTGTGCCACCGTCCATTGGCCGGCTTCATACCTTGAAGAATAAACATCTTCAAAATATTTATTATCGAAAGGATTCCGCTTGCTTCTTTCATCAAGCAGCCTTCTGGATGTAAAATACAGCACGTCTTCACTTGCGTTAAGCAAGGGATTGTAATCATCTTCTTCAGCATTAACCAGGTTTCCCAGGTTGTTGATCACCACACGCTGGGGCTTTGCCACCAGTTCCTTACCATTCCGGCATTGTTCGATCAGCCGGTTCACCCGGCTGATGATTCCAGCGGTATTCTTCTGGTTCGCCAAATGGTTGATGAAATCGGTATAATAGGATATGGCTTTGTCGAATTCCAGGGTTAAATGATAAGCACGTCCTATCAGGTATTTAATATCGGGCGCGACATCCGGATTGGAATTTGCCGCTTTGTTAAGGTATTTAATGGCCTCAAATTTTTCATCCGTGAACAGATAGCACAATCCGATGTTATAATTTAAGGCAGCATTATCGGGATTATACCGGTAGGCCTTGAGGTAGTTTTGCCGGGCTTCCCTGTATGTACCCAGTCCTTCATCAAAAAGTTTATTGCCTTCCCTGATCGATTTCCAGGCTTCCTGCAGTCCCAGGTCAACAGTTTTAAACTCGCTTTTCTTGACTTTGAGCCGTTGCTGTGCATCCAATCCGGATGTAGTCAACAGCAAAACAAGCAATAGGGTCAGATATTTCATAACAAGCTGGTATTTAATGTTTACTGCATTCTTTCAGAAATTCAAGGGAAGCTTCGATCCCAAGCGATGCTGCCATCTGCCAGTCATTGCAGGCATTTTCCAGATCCCCCTTCAGTTCCATCAGCATTCCCCGGTTTAAGTATGCTTCTCCCATGTCAGGATAAAGTGTTATCGCACGGTCGAAGTATTCCCTGGCTTTGTCGAGTTCATTCATTTTAAGATGGACATTACCCATCCCGCATAAGGCAAAACCATCAGCCGGATGACGGGAAATCATTTGCCCGAAATCATCGCGGGCAAGATCAGTGTTTCCTGTAATCAGATAGGCTTCACCCCGGTAATTATAGACCTCTGTCAACGCCGTATCCAGTTTAATGGCTTCGCTGAAGTCATACAAGGCCCCCTGGTAATCTCCCACCTTCTTTTTGGCATTTCCCATGTTGACATAGGCAACGGCAAGACGGGGATCGAGGTTAACCGCTACCCTGAAATCATATATAGCCCCTTGATAATCTTCAGCTTTGAAGCGGGCTGTTCCCCGGTCATTGTAAGCAATGGCATAATTGGGCTTTTTCTCGATGGATGCATTGAAATCATAAATGGCATCCATATGCTGCCCCTTTATTAATTTATACAATCCCCGGTAATAATATGCAGATGCATCGTTATAGCCCAGCTGAATGGCTTTATCAAGGTCTGATCCTTTTACCAGTCCCGTATCCAGGGCAAAAGAAGCAAAAGCCCTGAAAAAATAAGCTTCCCCCAGATAGGAATTCAATTCAAGGGCCCTTTCAGCATCTGATAATGCACCGCGGTAATCGCCAAGCTGATATTTTATCCGTGACCGGAGGACAAAAGCCTCTGCAAAAACAGGGTCAGCCGTTACAGCATCGTTAAGGTCCAAAAGCGCCTGCACGTAATCCAGCAGCGTAATTTTATCAACGCCACGATTATAGGCCTGTTCAGCCTTTTTCCGGTCGCCTGAAGCCGCCGGCTGATTACTGCCCTGAGCCTTTACTGGCGAGGAAAGCAGAAAGCCGGAAAGGAGTAACCATAAAACGGGTTTTGTGTTCATATGCTATAGTATTATTGGCTTTAGAACTGTTTTATAAACAAGATGAGATCATTGAACAAGTTTCTGACTTTTATTCGGTATTAAAAATAAAAAAATTAGTTTATATTTATAGAAATTTTCTATTTTACCTTCAATTTTTAATAAAGCTTTTGCGACCTGATGAAAACTGATCTGTCATATCTTAGAGAAATGTCCGGAGGCAACAAGGATCTGATCAGGGAGATGATTTCTATTTTTAACGCCCAGGTGAAGGAATTTACGCAGGATATGGACAATCATATGGCAAAGAAGGAATATGAGCTGTTGGGGAAATTAGCCCATAAGGCAAAATCGTCCATTTCCATCATGGGACTGGATGACCTGGCAAAGGAACTTAAAAAGCTTGAGAATCTTGCCAGAGAGGGCAGAGAAACCGATAAATATGCCGGCATCATTTCCCGGTTTAAACAAGAAACGCAAACAGCCGTTGAAGAATTAAATAGTGTTTTACAAGAAATAGACAACTACTTTTAATTGAAAAACCATGTTGAAAACTGATAAGATAAACAATGTTGTCATTGTCAGATTTGATAATATTGACCGGTTCAATGCATTGATAACGGAGCCGGTTAAGGAAGAACTGAAAAGTTAGTACAACAAACCGGATACCCGTCTGATTCTCAATCTTGAGGGCATCCGATTCATTGACAGCTCCGGATTTGGCGTTTTTCTGTCGATCCTCAAAACAGCCAATAATAATCATGGCCAGTTTAAGCTGTGCAACATTGAGACTGAAGTGATGGAACTATTCAGGTTGTTACAGTTGCATAATGTATTTGAAATACACAACAGCCTGGATGAATGCATAAACAGTTTTAACTGAGCTGGCAGGATTACGCTTTTACGCCCTCATTATTGAACACCAGGCCATCCTTTTTGCTGTCAATTACGATCGTATTCTCCTTTTTTACCGTACCGGCCAGAATAGCCTTGGATAATTCATTGACAACGTTCTTCTCCAGCAGCCTTTTGATAGGCCTTGCACCAAACTGCGGATCATATCCTTTATCGCCGATCCACTGAATTGCATCTTCCGTAATTTCAACGGTAATCTCATTTTCCGCAAGCATTTTGGCTATACGGTTAAATTGCAGGCGAACAATTTCCTTTATCTCATCTTTCGTTAGCGGAGTGAACATGATAAGTTCATCAATACGGTTCAGGAATTCAGGACGGATGATGGTCTTCAGCAGATCAAACACCTCGTTTTTGGTTTTCTCAAGGATTTCTTTTCTGTTCCTGTCTGTAAGTTTTGCCATATTTTCCTGAATCAGCGGGGAGCCCACGTTGGAAGTCATGATAATAATGGTGTTCTTGAAATTCACCACCCTCCCCTTATTATCCGTGAGCCTTCCATCATCCAGCACCCGCAGCAATACGTTAAAAACATCGGGATGGGCTTTTTCGATCTCATCCAGCAGTATTACAGAATAGGGTTTCCTTCTGATGGATTCGGTGAGTTGTCCGCCTTCTTCATAGCCGATATATCCGGGAGGTGCCCCGACAAGCCTGGAGACGGTATGTCTTTCCTGATATTCCGACATATCAATGCGCGTGATCAGGTTCTCATCATTAAAAAGGTATTCGGCAAGGGCTTTGGCCAATTCGGTTTTTCCCACTCCGGTTGTTCCCATAAAGAGGAATGAGCCGACCGGCCTTTTCGGATCCTGCAGCCCTGCCCTGCTTCTTCTCACGGCATCAGCCACCGCCGTGATGGCCTCATCCTGTCCGACGATCCTTTTGTGCAATTCCTGTTCAAGGCTGAGCAGTTTCTCGCGTTCGCCCTGCAGCATTTTGTTTACCGGAATACCGGTCCACTTCGATACAATTTCAGCAATATCATCCGCAGTCACTTCTTCTTTTATCAGGGGAGAATCTCCCTGCATGTCGCGGAGTTTATCATTCAGTTCGTCCAGCCGGGCCTGAGCTTCTTTGATCCGTCCGTAACGGATCTCGGCAACTTTTCCATATTCTCCCTGTCGCTCAGCCTGTTCAGCTTCAACCTTAAGGTTTTCAATCTGCTGTTTGAACTGCTGAATGCTGCCAATAACATCTTTCTGTGACTGCCATCTGGCCCTCATCTTTTTGCGTTCCTCCTCAAGGTTTGCAATTTCCTCACTGATTTCCTTAATGCGGACGTCGTCGCCTTCCCGTTTGATGGCTTCACGCTCAATCTCCAACTGCTGGATTTTGCGTTCCAGGGTATCTATCTCTTCAGGCACAGAGTCCATCTCAAGCCGCATGCAGGAAGCAGCCTCATCAATAAGGTCAATGGCCTTATCCGGCAAAAAGCGGGTGGTAATATAGCGGCTGGACAGTTCCACAGCTGCTATCAGCGCTTCATTCTTGATCCTTACCTTATGATGGTTTTCGTATCTTTCCCGCAGTCCTCTGAGGATAGCAATGGCGCTGGGGACATCGGGTTCATCCACCATGACAACCTGGAACCGCCTTTCCAGCGCTTTGTCCTTTTCAAAATACTTCTGGTATTCATCCAGTGTCGTAGCTCCGACAGCCCTCAATTCTCCCCTCGCCAGAGCAGGCTTAAGGATATTGGCGGCATCCATGGCACCTTCACTTTTACCGGCACCCACCAGGGTATGGATCTCATCGATAAACAATATAATTTCGCCGTTCGAAGCGATAACCTCTTTAATGACGGCTTTGAGCCTTTCTTCAAATTCCCCTTTGTATTTTGCCCCGGCAATAAGGGCTCCCATATCCAGGGAATAGACCTGTTTACTTTTAAGGGTTTCCGGCACATCGCCGGAAATAATACGATGGGCCAGGCCTTCAACTATGGCTGTCTTGCCAACCCCTGCCTCTCCGATGAGCACAGGATTATTTTTTGTACGGCGTGCCAGTATCTGCAGAATCCTTCTGATCTCATCATCCCGGCCAATGACCGGATCAAGCTTGCCGTTCCTTGCCTGGTCGTTAAGGTTTATCGCATACCGGGCAAGGGCATCAAAGGTATCCTCAGCCGTCTGGCTTTGAACCGTGGAACCTTTCCTTAATTCCTTAATAGCAGCCTTAAGTACTTTTTCATTCATACCAAAGTCTGACATCATCCGCGAAATTTCATCTCCCTGTCTAAGCAATCCCATCAAGATGGCTTCTATGGATACAAACTGATCCCCCATCTCCTTGGAAAAGTCAAATGCTTTTTGCAGGGCGTTATTGGCGTTGGTGGCCAGGTATTGTTCTCCGCCGCTGACTTTTGGATAGGATTGTACCATCTTGTCCAGCACACGTTCCATATCCTTGTCATTAACACCGGATTTTCTCAGCAGAAAGCTTATGGTATCCCCACTTTCACTGAAAACACCTTTTAGGATATGGCCTGTTTCCACGCCCAGCTGCATATTGCCCAGGGCGATGTCAAAAGCCTTTTGGACAGCTTCCTGTGACTTAATGGTAAAACTGCTGTAGTTCATATCTAATTTAATTTACTGTCCTGTTATCATCAAATTCTTTACCATTCTGAAATAAACCTGCATAAACGACAGCTTGTCCGCTAATCATACAGAAAATTGACAATTTGTCCTGCGATCTGCCGAACATACCGATCCTGTCGAAATCACGGGTATAAAACCCTCCGCCTTCGGCGGGATTATTCGACTTACAAATTTCAATGCACTAAGTTTTTGAAATTTGAGTCTCACAAATAAAGATGGAAGCCCGGTAAGAAGGGTATATTCATCTCCTTATTTTGTAACCTCCTGCTTTTAATTTCGTACTATTCATTGAACCTAATATTCGCGTAACCTGGAGTTTCATTCGACCTAGAACATGAGTGAGCAAATACTGAAAGCTTTGATGGAGTTGTTTGCGATTATTGCCAGACCGGAAGGTGATGGCAATGACAGACGTTCTGTCGTAAAGTCATTTCTGATCCGTCAATTAAACCAGGAACTTGTAAGCGACTATATGGACGTCTTTGATGCTTATTACAGCAAGCATCAGGCGCTTCAGATAGAAAGGGGGGATCGTCGTATAGGGCCCGACTCGGTAAAAATATTACGCATTTGTAACGACATCAATAAAGAACTGACGCAAAAGCAGAAATTCATCGTGCTGGTTCAGCTGTTCGAATTTGCCAAAGCCGAAAAACACAGGATCAGCGACCAGGAACTCGAATTTATTGAGGTTGTCACGGATTCATTCTACATAACCAGAGAAGAGCAGGACCTGCTGAAGGATTTCACTACCCATACCTTTGACCATATACCGGATAATCACGACCTGCTGATCATCAACAACAAAAAAGGAACTCCTCAGGGCACATACAAATACCTGTATTCGGAATTCCTGGACGGCCATTTATGGATCATCCATCTGGCAACGGCAAACATGTATTTCCTAAGGTATATAGGCGAAAATGAAATGTACCTTAACGGCCAGATCCTGCAGCAGGATAAGGTTTATGTCTTAAACCCCGGAACATCCATACGAAATCACCTGATCAAGCCACTCTATTTCAGTGATATTGTCAATAAGTTTAAGGAAGATCAGGAGCAACAGCGTATCGTATTTGAGGTCAATTCCATCAGCTACAAATTCAAATCCGGCAAAACCGGCCTCTACCCCATGAGCTTCAAAGAAGAATCAGGAAGGCTTATTGGCATAATGGGCGCCAGCGGTGCCGGCAAATCAACCTTGCTGAATATTCTGAATGGTTCTGCTTCCCCAACCACAGGCGAAGCATTGATCAACGGGAAGAACATTCATACTGAAAAGGATATGACAAAAGGTCTCATCGGACATGTTTCACAGGATGACCTTTTAATTGAAGAACTAACTGTTTATGAGAATCTCTACTATAATGCCAAGTTATGCTTTGACTGTTATTCACAACGGGAATTGGAGAATGCCGTCAACAGTATGCTGCAGAACCTGGGATTATTTGAGATCAAAGATATTCAGGTTGGAACTCCCTTAAATAAAAAAGTCAGCGGCGGACAGCGTAAAAGGCTGAACATTGCGCTGGAACTGATACGGGAGCCGGCCATCCTGTTTCTGGATGAACCTACCTCAGGCCTGTCATCCAGGGATTCGGAGAACATCATGGACCTGTTAAAAGACCTTACCCTGAAAGGAAAACTGGTTTTCGTCGTTATTCATCAGCCTTCTTCAGACATTTTTAAAATGCTGGATAATTTGCTTTTCCTTGATTCCGGTGGATATCTTATCTATAATGGCAATCCCATCGATTCCATCATGTATTTCAAATCAAGGGTCCACCATGCCAACTGGTCCGAAAGTGAATGCCATATCTGTGGTAATGTTAATCCCGAGCAGATCTTCAACATTGTCGAATCGATGGTAATTGATGAGTACGGAAAAGAAACCCGTACAAGGAAAATATCCCCCAAAGAATGGAACAGGATCTACAATGAATCAGAACAGCTTGAAGACCAATCCATAAAACCGGCTCTTGATCTGCCTTCTATCTTCTTTAAGGTACCCAATAAGCTTAAACAATTCCTGGTTTTCGTTAAACGTGATATCCTGGCAAAGCTCGCCAATACGCAATACCTGGTAATTACTTTTCTTGAAGCCCCTTTGCTCGCATTGATACTGGCTTACATTATTAAATATTATAATGTCAGCGAGACTGAGGCCAATACTTATTCATTCATTGAAAACAGCAACCTTCCGGTGTATTTGTTTATGGCCGTAATTATTGCCATCTTCATGGGATTGACCCTGAGCTCAGAAGAGATCATTAAGGACCGCAAGATCCTGAAACGGGAGGCATTTCTGAATCTCAGCTGGGCCAGCTACCTGTTCTCCAAGGTTGCTGTAATGCTTGCCATATCAGCCATCCAGGCACTCACATTTGTACTGATCGGGAACAGCATTATGGAAATAAAAGGTATGTACTTTCATTACTGGATGCTGCTCTTCAGTGCCTGGGCTTCATCCAACATTATGGGATTGCTGATATCCGACAGTTTCAAGACTGTGGTCACCATCTATATCCTTATACCCTTTCTGGTAATTCCTCAGATCATGCTCAGCGGTGTAATGGTCAAGTATGAAAAGCTGAATCCGAAAATATCTTCGCCCAGTACCATACCCTGGTATGGCGAACTGATGACTGCCCGGTGGGGTTATGAAGCGCTTGCCGTTAACCAGTTCATGACCAATAAATATGATGAGCTCTTCTACGCGGAAAACAGGGTCATGAGTCTTGCAGAATATAAAAAGAATTACTGGATCAAGAACCTTGAGAATAAAATTGATTTTCTTAAGCTGCATGTTGATCATCCGGAATATAAAACCAGGAAAGAGAACTCGCTTACCTTGCTGCGCAATGAACTGAAAAAGGAAGTGGTATTATTGAAATCCCTTAACAACAAGGCCATTCAGAATATGGATTATACTTTTCTTGACAAGCTGAATCCGGAAAGCATTAACCTGCAGACCCTTGCAAAAACAGATTCATTGATACGTTTGATCAATCGTGTATACATAAAAGTATACAACGAAGCAAATGACAGAAAGGATAATCTGATACGAAATATGCAGGCTACTCCTGAAGGGAAGGAATTGTTCCAGCGCTTAAAAAGGAATTATCATAATGACGAGCTTACCGAATTTGTTGAGAACAATAATGAAATTGTCCGCATTATTGAATACAAGGGAAAGCTCTACCAGAAAATTGACCCTATCTATATGGTTCCTGAGAACAAACTCCTCAAAGCCCATTTTTATACCCCCTATAAACGGATTTTTGGAAGTCTGCATGGAACCTTCTGGGTCAATACCATCGTCATCTGGATGTTTTCCATTGTTCTTTTTATCATTCTCTATTTCAGGGGATTAAAAAGAGTGTTGGATTTCTTCGAAGAACTCACCGAGCGGTTAAAAAAGAATACTGAGGAATAATGAAAAAAAATAGGGATACAAGATCTTGTATCCCTATTCTTTTCATTCCTGTTGCAGGTATTTAATCAACAATCTCGATCATTTTAAAGGGTACACGGATAATGGATTCATAATCTTCGCCGGCTTCCAGCATGTCCTCATCATCTTCTTCATAATACCAGTTGATCATCACTTCATTCTTGGCTTTGTGAATGGCCTCAAGTTTTTTAAACACATCGAGGATACATTTGGAGGAGCTGGTATTAAAATACTCCAGCTGAACGTCAACCTGAGTTCTTTTCATAGGAGTCTTTGCATAATCTTCCAGCCAGTCAACCAATGGTTTATAAAATTCAATTGAATTCTCCGGTATGGACCTTCCCTTTATCTCCATTACGCCGGATTCTCGGTCAAACTTAACGGAGGGTGTTTTAGGGGTTCCTTCTATGTTTATTGGTTCCATAATAAGTCACAATGTATTTATTAACCCTGGGTTTCAGATCCTGATGGTCAGATTAAAGAAATAATAATTATTGTTATAGTTGTAGAAAGCGTATTCCAGTTTATTTCCTGTCTTCCGGGCAATATCAACCAGGCCAAGACCTCCTCCGCCTTTTGCAGACAGCTTCTGATGATTGAGGATGAATTTATACATGTCCTTAAGTTCATCCTTGGTCAGGGAATTGATCTTATCAATTTTTTCTTTCAGAAATTTAATCTTGGTAGAATTTACAAAATTGCCGGTTGTTACTTTATAAAGGCCGTCTTCCCTTTCAATAACAAGGACACCGAATTTAGGATCAAGGTTCTCATTAATTCCCTCATGATATTCTTCGATGTGATGAAAGAGGTTTTGCATACTTTCAACCAGCACATTATAAATCTTCTTGCGTGTTTTGCTTTCTTCCTGGGCTTCTTCAAGCTTCTTTTCAACGCCTTCGAGCACATCATTAATAAGCTCAGAAGTGATACTGCCCTTGTAGGCCAGAATTACATCTCCCTTGCTTAATTCGTTATAGTAATCTTTCAAATTAAAGCTCATAGAAGCCTTTATTTGCTATAAACTGCAATAATTGATTAACTGACAAATATATAAAAAAAATCTCTTTTAAAAATTCGTGTTAATATTCTTTCCTTTTTTTATCCTCAGGTGGTCCCTGATCAATAGAAAATCTATAAATTTAAATATAGCGATTTTTCACAAATTAAATTTTTATTATCCTTTTTTTTTCCCAACACTTATAAAAAACCGGTTTTTTGCCTGAGCATTCATGTTT
>Ga0105095_10001651_pt1 | contig 11814 bp, 10 predicted proteins | sample PPLLak2March2015_2_FD_79180 | JGI IMG/M metagenome (GOLD analysis project Ga0105095, IMG submission 79180) | Freshwater sediment microbial communities from Prairie Pothole Lake near Jamestown, North Dakota, USA - PPLs Lake P8 Core (3) Depth... | ecosystem: Environmental > Aquatic > Freshwater >... | reverse complement strand
TCGCTTCGGATTGTGTAGGATTAACTTTACCGGGCATGATTGAACTCCCAGGTTCATTTTCAGGTAAAATTAATTCACCAATGCCGCAGCGCGGACCTGAGCCGAGCCATCTGATATCATTAGCAATTTTCATTAATGATGCCGCCAAAGTTTTCAGTACACCGCTCAGCTCAACCATGGCATCATGAGCGGCCAGCGCTTCAAATTTATTTTTTGCAGAGACAAACGATTTGCCGGTCAATTCTGCAATTTTTTGAGCAGATCTTTCTGCAAATACAGGATGAGTATTCAATCCGGTTCCTACTGCTGTACCGCCCAAGGCAAGTTCATATAATCTTGGGAGGCAGGCATTGATTCTTTCCAATCCGTTTGTCAGCTGTTGTACATATCCGGAAAATTCCTGCTGCAGTGTTAATGGAACAGCATCCATTAAATGGGTGCGGCCGATTTTAATAATATTTTTAAAACTCAGTGATTTTTCATTTAATGCATCTCTAAGTTTAGTAACCATCGGAATTAATCTTCTGTGGATTTCCTCCACGGCCGCTATATGCATAGCAGCAGGAAAAGTATCGTTGGAAGATTGAGCTTTATTAACATCGTCATTAGGATGTATCGGTTTTTTACTTCCTAAAACTCCTCCTGCCATTTCAATTGCTCGGTTAGAAATGACTTCATTTACATTCATGTTTGTCTGGGTTCCGCTTCCGGTCTGCCAGACTACCAGCGGGAAATTACCATCAAGCTTTCCTTCAATAACTTCATCAGCAGCTTTTACGATTAAAATCACTTTATCTTCCGGGAGCAGTCCCAAATCTTTATTAACTAACGCTGCTGCTTTTTTTAGAATTCCAAATGCCCTTATTAATTCTTTCGGAATTGTTTCTCCGCCGATTTTAAAATTCATTAAAGATCTTGCGGTTTGTGCACCGTAATATTTATTTGAAGGGACTTTCATTCCCCCCATGCTGTCAGACTCAATTCTAAAATCCATCATTTCTCCACAAGTTTTTTCCAGAAATAATTTTATTATCCTAAATTTAATACAAAATCTTCAGAAATTACTTTCATTTTCAGTAAAAAAATAAAAACTGAAATTACTATGATCCCTTCTTACTTTAATAAAAACGGCACAGGTTTTAATTTTTTGAGATTACTCACAAAAAACCTAAATAAATTGTTTGAGCGGCAGAATAACACATTAAATGAATTTTAATCGGTAAATACTTTTTGTATCTTATACAAGTAAAAGAAAAATAGAAAGGACCATGAACATTTCAGCAATAGACAGAAGCAACTATCTTAAGGGACTCTTAATTGTAGCAAAAAAAGATAATCAATTGGCGGATATAGAAAAGTCAATTATAAAAACATTCTCGGAGAAATTAGGTTTTGCATCTGATTTCTGCGATGAAGTAATAAGAAATCTCCTGGCCAATAAATACATTGATGAATCGCCATTAAAATTTTCAAATGAAAAAATAGCTCAGTCGTTTGTTACCGACGGGTTAAGACTGGCCTATGCAAATAATAAAATCCCTGACCAGGAATTAAAATGGCTGAAAAAAACAGCTCTCATAAACGGGATTGATGAAAAATGGTTTGAAGAAAAAAATAAAATTTCTACCGGTCAGCCGAACCAATTGTCAGTAAAGGAATCCGCACTTCTTTCAATAATTTAAACTTAAGATTTCTTTTTCACAGAAATTCTTTTTGCTCGGTGAATTACCATTGGAAGGTTAATCCGACCGTGCCGTTTCGGATTTATTCTGATCAGATTTACTCCTTGCATGAAATTCTCATTTCCAAATCTTTTACCAGAAAGATTACTTAAAAATCTGTTTGTTGTTTATTTATCATATCTCTAATTTTGATTCAGCTCTCAAAAATAATTTAACCTCCATCTAATTGAAAAATTATCATAGGATTCAAAAATGAAGAAAATGAAGGCATTGGTAAAGAAATATGCTAAACCGGGTCTGTGGCTTGATGAAGTAGGAATCCCGGATGTAGGAGTAAACGATGTACTTATAAAAATTAAAAAAACTTCAATATGCGGAACAGATATTCATATCTATAAATGGGATGACTGGGCTAAAAAAACCATCCCTGTTCCCATGGTTACGGGCCATGAATATGTCGGGACAGTGGAGGCATTCGGAAGCAATGTTCAGGATGTAAAAATTGGAGAGCTTGTAAGCGGCGAAGGACATATAGTATGCGGACACTGTAGAAACTGCCGTGCAGGAAGAAGACATCTTTGCAATGCAACTAAGGGAGTTGGTGTGAACCGTCCAGGCTGCTTTGCCGAATATTTATGCATACCGGTATCTAATGTCTGGCATTGTGATCCTTCAATACCGTCAGATATTTTCTCCATATTTGATCCATTTGGAAATGCCACACATACTGCATTATTCTTCGATGTTTTAGGAGAAGACGTGCTTATAACCGGTGCCGGCCCGATCGGAATAATGGCCGCAGCAATTGCAAAGCATGCCGGCGCCCGCTTTGTAGTCATAACCGATTTAAATGAATACAGACTTGGAATTGCAAAAAAAATCGGTGTAACGCGGGCGGTCAATATTGCTAAGGAAAGTCTTCATACGGTAATGAAAGAACTTAATATGAAGGAAGGATTTGATGTCGGGCTTGAAATGTCCGGTAACCCTAAAGCACTTGAAAGCATGATTTCAATAATGTGCCACGGCGGTAAAATTGCACTGCTTGGAATTCTTCCTTCTAATGCAGCAATTAATTGGGAAACTGTAGTATTTAACGGACTAAATATAAAAGGTATATACGGAAGAGAAATGTTTGAAACCTGGTACAAAATGCAGTCAATGATTCAGACTGGGTTGGACATTTCAGCGGTTATTACACACAGATTTCTTTACAGCTCTTACCTTGAAGGATTTGAATTGATGGCGTCCGGCAATTCAGGTAAAATAATTCTTGATTGGGAAAATATAAACTAATTATATTTTTTTTTATTCCGGAGTAAGATAAAATGATTGAAGAAGCAAAAAATTATCTGAATCAAACTCTTAAGCAGATTAAGGATGATGGACTATATAAAACTGAAAGAGTAATTACATCTCCTCAATCTGCGACCATAACTGTAAATACCGGCGCCTCTGTTCTGAATATGTGTGCAAATAATTACCTCGGACTTGCAGATAACCCTGAAATTATTGAAGCAGCCAGATCAAGCTACGACAAATGGGGGTATGGACTTTCATCAGTCAGATTTATCTGCGGTACACAGGAAATTCATAAAGAGCTTGAAGGAAAAATTTCTGAATTTTTAGGAACGGAAGACACCATCCTTTATACATCCTGTTTTGATGCTAACGGCGGTTTATTCGAAACTATACTTGGGGAAGAAGATGCAGTCATAAGCGATGAGCTGAACCATGCCAGCATCATCGATGGTATCCGTTTATGCAAGGCAAAAAGATTCCGTTATAAAAACAGCGATATGAATGACCTGGAAGAAAAACTTAAGGAAGCAAAAGCATCATCACGATTTTTGTTGATTGCAACCGACGGCGTGTTTTCAATGGATGGAAGTATTGCCAATCTTAAATACATTTGCGAGTTAGCCGGCAAGTACGGAGCAATGACAATGATCGATGATTCGCATGCGGTGGGTTTTATGGGGAAGCACGGGAAAGGTACCCATGAACATAATGATGTAATGGGAAGGATCGATATTATAACGGGTACTCTCGGGAAAGCATTAGGCGGTGCCAGCGGAGGTTATACAAGCGGCAGAAAAGAAATAATATCTATGCTCCGTCAGCGCTCCCGTCCATATCTTTTTTCAAACACAGTGGCTCCTAGTATTGTAGCAGCTTCAATAAAAGTTCTTGATCTGCTTGAAAGATCTACCCACTTGAGAGATAAATTGGAAAGCAATACTGAATACTTTAGAGAAAATATAACGAAAGCCGGCTTGAATATTAAGCCGGGTATACATCCGATTGTACCTATAATGCTTGGCGACGCGGCTCTTTCACAAAGAATGGCTTCAAGAATGCTCGAGAAGGGAGTTTATGTTATAGGCTTCTTTTATCCTGTGGTGCCCAAAGGTACTGCAAGGATCAGGGTGCAGATTTCCGCGGCTCATTCTAAGGAAGATCTGGACTTTGCAGTAAAGGCATTTAAAGAGGTGAAGGAGGAATTTAGGATTTAAATAAATTAAATTTAAAGCGGAAAATTTTCGGAAGTTCTGTCCATTTTATCCAAAGAAATATCTTCCCTATTTTTATTTATTTCCGTCAGACAATTCTTACAGTAATAACTCCCCTTTATATCCACTTCTTCAATACCTGGAGAAGAATGCATTACGCAATCCCAATCCAGGCAATGTTTTAATCCAAAGTTATGGCCAAGTTCATGCAGCACTTCTTTTTTTGTTCTTTCATGCAGCAGCTGCTCATTCGAATCCCCTGAATAAAATTCCTCATGCAGCCTGCACACAGATATTATAGAATGTTTTCCATTTAGCTGTGCTTCCCCGAAAATGAATGTTAAAACAGGAATACACAGATCAAGTTCCGTTAATATTATGACTTTACCGATAAGATTATTGGTGAGTTTAATTGCTTCGGAAATTATCTGAGTAGAATAATATTGTCCACGCCCCTTTATAAAAGCTGATTCAATATCGATATCAAGATCTATCAAATAAACCTGAGTAGGAAAAGTTTTTAAAAGATAATCCTGTATATTTTTGAGTAAAGAAGTGTTTGAAAATTTTAACGGAACAATAAAAATATCCATTACTTAACAGGCAGCCCGGTTTGCCCGGAAGAGAGATTCCGAAGTCCGTATTTATTTATCTTATTATATAAAGTAACACGGTCAATCTCCAGAATCTGGGCACTTTTAGAAATATTCCAGTTATTATCATTTAACACTTTTAGGATATATTTACTTTCAACTGCGGAAAGCGATTTCCCGTTTTCATCCTCATTAAAGTTAGCGGAAGAGACATGAAAAGGAAGGTCCGGTACTTCAATTCTATCTGTCTTACCCACAACTACTGCACGTTCTATTGCATTTTCCAATTCACGAACATTTCCCGGCCAATCATATTTTGAAAGGAAGTCCATTGCTTCCTGTGAAATATTTTTAATCGGCTTATTCATTGCGGTGGAAAATTTATTCAGGAAGAAATAAGCAAGCAGCGAAATATCCTGCCTTCTCTCTCTTAATGGGGGAATATTTATCGAGAATACATTAAGTCTGTAATAAAGATCTTCTCTGAATTTTCCGGCTTTCACAAGATCCTCAAGCGCTTCGTTCGTAGCCGCGATAACCCTAAAATCACTTTTTATAATCTGGTTTCCCCCTACTCTTGTAAACTGTTTTGATTCAATTACTCTCAAGAGTTCAACCTGCATCTTCGTTGATATTGAACCGATTTCATCTAGAAAGATCGTTCCCCCGTCAGCCATTTCAAATTTACCTTTCCGTCTGTATTGAGCTCCGGTAAAAGCTCCTTTCTCATGTCCAAATAATTCACTCTCAAGAAGAGTTTCGGCAAGGGCCCCGCAGTTGACGGGAACAATGGGAAAATATTTTCTTTTGCTGTTTATATGAATTGCTTTTGCTACAAGCTCCTTTCCTGTTCCGCTTTCTCCCCTTATCATAACAGTGGTATCGTTCGGGGCTACTGTCTGGATAAGCTCATAAATCTTTTTCATCTGGAAGCTTTCACCAATTAAGTTATCAGGCCTTATAATTTCATCTATGTTCTCTTTAAGCTGAACATTTTCCAACTTAAGAGCATGCTGTTCGATTGCCTTTCTGACGATATGTGCAAGTTCATCAGGATCAACAGGTTTTGTGATGTAATCATATGCGCCGTCTTTAAGGGCTTGTATTGCCGAAGGTACGGAAGCAAAGGCTGTAATCAAAATAGTAACTGCTTCAGGGTCATTCTCTTTAATTTTTTTCAACAGCTCGAGTCCGCTTATTCCGGGCATTTTCATATCAACAAGAAGAAGATCGTATTTCCCCTTTTCATATTTCTTAAGTGCAGTTTCGCCATCCTCAGCCGTATCTACAATATATCCCTCCTCTTCAAACCAATGGTACAATGATTCACGTACTATTTTCTCATCATCTACAATTAGAATATTTTCTTTTTTACTCATTTTAACTCCCTGAATAATTTTTTAACGGTAAAGTCAGCAGAAATGTTGTTCCCGATGATGAAGTTTTTTCAACTTCCGCTTTGCCGTTATGCTGTGTTATAATCCCGTAAACTACCGCCAGGCCCAGGCCTGTTCCTTTAGCAGCTTCTTTCGTTGAATAAAACGGCTCGAAAATATGCGGAAGATCTTTTTCAGATATTCCCGAACCTTCATCAATTATTCTTAATAATGCGTATTTCTTTTCAAGATTGAGTCGAACAACAATCTTTCCGCCGTGATTCATGGCTTCAATTGAATTAATCAATAATGCTATAAGAGCCTGCTGAATTTTTTCAGGATTGCAGTAGATCTGGAGAGACTCTACGCAGTATTCCTTTATTAATTTTATATTGTTAATCTCAAGGTGATGATTTATCAACGCAATACTTTGATCTATTATAGGGACTATATCAACCTTGGAGAATTCATTATCTCCCCGATGTGAAAACAGAAGCAGATCCTTTACGATTTTTCCGCAGCGGGAAGATTCGCTGGATATTAAATCCAAATATGTAAGAAGTATCTGGGGATTTTGCCCGTTGGACAGATTCACTCCGTTAGGTGGAATTTCTCTCAGCTTTTTTGCAATAAGTTTACTGTAAGTAAGAATTCCTTCAAGTGGATTATTCAGTTCATGGGCGACCGTTGCAGATAATTTTCCGAGGGATGCCAGTTTTTCTATCTGCAAAACCTGGTTGTAAATATTTTTCAGCTCTTCCGTTTTTTCATGGACTTTTACATTTAAATTTTCCGACCATTCCCTTATCTCCTTGTATGCCGAGTCAAGCTTTCCCGACATTTCATTGAACCTGACCGCCATTACACCCAGTTCATCCTTTGACCGCACAGAAATTTTATAATCAAGATTTCCTTTCCCCACTTCCTCAATTCCTTTAAATAATTTTTTCATCGGAGCATTTACCAAAAGAAGAATAAATACTCCGCAGGTTAATCCTATAACAATTGTAATTATTGCTGAATTGATTATTGTAGTCTTGGCAGTTTCACTTTTTATTGAATCAAGTTCCGACAGCGAGACCATTACATCCAGAACTCCAAGAATCTGGATTTTGGGAGAATGAGCATGACACTCTGCCGAACTACAGTCAGTTTCATTACGTATAGGATTAATAACTCCGAGCACCCGTTTTTGCCCGGGTGTTCTGAAAATTCTCATTTTATTCTGGTTTGTAAGAGTATTCAAGGGAACTTCTGAATTATGACAGACAATGCATGCTTCTGCAGTTACATCTACATTTTTAGAAAGCTCGGATGAATCGGTTGAAAAAATTATAGTTCCTTGTTTATTATATATTCTTATCCCTTTTACCCCTTTTTCGGTGCCTATAGTATTTATAATCTGATGCACATCTTCCCGCCGATTTAAAAGCATGCTGTACCGGGTGGATTTTCTAATTACATCGCTGAAATTAGTTGCATTATTAAAGCTTATCCGGGTTAAATAGCTGTCAAGATGGGTAATTGAAATGTAAGTATATATGGTTAGGATGATAACAAGAATGATAGAAATTGAAAAAATTAACCTAATGCTTAGACGATTCCATAATTTCGTGGTTTTCACTTTTCAGTCCGGTTTTTGCGAACAATACGGCTATATTTCGGCAAATCATTATCAATATTAAAAAATCTTAATCCTATTTTTAAGAAAGAAAATCCTGATAAAATACTTTTAGATTGTACAAATTTCATTAAAGGAATAAGATCTGCTTTAAGCCGCTTATTTGTTAGTCTTTAAAAAATAAACTAAAATGAGATATCATATAAAATTCATCGTACCTATTACAAATAATAAGCCATTTGAATAGTAGAATCCTTATTTAAGTAAAATTAGTCTAAAGAATGGCGTATTTAGGGGAATTAATTATTTAATATAAAACGATAAAATTACGGGAAGGCTCCATTTAGCAATTTCATAAATTCTTCTTTTCCTAAATATTGATCAATATATTTAACCTTTTCCCCTCCGTCCAAGGAAGTTTTTCCAACTTCGGGCTTCCGGGTAAATACTTCTTTTAAATCCTCCAGACATTTGTTTTTTTCACTATTCCATCGATCAAGGCTGTACTTCGATTCAATTGTTTCGTTTGCAATTATAATTGCAAACCATTTGTTCAACTTTAATCCCGGGGTTATGAACTTTTCAATCAGCAGGAAATTAATTGGAGATATAAACTCTTTTTTACCCCATGATCCTTCAATGCATAAGATTGTTTGCCCTTTTTTTATGTCACTATCTTCTGTAATATTAATCGAATTCAAATTCTCAAAAAGTCGAATAATAACAGGGTTTATACCTAAATAATAAACATTTCCGAAGAGTTTTTTCATAACAAACTGATTATTAAGATAGATCAGCTTTTCGTCAAAATGTTCATCTTTAATTCTATTGATTGAAGCATCGAGAGGATTGCTTCCCGGAATATCGGCTGTGTTTTTTTCATTTGATGTCTTGGAATCTTTTCTGAACACTTTATCAAATTCACAATTCTCACAGTCAAATTCGAAATTACATAATTTATATGCAACCAGACCTGAGGTCATCCAGATGCATTTCAAATCATTTAACGAGGGATTAAATGAATCAGCATTCATTTTGTTTATTAAATATTAAATTTTTTGAAAATATTTCCTGCTTAGCTGAAATGGAATCGGTCTGATGTTTTTCTTTCTCAAACACCTGAAAATTTTCAACAATTAATTTGAATGCCAGCATTGCGATAAGTACTAAAAATAAGGTAATGCTGATCTCCTCGAAGGAAGGTCTATAATTTTCACCGGATGAACGTACCAGTGAAGTCACACAAACATTCATTCTGTTTAATATAAAACCGGAAATTGCAAAAATAGAAGCGAAATAGATTCCTGTTCTGTTTACTTTCAATTTATGGCTGGTCAGAATAAAAACCGGAACAACAGTACCAATAATTATTTCTAACCAGAACGCATAAGTCTCATTCGCTTGTGCAAACAGAAACGGAATTTTTCCGTCAGCAGTTAAATCTGCGAACTTAAAAACTGCTCCTATAACTACCGCAGCAAATACTCCCTTAGCTAATCCTGAGAGAATATTTATATTTAATCCCCTATTAAAAGCTCTTGCACAAAGATATGATTCAAAAATGATCATCGATAATCCTGCAGCAATACATGAAATAAAGAAATGAAGCGGCAGATAAGATGAATACCACAACGGATAAACTTTTGCCGGAACTATTAAATACAATGAACCGAATGAAGATTGATGAAGTGTTGAAAAAAGAACACCGCAGATTATAACCGGGACAGTAATCTTCTTAATAAATTTTTGAATCTTTGTCAGATTAAATTTTTCCAGAATTACAGGAGCAAATTCAATAGTGAGCACTGTTGAATAGCATATAACGCACCAGGTAATCTCAAACATTACGGAATGAACATTCCACATCACAAGCGGGTGCCAGAAATTTTCCGGTTTTCCAAGATCAATTATCAGCAGCGCTACAACCATCATATATCCGATAAACGCCGTTAGAATCGCAGGCCGGGCTATCGATTCATATTTATGGTTATTGAATATATGTGCAACAGCTGCAATTGTAAATCCAGCCGCAGCTAATCCGACGCCTATAAAATCAAAGCCTATCCATAGTCCCCAGGGAACATTGTCGCTCAAATTTGTCGATGAACCTAATCCTTTTACAAATCTTACTGCCAAAGAATAAATTCCTAGGACAGCGATAATTACACTGATAATTTTCCAAAAACTCAGCTTGAAATTATTTTTCATCATTAATTTCATCTTTCAAATGAGCCCTTCTTTCCTTTGCTATTTGATTTTTTCTTTTTGTCAGCCAGTACATTCCGGTTAAAAAAATTCCGCCGACCGATACAACTGTAGGGATTTTCTCCATTGCTTTAGATGTAAAATCAGGCATAGAAACTTTAGGTACCTTCGATGAATAGCCGAGCTGTTCAAAAGGAACTGGAGAGATAATTAATACGTTACTTCCGCCGGCTTCTTCCTGGCCGTATATATGCGGATAATATTTATCCGGACTTTCTTTAATTCTCCTTTTAGCTTCAGCAATTAAATCGTCTAATTTCCCGCTTAAAGTTGCTTCAACCGGACAAGCTTCGGCACAAGCTGTTATTTGCCCGTTCTTTAGCCTGTGATAACATAAAACGCATTTCCTTACTCTTGGAGAAGTGCTGCTCCATTCATATCGTGGAATATTATGCGGACAAGCCTGCATACAGTAGCGGCACCCAATACATTTTTCGGCGTCATAAAGAACGGGACCAAATTCTGTTTTTTCAAAAGCTCCTACGGGACAGACTGAAACGCATGTCGGTTCAAGGCAGTGCATACACATTTTCCGTGCATACATGTCACCGTATTCTTCAACAACTGTATAAGTGCTATTTGATAAATGATCCTTTAAAAAGTCTTTATTGGTTTCAGGTAAATTATTTTCCTTTTTGCAGGCTTCATAACAATTTCCGCAGCCGATACATTCCGCTGCGTCAAACAGCAGTCCTTGCTGACTGCCGGCTAATTCAACATTGTACATTTCTCCCCACTTATATCATTAAAAATTCGGCTTCAAATTCTTTCACTGAATCGCTGCTGAGCTGCGAAACAGCGCCTTCAACAATTTTCCCTCCGTCCTGCATCATAATTCCGGCAGTTTCAAGCTGAACAGAATTTTTGGTTAAATAATTCTTAAATCGCAGGAACTCGTTCTTCATAAATTCAACAACCTTTTCATTTGTTTTTAATTCCGATGTGCTCTTGTCAAAATTAACCGGCGATATTATTGCTCCCCAGTCTTCGCCGTACGGATCGCTTATGCTTTTTCCAACCAGATCTTCATTGATGTAGCCGATTGTTCCGTCTATAGGTGAACGGAAAGAAATATTTTTATCGCCCACTTTTGCATCAATGATTGGATCTCCTTTTCTGACTAAAGTTCCTGCTTTCACAATTCCGGTTACAATGAACGGTCCAATTGATTTCAGTACAAATTCATCAACACCTACTTTCACTAAACCGTTTCCCTGCAGTTCTGCCCAGGTATGACCTTTGGATAAATATGAATCCGCCGGAATTGTAACAGTTATATTATTAAATACTACATTCTCTTCGACATGGTATTTTTTCTTGAATGCCGGGTGATATTTTTTTTCTGCTTTAATGACAAATGCATCAATTGTTAAAAGAAGAACAAAACCCAAAAGAACGTAAAGTGCAACCATTTTTTTCCTCATATTTTTAAATTTTCTGACACTTTATAGATTCAATCGTTATGCCGTATGCTTCAAAAATTTTAAAAAATCAAACTATTTCTATATGAGTCAAGGACTTATGAAGGTAACTATGGAAGGAATTTATAAAATTTAGCTTGGGGTGACTGTTGAATATTTTAATACCTGTTTCTCTCGCTTTTTAGGAAAATTCTGATTTTGTTAGATAAATAAAGAATATTTATGTGGATTTTTTATACTATGAATATGTTTAATTAGTAAACAATTTCAATAAATACCCCGCCAAATGTGTACAAATATTCTTACAACAAAGAAATGAAAGTATTTAGATTATTCAGATTGG
>Ga0105095_10001650_pt1 | contig 11822 bp, 6 predicted proteins | sample PPLLak2March2015_2_FD_79180 | JGI IMG/M metagenome (GOLD analysis project Ga0105095, IMG submission 79180) | Freshwater sediment microbial communities from Prairie Pothole Lake near Jamestown, North Dakota, USA - PPLs Lake P8 Core (3) Depth... | ecosystem: Environmental > Aquatic > Freshwater >... | reverse complement strand
TGATTTCTTTTCCAACCATCAGGGGGACATACATACCTGACTTGTACTCCTCATTGTTTTCGAGAATTTGACCGCCGAGGGCCCGGTATTCCTCCACAGTTCGATAGATTCTGGGCTGGGGCACATGGATCATCAGTTTGGAAATGTGCGAGAAGGGATGAGTCTCAATTGTGAAGCGCCGCTTCAGGAAGCAATACGGTGTATCCTGGCACTCTCGCTCCTGATCGAAGAGATAGATGGCAGTTCCCTGCGCATGGAAGATATCGCGGATCTTGTTGCCGACGAGATCATAGATCGCCTGCACTTCAAGTTTGGATGCCAGCCCTTCCTGCACGCTATTGATGATGGTAAGTTCTTGCGCGCGTTGTTCGGTTTCCTGGAGCAGGCGTTGAGTCTCAGTAAAGAGGCGTACATTCTCGATAGCGATTGCCGCCTGATCTGCGAAGATTCTGAGCAGCGCGACCTGTTTATCTGTAAACGGATTTACTTCGCGCCTGCGGATCATGATCGAACCGATGACCTCATTCTCGCGAATGAGTGGCGTAACCAGCATGGTACGCTGCTGGCTGATCTGGTAAAACTCCTTGCTGAGAGGGTATTCACCGGGAGGTTCGGCCAGGAGGTCGTGAAGGTGGATGGTCTTCTTCTCCACCATTGCGCGGCCTGTCACGGAATCCCGGTTGAGCGGTATTCCGTTATTCAGGTTATCGGAGGGGAGCGGTACAGGTCCCCAATGTGCCGCAATGCGGTATATATTCCCATCCGTTCGTGCAATCACCGCATCATATGAATTGCAGAGCCTGGCGGCACGTTCAGCTACTGCATCCAGCACCGGTTCCACGTCGGTGGGGTTTTCCGCAATGATTGAAAGGATATCGCTGGTGGCAGTTTGCTGCTCCAACGCTTCGGTGATTTCGCGGTTGCGTGACTGGATTTCATTGAACAGGCGCACATTCTCGATGGCAATTACCGCCTGGCTGGCAAAGGTTTCAATTAACGAAATCTGTTTCTTATTCAGCAGGTTCGGCTGGTCACAGCGAATGGTGATCGCACCTATCGCTTTGCCCTCACGCAGCAACGGGACACTACATGTCATCCGATAGCCGTATTTCTGAGCCCACTTATCGCCTTCGGGATATTCTGATTCATCACCCGGCTGTCTGTGGATCGTTTGCAGTGTGCGCCCATCCCTAACGGCGCGGCCAGCCACTGAGTCACGATTGAGCGGAATTCCTTCTCCAACGGGCATCATCGGAATATTCCCATAATGCGCGGCAACTCGCAATATTCCCTGTTCTTCAATGTCGATGAGCGCATCATCCCACCCTGAAAGCTGGGCCGCATTTTGAGCAATGATGTCCAACACTGGTTGGATCTCCGTTGGCGAACTCGCAATAACCTGCAAGATTTCGCTGGTGGCAGTCTGTTGTTCGAGCGATTCGGTGATTTCGCGGTTACGCTCCTGAAGTTCATTGAACAGGCGCACATTTTCAATCGCGATGGCAGCCTGATCGGCGAACGTGCCCAACAACGAGATCTGCTTCTGAGAGAATGGATGTACCTCATTCCGCCGAATGACGATTGCCCCGATTGCATTTCCCTCCCGCAATAATGGGGTTGCCAGCGCAGTCCGATGTCCAAGGCGTTTTTGAAGAGCAACGCTATCTGGAAATTCCGTTTCGTCCAATTGATGCATATCTTCAATATGAATTGTTCGATGTTCGAGGACCGCCCGCCCCGTAACCAGGCCTCGTTTCAGGGGCAAGGCTTCTCCATCCTGCAGGGCCGGGATGGGACCAAAATGCGTGACCTGGCGGAGCAAATCGCCATCCACCTTATAGATTTGCACATCGTTCGCTTCACACAACCGCGCCGCATTCTGCGCAACGATTTCTAGCACGGGTTGAATATCGGTTGGAGAAGCGGCGATCACGCGCAAAATCTCGCTGGTGGCGGTCTGCTGCTCGAGCGATTCGGTGATCTCGCGATTGCGCGTCTGGATTTCATCGAAGAGATGGGCATTTTGCAATGCGACACCGACATTGGCGGCAATTGTACCGAGCAAGTGCTGATCGCTTTCCGTGAACACATTTTCCTGCTCTGTACTTTGCACACTGACTACGCCGATGGCTTTGCCACTGACGAAGATTGGCACACCGAGATAGGAACGGGCTTGAACGCCGACTTGCCTGGCACCCAATTCGGCGCGGCGTTTCTCGATATCCTGATTGATCAGCAAAGGCTTGCCCGTTTCAATAATCTTGCTGGTAAGTCCCTGACCGTATTGCATGGGAGTCAGTTCCTCACCATAGGTATAGGAAAAATTGATGGTATTTGTGCCTTCATCCAACAAAGCGAGGTAGGAAATATCAGCAGCAAACGCATTACGAATTTGCTCGCCAACCAGTTCTATGAGTGCGTTCAAATCCAGTTCACCTGCTAGTGCAGTGCTGACTGTGTTGACGGTGGCCAGTTCGGCAGCGCGCTGTTCGGTCTCTTTAAGTAGACGCTGAGTCTCAGCGAAGAGACGCGCGTTCTCAAGGGCAACACTCATCGAGTTGGCGAGTGTCGTCAGCAGACGCAGGTCATCCTGTTTATAGGCATTTTGTTTATAACTTTGGACGGCGATCAAGCCGATGATTTTGTCACCTGTCAGAATGGGCACACCCAAAAAGCTCTCGTTCATGTCTACTTTTACCCCTGGACTGGGTGTTTGAACCGCGCCTACTTTTATCATTTCTTCCTGTGTATCAAACAGCAATGGCTTACGAGTATCCATTGCGAGTGCGGTCAAGCTTGGTCTTTGAACCGGTCCATCAGGAATTGGGATGCGCTTGCCGCGATCCACGTAATAAACATTTAATAACCAGTCACGCTCGATGTCAACCATGCCCACGCCTGTTGTATCGGCTTTGAATATCTCGCCCACTTTATCACCGATCAGGTCAATGATCTTTTGGAAGTCGAGTTGTTTTGCCAGCCCTTCCTGCACGCTGTTGATGATGGCGAGTTCAGCATTGCGTTGTTCTGTCTCCTTGAGCAGTCGCTGGGTCTCGTCGAAGAGACGCGCGTTTTCAAGGGCAACGCTGAGAGAAGATGCCAGGGTTTGAAGCAGACGTATGTCCGCATCGGAAAACGCATCCGCGTGATCCAGATTTTGGATCGTGATTGCGCCACTGACCTGATTACCAACCATCAACGGAATCGCCAAAAAGGATTTGGAAGGCTCTGTACCCGGAATCTTCTCCATTCCGTACATATCATAGTCTTCGAGCCGGTTAAGCAACACCGGCCGCTGCTCTGTGAGGAGGGTTTCAGCTAACCTGCTCAGCGAATGAGGCTCGACCTGGATTCGCTCCCCATCCTCAAATGCGTATGGATAGTGTGTCAAGCCCTTCTCAAGGTCGTAGATGGGAATCGTCACTACTTGCGCATCAAAAATCTCACGAATTTTGTCGCCGACGAGTTCGATGATCCCCTGGAAATCGAGTTTGGAAGCCAACCCTTGTTGCACGCTATTAATAATGGCAAGTTGGGCGGCGCGTTGCTCAGTCTCTTTAAGCAGTCGCTGGGTCTCGTCGAAGAGACGCGCGTTTTCGAGGGCGACACTCATGGAGTTGGCGAGGGTTTCAAGCAGGCGCACATTGGTGTCTGGAAAAGCATTTTCGTGATCCATATTTTGCAAGGCAATAATGCCTTGCACCTGACCGCCGGACATTATAGGCATCCACACGCCAGATTTTGAAGCCTCACCGGCTATCACGGTCATTCCAAGTTCTTCCCCACGTTCAACCAATTTTTCGTTAATGACAACCTTTTTGCCTGTTTTGATCAAATGCTCTATCAAACCGGAGAAGGGGACAGGATCAGGGTAGTAACGCTCACCTTTTTCAATGAAATAATTGAAGATAGCCTGCCTGTTTCCGTGGTCCAACGTTCCAATGATTACGCCCTGTGCATCGAAAATATCCCGGATTTTATCGCCGACCGCGTCGTAAATGCCTTGCATGTCCAGTTCGGCGGCGAGCGCCGATTGCACACTGTTGATGACTGCCAGTTCGGCGTTGCGTTCCTCGGTCTCTTTGAGCAGGCGTTGGGTCTCATTGAAGAGACGCGCGTTTTCGAGGGCAACGCTCATCGAGTTGGCGAGGGTTTGCATAAGTCGCAGATTATCCTGCTTGTAAGCGTTTTGTTTATAACTCTGGACTGCGATCAAACCGATAAGTTTATCGCCTGTCAGAATGGGCACGCCTAAAAAGCTCTCGTTCTTGTCTACTTTTTCCCCGGGGCTGGGTCTTAGAACTGCACCGAGTTCCATCATCTCTTCCTGCGTACCAATAAGTAATGGCTTACGATTATCCACACCAATTGCTGTCAAACTCGGCCTCGGCACAGGTCCATCTGGAATTGGGATACGCTCACCTCGATCCACATAATAGCTGTTCGAACCCCAATCTCGTTCAACATCAATCATTCCCACAACTGTTGTATCGGCTTTGAATATCTCGCCTACCTTATCGCCAATCAGGTCGATGATACCCTGGAAGTCGAGTTGTTTCGCCAGCCCTTCCTGCACACTGTTGATGATCTGCAATTCGGCGACGCGTTCCTGCTCGGCTTTGAAAGACTGCGCATTCTGCAACGCCACGCTCATTGAATTGGCGAGCGTTTCTAGTAGACGTACATTTGAGTCTGTAAAAACAGTTTTGCCATCCACGTCCTGCAAAGTTAAGTACGTCCTCTTATTTGCTCCCTTTTTATGATGAACAGGAACGATCAGTAAAGACTTGGGGAACTCTCCGCCTGGAACCTTATAATCTGTGAATTGCGCGGCAAATTCTGCCCCGCTGCCATTAAAAACGAGGGTTTTGTTTGCTTCCACAACATGTTCATACAAAGAGTTCATGGGGACGGTGACCCGCTCCATCATCTGACCTTTCTCGAAGGAATATTCCACCGTCATTGTATGTGCTATCAGATTGGCAGTGTAAATGGAGACATCCTGATAATTAAATATCTCGCGCAGTTTTTCGCCGACCGCGTCGTAGATGCCTTGAATGTCCAACTCAGCCGCAAGCGCGCTCTGTACGGCGTTGATGATGGCAAGTTCGGCATTGCGTTGTTGCGTCTCATCGAAGAGACGCGCACTCTCGAGGGCAAAGCTCATCGAGTTGGTTAATGTGGTCAACAGGCGCAGATCCGATTCGGAGAAGGCGTTCTCATTCTCCATATCCTGCAAACGGACGATGCCGCGCACTTTTTTATCCGCAACCAGTGGTACGAATAAAGTGGACTTGGGAATCGGCATACCCTTCGGCATATTCATGCCGCGCTTCTTCATCTCTTTGCTCATATTTTGGTTGACAAGAATGGGCTTTTGTTTTTCGAGCAGTTCCTTGAAGAATCCCTTACGCTCCACTTTGATGGGAGGTGGGTTCAAGTGTTTCCCGCGCTCGACCATGTAAGGTGCCGCCATCATATCTGTTTCGGGGTCAAAGATAGCGAGCGTCAGGTCGGCAGTCGAGAAGATTTCATGCAATTCCCTGCCGACCAGTTCGTAAATTTCGGTTACATCCAGTTTGGAGGCTAATCCCAATTGAATGGAGTTGATGATCTGCAATTCGGCTTCACGCTGGGCAAGTTGTTGCCCAAAGGACTGCGCTTGATTCGGCTTTCTCCTCATATTTTTGGATGGTGGTTTTACAGCCTTAACGCCTATCGCGTCTTTTCCTTTGCTCTTCCCCGCAGGTTTTTTAATAGCCTTGCTTACGGCTGATGACTTTTTTGTCATACCCGTTGCTCCTCGATCTTCTGGTTTGTCCCACATCCCATGGCGTAGAATGTGCAACACTCAAATTATACTGGATGAAAGTTTTACAAAGAGTTACAACATCGCTTTTATATTCTGGATGGGCGTGGCTGGGACGAGATCACAGCCCGGCCAGATAGCGTCCACGCCCGCCTCTTTCGCCCCGCGCACGGCTTCCGCTATCTCGGCCGCCTCTCCCCGCAACAACGTCGCAACGGGATCGAGATTCCCGAACAGCAAGGTATCCTTCAAGGTGTTACGCGCCGTGGCGAGATCCGTCATCTGATCGACAGAGATCGCGTCGGCCCCTGTTTTCGCCAGAAGTTGAACGGACTTATTCGCATTCCCGCACACTGATAATACACAGGGTTTCGGCAATTGCTCAATGAGATGCTTTTCCGCAGGATAAACGAACTGCTCGTATTTTGCAGGCCCAATGAATCCCGGCGACCCACCCATATCATGGATCGTGATAAAGTCCGCACCCGCATCTCGATAGGCTTGTCCGATTTGGGCGAGGAAGGAGGCAAGATTCTCGAGCGCCGCGGGAACGGACTCGGGTTCTCGCTTCATCTCAGCAAACAGTCCCCCAGGTTCAACCAGATACAACAGCAGGGTATATGGTCCCGGAACAATTCCGCCAATCACGATTTCATCGCCCGCATCTTCCTTCAACAGTCGGATCGCATCACAAATCATCGGAATTCTGGCTTTGTTGACAAACTCCGCGCTTTGAAAATAGGCAGTGTTCAGATATTTTGTGGAGGCAAACAAGGGCTTTGCGGGTTGGGGGAATCGATCACCAATCTGCTCGTAATAATTCAATTCAGCCCCCAGCGCTTCGGCAGGCGCACATAGATCCAATGGCAAAGCCGCGGAAGGCATGCCCGTTAATCGGAACGTGCTCGCCGCGGCCTCCGCCATCTTCTGCGCGTCAGGATGGACTTCATGAAGGGCAAGCCCTTCGCTCTGCAATCCCTCCAGGGTGACATGGATCAGCCCGCTGAACGTGGGAGGCTGAACGGTCTTCTCCCCATTCAGCAGCGACAATATGTCCGCACGCGCATCGTTCATAAAATGGACGGAACGGTCATGGGGTTTCAGGCAGCGTTTCCTGGCGGAAAATCCAGTATTTTATTTCCTTCCCCAGCGGATACAACGGAAGGAGATCCACGCGATATCCTTTTCCAGCGTAGGCCTGCATCAAACCGGCCGCCTTCTTCAATACCGCGCGATCATATTTCAATGGCAGGGTCATCAACTCCGCAATGGCAGGATGGGGATATTTCCCCTTCACGCGATGATAAATGCCAAACTCCAATTGCCACGCGTCCAATTCCCCGTAGACGGACAAAGCCGTGAAGATCCCCTGCTGCAAATGACGCACCTCGTGAATGATCAGTGTCTTCACGCGGAGATCATCCAGCGGCGTATTATACGAGTAATACTGTGAATTCAAACGAATGTTACCGAAGAGGGTCCAGAATGCGCCCACGCTGGGCCGCACCTGTTTAAAGCCGATCTTCGTCCTGCGGGCCCGTATAAAGTCACAGGCTGCCAGGCCTTCATCCCCCACTTGCGCGACGGCCTCCAAAAGGCTTGTTGTCCAAACAGTATGTTCCATTTTGGGACTCCCTTCTGACTGTACGGCTAAAATTTGCGCAAGTATAAATCATTTGAAGGATTCAGGCACGGTTTGAGTGACCAGCAATTTCATCCATGCATAGTACCCGGGTCGGGCCCATATACAAGCAGGAGTTGCGTACTATTTTAGTAAATTGGTACCGTTTACAGCGCTGTAAGTCCAAACGTGCTTAATTTGATTAGAATGCTTGTACCGCAACTTTTGAAAAGGAGAGATAACATGTTCAAAACTAAATTACTGACAGGCATTGTGCTGGTGCTCGCGGTATTGTTTGCGCAAGTTGGCAATGTGGCCGCAGCACCCCAGGCACAGGATACAACTCCCATTACCGGCACGATCCAAAGCATAGCCACCGAGACCGATGCAAATGGAGTGACCACCGTCCTGGTGACTCTTGCTGATGATCAGGGTGGAAGCCAGACCGTTCGGCTGAGCGTGGAAACAGCCCTGACCTTGGGCCTGGTTACATTGGATTCGACCACTGGTCAGCCCGTTGTAGACCAAACAAAGATCGGTCAGACCGTAGATATCGACCCTGCCACCGTGATCGCCGACGAAGAACCAGAAGAGCCCGTACATCCTATTGCGGCCCTTTTGGCCGGGTTCTTTGGTGAAGATCCCAGTGTGGTGAATGGCTATCATGAAGATGGCTTTGGCTTTGGTGTTATTGCCCAGGCCCTTTGGATGTCGGACAATCTCGGCGGAGACATATCAGCTGCAGGATTGATTTTGGATGCCAAGAAAAGCGGCGATTACAGTTCCTTCGTTCTTCCCGATGGTTCCCTTCCCACGAACTGGGGCCAATTCAAAAAAGCACTGCGCGAAAAGAAGAACAATCTGGGTGTGATCGTATCGGGACAGGCAGACTCACCGACCGACGAACAGGGGCAGCAGCAGAATGGGAACGGTCATGACAAAGGCAAAAATAACGGTAAAGGAAAAGGGCATAACAAATAGAAGAGAATCAAGAACCATTAGGAGCGGCGCCTGCCGCTCCTTTTTTATTTTGGAGTGGCTAAAGGATCAGCTACGTTTTTGTCAGCCACAGAGATCACAGAGTCTGTTGAGAAAACCAAAGAAAAAACTCAAAGTTCTCAGTGGGCTCCCCTGGCACTGCCCGCCAGGGCATGTCTGTGGCGCAGATTGCGGGCTAGCCCACTAAATTATCCACTCCCTTTTATTTGATAGAAGATGATAGTCAAATAAGTTAGAATATGAGCGGAGAAAACAATGCGACAGGTTGCAATTCTAGGTATCGGTCAGACAAAAATCGATGAACATTGGGAACTGTCCCTGCGCGAGATCGGAGGAGTGGCCGCGTTTGCCGCCATGCAGGATGCAGGCGTGGATAACGTCGACGCGCTGTTCGTCGGCAATATGCTTTCGCCGCTGATCAGCGGTCAGAATCAACTTGGGGCCTTTTTTTCAGACTGGATCGGGCTCTGGCAAAAGGAATCGGTCAAAGTGGAAGCCGCATGCGCTTCGGGCGGGGCGGCGCTGCGCGCGGGGCTGATGGCTGTTGCCGCTGGAGATGTGGAATCGGCCCTGGTCGTGGGCATCGAGAAAATGACCGATAAATCCGGTCACGATATCACGGCCGCGTTGGCGACTGCTGCCGACGCCGACTACGAGGTGGAACAGGGAGTCTCGTTCGTCGGCTTGAACGCGTTGATCATGCGCCGCTATATGCACGAATATGGCTGGAAGCACGCGGACTTCGCGCCGTTCTCGATCAATGCACATGCCAATGCCATGCACAATCCGTTCGCGCGCTTGCACCAGAAGATCAACACAGATCAGTTCGAAAAATCTGCCATGGTCGCGACGCCGATCAACCTTCTGGATGCATCCCCCATCGGCGATGGCGCGGCTGCGGTCGTACTCGTTCCGGCGGAGAGGGTGGCGTCGATGCCGGGGAGGCCGCGAGTAACGATCGCCGGCTCAGCCTCCGCAACCGATTCGATTGCCGTCCATTCCAGAAAAGATCCGTTGTTCCTGTCGGCCGCGTACGAGTCTGCCAAACGCGCCTATGAAATGGCAAATGTCACGCCGGAGGACATCGACGTGTTTGAATTGCACGACGCGTTTTCGATCATGTCGGCCCTATCGCTCGAAGCGTGCGGGTTTGCCGAACGCGGCCAGGGCGTGCGACTCGGACTCGATGAAGAGATCAGCCCGCAGGGTCGCGTGCCCGTCTGCACGCGCGGCGGATTAAAAGCACGCGGTCATCCGGTCGGTGCAACAGGGATGTATCAGGTGGTGGAGGTTGTCCAGCAATTGCGCGGCGAGTGTGGCGCCACGCAGGTGGAGGGTGCGCAGGTCGGCATGGCACAAAACATCGGGGGTTCCGGCGCGACGATACTGACGCATATTTTGAAAGCAGAATAGCAGGCATCCTCTGGAAAAGCGAGAAGCGAGTCTTATTCCACGCCCGGCATGCCTTCATAGTGAAACAGAAAGACCTTTCCGACGTTATCTGTTTTGTCGATCAGAATTTCATTCCACATTTGACAATCCGTTTATTATGCGCATTACATATGTTGTGGACGAGTATTCCGGGCAGATTTTCATTTTCGTTAAACCATTGAATATCAGAGCAACCTATCTTATACTTGAGAGTAGAGATGCAAGGAGAGAAACATGGCTGACAAGCGAAAAATTGGACGCCGTGACTTTACTTACTATATGCAGGTCACGGACGATGCGACCAAACAATTGATAGGATATCTTTCAGACATTAGCACAGGCGGGTTCAGGTTGGATACCCAGAAGGAGATTCGACCCGGGCAGGATTTTCGCCTGCACATCGAACTTACCTCCGATATCGCCGATAAGAATTTCATGGTCTTTATTGCTCGCAGTAAATGGTGCCGTCACGACCACGTGGACCCGAACACATTTAACGTAGGGTTCGAAATCATCAACATCGCGCCCAGTGACATGATCATCTTCCAGCGGATGTTCGAAAAGTACGGTTCGCAAACGACGACCCGGAGTAAAGGCTCCGACGATTACATGTGGAGATAGATCCGATAGTATGATCCCATTCATGATGGGCGGCCATAGCCGCCCATTTTTTATCCACAGGACTCCCACAAAAAACTCGCGGGACTATCGTGCTTCGCTTGTTGTAAAATTGCCGGTATGAAATATAGAACACTGCGCTCCATCGTCCGATTTTTCATGAGGATCATCACCGATATTGAAATACATGGGATGGAAAAACTGCCACAGGGAAACGCGATCATTGCTGCAAATCACCTGGGACGGCTCGATACCGCCACTTTATTATGCATCCTTGACCGGGAAGACATCATCATGCCGGTCGCGGAAAAATATAAAGATCATCCTCTGTATGGCGCGATCGGTCGCGCCGCCAATGCCATCTGGCTGAATCGTTTCGACGCAGATTATTCAGCCTTACGACAAATCCTGGCCCGCATGGAGCAGGGAGGCGTGCTTGTCATCGCGCCTGAAGGAACCCGCTCAAAAACGGAAGCAATGCAGGAAGGAAAAATGGGGGTCGCGTTTCTGGCAGGTAAAAGCGGGTATCCTGTTTTGCCAGTCGCGGTCACAGGCACGGAGGATCGCACTGTCATCGAAAATTTGATGCATCTGCGCCGCTCGAAGATCATCGTGATCGCAGCGGATCCGTTCCAGGTTAATATTTCCAAAGGGAAGGGCCGCGAGCAGGCCATGCGCGCAGCAACCGATGAGATCATGTGCCGGATCGCCGCGCGGCTTCCGGAAAAGTACCGGGGGGTCTATGCAGATCACCCGCGGCTGCAAGAATTGCTGGCCGGACAATAACCCGCAATCATCATGCTTCGGATTCTGCGCTTCCTTATTCGTGTCCTGCTCAGGCTGATCGCCCGTATCGATATTCGCGGCGCGGAAAACGCGCCGCTCACAGGCGGGATGATCCTGGCCTCCAACCACATCGGTATCATCGACATTGTTATGGTCTATTTCGCGATCGACCGCACGGACCTGTTCATCCCGGTTGCCGAAAAGTGGGGGAAGATCGGCTGGATACACTGGCTGGGAAAACAGCTCAACTTTCTCTTTGTAGACCGCTTCAACCCGGACTTGAAAGCCCTGCGAAAAATGATCGCGCTGATGGAAGAGGGCAAATGCCTGGTGATCGCGCCGGAAGGAACGCGCTCACGCGTCGGCTCGCTGATCGAGGGGAAACCGGGTGTTGCTTATCTGGCAGCGCGCTCAGGATTCCCCGTGGTCCCTGTAGCCATCACAGGCACGGAGGATAAAGTCATCCTTGGCAATCTAAAACGATTGCGGAAATCAAAGGTTACCCTGACAGGTGGAACTCCCTTTATCATTCCCCCACTGCCGAACAAGGACCGCGAC
>Ga0105095_10001649_pt1 | contig 11825 bp, 7 predicted proteins | sample PPLLak2March2015_2_FD_79180 | JGI IMG/M metagenome (GOLD analysis project Ga0105095, IMG submission 79180) | Freshwater sediment microbial communities from Prairie Pothole Lake near Jamestown, North Dakota, USA - PPLs Lake P8 Core (3) Depth... | ecosystem: Environmental > Aquatic > Freshwater >... | reverse complement strand
CCCGTCGAAAGATCGATCCATAAGAATCCAAAATCATCCACTGAAACCGAGGCGTCCTCGCCAACAATAACTGTCGACTCCTTCTCCTCGATAATGGCAGGACCTCGAAACTTCGCCGTCGGAAAGAGTTTGTATCGATCGTATACGGTAAAGGGAATAAAGTCCCTGGCCACGGGAGAATAAGCCGGACGTTTCCCCTTGATCGCCTGATCAAGAGACCGCTTCTTTTTCTCGAATTTGGGTAATTGCAGCAATCGTTCAGGGAGACTTGCCCTTACCTTAAAATTGATAAACTCCACTTCAGAGTCAGGATAGGTCCTTCCATACAACTTCTCGTAGACTCCGTCGAAGCGTCGGCGAACCTCCTCCTTCTTTAGCTTTGTAAAATCTCTTTCGCTTAAAGGGACGTTTGTTTCTGCTCCCTGGCCGACAAAACGCATGTCCAGGGACCTTCCGAATTTGATATCTTTTTCTGTGGCTTCCTTCTTCAGTATTTTCGTTGCGTCGGCTTCGAGTTCCTTGAAAATCTTTTCGATATCAAGAAAATTGGCGTTGCCCAGAGAGACTTTGTGGCTCCGGAGGAGGTCAAAGGCCCGGGGAGCAGTGAAAAAGCCCAGAGCTGATCCTACTCCAGCATTCGGTGGGACGAGCAAGCGAGGCGCTCCCAATTTCTTTGCCAGACTGTAAGCATGAACTGGGCCTGCCCCGCCGAAGGCAACAATCGTCACAATTTTTGGATTTCCCCCTTTTTCCGCAATGTGGGTCTTGGCTGCGGCGGCCATCGTCTCATTGATGAGATCATGGATTCCCCAAATGGACTGTATGAAAGTAACCCCCAGAGGCTTGGCAACCTTTTCCATAACGCCGCGCCTCGCTGCCTCTTTGTTAAGCTTCATTTCACCGCCCAGGAAGTAGTTCTCATCCAGATAGCCCAACAAGAGATCGGCATCTGTGACGCAAGGGTCAGTGCCTCCTATCCCATAGCAGATCGGTCCAGGATCCGCTCCGGAGCTCTCCGGTCCCACCTGCAGCGTCCCCATCCGGCTGACCTTCGCAATGCTTCCGCCCCCCGCTCCAATCTCCATCAAGTCAACCACAGGCACCTGAATGGTGAGACCGCTCCCCTTCATAAATCTCTGAACACGGCCGACCTCAAAGGTGGGTACGACCCCAGCGACCCCTTTTTGGATCAGGCAGGACTTGGCCGTTGTTCCTCCCATGTCAAAGCAGAACATTTCCGAAATATTAAAAAGTTTCCCATAATATTGCCCTGCGATGACTGCTGCGGTTGGACCGGACTCGATGATCCTTACCGGAAACTCAGCGGCAGTTTCAACAGAGGTAACGCCCCCGCTTGAAAGCATGATGAAGAGTTTTCCTTTAAAACCAATAGACTCCAGCCTTCCGGCGAGCCTGGAGAGATATCTCCCCGTGAGAGGCTTCACGTAGGCGTTCGTCGCGGTCGTGCTGGTTCTCTCATACTCTTTAATCTGTGGCAAAACGCGGTATGAAAAGGAGACGGACACTCTAGGAGCTTCCTTTTCAATGATCTCCTTGAGCATCAGCTCGTGAGTTGGATTTTCAAAAGAATTGATCAGACAGACAGCGACCGATTCAACGCCCATCTTGAGGAGCGTGCGGACCACCTGCCTTGCTTCTTCTGGGTCAAGGGGTTTCAGGACGCTCCCATCACTCCGAATCCTCTCATCCACTTCGAAACGAAGATGTCTCGGAATCAACGGCTTGGGGAATTCGGCGAACACGTCATAAGGTGCGTATCGGATTCCCCTGCCGATCTCCAAGACGTCTCTAAAGCCCTTCGTGGTGATCAGGCCCGTTTTGGCTCCCTTTCTTTCGATAATGGAATTAATAACCAGCGTGGTTCCATGGATGACTTCATCCATTTTCTCCACAAACCCTGGTGTGTTTTTCTCCATTTCTCTGATCCCGTGCTCCACAGCATCAGAGGGATCTTTGGGAGTGGTCAGACACTTGTAGATCTTTAACTCGCCTGTTTTGTCGTTAAGCAGGACAAAGTCGGTAAAAGTTCCACCAATGTCACAGCCTAACCGATAAAACTTCTCAGCCATTTTTACCCCCTCTAAATTCGAAATTCGAATATCGAAGTTCGAAACAAATCCGAATTTACAAATTTCCCAAACGTCCCTGATTTTCGAGTTTGAAATTTTGAATTTCGGTCATTTGAAATTGTTTCGAATTTCGCCTGCCTGCGCGAAGCCGCTACGGCGAAGGCAGGGATTTCGCGCTTCGAATTTTCGCTTTATGGGATTCCTTCAATAAGAACTTCTGAATCTTGCCGCTCGCCGTTTTGGGAAGCTCCTCGACAAATTCCACATACTTTGGAATCTTATATTTCCCCACTTTTCCACGGACGAATTTGAGGGCCTCCTCTTCGTTCATTTTTTCCCCGGGTTTCAGGACGATATAGGCCTTACCCACTTCCCCCCATTTTTCATCGGGTACACCCACCACTCCCGCATCGAGGATTTTGGGGTGGGTGAAAAGGACTTTTTCAATCTCAGCCGGGTAGACATTCTCCCCACCGCTGATATACATATCCCCTTCACGATCGACAATATAGATGTACCCCTCTTCGTCCCTTTTTGCGAGGTCTCCGGTATAGAGCCAGCCATCCCGAATCGTTTCTGCCGTAAGGTCTGGTCGGTTCCAGTATCCACTCATCAGGGTAGGGCCCTTGGCAATGATCTCCCCTACCTCTCCGGGACTCACATCCCTTCCCGTTTTATCCACGATTCTTACCTCTCCGTGAAAGACAGGGAGCCCTACGGATCCGATCTTCTTCGCTCCTTTGTCTGGGGCGAGAAAAGCGATGGTGGAAGACTCGGTCTGACCGAAAATTTGTGAGATGATGATCCCTCTCTTTTGATATTCTCTAAGCATGGCGACAGGGATCCTTTCTCCGCCGGTAAAGAAGCAACGAACCGAACTGAGATCATATTGATTCAGATCACAATCTTGGAGAATAAATTGATAAACGGTGGCGGCCAATTCCAGGACGGTGACTTTATACTTTTGAATCGTTTCGAGGATTTCATTCGGACGGAACCGTTTCCTGATGGTGAGGGTCCCTCCTTTATAGAGGACCGGTGCGGCTTCGACGAGGAGGCCTCCGGAATGGAACATGGGTCGCGTGACCATCATGATATCTTTGGAGGTGAGATTATAAACAATATCCGCATTGAGGACATTAAAGAAGGTCTTTCTGTGAGAGAGAACCGCTCCTTTCGGAATCCCTGTCGTTCCGGAAGTATACATAATGACATGAGGATCTTCATCTCCGAAAGACCCATTCACAGGGGGTTCATGGGTAGGCTTTTTCTTAATGGCTTTTTCGTATTCGATTGCCCAGTCCGGGCAGGGAGTGCCTAGGGTGAAATAATTTCCATTGGAGAAGTTCAAACGGGGTCGAATCGAAGAGACGACTTCTTCGAATTCGGCTTCGAAGATGAGCATTCGAGAGCCACTATCCTGGAGGATGAACTCGAGCTCGGGTCCAGCCAATCTCCAGTTTAGAGGAACGAGGATGGCGCCGATTTTTGAAAGACCCAAAAAGATTTCGAGATATTGGTGGCAATTATGAAGGAGGACTGCAACCCGATCCTCCTTTTTTACACCGCTTTCGAGAAGGAGGTGGCAGAGTTGGTTGATCCTGTGATTCACTTCTTCGTAGGTGAAAGGTTGATCCTCAAAATAGAGAGCCTTTTTCTTAGGTTGTAAGATGCTCCATTTTCTTATCCAGTCACCTACGTTCATCATTTCAATAACGGTTAGAGGATTGAGGTCAGAGGTTGGAGGTTACTTCTTTTTGCCTCAAACCTTAAGCCTCGAACCTCAAACCTCTTAGTTGTGCACAAAGTTGGCGTTGACCTTTGCCCCATGCTTCATAAAATTCTCCATTCCGATTCTCATATCCTTGGTCAACAGACACTCACCGAAGGTCTTGGCTTCCAGTTTTAGCCCTTCTTCAAGGGTCATCTTCGCCCCTTCCAATGTCGCCTTCTGAAGCAAGGCGTCGGTCTTTCGGCTCAAGTGGCCAATATCCACTTCCGGAAGTTTCGAAGGGATTGGGATGGGGCCTTTCGCGATCGAGGGGACACGGACTTTGCCTGAGTTAATCTTCTTCACCCAATCCATGGCTGCCTCGATCAGGTCACCCTCTACCTCCTCCTGAATCAGGCCAATTTCTTTTGCTTGAGCCGAAGAAATTGGGTTCGCAGTTCGGAGGATTGGCCAAGCCTTCTCAATTCCCACCAATCTTGGAAACCTCTGGGTCCCTCCGTTCCCGGGGATGATGCCAAGTCGGGGTTCCGGCTGTGCGACAAAGACCTTCTGTCCCTTTTTCGCAATCCGGGCAGTGCAAGCCATGGCCATCTCATTTCCTCCCCCAAAGGCAAGGCCATTGAGGGCGCAGACAACGGGCTTGCCCAGATTCTCGATCAGATTGAGTACAGCCATGCTTTTGAGACAAAGAGCCTCAGCCTCTTCCGGTGTCTTCTGGGAAGCGAGCATTCCAATATCGGCCCCTGATACAAAGGCTCTTGTCCCGAATCCAGTTAACACCGCTCCTTTGATTTTTGAATCCTTTTTTATCTTGGTGAAGATTTCCCCTAATTGTCCGAAGACCTCCTGATTGAGGGCATTCAGCACCCTTGGTCTCCGGATCCTAACAACAGCCACATCCTTTTTGTCTTCTCTAAACACCACAGGGATCTCCCAGGGTTTGCCAGAAGCAGCCTGTTTCACAAGAATTTTGGCCACCTTAAACCCAGGATTCTCCTTTGCATAGGCTTCCACTAATTCGAGAGCTTTGCTGACGCCCAGTTTGTTCATCAGTCCAAAGGGAGGAGTCATCGCTAGACCGAGATCCAATCCCAACTCCATGTCACCAATGCTCGCAATCCCGCTGTCAACAATTTCACAGACCATCCCAAAATAGGCACCCAAGACCCGACTTGAAACCGCTTCATAAGTCTCGGCACTGTATTCCACCACCTCCCCCCTTGCTGCTGTCTCCCAGGGCTTTCCCATTTTCACCTGATCGTCCAGTAGTTGTGGAGAATGATACCAAGACATGATCTTTGTGTGACTCTCTGTAAGGCCATGCTGGGTAATCGGATTCCCTCCTGCAAGATTATGGGTAGTGAAAGGCCCTGTCCCGATTCCAAGTGCTTTCTGGACGATGACATCTGCCTGCTTCACACTTGCTAGCCCTTTTTCGACGGTTAATGCTGTGGCTTCAAGCAGGCCCTCGAAGATGGGATCCATAGCATAACCATAACGGCTCTTAACCTTGATCGGAGCCTTCCCGACGAATTCATAGAGTTTCATCAGATACTCCACCAACGAGGCGTCGGTGTCCTTGCCGGGAACGATCTCTACTAAAATGTTTCGCTCTGCCGGGTAGAAATAATGAATGACCAGGCACCGGCCCTTATCTTTCATCTTTTGGAAAATCTCTTCAGGAACCATATGGGAGGAGTTGGAAGCGAAGATTGCCGTTTTGGGACAGGCTTCCTGGCATTGATCGAAAATCTTATGCTTGACATCCGCCCTTTCAAAAGCGGCTTCGACCACAAAATCGGCATCGGCGATTTTCCCATAATCGGTGGTAAAGGTTATATTTTTGAAAATGGCATCGGCATCAGCCTTTTTGAAAATCCCTTTCTCCGCAGCCTTGGCCATCTTCGACTCAGCCTTCTTCGACCCTGCGTCCAGGGCTGCCTGAATAATATCGACCACGACAACAGGGACGCCATAGGAAAAGAGGTTCTGACTGAAATGAAGCGCGATATCAGGACCGATGTTTCCCGAACCGATCACTCCTATCTTTCGAATCGTCCGACCAAACATTGTGAATGCCATAGTTAACCCCCTTTAAATCCGAAATTCGAATATCGAAATACGAAACAAATCCAAAATTCAAAACTTAGAACCATTTTTGCGGAAGGGTAGGGGAGGTTTTAGCCTCCTTCATGAAGGCGACTGAAGTCGCCCCTACCCATTTTCATAAATCTGAAATCAAAAATCTTAAATCTGCAATCTGAAGTTAGAAGATTGATGGTTCTTTAAACTCCCCGAAGGCTTCCTTGAATACCTTGGTCATCTCACCCACGGTGGCATAATTCTTACAGCATTCGAGAAGACGAGGCATCACATTCTTCTCTTCTTTTGCTGCCTTTTCCAATTCTTTCAGAGATTGAACCACTTTTCGGTTATCCCTCTCCCGTTTCACGTCTCGAAGCCGCTGAATCTGTTCTTCAGCTGATTCCAGGCGATATTCATGGAGCTCGACCTCCATCTCTTCCCCTTCCGTATATTTGTTCACGCCGACCTTGATCAATTCTCCTTTTTGGACGCCTTTTTCGAACTCATAAGCCTGCCTTGCCACTTCTCTCTGAACGTAACCCGTTTCCACCGCCTTGATCATCCCACCTATTTTATCCACCCCCTTCATCTCTTCCACAATCTTTTCTTCCATCTGTTTGGTCAGGGTTTCGATGAAATAAGAACCGGCCAATGGATCCACGGTATCCCGTAACCCCATCTCTTCCATAAGAATCTGGAATGTCCTGAGAGAGAGGAGGGCTGCTCTTGGAGTGGGGATGGTGTAAGCTTCGTCAAAGGAACAGAGGGCAGTCGTCTGAGCGCCTCCGAGAGCCGCCGCAAGGGCATAGTAAGCGCCTCGGATGATATTATTTTCGGGCTGTGCCTTGGTCATTCCATATCCGCCACCACCGAACAGTCCACGAAGGAGAAGGGATCGATTATCCTTAGCTCCATAACGTTCTTTCAAATTTTTTGCCCAGAGTTTCCTTGCTGCGCGGAACTTGGCCACCTGTTCCCAGAGGTTTCCGAATATGTTAATGTTAAAGGTAAAGCCTCTCACGAAATCGTCGATTTTGTAGCCTCGACGAAGAACCTCCTCAATATAGGTATTGGCAATCTGAAAAGCATAAGCAATTTCCTGAACAGGGGAGCACCCTGATTCCCGGATATGATAGCCGCAGACGCTGACAGGATTGGTCCGGGGGAGTTCTTTCATCGAATATTCGATGGTATCCCCGATGAGCCTTACGGCAGGTTTCACCGGAAAGATCCATGCGCCACGGCCAATCATCTCTTTAAGAATGTCATTTTGCGGGGTGGCACTCACCCGGTCTTTTGAATATCCAAGTTTTTCAGCCGTTGCCTGGAACATGGCCAGCATGATGCTTGCCACGGCATTGATGGTGAGGCCGACGCCGATTCGGTCGAGGGGAATGCCATGGAAAGCGACCTCGAAGTCCCGGAGAGAGTCGACGGCCATCCCGACCCGTCCTACCTCGCCTTCGGCCAGTGGATCATCGGAATCGAGCCCCATCTGTGTGGGAAGGTCAAAGGCCACATTGAGACCAGTCTGGCCATGAGAAATCATTAACTTGAACCGTTCATTCGTCTCTTTGGGAGATCCGAAGCCCGTATATTGGCGGGTGGTCCATTCCCGGCTTCGATAACCTTGAGGATGGATTCCTCGGGTAAAAGGGTATTCTCCTGGAGGGGCCAAATCTTTCGCGGGGTCGAAGCCGATCTCTTCCAAATCTTTCTTGGTATAGACGGGTTTGACGTGAATGCCAGATTGGAGGATCACATCTTGAACCTCATCTTTTTCGTTTTTGATATATTTTGCAACGCCCATAATCACCCCCAAAATTCGAAATCCGAATATCGAAATCCCTGCCTACCGGCAGGCAGGCTAAACTAATTCAAAATTCCAATCTTCAAAATTCAAAACCATTTCATTTGTTTGGATCATTCGTAATTTGGACCTTGGTGCTTGTTTCGAATTTTGTGCTTCGGATTTCGAGTTTCCCCGATCAGGATCGGGGGCTTACATGTTCCTTGATCCATTGGACCGATTCGTCAAAAGGGGTGCCTCCAGGGAAGATGCCTTGAATCCCAATCTTTTGAAGCGGGGGAATATCCCTTTTGGGGATGACGCCGCCCACCACCACGAGGATGTCATCAAGTTTCTTCTCCTTCATCTTCTTCACCAGTTTTTCACAGATTGGCAGATGGGCTCCGGACATGATGGAGAGACCAATTACATCCACGTCCTCTTGGAGGGCCGAATTGATGATCTGGTCGATGCTCTGATGGAGGCCTGTGTAGATCACTTCCATCCCTGCATCCCGGAGAGCTTGGGCAACTACCTTCGCTCCCCGATCATGGCCATCGAGGCCAGGCTTCGCAACCAATATACGAATCTTCTTCTCCACCGTTCACTCCCCATCCCCCCTCACCCCCTCCCTCTTCCCTGTAGGGAGAGGGGAAGGGTGAGGGGAAATTCGAAATCCTAATCTCGAAATCCGAAACAAATCCGAAATCTCAATTTTTCAATGACCTAAAGTTTATTAACCAAATCGTTTCGAATTTTAGATTTTGGTAATTCGATATTGTTTCGAAATTCGGATTTCGTGCTTCGAATTTATTGTTACTATGGAGCAATTCTCCTTTCGCTAACCTCTTTAAGGATGATATCTTTTCCTCTGGCCAGGTGATTTCTGACAAGCCTTTCCACCAACCTCGGGTTCTTTTTCTTCATGGCTTCGAGCATGCGCCGATGATCGTCGATCGAATAATTCATCCCCCTTTCGGTATGAAGGAGAAGGGACCGGTAACGGTAAAAATAGTCCCGAAAGTTATTAATCATCTCGAAGAGCTTTTTGCTCTTGCAAGATTTATAAATAAGATCATGAAATTCGGTGTTAAGCCGGACGAGCTTTTCGTCGTCTCCCTTCTCCTGGGCATCCTCCGACTCTTTCACTTTTTTCTCGAGTTGGGAGATCTTCTCCGGTGAGATATGAAGGGTAGCGAGGTAGGCGGCATAACTTTCAAGGGCACTTCGGATACCGAAGATTTCATCTACGTCCTCTTTGGTGAATTCCCTGACGGCAAATCCTCCTTTGGGAAGCTTGGTGACCAGGTCATCACGTTCCAGTTTATGGAATGCTTCCCGGACCGGGGTTTGACTGATCCCGATCTGATCCGCCAAGGTTTCTTCAATCAGACGTTGTCCCCCCTTCAGTTTTCCATGGAGGATGGACTTTTTTAATGACTCATAAACCTCCTCACGAAGAGACTTCCTTTTGCTGACTTTAATCCCTCCCGAAATGGTTTCCACGGCGCCCTCCTTTTTATTTTTTTGTATACTGTATCCAGAATGATAACTTCTTATACGTCAAGGGAGATGACTTGTCAAGGCTTTTTTGGGGTTTGTTTCGTCCGGCGATGTACGAAAAAAATGGAGATGACCGTAAGCAGAAAAAACAGCGAGATGAAGACAAAACTGAAACCATAAGAACCTGTTAAATCCCTCGCTTTTCCAATAAGATAGGGTGCTATAAATAAACCGATGCTTGAACATGTGGAGATGACTCCGAACCCCAACCCCAGATTCTCAGGCTTTAATAGCTCCGGAGGGAGGGAATAGATGGGAGCAGGTATCATGGCGGAGAAAATTCCCATGAGGGTGACAAGGAGAAGAAAGGACGAGCTGAAGTTGAAAGACAGTATCAGGATGGATAACGCAATTCCCCCGATTGCGATGAGCCATTCCTGATGCCTAAATCTATCCACAAAATACCCCATGAAAGGACTGAGGAAAAGAGAGCCTAGAAGGGGAATTCCCGTAAGGAAGCCGCTTTGCTCAATCGTATAACCCTTCTGGAGAAAGAAATTGGGTGCGAAGGTGGCAAAGGAGATGAAGGCCGCATTGAACCAGAGCCAAGAAACCCCCACCCACCAGATGGGATATCCCATCTCTTTTAATGATTGGTAGAGGCCTCCTTGTTTTTCGTTTTCCAAAGTTTGAGAGGAGGGAAGTTGGTAGAAGCTCAAAAAGAGGATAGCTGTGATGAGCGAATAGATTCCGGTCAATAGAATAGGGATGCGCCATCCCCATAAGTTGCCCATTTTACCGAAAAGTACAAAACAGATGACCGAGCCCAATGGGACACCGGTATTAAAGATCCCCATGGCCAAACCTAATTCTTTTGTCTGAAACCATTGGGAAAGAAGTTTGGGAAGGAGGACGGAGAGAGTGAGTCCCCCGATTCCAGCAATCACTCTCCCCAGCCACAGAACGCGGAGATCCTTCCCCAGACCGATAAGGAGGATTCCCCCGACCATTAATAGAAAACAACCCGCACCTAAAGGTCTCATGGGGTAACGGTCTGACAGAAATCCACCCGGGAGGGAAATGAAGAGGCCGGGGAGGGCAAAGAGACTCATGAGAAGGCCGGACTGGGCATAGGTGAGATGGAGTTCGAAGATGATCAAAGGGAGCACAGGGGGAATGGATTGGAAGATGAAGGTAAAGGCAAGAATGGAGAGATAGACGATGGTCAGAATGACCCAGCGGTATCCTTCAAGTTCATCATTTCTTTGCAACGATACCTCTCTTTCGCCTCCACCGGATCAGTGATTTCGATTTCTTTTGTTTACTCAAAACGTAACCGGCCAGATCGACTACTTTATGAGATCGATCGATGATGGCTGTATCGCTCGTAGCAACTGTGCCCGGAAATCCAATGAGAATCTTCTCGGGGACCCTGACGGCCATGGCGTCCCCTGGAAGGTTCTCTCTTTGCATCCGGCCCCGCACTTCAAGGGCCAATTCTCCACTCCTGCTGATCGGAGAATCAAAGAGGAAGAGAGTTTGCCGGGGCTTCACCCTCTTCAGGAAATTTAGGAGTAATTCAAGGGCCTGTACGGTCATTTCCGTCTTTTGGAAGTTTCCGGAAAGGCCGGAGATATCTCTGATGAAACCGTCATCTCCCAAAACGAGAGGCCGGCCTGAAAGGCCGGCTTCGATGGTGATGAGAACATTATGGCCATCGATTACGAGATCGTATCCGCGTATCTGATTGGGTGAGATTTTCTTCTTTTGCCTCCCGTTCGAATCCATATCCGAAAAGACTCCTCGATGGAGAAGGTGGCGCTGATCCGACGTGAGCTGGTATCGATTTCCTACGAGTTCCAGGGCAGCTTTTCTGGGATAGGCTCGATTGAGGAGGTAGCGAAAGTCCTCCGAAGCCTTTTGAAGGTTTTTCGATTTGAGAAATGCAAAAGCCGTTAAACCGTGCTTTGCCGGTTTCATTCTTAAGCATTATAGCTCAAATTCCGATAAAGAAAATCCTAAAAGTGTGCTATGATTTTCTTAAAATTCTATCGAAAGATATCTGAAGTTTTCCCCTCACCCCCTCCCTCTCCCCAGCGGGGAGAGGGGAACGGTGAGGGGGCATAAAATGTTAGAATAAAATTCTCAGATTTAACCATGTGGGATTCTATAAGGAGCTTCTTATGAAAAACCTGGGTAAAAGGGCATTCCTCACTCGCGCTGTTCATGCGGGTGAGCGCGCCCCATTAGGCAAGCATACCCCTGTGGCAACTCCCATACACCCCTCCGTGGGTTACTTCTATGAAAGCATGAATGAGCTAGATGCTGTTTTTGATGCAAGGCAGGAAGGCTATGTCTATCTACGATACGGTAGTCCAACGGTAGCCGCCTTTGAAGCGGCCGTGGCAGAACTGGAAGAGGGTGAAGCCGCCCAGGCCTTTGCCTCGGGGATGGGAGCAATTCACGCCGCGCTTTTGGCAGCAGGAGTGCGCGCTGGGACAACCGTGGTGACCACCCTGGATTTGTATGGCGCAACCACCATTCTGCTTCAGCGCCACTTCAATGAAATGGGTGTCACCGTCCTCCTGGTCGACTTTATGGATCTGGCAAGCCTCGAGGGCATTCT
>Ga0105095_10001648_pt1 | contig 11826 bp, 9 predicted proteins | sample PPLLak2March2015_2_FD_79180 | JGI IMG/M metagenome (GOLD analysis project Ga0105095, IMG submission 79180) | Freshwater sediment microbial communities from Prairie Pothole Lake near Jamestown, North Dakota, USA - PPLs Lake P8 Core (3) Depth... | ecosystem: Environmental > Aquatic > Freshwater >... | reverse complement strand
GACGGCGATCTCCGCCGTCTCGAAATCGCGGATCTCGCCGACCATGATGATGTCCGGGTCCTGCCGCAAGAAGGCGCGCAGCGCCGCCGCGAAGTTGAGCCCGATGTCCTCGTGCATCTGCACCTGATTGATGCCGGCGAGGTTGAACTCGACCGGGTCCTCCGCGGTGGAGATGTTCTCCGAGGTCTTGTTGAGCTCCGAGAGCGCGGAGTAGAGCGTCGTCGTCTTGCCCGAGCCGGTGGGCCCGGTGACCAGCACCATCCCGAAGGGCTGGTGGATCGACTTCTGGAAGTCGCCGAGCTGCTTCTCCTCGAAGCCGAGCTTGGTCATGTCGAGCTGCAGGTTCGACTTGTCGAGGAGGCGGAGCACGGTCTTCTCGCCGAACAGCGTCGGGAGCACCGAGACGCGGTAGTCCATCTCCTTGCCGCGGCCGAGCTTCATCTTGATGCGGCCGTCCTGGGGGAGCCGTCGCTCGGCGATGTCCAGCTCGGACATGATCTTGACGCGCGAGGTGATCGCGTTCTTGAGCTTCAGCGGCGGCTTCATCACCTCGTAGAGCACGCCGTCGATCCGGTAGCGGACCCGGAACTCCTTCTCGTAGGGCTCGATGTGGATGTCCGACGCGGTGCGCTTGATCGCGTCGGTCAGGATCAGGTTCACCAGCTTGACGACCGGGGCGTCCTCGGACTCCTTCTCGAGGGCCCCGACGTCGACGTCGTCATCGCCATGGACGAGCTCGAGATCCGAGTCGTCGAAGTCGCCCATGATGTCGCCGAGGTTCTGGCCCTGCTCGTAGTGCTTGTCGATCGAGCGCTTGATCGCCTCTTCCGACGCGACGACGACCTCGATGTTGTACCCGGTGAGGAACTTGATGTCGTCGATCGCGAAGATGTTCGAGGGATCGGCGGTGGCGATGATCAGCGTCGAGCCGGCGCGGTTCACCGGCAGCACCGTGTGCTTGTGGGCGACCTCCTCCGGGATCAGCTGGATCACCGCGGGGTCGACGTCGAACTCGTCGAGGTCGATGGTGGGGACGCCGTACTGCTTGGCGACGAAGTCGGAGAGCTCCGACTCCTGCAGGAAGCCGAGACGGGTGATCTGCGCACCGAGCCGGGCGCCGCTGCTCTTGGCCCCTTCCCGGGCCTTTCGCAGCTGCTCCGCCGAGATCAAGTTTTCCTTGACCAGCAGCTCGCCGATCCGCTCGTTCACGATCTCGACCTCGCCCCCGCCCCGCGGCTCGGGCCCGAAAACGGCCCGCGCGCGGGCGCTTGCCTCCTGCGCCTGCGCGCTCGGGAAACCTTCGGGAACCCGCACGGTTATCGGCGGTCCCGTCCGGGATCTTTACTCGGGGGCGACGGCGTCGAGGTCGGGGAGCGGGGTGGCGCGGCTGCGGACCACCAGGAGGCCGCAGAGGGTGGTGGTGAGCCAGTAGACCCCGTGCGCGAGCGTGCCGAGGGCGATCGACAGCTCCTTGGACACCCCGAAGGGACCGAGGGCGAACCAGCAGGCCGCATGGTAGGGGCCAAAGAACCCCGGCGCGGACGGGATCGCGACCGCCGCCCCTACCCACATCAGGAGCGCGTAGGAGGCGAGCACCAGCCGCGAGGTGGAGCCGAGGTCGATGTCGAGGGCCCAGAACGTGGCCCAGAAGGGCACCACCGAGACCACCAGCCAGAGGAACAGCGAGTAGCCAGTGACCCAGGCGAGGGAGACGCCCCCCTGGAGGCCGCGCAGGCCGTCGGCCAGATGGTGGAGGGCGGTGGTCAGCCGCGCGGAGGCGGCCTCGGGCAGCACCCGGTCCCAGATCCGGGAGCCGAGGCGGATGACGCGGCCGGGAGCCACGCGCAGCAGCAGCACGAACGCCAGCGGGGCCAGCGCCAGCGCCAGCAGCGGGAGCAGCACGGTGCGGGTCTCGAGGCCGGCGGCTTTGGCGCCTCCGAACCCGAGCACCAGCGCCGCGAGCCCCAGCATCACGATCGCGTCCACCACGCGCTCGACGATCACCGTGCCGAAGATCTGCGCGCCCGAGGCGTTGGTCTCGCGGGCGACGTACCAGGCGCGCAGCACCTCGCCGACGCGCAGCGGGAAGACGTTGTTCGCCATGAAGCCGACCGCCTGGCCGCGCACCAGCGTGCCGCGCGGGATCGTCTCCACGGCCTCGGTCAGGTGGCGCCAGCGCAGCCCGCGCAGCCAGATGTTGACCAGGTGGGCCGGCACCGAGAGGCCCAGCAGCGGCACCAGGTTCGCCCGCCGGATCGAGACCCAGACCTCGCCGAAGTCGAGATCGCGCAGCGCGAACCAGAGCGCCACGGCGGTGACCGCGAAGGAGAGCAGCATGCGCGGCGAGAGCATCCGGCGCACCCAGCCCCGTCCGGCCTTGGGCTGCACGCCGCTCATCCGGCGCCGAGCCGCTGCCGGGCGGCGTCGCGATCCGCCTCGATCTGGCGGCGCAGGGCCTCCACGTCGGGGAAGCGCCGCTCGTCCCGGAGATGGTGCAGGAAGCCGATCTCGACCCGCTGGCCGTAGAGGTCGCCGCTCCAGTCGATGACGTGGGCCTCCGCCAGCACCTCGCCCCCCTCCTTGAAGGTCGGGCGGCGACCGACGTTCACGACCGCGGGCAGCTCCGCCCCCGCCGCGGCGCCGAGCACCCGCAGGCGTCCGGCGTACACGCCCAGCGCCGGCAGCACCTCGTTCTCCGGCGCCAGGTTCACCGTCGGAAAGCCGAGCGTGCGCCCGCGCCGGTCTCCTTCGACCACGCTCCCGCGCACGCAGTAGGGGCGGCCGAGCAACTCGCGCGCCTCCTCGACGCGGCCCTCCCCGAGCAGCTCGCGGATGCGCGTCGAGTTGACGTCGCGGCCGCCGACCGTCACCTCGGGCACGATGGTGACCGCGAACCCGAGGTGGGGCCCGAGCTCGGTCAGCGTGCGCATCGAGCCTTCGCGATCGTGCCCGAAGCGGAAGTCGTAGCCGACGTACACCTCGCGCGGGCCGATCCGCGCGTGGAGCACCTCGCGCACGAAGTCCTCGGCGCTGCGTCGCGCGAACTCGGCGTCGAACGGCTCCACGATCGCGACGTCCACCCCGGCGGCGTCGATCCGCTCGAGCTTCTGCTCGAGCGTGGTGAGCAGCTTCGGCGCCTGCGCCGGACGCAGGACCTTCCGGGGATGGGGCTCGAAGGTGTACACCGCAGCCTCGCCGTCCCTCGCCCGGGCTCGCTCCGTCACGATGCGAAGGATCTCCTGGTGACCGACGTGCAGGCCGTCGAAGTTGCCCACGGTCAGCACGCCCCGCCGGAGCGGCCCGGCGAGCCTATGGCTTCCCGCCACGACCCTCAATGGTTAGACTCCCGGCCGTGTCGACCCTGTCCCGCTACGTGGCCACCCGGTTCCTGCGCGCCTTCGCGGGCTCGCTGCTGACCCTCGCCCTCGCGGTGCTGGTGATCGACATGCTGCTCAATCTCGAGGACGTGCTCGAGGCGGAAAGCTCCCTGCTCGGCGCGCTTCGATTCCTGTGGCTGCGCCTCGCCTCCGTGTACCTGCCTTACCTGCTTCCGGTCGCCACCTTCACCGCCGCGTTCTTCTCGGTGGGCGTGCTGGCCCGCAGCCGCGAGATCATCGCCATCAAGGCCGGCGGCGTCTCGCCGCTCGTGGCGCTGATCCCCGTCTTCATGGCCTCGGCCTTCATCGCGATCCTCGCCCTGCTGGCCAACGAGACCCTCACCGTCGGCGCCTCCGCCGCCCTCGCGAAGAGCACCGGCGCGACCTCCGGCGGAGTCGAGCTCCGCGCCGGGACGATCTGGTACCACACGGGCCGCTACGTCTACAACATCGCCTCGGCGGACGCCGGCAGCGACTCGGTGCGCGACATCCGGGTCTTCGAGCGCAACGAGGGCGGGCGTCTGGTGCGCCTGATCCAGGCGGCCCGCGCGCGGCGCATCGCGCCGCACGAATGGCGCTTCGAAGACGCCACGGTGCGCAGCTTCGACCCCTCGCAGCCGACCGCACCGCCCCGCGTCGAGCGAGCGCGCGAGATCACCCTTCGCCTCGAAGAGGAGCGCAGCCCGCTCCTGCTCCAGGCGGAGATCGCGGCGCTTCCGGTGTGGACGCTGGCGCGCTACGTCCAAGCCGCCCCCGGGGATGCGCGCGCGCGCTCGTTGCTCCACCAGCGCCTCAGCGGCCCGCTCCTCGTGCTGCTCTTCGCGCTGCTGGCCGTGCCCCTCGCGCTGCGCGTCGAGCGCACGCGGAGCCTCGCCCTGCCCGCCCTCGAGGGCGTTGTGATCCTGTTCTTCTTCCTGCTGGCGCGCGAGTACGGCGCCGGCTTCGCGTCGCTCGACCCGACGGCCGCCTCGCTCGCACCCTGGGCCATCGTGCTCGCCTTCGCCGGCCTCGGCGCCTTCCAGCTCTCGCGCGTCGAGACCTGACCCACTCAGGGCGCCGCCGCCTCGCCGGGCGGCGGGACCGCGACGGGCGGAGGGGGCTCGGGCACCGCAGCGGGCGGAGGGGCTGCGGGCGGACGAGTCGCAACCGGCGGGCGGGGCGCAGCGGGCGGAGGAGCGGCGACGGGCGGCGGCGCGCTCGGCCGCAGGTCGCTGCCTCCCCGATTCAGCGAGTGGAAGAACTCGTGCTCCGGCGGCAGCACCAGCGTAGTGCCCTCGCCCAGAGTCTTGCGGTACGCCTCGAGGCTGCGCACGAACTCGTAGAAGGCCGCGTCGCGGGCGTACGCGTCCGAGTAGATGCGCGCGGACTCGGCGTCGCCGGCGCCGCGCAGCCGCTCCGACTTCTCGCGCGCCTCGGCCACGATCACCCGCGCGCGGCGGTCCGCCTCCGCCCGGATGGTGCGCGCCTGCTCCTCGCCTTCCGCGCGGTGCTTGCGGGCGAGCCGCTCGCGCTCCGCCCGCATGCGCGCGTAGACGTTCTCCTCGGCACCGGGCGGCAGCTCGGTGCGGTTGATGCGCACGTCGCGCACCTCGATGCCGAAGCGGCGCAGCGCCTGCGCGCTCTTCTCGGTCACCTGGTTCATGATGTGCTCGCGCTCCTCGGTGAGCACCTGGGGAATGCTGTGCTGGCCGACGACCTCGCGCAGGTTGCCGCCCACCTCGCGGTCGATCTGGAGCTCGGCCTTCTCGATGCCGGTGGGAAACGACTTGTAGAACTGCAGCGGATCCACGATGCGCCAGATCACGTAGTTGTCGACCACCACGCGCTCGCGATCCATGGTCTGCACGAGCCGCGACTTCGAGTTGAGGTGGAGCCAGCGGCGGTCGAAGGTGCGCGCCTCCTCCAGGAAGGGGATCCGGAGCGAGAAGCCGGGGGTGGTGGCTTCGTCGCGCGGGTTCTTCAGCAGCAGGATCAGCTTCTGCTCGTCCTCGCGCGTCACCACCACGGGCCCGATTCCGTACTCCCCGGCCTTCACCAGCGCGGCGAAGCCGGCGGCCAGCACCAGCGCCAGAAACAGCAGCCGCCTCATCGGTTGCCCTCGCGGACCGGGGCGGGAGGCTGCGGTGTGATCGGCAGGTAGGGCATCAGCGTCGCGGTGCCCGGCTCGATGATCAGCTTCTGGACCCTCGGCAGGACGTCCTCCATCGCCTCCAGGTAGAGCCGCTGGCGCGTCACCTCGGGGGAGCGCTGGTACTCCACCAGGAGGGCTTCGAAGCGCGCCGCTTCGCCCTTCGCCTCCGAGACCGTGGCCTCCTTGTAGCCCTCGGCCTGGGACTCGACCTCTGCCGCCTCCCCGCGCGCCCGGGGCACCACCTCGTTCTCGTAGCCGCGCGCCTCCTGGATGTGGCGGTCGCGGTCCTGGGCGGCGGCGATCACGTCGTCGAAGGCCTGGCGCACCGGCGGCGGCGGCTGGACCTCCTGGAGCTGGATGCTGGTCACCTCCACGCCGGCCTCGTAGCGCTCCAGCATCTTCTGCAGCAGCTCGAGGGTCTCCTGCTCCACCGCGCCGCGGCCCTCGGAGAGCACGCCGTCGATGGACGTGCGTCCGACGATCTCGCGGATCGCCGCCTGGGCCGCGTCGCGCAGGATCTCGCGCCGCTCGGCCACCCGGAAGCGCGCCTCGACCGGGTCTCCCACCTTGTACTGCACCACGAAGCCGAGGTGCACGATGTTGTTGTCGCGCGTCTGCATGGCGGCTTCCTCGAGGATCGGGCCCGAGAGCGGCTCGGCGGCGTCGGCCCCCCCGAAGTCCTCGCGCTCGAGGGTGTCCACCGCGAGGATCTCGTGGCTCGCCAGCGGCGGCGGCAGGTGCCAGCGCAGCCCCGGATCGGTCTCCACCCGATCGAGCGCGCCGAAGCGCAGGATGATCGCCGCCTGCCCCGGCTCGAGCTGATAGAGGCCGGTGTAGGCCCAGGCGCCGAGCACGGCGAGGGCGACCAGCACCGTGATCGCGTTGAGGGCGGTTCGCGCGGCTCCCCGCCGCACGCGCGCGTCCGTCGAGAGCGGCTCCCGCTCGTCCGCCATCAGCGATCGCCTCTCTCGCTCTCGCGCGCCGCCCGCTCGCTCGCCTGATAGAGCGGCCGCAGCAGATCCATCGGAAGCGGGAACAGGATCGTCGAGTTCCGCTCGGTCGCGATCTCCGTCAGCGTCTGCAGGTAGCGGAGCTGGAGGGCGGCGGGCTCCTGGGAGAGGATGTGAGAGGCGTCCTGCAGGCGCTGCGCGGCGCTGAACTCGCCCTCGGCGTGGATCAGCTTCGCGCGCTTCTCGCGCTCGGCCTCCGCCTGCTTGGCCATCGCGCGCTTCATCTCCTCGGGCAGGTCGATTTGCTTCAGCTCGACGTTGCGCACCTTGACGCCCCAGGGCTCGGTCTGGGTGTCGATGATTTCCTGGAGCTTGCGGTTGATGTTCTCGCGCTCGGCGAGCAGCTCGTCGAGCTCCGCCTGGCCGCACACGCTGCGCAGCGTCGTCTGCGAGAGCTGCGAGGTGCCGTACAGGTAGTTCTCGACCTGGATCACCGCCTTCTCCGGGTGCAGCACCCGGAAGTACAGCACCGCGTTCACCTTCACCGAGACGTTGTCCCGGGTGATCACCTCCTGCGGCGGAACGTCCATCACGATCTCGCGCAGGCTGATCTTCACCATGCGGTCGACGCCGGGGATGATCCAGCGGATGCCGGCGTCCTTCACCCCCGCGAAGCGGCCGAAGCGGAACACCACGCCCCGCTCGTACTCCTGCAGCACCCGTACGCCCGCGAACAGCAGCGCGAGGACGATCCCCGCGAATATGATCGGTGAAAGACCCAGCACGATTCCCCCGTCATTCCTCCGGCGGCGCGCGCCGCACGGTCAGCTCGAGCCCGTGGACGGCGACCACCTCCACGCGCTCCTTCGCGGGCACGGGCTCGGTGGCCCGCGCACGCCAGTACTCCCCTCGCACGAAGACCGTGCCGTGCGGCCCGAGCTCCGTCGCCGCCGTGCCCACCAGGCCGAGCAGCTCCCCGACGCCCGCGGTCTGGGGCCGGCCCAGGCTGCGCCCGACGGCGTAGACCACCAGCCCCCCGAAGCCGCCGAGCCCGACCACCGCCGGCACCAGCACCGACCAGAAGTCCACGTTCAGGTCCGAGACCTCGGGCCGCTCGAAGAGCATCGAGCCCCCCAGCAGGATGCAGGCCAGCCCGCCGACGAACAGCAGCCCGTAGGAGGTGACGAACGCCTCCGCCACCAGCAGGCCCACGCCGGCCGCCAGCAGCAGCAGCCCGAGCCAGGAGAAGGGCAGGATCTGCATCGCCACGAGCGCGAGGATCAGGCACACCCCTCCGACGATTCCCGGAATCAGCAGGCCCGGCTGGTTGAACTCGATGTAGAGGCCCAGCACGCCCGCCATCATCAGCAGCACGGCGACGTTCGGATCGACGAGCACGTTGAGGAAGCGCGTCAGGAGCGGCATCGGCAGCTCCTTCACCGGCGAGCTGCCGATGTCGAGCGCCACGCGCTGGCCGGCCAGCTTCAGCTCGCGGCCGTCGATGCGCCGCAGCAGCTCGGCGCGGTCGGCGGCCACCAGGTCGATGACGCGCAGGCGCAGCGCCTCGTCGGCGGTCACCGCCACCGACTCGCGCACCGCCTTGGCCGCCCACTCGACGTTGCGGTCGCGCTCCTTGGCGATCGACTCGATGAACGCCGCCAGCAGGTTCTCCGCCTTCCGGGAGGCGGCGTCGCCGCCCTTGCCCTCGCCTTCCTCGCCGCCCGGCGAGCCTCCCCCGATCCCCACCGGGTGCGCGGCGCCGATGCTCGAGCCCGGAGCCATCGCCGCGATGTGGGCGGCGATGGTGATGAAGGTGCCCGCGGAGCCGGCCCAGGCGCCCTGGGGCGCCACGAACACCGCGATGGGCACGTGCGCGTTGAGCATCGCCTGGATGATGTCCTTGGTGGAGGCCACCAGGCCCCCCGGCGTGTCGAGCTCGATGACGAGCAGCGCGGCGCCCTCCTGCTCGCTCTGCTTGATGGCCTTCCGCAGGTAGTCGGAGGAGGCGGGGTTGATCGAGCCGGCGATGCGGGCCACGTACACCGGCCCGCTGCGCTTCGCCGCGGGCGCCGCCGGGGGCGCGGCGTGGGCGCCCGTCGCGAGCCCCGCGAGCATGCAGAGGGCGCCGAGGCCGGCGCCGAGCCGCCACCTCACCGGCGCTCCCCGCGCAGCTTCTCCACCCGGTCGAGCAGGCGGCGCGCGACCTCGGACTTCTCCAGCAGCGGCAGCTCCTCGACGTCGCCGCCCGGCCAGACGAACCAGACCGCGTTGCGATCGCTCTCGAAGCCGGCGTCGCTGCGCGACACGTCGTTGGCGACGATCAGGTCGCAGCCCTTGCGCGCGATCTTGCGGCGCGCCGCCGCGACCACGTCGTGGCTCTCGGCGGCGAACCCGACCACCACGCGGGCGCCGCGCCCGGCGCTGATCTCCTGGAGGATGTCCGGGTTGGCCACCAGCTCGAGGGTCAGTCCGGAGCCCTCGGGGAGCTCCTCCTTCTTGATCTTGCGCTCGGCGGGGTGGGCGGGGCGGAAGTCGGCGACCGCGGCCGCCATCACCACGATGCCCGCCGCGTCCAGCTCGGCGTGCACGGCCTCGCGCATGTCGAGGGCGCTCTCGACGTCGACCCGGCGCACGCCGGGCGGCGTCGCGAGCGAGCTCGGCCCGGCGATCAGCACCGTCTCCGCGCCGCGGCGCGCCGCCTCCTCGGCGATCGCGAAGCCCATCTTCCCCGAGGAGCGGTTCACCAGCGCGCGCACGCTGTCGATCCGCTCGCGGGTCCCCCCGGCGGTCACCACGACCCGCTCGCCGGCGAGGGTCGCCGGGCCGAGCAGCAGCTCGAGGGCGCCCTGGATCTCCGCCGGCTCCGCCATGCGGCCTTCGCCCTCCCAGCCGCAGGCGAGCGCTCCCGAGGCCGGCCCCACGAAGCGCACGCCGCGCTCGCGCAGCAGCGCCACGTTGGTCTGGGTCGCCGGGTGCCGCCACATGTTCACGTTCATCGCCGGCGCCGCGAGCACCGGCGCGCGGGTGGCCAGCAGCAGCGTCGTCGCGAGGTCGTCGGCGAGGCCCGCAGCCATGCGGGCCAGCAGGTGCGCCGTGGCGGGCGCGACGACCACGACCTCGGCCCAGTCGGCGAGGGCGATGTGGTCGATCTCGCCCTCCTGGGATGCGTCGAACAGCTCGCTGCGGACCGCCTCGCCCGAAACCGTCTGGAGGGCGAGCGGCGCGACGAACTGCGCGGCTCCCCGGGTGAGGACGCAGCGGACGTGGTGGCCCGCGCGCCGCAGGCCGCGCACGAGCTCGGGCACCTTGTAGGCCGCGATGCCGCCAGACACCGCGAGCAGGACGCGCCGGCCGTCCATCGGACCTCCGGAAAACGCAGCGAGGACGCGAAGGTACCCGGATTCAGCGGGTGCGCAAAGCGCGTTCGGTCCCCCCCGCGAGGCCCTGCGCCGCCCGCAGTCGGCGACGCAGCCCGGCCGCCGAAGGCGCCTCGGCGTGCACGCGCAGCAGGGGCTCGGTGCCCGAAGCGCGCCACAGCACGAAGCCGCCGTCGTCGAGGTCGAGGCGCAGGCCGTCACGGGCGTCGACCGCGCGCACCCGCGCGCCGTCGAAGCGGGCCGGGGGGTCGGCGGCGAGGCGCGCGAGCTTCGCAGCCAGACCGGGCGAGGCGGCGAGCGCGGTGCGCCCGCACGCCGACCGGCCCACCCGCCGCTCGAGCGCGCGGAGGCTCTCGCGGAGCGGAACGCGCTGCAACGCGACGCGCTCGGCGAGGAGCGCAGCCGCCAGGATCCCATCCTTGTCTCGCGCGAAGGGGGCCCAGGCGAAGCCGCCGCTCTCGTCGCCCGCAAGATCGGCGCTGCCCTCGGCGAGCAGCGCCGCGAGCGGTCCGAAGCCGAAGCCGGGCCGCACCACCCGCAGCCCGTGGATCTCGGCGACCCGCGCCGCCAGCGAGCCGGCCGAGCGCGAGAGCGCGAGCACCCCGCGCACGCCGCGGGTGCTCGCCAGGTGGTCGACGAGCAGCGCCAGGGCCTCGCTCTCCGCGAGGACCCGCCCGCTCGCGTCGACCGCGGCGAAGCGGTCCCCGTCCCCGTCGGTCGCGACCCCGAGCCGGCGCCCCCGCGCCGCCCGGACCGCCGCCGCGAGGGGGCCGAGCCGCTCGCGCGTCGGATCGGGGGCGTCTCCTCCGAAGCAGGGATCGGGAGCGCCCCGACGCAGGGACACCCGGACGCCGCAGCGCTCGAGCAGCCGGTCGAGCACGCCGGCTCCCGCTCCGTGGAACGCGTCGTACACCACGTGGAGTCCGCTCCGCGCCAGGACGCGCCGCTCGAGGCGCGCCGCGAGGTCGTCCAGGTAGGGCTCCAGGATGCGGACCGGGCGGCTGGTGCCAGGCGCCGGGGAGCGGGGCGGCGGCCGGCGGAGCCTCGCCGCGGCGTCGCGCTCGAGGCGAGCCGTCACCGCCCGGGGCGCGCAGGCGCCGCTCGCGCCGATCACCTTGATCCCCAGGTACTCGGCGGGGTTGTGGCTGGCGGTCACGACCAGCGCCGCGCCGCAGCGGCGCCGCACGACGGCGCGGCATGCGACCGGCGTCGGCAGCGGCCCCTCCGCTCGCAGCACCCTCGCCCCCTCTGCGACCAGCACTGCGGCGATCTCCGCGGCCGCCCGATCGGCGAGGAAGCGGGTGTCGTGGGCCACCAGCAGGGGCGCGCCCGGGCGCTCCTCGCGCGCCCAGCGCGCCACCGCCGCGGCCAGCGCCCGCGCGCGCTCGAAGCGGAACTCCTCCCCCAGGACGCCGCGCCAGCCCCCGCTCCCGAAGCGGATGGGAAGCGCGGGCTCCCGAGCCGGGGGGCGTCGTCCCGGCGGCCGCCTCAACGGCCCCGGAGCTTCTCGCGCAGGTACTTCGCCGCGACGGGCGGCACCCACGCGTCGACGTTCGCGCCGAACTGCACCAGCTCCTTCAGGCGCGAGGAGCTCACGTAGAAGAACTCCTGGTTCGTCATCATGAACAGCGTCTCGATGTCCGGGTTCAGCCGCTTGTTCATCAGCGCCATCTCGAACTCGTACTCGAAGTCCGCCATCGCGCGCAGACCGCGGATCACGACCGTGGCGCCGATCTCGCGCGCGAAGTCCACGAGCAGACCGTCGAAGTGGGTGATCCGGACGTCGGGCAGGTCGGCGAGGGCGATCTGCAGCATCTCGAGGCGCTCGTCGACGCTGAAGGTGCCCTTCTTGGCCACGTTGGTGGCCACCGCCACCACGAGGTCCGGAAAGATCGCGCGCGCGCGGTGCACCATGTCGAGGTGCCCGTTCGTCACCGGGTCGAAGCTCGCCGGGAAGAGCGCCCGCTGGCCGTCCGCGCTCATCCCGATCG
>Ga0105095_10001647_pt1 | contig 11828 bp, 7 predicted proteins | sample PPLLak2March2015_2_FD_79180 | JGI IMG/M metagenome (GOLD analysis project Ga0105095, IMG submission 79180) | Freshwater sediment microbial communities from Prairie Pothole Lake near Jamestown, North Dakota, USA - PPLs Lake P8 Core (3) Depth... | ecosystem: Environmental > Aquatic > Freshwater >... | reverse complement strand
TCGGCATCTGGAACAGTCTGTCCAGGCCGGGCGCATTCCTGAAAGTGTAGTGGATGCGGCGGTGACGAAAATCCTGCGAGTCAAGTTTCAGTTGGGTTTGTTCGAGAATCCATTTGTGGATAAGGAAGCTGCCGTCGCGGTGACCAACAGTGCTGAACACAAAGCATTGGCGCTCGAAGCGGCGCACAAATCCATGATCCTGCTCAGGAATGAGGGCAGGCTTTTGCCGTTGGAAAAATCCGGGCTGCGGTCTATCGCGGTGATCGGCCCCAACGCGGCGCTGGTCCGGTTGGGCGGATATAGCGGCGATCCCGGGTGCGGTGTCTCGGTGCTGGAGGGCATTCGCCAAAAAGTGGGCAGTGGCATTGCAGTGCTTTACGCTGAAGGATGCGGATTGACCCAGTCCACGAATGATGCCGGACAAATGTGGCACGATGATGAAGTCCTGCCTCCCGACCTCGTCCATGATACGGCGCTGATCGCCGAAGCCGTTCAGGCCGCTGAAAAAGCGGACGTGACCCTGTTGGTGTTGGGCGACAACGAACAGACCTGCCGGGAAGGATGGTCAGTCACTCATCTGGGGGACCGTGACAGTCTGGATCTGCCCGGCCGACAGGATGAACTCTTGCGCGCGGTCGTTGCTACCGGTAAGCCCGTGATACTCCTGCTGATCCAGGGACGCCCGGCCAGCATCAATTTCGCGGCGGAACATGTTCCAGCGATCCTCGAAGGCTGGTATCTTGGTCAGGCGGCCGGGACAGCGGTGGCAGATGTGCTGTTTGGAGATGTCAACCCGGGCGGAAAACTGCCCATTACGTTCCCGCGCTCTGTCGGTCAACTTCCTGCTTATTACTATCACAAACCTTCTGCCCGACGCGGCTACCTGTTCACCAGCAAGGAACCCTTATTTCCCTTTGGGCATGGATTAAGTTACACAACCTTTGCCTACAGGGATCTGCGACTGAGCGCCGAAACAATCCCCGCCGGTGAAACTGCCACGCTCTCGGTGGATGTGACCAACACCGGTCAACGCGCTGGGGATGAAGTCGTTCAGTTTTATGTGCACGATGTTTTGAGCGAACGCGTCACCCGCCCGGTGAAATTGCTCAAAGGATTCCAACGCCTCACCCTTGGACCGGGCGAGACCCGCACCGTGACGTTTTCCGTTGGAAGGGAACAACTTCAATATTTGGACGAGTCCTTGCAAAGGATCGTGGAGCCGGGTGAGTTCGAGTTGATGGTAGGTGGTAGCTCACAAGTAGTGGAAAAGATCATGCTTGTCGTGAAGTAATAGCATCTTGGCATTCTAAAAAATATCTGACGATGGCAAAAACAAAAAACCGCTCAACATCTGATGTTGGCGGTTTCGTTGAAATTTGTGCCCCCAAGCGGACTCGAACCGCTGTTTGGGCCTTGAGAGGGCCCCGTCCTGGGCCGCTAGACGATGGGGGCGTGAAGCAGCCTACCAAGCGGGCGAGATTGTATCATCCCATCCATCAATCGTCAACAAGCGTACTCGCAGTCCCGTGGACGAGAAATACGTGCACCTCGCCCGGTCCATGCACGCCGATGGTGTGAGACATTTCGATGTCGCCCGTCCGCGAGGGCCCCGTGATGAAGGCCGCGGCTTTGGAGTCGCGTACGATGGGAAGGGCCACCGCGTTCACCAGCGAGGGCAGGATATCAGAGGCGCGCAGTACCGCGATATGGATTTCGGGGAGGAGCGATGCCTGCAACGGCTCCCCTTCTCCATCAACGATCAGAACGGACCCGGTATCGGCCAGCCCGCAAATGGCCTTTGTCACCCCCGCGCGGATCGAGGCATCAGGCGCGTGACTGACGGTGAGGCCCGCCTGCTCTAAAACAGATTCGTCCAAAACATTTGGCTCGAGATGGATTTTGTTAATTTCACATGATTTCAGCAAATCAACCACTTTGCCGGTCAACTCATTTGTCGAGGTGTGGATGAGCTTCCCACTTACCTTGGTCAGTTCCTCAGCAAAGGATGAAACCAATGATACAGTCACAGCATCAGAAATTTTCTCAACCCGTGTGCCTGTGTACCTGTTTACGTGTATACCTGTATACGTCCCTACCTGTTTACTCAAATCCTTCCACCGATCCCGAAACGTCTTTCCCGCAAACCTTGGCAAGTCCTTGCTATAGCCCCAGCCCGTAAAGGCGGGGAGAGGAATCCAGTCACTGAATGGGGAGACAAGACGCGCTCCGAGCGACGCGAATCGCTGCAAAACGGCGAACAGGCGCGGGCTGCGCGCGACGCGGCTGTATATCGTCAAGAAAAGTTTACTTATCCAGGAAAGCCCATTACCATTGTTCACTGATAATGTCGCCACGGCGCCACGGCGACGCTGATCATTGACTACTGGCGACAGTCCTGCCCGGACGCGCGTCAAAAGTTTGGGCAGGTCAATATCCACAGGGCAGGCCTCCTTGCACGCACCACACAGGGACGAGGCTTGCGCGAGTGGGACGAAATCACTCCCAAAGAAGCCCGCCGAAATGACCGAGCCGATGGGACCGGGATAAACACTGTTATAGGCGTGCCCGCCCAGCTCGCGGAACACGGGACAGGCGTTGAGGCACGCGCCGCAGCGGATGCAATAGAGGGATTCCCTGAGCGGCGAGTTGCGGAGTCTTGTGCGCCCGTTATCGAGGAGGATTATGTGACGTTGCTGATGGTCGAGAGGACGGTGGAGCAATTGTGTGTAGACGCTCAATTTTTGTCCCGTGGCCGAGCGGGGGAGGAGCGAAAGCATGAGCGCAAGATCGTTCAGATCCCGGACGAGTCGTTCCATGCCCATCAGGGCGATATGAACCGGCGGCAGGGTGGTGACCATGCGCCCATTGCCTTCGTTGGTGACGATACATATCGTGCCCGTCTCTGCAACGCCAAAGTTCACGCCGCTGATGCCGACATCCGCGGTGAGAAAGACCTCGCGTAACACCTTGCGCGCAGTGTTGGTGAGCGTTGGAATATCTTCCGTATAGGGAATGCCAAGTTTTTCGTGGAAGAGCTGGCCCACATCGTTGCGACGCAGATGCACGGCGGGCGTGATGATGTGGGCAGGCCGTTCGTTGCGCAGCTGCACGATGTATTCGCCGAGATCGGTCTCGACAACACGGATACCCTTCGCCTCAAGTGCGTGGTTGAGGTTGATCTCCTCCGAGACCATGCTTTTCGACTTCGCGACCAGGATATCTTTACCACGAAGAGCAGGAAGGGGCGCGGGGAAATCCTTTGTGTTCCGTTGTGACCTTTGTGGTGAATCTTTTACGATCTCTAAAATGATCTTTATCGCCTCCGCCGCGTCGTTTGCGCGATGGACGATCATCCCATTTTGTTCTGCTTTGTTGACGAATTGTTCGAGATATTCTTCGAGATGGTCGATCACTTCCGCGCGGACGGCGTGGGCTTGTTGACGGCGTTCCTGCCAATCCGGCAGGGATGCAAATGCATTAATGCGCCCATTCACGCGGCGTTCGGCGTTGGCGTCGAGGGCGATCTGTAGCGTTGCGTTGGCGAGAGAGGTGCGGATGCGTTCTCTAAATTTTGTATGGCTCATTGTTTACTTGACCGTTTTCGCGCCGATATACAGCCCGCGGCCGTCCAATCCCTTCGGATCATGCGTGAGATTTAATCCCGCGGCCCTGAATGCAGCCGTATACTCCTGGTGAGTGAACAAGCCCAACTCGTGCATTTCAACGCTGTGTTCAATTCCTTTCGATGTACCAAACAGATACTGAAATTCAATGAAGGAAACTTTCCCTCTTTGTCCACTGCGACTCATGCGCACGATTTTCAGGTCAGGTTTATCGATGTGTAACGAAAAGGTACGTCCAGGCTTCCATTGTTTCGGCGTGAACCAGGGCTCGACCAGTAAGACCCCACCTGGGAGTAGGTGTCGATCCATGGTTTTGATCGCTTTTTGCAGCCGTGATTTTGTCTTTACGTACCCGATCGAACTGAACAGACAAACGATCGCGTCGAATTGACGCCCCAGATCGAAATCAGTCATATCACCCTGGTGGAAGCGAATTTTGGGATGCTTCTTTCTGGCGACAGATATCATCTGTGGGTCAAGGTCTACTCCCTCGACTTGATAGTATTTGTTGAGATAACCTGCATGGACACCTGTTCCGCAGGCCACGTCGAGGAGCGATTTGCCCGGAGACTGCTTGAACTTTTGAATGATCTTATGAGCTTTGCCTGCTTCAGCCGCGTAATCCTTTTCGATCGAGGCATAGATCTCATCGTAGTATTGGGCTGATTTTGAGAACATGATTTCTCCATTGATTCCGTCACACCTGCATGATTTGCTATGAATTGCTAAGCAATTCAAAAATCACGTGCGGTGCCAGTGTTGCGAGGAGCCGAAGGCAACGAAGCAATCTCCCACAAATCGACGTTTCGTGCATCGCCCTGGCAATCACAATCATTTACCCGTGATTCAAGACTTCCGCAATATGCATAAGTCTCTGCGTCTTCTTCTGCCTGTGTAACCCGCCGGCGATATGCATGAGACAGCCCGATTCGGTCACGACTAAGATCGGGGATCCAGTCGTTTCAAGGTTGCCAATCTTTCGCTTCAGCCATTCCGCGGAAAGTTCGGGGTGTTCTATCGAGAAAATCCCACCGAAGCCGCAACAGTCTTCGGCCTGAGGCAAATCTACGATCTGCGCGCCTCGGACGTTGGCCAGCAAGGCGCGCGGCTGGCGGTCAATGTTCATGCCGCGCAGGGTGTGACAGGATGGATGATAGGTGAGCGTTCCATCCCAGCGGGCGCCGAGATCGGTGACGCCGAGTTTGTCCACAAGATATTCGGTGAACTCGTACACGCGCTGTCCCACCGCCTGCGCGCGTGGAAGCCAGACAGGATCGTCCCGGAACAATTCCGGGTAACCGTGTTTGATCATGTGTGCGCACGAGCCGGAAGGAATGACGATATCACCCTCCGTTTTTTCGAACACGCGGATTGTATGTTCCACGATCGGTCGCGCTTCTGTGCGCAGGCCCGCGTTGAAGTTGGGCTGACCACAACAGGTCTGGTCACGGGGGAAGTCCACGGTCAGGCCGAGGCGCTGGAGAATGTTCACAACGGCCTCACCAGTTTGCGGGTAGAACGAATCCACAAGACAGGTGATGAAGAGCTGCACGGTCGTCATCAGTCCATTGTAATCTGATTTCTGTTTCAAAATTGCAAAACTTGATTCTTGAAAGTTTGGTATGATTCCCCCTTATGACTACATTTCGTTCAAAATTACCCGATGGATTTGATCTACCCAAACGTCTTGCCCGTCTCAGCGAGCTGGCCTACAACTTGTGGTGGACGTGGCAGCCGGAGGGCGCCCGAGTCTTCGCTCGTCTCGATTCCGATCTTTGGCAGCGGGTTGGCCATAGCCCGATCCGCCTCTTGCGTGAGATCAGCCGGCCGCGCTTGAATCACGCCGCCAAGGACAAGGAATATCTTGCCCTGTATGATCGTTTTTTTTCCGAATTCGATTCGTACATGAGTCAAACAGGTACATGGACGGATCAGGCCCACCCGGAATTGAATGGCCGGCCCATTGCCTACTTCTCCATGGAGTTTGGCCTTCACGAAACACTACCGATTTATTCGGGTGGCCTCGGTGTGCTGGCTGGCGATCATCTAAAGGAGGCCAGTGATTTAGGCCTGCCATTGACTGGCGTTGGCTTTATGTACGCGGAGGGATATTTCTCTCAACGCATCACTGAAGATGGCTGGCAGGAAGCGCTGAACAATATGCAGGATTTCAAGAATCTGCCGGCACTTCCTGTTCTGGATGACTCTGGAGATCGTTTGTGCGTGGATGTGGAGCTTCCCGATCGGAGCGTCTCCCTGGGACTCTGGGAGATCCGCGTCGGGCGTGTTCCACTGTATCTGCTCGATTCAAATCTGGACCCGAATACTGATTCCGATAAAAATTTGACTGCGCGTCTGTATTGGTCCGACCTGGACCGCCGCGTAACGCAGGAACTTTTACTGGGCGTCGGCGGTGTGCGTGCCCTGCGTGCGCTGGGATATAACCCATCCGTCTGGCACATGAATGAGGGACATGCGGCCTTCCTGACGCTTGAACGCGTCCGCGAACTTGTGGCAGGCGGGGATACCTACGAGAAAGCCATCGCAAAAACGCGTGGACAAAATGTCTTTACCACGCATACGCCTGTCTCCGCGGGCAACGATGAATTCCCGTTGTGGCTGGTCGAGAAGTATCTGGCGGCCTTATGGCCGCAACTTAATTTGACCCGGGATCAGTTCTTCGACATTGCCCGTCATCAAATGCCGCAGGGCGATACATTCAGTATGGGTGTTCTGGCGCTGCGAAATGCGGAAGGACGAAACGCAGTCTCTGAATTACACGGACGCGTGGCCCGCAAGATGTGGCATTTCCTGTGGAAGGAGAAGGAAGAAAATGATGTGCCGATCACTTATGTGACCAATGGTGTGCATGTCTCCAATTGGATGGCGCGTCGTCTGGCGTATTTGTTCAGGTATTATCTGGGCGAAGACTGGTACCAGCATCTCGATGAGCCTGACTTATGGTCAAAGGTTGATGAGATCCCGGATCTGGAGCTTTGGGCGATCCGCCAGCACCTCAAACGCAAACTCGCTTTTCACATGCGTGAACGCGTCCGTGACCGTTGGACGAAAGGTGGATTCCATCCTGTACAGGTGGTTTCCTCGGGGGTGTTGATCAACCCTTACGCGTTGACGATCGGTTTCGCGCGGCGCTTCGCAACCTATAAGCGGGCCAGTCTTGTCCTGACGGATGTGGACAGGCTGCTCCGCATCATCAATCGTCCCAATATGCCGGTGCAGATCATCTTTGCGGGCAAAGCCCATCCCGCCGACGAACCAGGCAAGCATCTCATTCAGGAGGTCTATCGCCAGCTGAAGCGTGCAGAGACGGGCGGGCGCATCGTCTTCCTCGAAGATTACGATATGAACCTGGCGCGTTATCTCGTCCAGGGCGTGGATGTGTGGATGAACACTCCTCGCCGTCCGATGGAGGCCAGCGGAACCTCCGGCATGAAGGCCGCGCTCAATGGCGCGCTGAACTTCTCCGTTCTGGATGGCTGGTGGCGCGAAGCGTACAACGGTCACAACGGCTGGGCCATCGGCGAGGATAAGGAATTAGAGTCGCAAAGTGTTCAGGATGCACAGGATGCCAAGAGCTTGTACGACACATTGGAAAATGAGATCATCCCCATGTTTTACGACCGTGATTCGCGGGAAATCTCCCACGAGTGGATCGAGCGTGTCAAAGACTCAATGAAGACCAACATTCCCCAATTCTCCACGCGCAGAATGGTGAAGGAATACGTGGAGCGATTGTATGTGAAGGCACTGCAACCATCTTCTCCCGGCAAAGCCTCCGCGAAGCGGAAAGGGAAACGGAAGGGTTGAGGAAGAAAAATATATGTTCCCGGAAATTACCGTTGACGAACTTTCTGAGAAATTAAAGTCTGAAGAGGAATTTATCCTGCTGGATGTGCGTGAACGCCACGAGTTGAACTTTGCCAGGTTAACGGACAGGCGGTTGGACGTCACACCCATGAGCCGATTAGCGCGGGAAGGCACGAACGCATTATCCGAATCCGCGAAATCACAGGATGCCGCTCTTTATGTCTTGTGCCATCATGGCAACCGCAGTGGTCAGGTCACAGCCTGGCTGGCCCAGCAAGGTTGGAAGAATGTCTTCAACGTGCGCGGAGGCATCGACGAGTACGCGCGGAAGGTCGATCATTCGGTCGGAATCTATTAAAGTATACAGGTACACAGGTATACAAGTACACAAGAGAGTCTCTCAAGTTCTTGGGAGACTCTCTTGTTATTCACCTGTCTACTTGCGTCGCTGTGGCGACATTTACTTGTCTATGTGTTTACTCATCTCCCAAACACAAACGCTCCGTTCTTATAGAACAACTCTCCATCCACCAGGATCTCTGAGTCCGCGCGAAGGTCGCAGATCATGTCCCAATGGATCGAGGACTTGTTGTGCGAGCCTGTCTCGGGATAACCCGCGCCGAGCGCCATATGAAACGTCCCGCCGATCTTTTCATCGAAGAGGATGTTGCCTGTGAATTTATTGATATCGGAATTCGTGCCGATGGCATATTCACCCACATGGCGCGCGCCCTCGTCTGATTCGAGCATCTTGATCAGATAGGCCTGATTCTTCTCGGCCTTTGCCACTTCCACGCGGCCGCGGTTGAAGGTCAGTTCCGCGCCTTCGACGGCTACACCGCCATAGATCGCAGGATACGTGAACTTCACCCAGCCATTGACCGAGTCTTCGACCGGGCCCGTGTAAATCTCACCATCGGGCATGTTATACAAGCCGACGGAATTCATGAATTTTCGGCCCTTGATGGAAAGGGTAAGGTCGACATTGGGCCCACGCATCACAACCTGACTCTTGCCCGCCAGCCAGTCGATCGCCTTTTGCTGTCCGGCCGCGGTGCTCTTCCAGTAGGCGATTGGGTCAGCTTCATGTGCATGGACCGCGCCGAAGACGAAATCTTCATATTCTTTCAGGCTCATGCTGGCGTCTTGCGCATACGCCTCGGTTGGATACAGTGTAGTGACCCACTTGAACACGCCCTCCGCGCCGCGTCTCATTTGCGATTCGGTGATCGTGCTGAGGGCCTTGCCGCGTCGCTGCGCCTTGAGAGGGTCGATGTTTGTGGTGCCGCGCGTGTTCGTCGCGGAGTGAACGCGGATCCGGCTTTCGAACTGATCGTAAGCGATCTTCAGGAAAGTCGGGACAAAATCAAGCTGCGCCCAATTTGCGTAGGTGAGATACAACTCATCCTGGCTGAATGGCATCATGCCGGGGAAGGAAATCATCGGGTGAGGATGACCGCCTCTCTCCAAAATCTGAATGTATAGCTCTCGTACCAGCGGCTCGGCGGCAGTTGTCGCTTCGATGAGCACGCGGTCACCGGGCGCGATACGTGCGGAATGTTCGACCAGTACTTTTGCAAATTTTGCAACGCGGGAATCAGTCACAAGAAACTCCTGAATACAATGATGGTCTAGTAGGGCGTTACGGGTTTCGAGCCTGAAATTGCGTCAGGGCCGAGCGTAGGCAAAGAACGCCACCCAACCAGCGCCATACCCGTATCGATACCTGTTTCTACCTGGTTTTGTGAATTATATCACCGCGACTTCTTAAGGTATACTCAATCCGCCTCTTAGGATGAAACTACAATGCTTGTATTGAGCTTGTCGAAATGAAACAACTCCTCCAAAACATCAAAAACGGAAAATCCATCGTCGAGGATGTTCCCATACCGATCCCACGCGAGGGGCAGGCGCTTGTCAAAGTGGAGGCAAGCCTGGTCTCCGCGGGCACCGAGCGCATGGTGGTGGAATTCGCCGAGAAGAGTCTGGTTGGCAAGGCGCGCTCACGCCCGGACCTCGTCAAGCAGGTTATAGACAAAGCGCGCCGCGAAGGCTTGGTCAACACCGCACAGGCCGCGTTCAACCGTCTCGATCAGCCGATGGCGCTCGGTTATTCATCGGCTGGCACGATCACCGCGCTCGGCAAAAACATGACGGGATTCAAAGTGGGTCAGCGCGTGGCGTGCGCGGGCGCCGGATATGCCGTTCACGCCGAATACAACGTTGTGCCGCGCAATTTGCTGACGCCTCTTCCCAAAAACGTGGATTTTGAATTGGCCGCCTTCACCACCCTGGGCGCCATCGCCTTGCACGGATTCCGTCTGGCGGAGCCGCAGATCGGTGAAACGGTGGCGGTCATCGGCATGGGGCTTCTGGGATTATTGACAGCGCAGATTGCGACTTCTGCGGGATGCAACGTCCTTGGCATTGACATCGACCCCGCGCGGATTGCCCTCGCCTCTTCACTTGGACTTCAGGCTGTTCGGCGCGACGAAGCCATGGACTCATCTACTGCCTTTACTGCCAACCGCGGCTTCGACGTGATTCTGATCTGCGCCGACACGCCCTCGAACGATCCCGTTGAACTGGCAGGAGCCATCGCCCGCGACCGCGCCCGTGTTGTTGCCACCGGTGCGGTGGGACTGACGTTCCCGCGCAAAGTGTACTTCGAAAAAGAAATCTCCTTCGTCAATTCGCGTTCATACGGACCGGGTCGTTACGACTCAGCGTATGAAGAAAAGGGCAACGATTATCCGCCTGGCTACGTACGCTGGACCGAAGGCCGCAACTTCGAAGCTGTCGTCGACTTGATGGCAAAAGGTCAGTTGAATGTAAAACCGTTAATAACCCATCGCTTTGCAATCGCGAAGGCTGCACAGGCGTATGAAGTCATCACAGGGAAGAAAAAAGAGAACTTCCTTGGCGTTCTGCTCACATATCCGCAGGAAAAAACTCCCGCCTCCTCACGCGTCACGTTTTACTCGTCTCCCGTCACTCGTACTGCTGCGCCACATGTCACGTTAGGAGTTCTCGGCGCGGGTCTCTTTGCCAATTCTGTTCTACTTCCCTCGATCAAAAAAGCTGGTGACATCGAACTGGTTGGTATTGCCTCCTCAGGTGGTTTGCACGCCCAGCATTCAGGCAAGAAATTCGGCTTCCGGTATGCCACCTCGAATGATGACGAGATCGTCAACGACCCGAACATCAATACCATTGCCATTCTCACCCGTCACGACACACACGCCGAATTAGTCCTGAAAGCATTGAAAGCGGGGAAGCATGTCTTTGTTGAGAAACCGCTGGCCATAAACAGTGAACAGTTATCGGCAATCCGTAAACAGTTACAAAAAACGGATCACTGTTTACTGATGACCGGTTTCAATAGACGTTTCTCCCCTCTCGCCCAACAACTCCAGTCTCAAATCTCCAATCTCCAGGAACCAAAGTTTGTACATTACCGCATCAATGCCGGACTCCTTCCCCTCAACCACTGGGCGCAGGATCCCGAAATCGGCGGCGGGCGGATCATCGGCGAAGGCTGTCACTTCATCGATTTCATCACCCTCCTCGTCGGCGCGCCACCTGTCTCAGTGACCGCGCACGCGCTGCCCGACAAGGGCAAATACCGCCAGGACAACGTCTCCATGACCTTCACCTTCCCGGATGGCTCCATCGGCATTGTGGATTATTTCGCGAATGGTGATAAATCTTTCCCGAAGGAACGCGTCGAAGTATTCTGCGGCGGGCAAATCGCTGTACTCGATGATTTTGTTTCGTTACAAACTGTGAAGGATGGAAAGAAGAAAGAAGTAAAAGGCGCACAGAACAAAGGCTGGATGGACGAATGGAAGGCCTTTGCCAGATCCATCCGTGAAGGCGGCGAACCGCCGATTCCCTACGAGCAATTGATCGGCGTCACCAGGTCCACCTTCGCGGCGGTGGAGTCACTTCGAACACAGGAGAGCATTTCCATTGCATGAACTCACACTTCAATCTGCTCGCCCCGTTCTATGATCGTGTCATACCTTTTGTACGACTCGATCAGATGCTCAGAGTATTGGATCTTCCACATGCAGACCGTCTTCTCGATGCGGGCGGCGGGACGGGACGCGTGGCTGAAGCAATCCGTCCATATGTGGATTGGGTCGTTGTCGTGGATGTCTCACGGCAGATGCTTGCCCAGGCACGCCAAAAGGATCTGACTGCAACATCCACAGAGACGGAGTATTTGCCTTTTCCCGATGGCACATTTGACCGCGTATTAATGGTGGATGCCCTGCATCATGTTCTCAACCAGGCTGAAACGATTCGCGAGTTGTATCGAGTACTCAAAATGGGAGGCAGGCTGGTTATCGAAGAGCCAGACTTGCGTACACT
>Ga0105095_10001646_pt1 | contig 11831 bp, 8 predicted proteins | sample PPLLak2March2015_2_FD_79180 | JGI IMG/M metagenome (GOLD analysis project Ga0105095, IMG submission 79180) | Freshwater sediment microbial communities from Prairie Pothole Lake near Jamestown, North Dakota, USA - PPLs Lake P8 Core (3) Depth... | ecosystem: Environmental > Aquatic > Freshwater >... | reverse complement strand
TGGGCTCGCCTCGTATCGAGGAGGTCCTGTTCTCGTCCCGGCATGGGCTTCTGAGCTGGGCGCCGGTTCTGTGGCTCGCTCTCGCGGGCCTCCCCCGGTTCCTCCGGAGGGCTCCCGTCCTCGGCGGTGCGCTCGCCGTGTCGACATGCCTCGCCCTCTACGTGAACGCTTCCGTCTTCGACTGGTGGGCGGGAGCTTCGTTCGGGTCGAGACGGTTCGATGGCGCTCTCGCGTTCTTCGCCCTCGGGCTCGCGGCGTCGATCGAATGGATCGTGCCTCGCATCGAGAGAAGTCCCGTCATCGCGGTTTGCCTGCTCCTTTCCCCGTTCGCCCTTTGGAACTTCCTGTTGATGGGAGTCTATTTCGGCGGCGCGATTCCGCCGGACGGGCCGGCCTCGTTCCGGCAGGCGGCGGCCGACGGAGCGGAGCTCCTGTATCGCAGGACCGGCTATCCGTTCTCCTGGCCGGGATCGATCGCCGACTTGCTGGCCCATGGACGCCCGCTCTCCGTCTACGACCTCGCGGGCTCGGGCGTCGGCTTCAACAACGTGGACATCCGGATGGGGGACGCGGACGCGCTCTTCCTCGGCAGGGGGTGGTCGTTCCCGCGGCGCGGGCGCGAAAGGACTTTTCGGGAGGCGTCCTCCCAGGGCGCCGAGATCTACGTGAGCCTGAACGAGCCTTCCCCCTACAGGCTCGCGCTCGAGGGGCGGCCGGGAGACGGGGCTGCGATCGTCCTGAACGGCGCCGATCTGGGGCGGGTTCTCCTCGATGCGGAAGGACGGGGAGCCCTTCCGATTGCCGAGACGGATATCCTTCCGGGAATCAACCAGATCGTGCTCCGAGGGCAGGAGGGGCGCGGGCTGTCCCTTTCCAGGATCACGCTGACGCGCCCGGGCACACCGGAATAGACAGCGAGGGCGGGGAGAGAGCGTTACGTGTGGAGCAGCAACGGGCCCGGCCGCCTTCGCGAAGCTTCGGCGAGCCTCGCCGCAGCCCGGAGGGCGGAGGCGGGAGGGCCCCATCCTCCCCGCGCGAGGAGCGCGGGGAGCGAGCCTCGCGAAGAGCGAGTCAAGGAGCGGGGCCCGGAGGGCCCCTCCTCCCCGCGCGGGGAGCGCGGGGAGCGAGCCTCGCGAAGAGCGAGGCTCGCATTAGGAATGTTGCAGCCCCGAGACCGCTGTGTTATTTTTCGATCATAGGGTGTTGTTTTCCAGCCATCTGCGAACCGGAAACGTCAGATTGGAGGAGAACGTTGATGGAGACGAGCGCTTCCAACGCCAAAGATCTGTTGATGCGGGAGAGTGAGGAGTTTCAGCAGCTTTCCCGGCGTCACCAGGAGCTCGACGAACGGCTCACGGCACTCACCACGAAGTACCTCCTGAGCGAAGAAGAGAAGCTCGAAGAAATCACCCTGAAAAAGAGGAAACTGGCCATCAAAGACCGGATGGCTCATATGATCCGAGCTCACTGACGATTTCCTCGGCGCGGGAGGCCTCGGCCGCCCGCCTGATGCCCCGTTTCGAGCCGGAAGCCTTTTCCCAAATGACGATCGCCCCACAGGGTTTCCGCTACATCGGCGTCCTCCTCGTACTCGCGGCGCTCGCCTTTCTCCTCGGACCGCTCCAATGGCTGGCCTGGCCCCTCGTGGCTCTCGCGGCGTTCGTCGCCTTCTTCTTCCGCGATCCGACGCGGGTTCCGCCCTCCGATCCGAAGCTCCTGGTTTCCGCCGCGGACGGAACGGTGGTGGACGTGGGGCCCTGCGCCTCCGATCCTTCCCGTCGGCAAGTCGGCGTCTTTCTCTCGATCCTCAACGTGCACATCAACCGCTCGCCGCTCGCCGCCGTCGTCGAGCGGATCCGCTATACTCCCGGAAGCTTCTTCGCGGCCTACAAGAAGGAGGCGGCGACGCAGAACGAGCGAAACGAGATCGAGCTCCTCGACGGTGACTTCCGGGTGACGGTGCGCCAGATCGCGGGAGTGGTGGCGCGGCGGATCGTCTGCGCCGTCGCCGAGAACGATCGACTCGAGCGGGGCCAGAGGTTCGGCCTCATCCAGTTCGGCTCGCGGACCGAGGTGGTGATCCCGGAAGACGCGGAGATCCTGGTGCGTGTGGGCGATCGGGTCAAGGGCGGCGAGACCGCCATCGCGCGGCGGCCATGAGCGCGCCCCCTCCGGCGCCGCCGGCTTCACCGGAGCGACCGCGCACCCGCAGGCGAGGCATATACCTCATCCCGAGCTCTTTCACCGTCGCGAACATCTTCTGCGGTTTCCACGCCATCATCAGCAGCATCCAGGGCGAGTACGCATTCGCCGGAGCCCTCATCGGCATCGCCATCCTCCTCGATACCCTCGACGGGCGCGTGGCGCGCTTCGCGAACGCCAGCAGCGACTTCGGCAAGGAGTTCGATTCGCTCGCGGATCAGGTCTCGTTCGGGGTGGCTCCCATGGTCCTCGGTTACACCTGGGGACTCCACCTCTGGCCGCGGCTCGGCTGGCTCCTGGGTTTCGTCTTCGTGATCTGCGGCGCGATGCGGCTCGCGCGCTTCAACATCCAGCAGTCCACGACCGACAAGCGGTTCTTCGTGGGTCTTCCCATTCCCGCGGCCGCCGGCATCGTGGCGGCGCTCGTGTACCGATTCCCCGAGCCGCTGGACACGCGCGCGGCGGCGATCCCGTTTCTCGCGCTGGTCGCCTTGTTGTCTTTTCTCATGGTCAGCAAGATCCGCTACTACAGCTTCAAGGACCTCGACCTCAGGCGGCGCCAGCCTCCCCTGGTGATCCTCTTCGTCGCGCTCGTCATCGTTGCCGTCTTCACCCACCCTCAGGTGATGCTCCTGGTCATGGCGAGCACCTACGTCGTCCACGGGCTCCTGCTGAAGGTCTGGTCGCTCTTCTCCCGCAGCAAGACCACGGCACCGGCCACCGAGGTTCCGGTGAAGTCGCCCGACGCCCACGAAACATGAGGGGCTATCGGGTCGGAATCGTCGGGCCGAGAAGCCCCTTCGGCCAGAGCGTCCGGAAGCTTCTCAGCGAAGGGTCGCTCCCGGTAATCGAGCTCAAGCTCTTCGAGAGCGATGCCGAGGCAGGGACGACGATCACCCAGTTCGGGGACGACGTCGTGGTGACGCAGCCTATCGACCCGGACCTCTTTCCTCACCTCGACGCGCTGCTCGTGGGCGGAAACGACACCGACCTGCTGAACCGGGTCGCGGCCCAGGCGGGAGAAGCGGGGGTCCTCACGCTCGTCGAGGGGGCGCTCGGCCTCGGAGGTCCGGTGGTCACTCCCGAGCGGTTCGAGGAGCTGCCCTCGAGCGGGAATCGTCTCGGGATCGTGCCGCGCGTGGCGTCCTACGTGCTGGGGGCGACGCTCTCCGCGATCGAAAAAAGTCATCCCATAGAGCGGGCGGTGGCCACGATTCTCGTTCCCGCCCAGTCGCTGGGAGATCCGGGGGCTTCCGAGCTCCACCAGCAGGTCGTGCACATCCTGAACTTCAAGGAGCCGCCGACGGAGGTGCTTCCCGAGCAACTCGCGTTCAACGTCAGACTCCTTGGGGCATCGGAGGCCGGGCTGAATCTCGCCGACTCCGTTGCCTGGGAGGCCTCCCGCCTCGCGGGAATCGAATCGGGGCTCACGGTGAGTCTGGTTCAGGTCCCGGTCTTTCATGGATACAGCGCCACCCTCTGGGTCGAGACGAAAGACCGCGTGGACGTCAAGGCGATCCGGGCGGCGTTTCGCTCGAAGCCGTTCGAGACCCCGCGATCCGGTCGCGGCGGGAAAGCGCCGTCGCCCGTGAGCGCCGCGGGCACCGAGACCATTCACATCGGTCCCGTCCGCGCCGCCGTCGCCTCCGGCCCTCCCGGGTTCTGGCTCTGGGCGGTCGCCGACACCACCGCGTACGATCCCGCGTTCGCCGCGATCGAGATCGTGCGCTCGGTCCTCGGTTGAGCTATTCGGCTCGAACGATCGGGAGAAGGATCGTAACCTCGGTTCCGTCGCCAGGCGTGCTCTCCAGGCCGATCGTCCCGCCGTGGTCCTCGATCACTTTCCGCGCGATTGCGAGCCCGAGTCCGGTGCCCGCGGCGCGGGTGGAGAAGTAGGGCTCGAACACGCGCTCCCGGACGTCCGGGTCGATCCCGACTCCGTTGTCGCGGACGGAGAGCGCGACGTATTCGTCCTTTCTCGAGACCCGCACCTCGATTCGTCCGGCCCCGTTGAGGGCGTGAAGCGCATTCTCGACGAGGTTCACGATCGTGCGCTGGATCAGGCGCCGATCCACCAGGACTCTGGGGAGATCCTCTTCGGCGTCGACCTCCAGCCGAATCCCGGTCGGAGCCGATTTGAGATAAGGCGCCACCGTGTCCCGCGCCAGGGACGCGAGGTCCGTCGCCTCCAGAGCCAGAGGGCCGGGAGACGCGAACGTGGAGAACTCCATCGAGATCTGCCGGAGAGCTCGCACCTGCTGGAGCACGGTCTCGGCGCATTCCTTGAGCACCTTCTCGAAATCCACTTCGGGGTCGCCGTAAACCCGAAGCAGGTGCTCGGTCGAAAGCTGAATGGGGGTCAGGGGATTCTTCACCTCGTGGGCGACCTGTCTCGCCATCTCCGCCCACGCCTCGAGCTTCTTGGACTTCTCCAGGTCCTCCCGCTGGCGCTTCAGATCCTCGGTCATCCGGTTGAAGCTCGCGAACAGGGCGCCGATCTCGTCTCTCGATCGCGTTTCCAGAGAGACGTCGAAGCGGCCCCCGGCGACCGCGTGGGTCGCGTCGGTGAGCTCCCGGATCGGGCCGGCGATGCCCCGCGCCAGGAAGTAGGCGAGCCACGCGGCCGCGACGGAGAAGGCCACCGCCGCCAGAAGGAGCGTCTGGTTCAAAGACGCCACCCTCCGGTCGATCTCGAGCTGCCGGCTGGCGAGAGGGATGGAGAGGATTCCGGGCTCGGTCCAGGGCTCGAGGACGATGGGCACGGAGACCACGAAGTACTGGAAAGCCCCCACGGATTCACGGTGCAGCGAGTGCGAACGGCGCTCGACCACGACCTCCCGCTGCGCCGCGGGCGCCGCGCGGGTCCCGAGAAGCCCGCTGGCCACGAGCTCCGGCTTGCTCGTCGCCAGAAGCTCTCCTCCGACGTAGAGGTCGACGTCCGCGCCGGCGAGCTCCGAGACCCGCTCGAGAACCGCGTCGGTGAGCGGCGCCACTCCCAGGGCGCTCGGAGGGCGCGAAAGATGGATGTCCTTCACCATCTGTTCCGCGATCAGCGCCCGGTCGACCGCCTCTCGTTCCACGTCCTGCCGCAGATCCCGGATCACGATGCCGCGAATGAGAAACGCGAGCGAGACGATCGACGCGAGCGCGAGGAGCACGAAGGCGACGTAGAGCTTGGCGGAAAAGCTCGAAGCGATCTCCGCGAAGAGCTCTCGAGGCTCGACTCCCGCGGAGGCCCCCAGAGCCGCGAGCGAGAGCGCGGCCGCGAGACCGATGCCAGCTAGAATCCCCGCGAGAAGGATCCATCGGGTGAGCTCGGCGGCGTAATCGGCCGGGAGTTTCTTGGGGAACGAGAGCGCGTAGACGTAGTCCGCGTCGGCGACGAGGTACGTGCGGTGCACCTGTCCCTCGTGGGGGTGCTCCCACCACTGCGGCTCCTGGGTGGCGCGGGCGAGGAGCTCCTCTCCCGGCTCGAGGGTTCCGGCGACGGATTGAAAGACGGCGCGTCCGTCGCGGGACAATACGAAGAGCTCCAGCTCCTGGTGCGGGAAGCGGAGGGGGGCCTCGACCGCTCCCGCCCGAAAGAGCTGCAGGTACGGGTCCGAAGTACTGATGAAGGGAAGGTTCCGCCAGTCAGCCGCCACTCCGAGCCGCACTCCCCAGAGCTCCAGATCGGGGCCGAGAAAGCTCCGCCGCGCCGCGACGAAGCCGGGATGGTCGGGATTGCCGGGAAAGCGGCGCTCTTCGGGCACCCACTCCTGGGGCGCCCGGGTTTTCTCTTCCTCGAGCGCCGTGGCGGGGAAGTTCAGGGAGAAGCGGGAGACCACCCGAAGACTCGGGTCGAGGATCTCGACCGACGAGCTGAGAGACGACACGGAGAGGTCGGTGGCTACCCAGATCGCGAACGCCAGATCCTCGCGGCCGAGATCGCCGAGACCGCCCTCGACGTACATCCGGTCGATGTCGCGCGCCGCCTCGAGGAGAGTCGACCAGCGCGAGCTCGCGTGCTGCAGCACCGCTGGAGTCACGGTGCTCTCGATGAAATTGCGGATCGAGGCCCTCTCGAACCACGCCACTCCGGGGTAGAAAATCGCGACCGAGGTGAGGAGAAGAGTCACAGGCGCGCGGATGCCGACGCGCTTTGCTCGAGTTCCGCTGAGCGCCAGGATGTGGAGGGTGACGAGCGGAACCGCGGCGAGCAGGACCGTGTCGCCGTAGCCGTGAGGCGAGAGGGCGCCGTAGGCCGCGGCGACGAGAGCGGCATCGACGGAGACGGCACCGAGGAAAGTGCGGCGCGAAGGGGCGATTCCACCCGAAGGACTCAGCACTCGATGGCCCGCGAGAGCCGCGGCGAAGAAGAGCGCCACGAGGCCGAGCTGCACCGTCAGCCGGGGGATATCGGCGCCGGAGAACGAGACCTCGGAGAGCGCGAGGCTCGAGTTGACCCAGCTGTCGAGCACCACGGTATGGACCCCGACGAACGCGGCGAGCGCGAGTGCGGGGGCGATCGCCTTTACGAAACCGCCCGGTCGCCAGTTGGATCGAACGAGGATCCAGAAGGAGAGGAGGAGCGTCGCCATGGTGACGAGAAACTCCGCCGGGGACCGGGCGAGGCCGAAGAACAGAGAGGACGCGTAGTAGGCGGGATTGTCGAGGTCGAGACCGAAGCCGAGAGGCAGGCCGGACGCGCGGAGGACCAGGCGGAAGGAGAGGATTGCGGCCACGAGGGCCGCCGGCCCCGGACGAATTCCGGCGAAAGCGACGAGCGCTACTCCGGCCGCCAGCACGAGCAGAGCCGCGACATCGAGAGCCAGGCTTCGGCGGCGCTCGAGTCTAGCCGGCTCGGGGGCGTCTCCGGCGAGAGACGCGATCCCGAGGAGATCCCCGGCGGAGGAGCGAAGTCCGAAGAAGAGCCGCGGGCTCTCCTCGGGGCCGGCCCAGTAGGGATCTCCGAGGGTCTCGAAGACCTCGCCTTGAGCGCTCTCCTCGTCGTCGGACGAGAAGAAATGGACGTCGAGACTTCGCCCTGCCCAGGTGGAGAGCGCGTCGTAGTCTTGAAGGTAACGGTTCTCGAGCCTGCGGTCTGCCGTGAGAGGAACCTCGACCGACACGAATCCCTCTTTCCCGGCAAGCGGGTGAACCGCGACGAGAGAAATCCCCGCCGTCCGCCGCCTCACGGCCACCTCCGCCCCCGGAACGCCGCCCCAATTCGCGAGGAAGCGATCGAGCGAGCGGTTCTCTCCCGCCCAGGCGACCGGACGAAGCGAACGGTCGAAGAGCGATACCCCGGGGACGCTGCTCGCATGGGCCCGCGGGAGCGGCTTCGCCGCGAGGATGTCGAAGGCGCGGGCGATTCGAGCCCGATCGGAGGAGGCCAGGGCCGCTTCGATCTCCGGCTCGCGGGCCAGACTCTCCGCGGCGGAGCGCGCAGCCGCGGTGAGATCCCGGAAGCGCTCCTTCGTCGCGCCGGCGCGCGCGCGCGCTTCCCGATCGCGGATCTCGGGAAACGAGGACGCGCTCGAGCCGAGGGGCGCGTCCTCGTCTCCCAGAGCGCGGAGCCCGAGGGCGAGAGAAGCGCCGAGGAGGAGCGCGAGCGGCGCCCGGCGCCGCGCCCCCGACGTCACCAAGAGGAAATATACGAGGCTCGCGAGCCCGACCAAGGACAGGGTCGCGGCGGAAACTGGATTGAAGAGCCCGAAGTCGAGGGCCAGATCCGAGATCGCGACGGTGAAGAAGGCCGCGCCCAGCAACTGCAGGAGGATCGGGTGTCGGGGCACCGAGCCGACTCAGTCCCCGAGCCGGGCTACCCGGAGCTCGTCAGCGGCTCTGAATCTGGGCGCGGATCTCGGAAACGCGCCAGTCGTCCCCTTCGGGCCCGTCGGCCCGGTCCAGCTTGAACCGCAGCTGCTCGGTGACGACGGCGTCGGCCTCGCGCGCCAGGTAGGTCCACTCCGCGCGGAACGCGGCGCTTTCTCCGCCGGAGACCTCGATGTCCGCCTTGTCGTAGCTGAAGGAATCGGTCTTGCGCTCGCGAAAGAGCTTGTCGACCATGTGCCGAACCTGGCTGCGGCCGTAGTACCCCGCTTCCTCACCCCCGGCCTTGAGAGAAACATAGATTCGCTTTTCGGAGAGACACGCCTCGAGCTCGTCCGCATCGCTGTCCTCGAAAGCCCGCTCCACCCGGTCGGCGGTTCTCGAAAGGTGCTCGACGTCCTCTTTCGCTCTGGAGCCGCGCCGGTTCTCCTCGTTCTTCGCGCTGATGAGGCGCTTTATCGAGGGACTCGGGGTCTGTCCCACGGCCCAGCTCGAGAAAAGCAGCCCCACCAGCAAGATAGAGGCGGTGCGCCGTTTCATTTCCAACACCTCATGTTAACTTCGCCCCGAAGACCATGTCAAAGCAATTAACTCCGGCTGCAGGTTCCGTTCCAACCTGGAGCCCTTGGAACACATGGAGATACGGCCCGGAAGCATCCTAATTCCAGGACAGACTGTCCTCGCCCGTCGTCCCTGTCTCGCCCGGTGGGGGCGGGGGCGGTTCGGGTTCGGGTTCCTCCTCCACGACCTCCGGCCGATGCCCGAGGAGCACGACCTCGCCCGTTCGAAGAACGAGCGCGATCCGATGGGCCTCGTACCACGCGGGCTCGATTTCGGCGGAAGCCGTCGGATCGGCGGGAACGCTCGGAGCCAATTGCACGGATTGAGCCAATTGGGGAAGCGCCGGGAGGAACGCCGGCGTCGAGCCCAGCTCGCCCGGGGCGGCGTAGGTCTTCACGATCGCGCCTTTTTCCGGATCCACTTCGACCACGGTCCCGTCGTAGGTGACGACCACCAGCCGCTGGCCGAATCGCACGGGGCTCGTCGCCGGTCTTCCGGGAAGCTTCACCCGATAGCGCTCCGTCCCCCCGCCGGCCTGATATGCGTACAAATCGTTTCCGAAGCTCGTGACGTACACCGATCGATCCTCGACCAGGGCGGGGAAACGGATCGAGGCCCCGGTCGCCCATTGAAAGCGCTTATCGCCGTCCGAGAGCGCGAGGCAGTAGAACTCGCCGGCGTCGTTTCCGACGTAGAGACGGTCCCGCGAGAACGCGGCCGAGGCGTGAAATCCACTCCGTCCGCGGAATCGCCACGATTCCGCGCCGCTTCCCGCTTCGAGCGCCGTCAACGTGCGCGCCGATCCCGAGACGAGGACCTTTCCGCCGAATGATGCCAGGGCGAGCGGCGGCTCTCCAACCTGCGCGCGGAAACGCTCGGCGCCGGTCTCGGCATCGAACGCGACGAGCTCTCCTCCGGTCGTTCCCGAGTAGAGGTGCGGGAGATCGACGAGGGGTGCGAGCGCGAGCTCGATGGGAAGCTGGGTCTCGCGGCGTATGTCTCCCGTCGCCGCGTCGACGATGAAGAGGTGCCCCGATGCCGACGAGAGAAGGATCTCGAAAGGGTCCGATCGATAGAGGACCGGCGGGAAGAGAGACTCTCCCGGGAGACCCAGCTTAAAGCGGAACTCCCCCGTGGCCGCGTCGTGACCCTCGACCGCGCCGGAAGCCGTGACGATCACGAGGCGGTCCTGGTGCAGGAAGACCCGCGGTCGGTCCGAGGGCGCGAAGCTCAGGCGCGCGATCTCCCCGACGGGAAGGATCCCTTCGGGCGGCGGGGGCGGTCCGGGCGGCTTGGCCTCGGCCTCCACCTGCTCCGTCAGCTCGGTCGGCGCGGGGGGAGTCTGGGGAGCCTCCTGGGCCTTGGGGACGGGCGTGACGAGGGCGAAGACTACACTATATATAGAGCTGCGGCTCAGAACGTACTCCAAGGGTTGTTGTTTTTCGACCCAGGCAAAGACTATAATGCCGCCTTCATCGGGCGCAATTTTTCTCGAGGTGTCATGGCTCACGATACCATCCTCATTCTCGATTTCGGCTCGCAGTACACCCAGCTCATCGCGCGCAGACTCCGGGAGCTCTCCGTCTACTGCGAGATCCTTCCGTACTCCGTTCCCGCCCGGGAGCTCTCGCGTCCCGGTGTACGCGGGGTCATTCTCTCGGGAGGACCGGACAGCGTCTACGAGGCGGGGGCCCCTCATTGCGACGAGGGCGTCTTTCGCCTCGGCGTCCCGACGCTCGGAGTCTGCTACGGGATGCAGCTCATGGCGAAGTCCCTCGGAAGCGAGGTGCGCTCCGCCGGTCATCGCGAGTACGGGAACGCTCTCGTTCACTGCGTGAACGGAAGCCTGCTCTTCCGCGGAGTCGGAAGGGACCTCAAGGTCTGGGCGTCCCACGGCGATCGAATCGAGAGCGCGCCCGCCGGCTTCCACGTCACCGCGACGACGGACGACGCGCCCATCGCCGCCTTCGAGGACGCCTCGCGGGGTCTCTACGGCGTGCAGTTCCATCCCGAGGTCGCCCACACCGAGCGGGGAGTCGATATCCTCAAGAACTTCGCGTTCTCGATCTGCGGGGTGCGCGGCGACTGGAACATGGAGTCCTACGCCCGAGAGGCGGTCTCGACGATTCGCGATCGAGTGGGGAGCGCGAGCGTCGTCTGCGCGCTTTCCGGTGGAGTGGATTCGTCCGTGGCCGCGACCCTGGTGCAGCAGGCGGTGGGCGCGCAGCTCACCTGCATCTTCGTCGACAACGGACTTCTGAGGAAGAACGAAGCGTCGCAGGTGATGGAGCGTTTCGCGCGAAAGCTCCAGCTGAAAGTGGTGCTGGTCGACGCATCGGAGCGCTTCCTGCGAAAACTTCAGGGCGTCGCCGATCCGGAGCGCAAGCGCAAGATCATCGGCCGCGAGTTCATCGCCATCTTCACCGAAGAAGCGAAGAAGATCCCGAACGCCAGGTTCCTCGCCCAGGGCACGCTCTACCCCGACGTCATCGAGAGCGTTTCGGTCCGCGGACCGTCTCAGGTGATAAAGAGCCATCACAACGTCGGCGGCCTTCCGAAGCGCCTGAAGCTCGAGCTCATCGAGCCTCTGCGGGAGCTCTTCAAGGACGAAGTGCGCGCGCTCGGGGTCGAGCTCGGGCTCGACGAGGAGCTTCTCTACCGCCAGCCGTTCCCGGGTCCCGGCCTCGCGATCCGCGTTCTCGGCCCGGTCAACCGCGAGCGGCTCGAGCTCCTGCGTGCGGCCGATGACATCCTCGCCGCGGAGATCAAGAGCGCCGGACTCTATCGCAAGCTGTGGCAGTCGTTCGCGGTGCTGCTTCCGATCAAGAGCGTCGGGGTCATGGGCGACGCGCGCACCTACGAGCACGTTCTCGCGGTGCGGGCGGTCGAAAGCCGCGACGGGATGACCGCGGATTGGGCCCGGCTCCCGCACGAGCTCCTGGCCAGGATCTCGAGCCGCATCGTGGGCGAGGTGCGCGGGATCAATCGCGTGGTCTACGATATCTCCTCGAAACCGCCTTCGACCATCGAGTGGGAATGACCAGGCCCTTCGTTCATCTGCACAACCACAGCGACTTCTCGCTGCTCGACGGGGCGAGCCGCGTCGACGACATCGTGGAGCTGGCCGCGCGCTACAAGATGCCCGCGGTCGCCCTCACCGACCACGGGAACATGTTCGGGGCGGTGAGCTTCTTCAAGGCAGCGAAGCGCCACGGCGTGAAGGCCATCCTCGGCTGCGAGATCTACGTGGCGCC
>Ga0105095_10001645_pt1 | contig 11836 bp, 7 predicted proteins | sample PPLLak2March2015_2_FD_79180 | JGI IMG/M metagenome (GOLD analysis project Ga0105095, IMG submission 79180) | Freshwater sediment microbial communities from Prairie Pothole Lake near Jamestown, North Dakota, USA - PPLs Lake P8 Core (3) Depth... | ecosystem: Environmental > Aquatic > Freshwater >... | reverse complement strand
TGGTGTTGCAATTCCGCTTTCCTATATTATCATGCAAATGTATTTGTCCGGTTTTGCCTATAAAACCAGGCTTAGCTGGTGGATTTTTGCGCTCGCCGGTGCAATAGCACTTGGAATTGCATTATTGACTGTAAGCTGGCAAAGCTGGCAGACCGCAACAAAAAATCCTGTAAACTCGCTGCGATATGAATAACCTCAAAATAATACTAAGAAGCATCTTAAGGCAAAAGCTAAACTCTGGGATAATCATTTTCAGCCTTTCAATCGGATTAGCCTGCTTTATGCTTATCATTCTATTCATCAGCAGGGAACTGAACACCGATGGTTTTCATGAAAATAAAGACCGGATATACGCCCTGAAATGCGATGATCCCTGGATCCCGGGCGCTAAAATGTATCATTGTAAGTTCGGATCTGCAGAGTATATGAAAGTTAATTTTGCGCAGGTTGAAGATTTTTGCCGTTATAATAATTCAAATTCACTTAAAATAATTGCAGATAATGAAGAATACATTGACTATCCTCAAATAATCGGAGCATCAGAAAATTTCTTCAGGTTTTTTTCATATAAGCTTTCGACCAATAATCCCGGTACAGCCCTGGAAGCGAATAACAGCCTTGTCATTTCATCTGATCTGGCATACAAATATTTTGGCACAGACGATCCATTAGGGAAGACAATTACACTGGTTAACCGGAATAAAACAGATCATATGACAGTGACAGGGATCTTTGAAAAACCCGTTGATAACACTCAGCTCAACTTCGATATGGTTCGCCTGATAGGTGAGGTTGACAGCCGCTGTTATGTAAAGTTAGCCAAAAACACTGTTCCTGAAGAAATGGAAAAACTATTTTCGGAAAAAAAAGAGACGATACCTGTAATAAATACCGGGACGCCCGGTCCATATTACCTGTTGCCGCTCCGGAAAGCATATTTCGATACCTCGCGGGGATTAACAGTTGATATCAGCCGGGATAAGAGAGATCTGTGGATTTCTCTTATAATCGGACTGATGATAATAGGAATTGCCGCTTTCAATTATCTGGGGGTCCTTACAAATAAGTTTCAGGGTAAGGTTAAAGAGTTTTATTTGCGAAGAATTAATGGCAGCACTATCCCGGCTCTGATTGCCCGTTTTATGGTGGAAAATTCGATCATTGTCGCAATATCCTTTTTAATAAGCATCTTCCTGATGCTTGATGCACTGCCATTTTTCAACTCTCTGACAAACAGTAAAATCACCAGTGCATTTATCTGGCAGCCTGAACAGCTTGCAATACTGGCCGGAGTCCTGGTTTTTATACTGCTGATAACATTGATTTTTGCTTTATACCTGATCCGTTCGAACCTCAATCTGAACTTTCTGAAAACCGATCAGGATCAAACAGTCAGGAGTATCCAAATTCCTGTCTTTAATATTTTTCAGCTGGCAAGTTCCATAACACTTATTATTTGCTCTCTGATCATCATCAGGCAAATGAACTATATCACCAATAAACCTATTGGCCTGAATAAAGAGGTAATTGAGATAAAAATACCTCCGCAGTATAAGGACAAAGCAGGAGTTTTCAAAGATGAGTTATTGAAAAGCAGGTCAGTAAATAGTGTTTCCGTTGTCGGGGCTTCTCCACTTCTCGAACATTTCCTGTTAGCGCTCAAATACCAGCTGGATGGTGTGGAAAAGCAATATTCCCCCGCCGGCTTCACCGGTGATGAAAACTATCTTCATGTGCTGGGAATAAAGCTTGAGGAAGGAACCGGATTCTCCGAAGTCCCTTCCGCCAACACAAAAAAATGCCTCATCAACCGGTCACTGGCCAGGCTTTTTCCCAACCAGGATCTGATTGGGAAAGGAATGCCGGGGATGGAAGATATGATTGTGACAGGTATTGTTGAAGATTTTCACTATTTCGATTTAAAATCAAGGGTTGAACCTGCATTTATTTCATTCGATAATAAAGGCGGACATCTCCTTGTAAAATCGACGGAAAATCAGATGCAGGCAGCTAGAAGTGCCATTTCCGGCACCTGGGCAAAACTGATCCCGGATTACCCTCTGGATATTGAATCAGTCGGAGACCGGTTTGAATGGTATCACAGAGGTAATGTAAACTTTAAAAGGCTGATAATTGCATGCTCTGTTATAAGCCTTTTCCTGTCGATGATCGGTCTGTTTGCTGTCTCTTATCAGAAAACCCGTGCCAGGACTAAAGAAATTGGCATCCGTAAGATAAACGGTGCAAATATTATTGAAATACTTGGCATGATAAACAAGGACTTTGTGAGATGGACTTCAATTGCTTTTTTAATAGCTGTTCCGGCTTCCTGGTTTGCCATGGACAAATGGCTTGAAGGCTATGCTTACAAGACAGAGGTAAAATGGTGGATCTTTGCTGTTTCCGGGATAATTGTCCTGCTTATTTCTCTGCTTACGGTAAGCTGGCAAAGCTGGCGGGCGGCTGGGAGCAATCCGGTCAAAGCTCTCAGATATGAATAACAGGTAGAGCGAAGATCTCCAATAGCGAAACTTTTCGGGATGTAAATGTAGTGGTTTGAATCAAAGCAAATTCTTACATTTATGGTCAAAAATTATAAATGATAAAAAACTATCTGATCCTCACGGCCAGAAATCTCAGGTCAAACAAGGGGTATTTCATAATTAATCTTCTTGGATTGATAATCGGTATTACTTCTTTTATCCTGATAGTCTTATGGATAAATACAGAAACATCGTACGATAAATTTCATAAAAATGCGAGTAACATTTACAGGGTTGATTATCTCTTATATGAAGAAGGTATTCTTGAACAGCACTCTGCGTCAGGATCGACCGGAGTCGGAAAAGAGATAAAAAATATGTTTCCTGAAGTTGAAGGCTATACGCGGTTTTATCGTACGGAAAGTCTGGTAAAATACGGCGATAAAACCTTTAAGGAAAGAGACATCCTTTATACACAGTCATCTTTTTTTGACATCTTTTCATTTCCTCTTTTAGACGGAAAGCCTGATTCAAACCTTCTCGCCATAAATCATGCTGTAATTACTGAGGAGACTGCCCGGAAATATTTCGGCAGTGAAAATCCGATCGGGAAAATGATAACCCTTGACGGAGCAAGCGATTTTGAGGTGGCAGGGATTGTTAAATCCATACCTGAAAACTCTCATTTTAAGTTTGATATTCTGCTGTCATATGAAAATCTGATAAAAAGCTCGAGATACTGGGAGGATTCATGGGTGAGCGAAAGGGTTTATTCTTACATACTTCTGACTCCGGGGGCCGATGCAAAAGCATTAGAGACAAAATTACCGCAGATCCCGGAATCCTTTATCGGGAAATTTATGAAGGAAGCCTTCTTCCTCCTGGAATTTAAGCTGGTAAAACTTACTGACATTCATTTGCATTCATCTGTAAATAACGAACTGAAGGTTAACGGCAATTACAGAAATGTAGTTTCACTTGGGATTGTTGCTTTTCTTGTACTGCTGATTGCTTTTATAAACTATATCAACCTTGCTACCTCAAGGTCAATCGAACGGGTCCATGAGGTTGGCATCCGTAAAGTTACGGGAGCGTCAAAACGGGACCTTGTTTTGCAGTTTCTGACAGAGTCGGCATTGGTAAACCTGATCGCCTTGATTATCAGCATTACAGGCGTTCTTCTTTTGCTTCCGTTTTTTAAACAGGTTATGCAGAGCCCGCTACAGGTTGATTACTTAATGGTTTTGCTTCTCTTTATTCTTCTTCTGATAACAGGATCATTGTTTACAGGATTGCTGCCTGCGATTTACATTTCACGTTTTTCACCCGGCCTCGTACTGAAAGGGAAAAATCCAACAGAAGCCGGCTGGATAAGCTTCCTGAGAAACTTTCTCCTGGTTTTCCAGTTCACCGTTTCAATAATTTTGATTATTGGCACTATCACTATTTACCGCCAGGTTAATTTTATGCGCAATCACGACCTCGGATTTACCAAGGAAGGATTAATTGTCCTTGATGGGCCGAGAATACTCAGGGCCAATACGTTTGAATCATATATGACCACCCTCGAATCATTTAAGAATGAAATTGTAGCTCTGTCGGGGGTGAGCAGTATAACAGCTTCATCAAATGTTCCCGGGACCGAGATCAAAAACTCCCGTGTTTTCGGGATTCCCGTTGAGGGACGGAACACAGAAAAAAGGATCGATGTATATTATATTGATAATCACTTTTTTGAAACCTACGGCCTGATTTTGCGTGCAGGCGATAATTATAATGCATCCTTTAAAGAGGAGACAAATAAAATAATAATCAATGAATCTGCGCTTCCCTATTTTGGTTTTGAAGATCCGGAAAGTACTATTGGAAAAATTCTGAGAGGAGACAAACAGGAGGTCACTCTAAAAGCCATTGTAAAAGATTTTAATCAGCAGTCACTCAAACAATTACCCAGTCCGATAGCATTTTTCAATCAGCCGGCTAACACCTTTTACACAATAAGAGTTAATATGACAGGAATAGATCAGCTTTTACCGGAACTGGAGAAGATCTGGACATCACATTACCCCGGAAATCCATTCGATTACTTTTTCCTTGACGAATTTTACGACGAACAATACCGTGCAGATCAGCGATTCAGCGGATTGTTCCTGGCAAGTTCGATACTTGCGATAATCATTGCCTGTCTGGGGCTTTCCGGTTTATCTGCATATGCTATCACACGGCGCACAAAAGAGATCGGAATCCGGAAAACGAATGGGGCAAGGATCCTTCAGGTCCTGATCCTGTTGAATAAAGATTTTGTAAAATGGGTCGGGATTGCATTAATAATTGCTGTTCCTGTTGCCTGGTTTGTTATGAAAAAATGGCTGGAGAACTATGCTTACAGGATCGAGCTCAGCTGGTGGATTTTTGCACTTGCGGGGATAATTGCGGTGGTTATTGCCCTGATCACAGTGAGCTGGCAGAGCTGGAAGGCTGCGACAAGGAATCCGGTTGAGGCACTCAGGTATGAGTAATCTACCTCCCGACCCCCAGGGGTGAGCTTGACCCCCCAACCCCCCAGGGGGGGCTTTAAAACATTAAGTCAAAAATGGAAGAAGTTGAAAAATCAATGTACTTTGGAGCAAAGCCCGTAACATTCCAGGCTGCCAGGATTCTTCGTAAAAACATGACATCATATGAAAAATTACTTTGGGAAAAACTTAGACTTAAGCAATTATGTGGTGTAAGATTTCGCAGGCAACATCCCATTGACTTTTTTATTGTTGACTTTTATTGTCATGAAGCCAGGTTGGTAGTTGAGATTGATGGAGAAATACATAAACAACAGAGAGAATATGATGATGGCAGATCTGCTGAAATGGAAAGATACTCTATAAAAGTTATCAGATTTACAAATAAAGAAGTTGGGAGTAATATCGACAACGTTGTCAAAAGAATAGAAAATGAGATAAGGAACAGGACTAAAAGTCCCCCTTGGGGGATTTAGGGGTAGTTTTCTGGCAGAGCTGGAAGGCTGCGACCAGGAATCCGGTTGAGGCACTCAGGTATGAGTGACGTTTTAAATAATTTCCGATTTCGGATTGCAAATTTCGGATTTAGGGAAGTACATGAAAAAAATCCGAAATCGCAAATCCGAAATCCGAAATAGTAAAAAGCTCCCCGGGGATTTAGGGGTGTATTTCATAAGTTAGTGACATCATTTCCTGACATATTAAAAACCGAACTTCAAAAGCCATTGCCCGGAACCGACGTTCAGCTGCAAATGGGAGTTAAACATCCGTTATTAAAGGATCTTCCGTCTGCACCCGGACTCGATACCCGTACAGCAGCGGTACTCATACTTCTTTACCCGAAAAACGGATCAGTATGCACAGTTTTCATGCAACGCCATGAATATGAAGGCGTACATAGCGGACAAATAAGCTTTCCGGGCGGTAGTGAGGAACCGGCAGACAAGAATATTATTGAGACCGCCCTGCGTGAGGCAAAGGAAGAGGTCGGCGCCGATCCTTCAAAGATAAGTGTAATTGGTACACTTACTCCGCTTTTCATACCTGTGAGCAATATGCTTGTCACACCTGTTGTTGGGTGGGCTGAAAAGAAGCCTGAATTCAAATGCCAGGACGAAGAGGTGGTCTACCTGATCGAAGGTGTTCTTAAAAAGTTCCTGGAACCGTCAATAGTAAAGTCAAAAATCCTTGAAGTAAGGGGTGAAGAGCTCGACGTGAAATATTTTGATTATGACGGATATGTTATATGGGGTGCTACGGCGATGATGCTTAATGAGTTGCTGACAGTAATCCGAAAAACAGATGGGAAATGGTTAAGTGGATTTTAAGGAACCTCGGAGGGGATAACGTTCTTGTAATGCTCATACCTTTCGAGGATCTCATCCACGAATGCGACTGACTCCTTACCCCTGAAGTAGCCATTTTTTACTACCGTGTCGTTAAAGTATTGCGGATCGGACTTCTTCAGCAGCCAATCTGCAACATTCCCATCCCACACAACCGGATTCTGACCATTCTTCTCGGCCAGCTTCATGGCATCGAGAACATGTCCGGGACCTGCATTGTATGAAGCCAGTATAAACTTAAACCTTTCATTTTCATCCGGAATCTTCTGGTCAAAGATCTTCTGCAGCACTTCAATGTAAAGGGTTCCTGCCATGATGTTATTTACCGGGGAAGCTGTGATATCAATCCCGAAATTTCTTCCGGTCGCCGGCATAACCTGCATAAGTCCATAAGCCCCCGCCCATGACCTTACATTTGGTATAAACCGCGATTCCTGGCAAACCAGTGAAGCAAGCAGCCGCCAGTCCCAATTGATGCTGTCGCTGAACCTTTTAATAATATCGTCATACCTCGAGACCTTTCCTGTGTTCAGGGTGTAATAATCACTGTTAATAATTGTGTTTGACCGGGAATTCTTAAAATATTTGGCATAAAGTAAAGCAAACGCCTTTGTTTTTTTGTATGTTTTTATCCACTGGTTCAGCTTTGCACCCAGAATTTCGGAATTAGTCCTCCTGATTCCCCAGGAAATTCCCCTTGGAGAAGAGAGGGCTGTACCAACGTCGATATAGGGATAATATGTAGCATTTACAAGTGCTACGTTTTCATCACATACTGCATATTCAATCTCACCGTCGGAAACCATTTGTATCAGTTTCTCTGAATCGTACGGGACCTCTTCAATGGTTATCCGTTTGCCGGTCTCCTTTGAAAGCGCCTGAAGCGACCTTGTGTGTGAGTTGCCCTCCTGGATGTGAATGATCTTTCCTGCAAGTCCTGAATGATCCCGTATAAGAACTTTTTCGAGCGAGTCGGGGGTCATTGTCCTCCACAAATCGGGCTTTCGCTGAATAAGGACCTGACCTGTTTCATACAGAGGTTCGGTGAACTTTATTCTCTTCTTTCCCCTTGAGTGTTCCGTAAGGCTGATTGCCAGAATATCTGCATTTCCTGTCCGGAGCATTTCAAACGCTTCTTCACGCTTATTCTCCGTTACGATCTCAAGGTCAACACCCAGGTGATCGGAAAAAGCTTCCAGCATTTCGAAATGGAAACCCATGGGTTCTCCCCTGTATACAAAATAGTTTGTTGAATTATTGTCAGTCACGGCTGTCAGTATGCCTCTTACCCTTATGGAATCCAGGTCAAAGGCGACAAGATCAGTTTTTTGCCGGGTGAAATGATCAATTGAAAAGAACAGGACAATTGTGGCAAAAACAATAATCAGAATATCTGACCTTTTAATCAAAACGTTCTATAAGTTAAGCTTTAACTTTACAATCCAGTATACAAAGATAGACGATTTTTCTAATTGTAGAAAGTCCAGCCGATGCCGTATCTGAGCATCCTGACATTCTGCGGGTAGGAAGGTATCATGAAATAGTCGTAGCCTGTAAATCCCGAGTTGACATGATCGAACATAACAAAGATCCTTGTGCGCTTTAGTTTAAGGTTCAGGAAGACATTGATAAAAGGGTAATTTCCGGTCCTGACCTCATACTGCCTGTGGAACCTGCCTGTTGACGGAATGTAGGAATACGGGTGATAGAGGGTGTGGTAAGTAACTTCAGCACCGATCTGAGTGTTGAGTTCACCGTTTGTCTTCTCAAACCTGAGGAGATGCTCAAAATACCCGGTTGCTCTCACGGCCACAAGCGGCAGATCAAGAATATCGCTGTTGCTGCTTTTCTGAATAAGAATATCACCCGCGAGATGGAATTTCCAGGCTCGCAGGTCCTTCCTCAGGAGCAGCGATGCCACTGAAAGGCCTCCGGAATTCTGCGAAGGAAGCAGTGTTGAGTCAATATCAGTATAGTTGTCAAGCAATGCATAGTTCATTCTGATCTCAGTATGCCGTGCCGGGTACGAAAAACTTGTCCCCAGATCAATTCTGAACTCCTTGTTGAAATTATTATGCCATTCAAAGTGGTTGCTTCCCCATTGCTCGTACCAGAAGGAAGGCTGAGTGTTGGTAATGCCTCCTGTTAAATCCCAGGATGCCCTCCCCTTTTTAAAGTCAAATCCCTTTGAAATGACACCATTAAGCTTAAAATCGCCGGCACGATATCCGGTAAGGAACAGCTCCCCTGTTGCAAGCCATCTGAATTTTTCGCCTATGTTATTGTAAAGGCGGCCTGACAGAACATTATTGCTGCGGCGCCAGACGGCCGTATCGGCAAAGGTGGTGTCGTGGGTCGGTATGATCTGGCCATATTTGAACAATTCATTCCGAATCCCTGCTCCTCCTCCGAACCTGAACTTTCTTGTCTCATCGGTTGTAAAATCAAATCTTACTGTGTTTTTTATTCCCCTTGCAGAAAGGGAATCAAACGTAAGATCATTGTTTATGTATATGCTGTCGTAAAAACCAACGCCAGGCGAGTTGTCGGAATAGGTCCTCTTGTTGTTGTCGATAATGAAAATGTGGGAAAAGGTTCCGCTCAATCCGAAAAAACCCTGTTTTTTTATATTACCTGAATCACTGGCAGCTGCCGTTTTGGTTCCTATCGTATAGCGCTGAACGAGCATCAGGTTTGTATTTCTCAGTATGCTCTGGGCTTTGTTCAGTCCCCCCAGTTTGACTTCAAGTCTCTCAGTCTCAAAATCGGGAAGTGCATTCGGATCTTCAACACCGCCGTTCTCATTTGCGAGCATTTTATTTATCCCGGCAGCAAAATAAAGCTTGTATTTTTCACCTGTGTAGGAGGAATAGAACGTAAAATTCTTGTCGTCCGACCGTTGGAAGGTATACTGTCCCAGACTGAAGACAATATCATAGATCAATCCGAAATTAAGGTACCTGTTTACATTCTGTGAATGCCTGACCCTGAAGGTCTGCTCGGCTGTTTCACGCGGTCCGGCAAACGTCCATACAAGTTCGGTGAATGGGACCTGCGTATTCATAAAGACGTATTTATCAGGCTGATACATCAACGGGTAATAATAGCTGTACAAAAATTTATCAGGATCGGTGATCCTGTCAAAAAAGTTCAGCTGGTAAAATGGTAATCCGTAGTTCCCGAGGGTGGCATTCAGCGGAGAGTACTTATCTGCAAGCCGGTAATGGTTAAAGAGTGAAAAAACGGTATCAACAGGCACATTTACCTCTTCTGTAAAATCGGATGAAAGACTCCACTGCTTAAGGATCCTCGGTTTTACACTATCCTGTACCTGGCCAGATAAAACTGATGAAATTGAAAGGAGAATCCATATCGCAGCATTTCTTATCATCAGCGGCAAATATAGGAAAAATGCTAATCAACGTTATCGTTGAGATAGGCATTATTCTCCCGCAGCACCGGTTCATTATCCTCACCCGATGTAAGTGTGAATTTTGAAACCTTGCTCTCTTTTTCCTTTTCTTTCGAACCGATCGACATATTCCTTCGTATGTAGGCAGGAACATCCTCAAAGGTTTCAATATTTTCCTTCATCGTTTTATTTGTTATTCCCTCCTTCTTGAGAAGGTTCTGCATATGCTTTACCTTCAGGAGTGTAGTTTCGGGCTTCTCCTTTTCCCCGTCGTCATCCTGTCTTCGTCCCCTTAACTCATTTAATTCGTCCATTTTACTGAAATTGAAATCAATTTCAGCCTGCATGCCTTCGTCAATGCTCGAAACAATTGATCCTGAAGCCTTGTCGTGTACGGTAAACACATCCTCCCCCTTTTCGGGAATAACATGGGGCGGAACCGGATTATTCATTGCAAGAAGTTCAACTTTCTTGGGTTTCGGCTGCTTATAGGGGGTGAAGATGCTGTTTGAAGGGAATCCGGTGGCTATTACCGTAACGCTGATATTGTCGTTCAGGGTGTCGTCCTGCGATAAGCCTCTTATGATCAGTGCATCTTCCGAAGCAGCTTCATACATGTAATCTGTTATCTCACCGAGTTCGTCCATTGTGAGCTCATTAGCCCCGGTACCTGACGCAATATTGATCAGGATGCTTTTTGCACCTGTGATATCGTTTGAGTTCAGCAGCGGGGAGGCCAGCGCATTTTCAATTGCCTTTACAGCCCTGTCTTCACCGGCAGCAAAGCCCATTCCCATTATTGCAACACCCGAATCCTTCATGACTGTCTCAACATCGGCAAAGTCGACATTGATATAACCTGTAACCGTTATTATTTCGGCAATGCCTTTGACTGCGGTAGTCAGGACATCATCAGCTTTTGCAAATGCTGTCGAGACTCCCTGATCGCCGTATATCTCCCTGAGTTTCTCGTTATTGATAACAAGAAGCGAATCGACATGATCCTTCAGTTCAGTTATTCCGTCTATTGCGTACCTTATCCTTACCTTGCCCTCCGATTTGAAAGGGATGGTCACAACGCCGATTGTAAGCAGGCCCGCATCCCTGCAGGCTTTGGCGATTACAGGTATAGCTCCCGTTCCGGTGCCTCCGCCCATACCGGTGGTAAGGAATACCATTTTTGTATTTCCCGACAGGGCTTCCATAACATCGTCAAGGTTTTCCATAGCAGCCTGACGGCCAACCTCGGGTTTACTGCCGGCTCCCCGTCCCTCGGTTATCGATTCGCCCAACTGCACCTTAATGGGCACGGGACTCCTTGTAAGCGCCTGGTGATCGGTATTGCAAACCACAAAGTTTACATCCCTGATTCCTTTTTCGAACATGTGGTTGACAGCGTTGTTTCCGCCGCCGCCTATTCCGACAACCTTTATGATTGATGATCTCTCCACAGGCAGATCAAAGTTCATTATATCGTCTGTCATAGTATTTTATTTTAATGTTTTCGAACAGTAATTCCTTAACAGCCAAACCATATTTTTATCAGCTGATCTTCTGATCTTCCACTTCGAACATTTTAGTAAGCATATTTTTTATCCTGTCTGCAATAGATACTTTTTCCTCATCATGAGAAGCTTCGGGCTCTTCATTCATCTCATCCAGATCATCGGGTTTCTCAGCTTCAACCTTTTCCAGGACAGGCTTGACCGTCCTGACAAAATCTTCAGGCCGGCCGGCATTGAATGATTTTTTATATGTTTCAAGATGCTCAAAGCCTCGCATTATCAGACCTACGCTTGTGGCATACATTGGCTGGTTGATCTCATTATGCGCGGTACCCGTAAGATGTTCATTGGGCAGACCGATCCTTACATCCATCGCGGTTTTAAATTTCATGAGCTGCGGAAGGTGCTTCAGCATTGCTCCTCCGCCCGTTATCACTATACCGGCGGCAAGCTTATCAGCATAGCCCGAATTCTGGATCTCGAAATTCACAATATCAATGATCTCTTCCATCCTCGACTGAATTATATAGGCAAGGCTTTTAAAAGATATCTCCTTAGGTTCCCTGCCGCTGAT
>Ga0105095_10001644_pt1 | contig 11837 bp, 6 predicted proteins | sample PPLLak2March2015_2_FD_79180 | JGI IMG/M metagenome (GOLD analysis project Ga0105095, IMG submission 79180) | Freshwater sediment microbial communities from Prairie Pothole Lake near Jamestown, North Dakota, USA - PPLs Lake P8 Core (3) Depth... | ecosystem: Environmental > Aquatic > Freshwater >... | reverse complement strand
CGACCAGCTGGTCTTCATCATGACCGGCAACTTCTCGAGCGCGCTGTACGTGAACCCGCGCTATCCGGCGCTGATCGGCGCGCCGGTCGAGGAACTGTTCGAGGATCCGCGCAACGCGATGCGGCACGTGCACTACGACGACGTGGCGCAGGTCACGCGGATGCTGCCGCGGCTGGTGGCGCGCATGCGCCGGCTGACGCGCGCGGAGTTCACGACCCGGATCGACCATCCGACCCGCGGCATCCGCTACATCAACGTGCGGCTCAATCCGGTCAAGATGGAAGACGGCGCGATCCGCGTGTTCGGCATCGCCGACGACGTCACCGAGCGCACGAAGGCCGAGCAGCAGCGGATGGAGGAGGTCGTCAAGCAGCGCGACATCCTGGTGCGCGAGGTGCATCACCGGATCAAGAACAACCTGCAGGGCGTCGCCGGCCTGTTGCAGCACATGGCGGACAGCAAGCCGGAAGTGGCCGATACGTTGTCAGAGATCGCGGGCCAGATCCAGGCGATCGCGCAGGTGCACGGTCTGCAGATCCGCTCGACCGGCACGTTGCCGGTGCTGGGCGTCGTGCAGGGGATCTTCTCGACGCTTTCCAACATGTTCGGCGTCGAAGTGCGATTCGAGCCGCCCCCGCCCGAGCTGTGGCGTTATGGACTGCCCGAAAACGAAGCGGTGCCGCTTGCACTCGTGATCAACGAACTCGGGACGAATGCGATCAAGCACCGCGCGAGCCGGCTGGACGGCATCATGGTCCGCGTTGCGCCGCGGCCGGATGGCATGGAGTTCGTCATCGAGAATCCGGGCGCACTGAAGGAAGGATTCGACCTCGGGCAGATCGCAGCCAGCGTTTCCGGGCTCGGGCTGGTGAAGGCGCTGCTGCCGCGTAGGGGAGCGCGCATGACGATCGAACAGACCGGCGCGCTGGTGGCAACCAGGCTGCAGCTGCTGCCGCCGGCGATCCGGGAAGACAGTGTCTGAAACGACGTGCCCGGAGGATCCGGCTGCGGCACAATCGGCGGGACAGGAGATGACGATTGGAAAATGAGCAACCGCTGATCATGGTCGTCGACGACGACCGTCTGGTTCTGGCCACGCTGGTCGCCGGCCTGAAGCAGGCGGGGTTCGACATCATCGAGGCCGACAACGGTGACGACGCGATCCTGCTAGCACGCAAGCACAAACCGCAACTCGCGATCCTCGACATGCGTATGCAGGGCAAGTCGGGCATGGACGTGGCGCGCTACCTGGCCGCGAACACAGATACCGGGTTCATGTTCCTGTCCGCGTTCGGCGACAGCGACATCGTCGAGGAAGCGACGCGCATGGGTGCGCTAGGCTACCTGGTCAAGCCGCTCGATGTGCGCCAGATCGTTCCGGCGGTGCGCGCGGCGCTCGCCCGGACGATGGAGATGAAGAGCGCTCCCCAGGTCGCAGCGACGGGTCAGGGTGGTCACGACGAGTTTCTGGCGATCGGCATCCTGATGGAGCGGCTGCGGCTCGACTACGATCGAGCGCTTGAGGCCCTGCGGGCGCAGGCGAATGCGGAGAACCGTGGCGTCGGCGAACTCGCTTCGAGCATGGTCGAAGCCGCCAACCGGCTCAATTCGATCCGGCGCTAGCCGAGCGGCGCGATGCGGGTGACGGAGTACGTCCATCGGTATGGATTCCGTCGCTGGTACGAACGCCAACTGATCGAAAGTCATGCCTACCTGGCGCTGGCATTCGTCGCGCTGATCCTCCTGCTGGCCGGTCTCGAGGTGCTGGGTGACATGGCCGGCGGCGCGCGCTATCTGTTCGTGCTGCTGGCTGCCGCGGCGGGCGGCCTGCTGATGGTCGTCGCGTGGCGACGCTTCATCGCTTTGCTCAAGCGCGCCGAGCAGTTCGCGGAAGCAGCCACCTGCCCGCAATGCAAGGCCTGGGGAAAATTCCGGGTTCTCGGCCAGGAAACCGAACCCGACGGAGTCCCGCCCGAGGCAGGACAGCCGCACTGGTTGCGGGTGCGGTGCACGAAGTGCGAGAACGAGTGGCGCCTCGGCTAGCGGAGCTCACCGTGTTGCGGTGACGAAATCGTTGCGCGAGGCGATTGACGCTCAAGCCGCGGGGGCTCCCACCTTTCTTGCTTCGCCAAGAAAGGTGGGCCAAAGAAGGCGAGCCTGCGAAGGCGCCCGCTGCGCGGGTCCCCTGCGCTGCTCGCTGCGGCCGGCGGTCAAAGAGGGCCAGAACAAGGCACTCTTTGACCGAAGACTCCGGCCGCCGCTGCGCTGCTCGGCGTCTTCGAAGGCAAAGCAGGACACCCAACTTGTTCCAGCGCAGTGCCTGGGCGTTAGCCCTTCGATTCCCAGAGCGTGAAGTAGAACGTCGCGCCGTGGCCTTCGGCGGGGGCGGGGATGGCTTCGGCCCAGACGCGGCCGCCGTGGCGGCGCACGATCTTCTGCACGGTTGCCAGGCCGACGCCGGTACCGGGGAACTCGTTGGCGCTGTGCAGCCGCTGGAACAGTCCGAACATCTTCTCGGCAAAGCGCATGTCGAAACCGGCGCCGTTGTCGCGCACGAAGTAGACACGCTTCGTGCCATCGTCGCGGCAGCCGCATTCGATGCGCGCGCCGCGGTTCCGCGCGCTGAACTTGTATGCGTTGCCGAGCAGGTTCTGCAGCACCAGCCGCAGCAGCGTCGGGTCGCCATCCGCTTTCAGGCCCGCGGCGACGACGAATTCGACCGCGCGCGACGCATCCTGCGCGCGCAGGTCGTCGACCAGTTCGCGGGCGATCTGCGACAGGTCGACGCGCTCGCGCGCGAGTTCGCGGCTCGTCATGCGCGACAGGTTGAGCAGCGTGTCGATCATCGTGTTCATGCGCTGGCTGGCGGCGACGATACGGCGCAGGTGATCGCGCCCGAGATCATCGAGCGGCTTGCCGCGGTCGCCGTAGTCCTCGAGCACGATCGTTGCAAAGCCGTCGATGACGCGCAGCGGCGCGCGCAGATCATGCGAAACGGAGTGCGAGAAACTGTCGAGCTCGCGCGCGGCGTGCTCCAGCTCGCGCGTGCGCTCGGCGAGCTGGCGATTGCGCTCCTCGAGGTCCGCCTGCAGTGCGATGACATCGGCCGGCGCGGCTCCGGAGAGCGACTCGGCCGCAGGCAGCGCGCGCACGGTGCCGGAGTAACCGACGAAGCGGCCGTCGCCTGAGAAGAGCGGCGCACCGGACAGCCCAAGGCGGTGATGGATCGAGCCCGCCGTCGCTTCGATCGCCACGTCGGCGAAACCGGCGCGCGTCGCCAATGCCGAAGACAGCGCCGCCGGCAGCGACGCGCCGGGATCCAGCTGCCAGAACAGCTGACCCAGCAGGCGGTTTCCATCGAGGCCTTCCAGCGGCCGGTGCCCGGCCTCCACGGCGATGACGCGCCCTTCGGAATCGGCTTCCCACCACCATGCAACGCTCGCAGCGAGCGACTGGCGCAATGCCGCGATCCGGCGTCGATTGCGACCCCGGCGCGCGAACGCAACGGCAGCCAGCGCAAGGAGTGCGCCCACGACGACCGCCGCCAGCAAGGCCACCGCGCTGCTACCGTTCGTCGCCGCCGCCGCCGACGTTGGCAGCACCGTCGCAGCCAAACCGGCGATCCGACCGCGAATGCTGTTGGCCGGCGTCGTGGTTTGCAGTTTCGATTTCTCCATCTCGCGCACGGCGGCGATTGTGCAGCATCGCGCACGGCGCCGCGAGCGACCATTTACCTGCCATTTCCAGCGGCCTGTCGGACGACCGCGAAATGCCCTCCGAACCGCGGCCTTTTCAGAGGGTGACGACGGCTGTTCGGCACTAGCCTGCAAGTCGAAATACGGCGCGTCTGCCCAGCGAGCCGCCCATGCGCTTACAAGTGGCGCCCACGATCGAATGCAGCTGCACGTTCCAAAGCTGGCCGGCCCTCACAGCCAGCGCGTCGACTCCGATGCGCCGCTGCCGCACGTCGGTGCGTCTCAGAACGAACTGCGGCCGCTGGCAATGCCGGGCGGGCCCTCGCGGTTCAGCTCGATCGCCTGGCCGCTGATCGGTGTGCTCGTGCTGGTGGCCGGCTGGACGGTCGCCATCAGCTACTACTTTCACCATCAAAGCACGCGCAGCCAGTTTCTCGGAGAACAGCAGGTCAAGGGCGCACGTGCTGCGCGGGTTGTCGAGTCGACGATCGTTGCCGACTACGCGGCGGTCGAACAGGGGGCGCGCGCGTTGTCGGAACGCGGTGATCTGGCGGCTGCGCTGTCGCGCCCGGGCGGTGAGCAATCGATCCGGGAGTGGGCGCAGAAGTCAGGGCGCCATTCTGGAGTCGGGCTGATCGAGGTCTACGACGCCAAGGGCAGCCTGATCGAGCGCACCGGTGAACGCGGAATCCAGCGCGTCGCGGACAGCGCGAGCCAGGCCGGCGTCGTCGACGCGCTCGCAGGCCGCGAGACGATCACCGTGCTCGAGCGACTGCAGGGAATCACGATCCGTGCGGTCGCTCCGGTCATCGCCAACCAGCGCATCGTCGGAGCTGTCGCCGTCGAACGACTGATCGGTGTCGAGTACCTGAATCAGCTCGCCAATCGGCTCGGGTCCGAAGTCGCATTGCTGGCAGAAGACCGCGCCCTTGTCGCGAGCCTTGGCCCCAACGACCTGCGCTGGATCGAAAAATCCTCCGGTAGCGTGCGCACGGGAGCGACCGCCCACATCGAGCTCGATGGCACGCTTGATGTCTCGCTGCGGCCGCTGGCCATCGACGAACGGCCGATCGCGGTCGCCGTGCTGGTACCCAACAGCGGCGCCTACGAACTGCTGTCGAACTCGGGCCACGCGTTCGGGATTGTGGTACTCGCGACGATCCTGGCGACAATCGCGGCTGGAATCTATCTGACGCGTTACCTGATCCGCCCGATCAAGGCGCTGACCGAACGGGCCGAACAGCTCTCGCTGCGCTATGCGGGTTGTGCGGCGCGCCGCAGCGGCGACGAACTCGATTCGCTGGTGGCGTCCTTCGAAGCGATGACCAGCGCTCTGCTGTCCCATTCCGAGCGCCTATCGCGCGCCCACCTGACCGAGCTGCAGAACAGCCTCGAACTGCAGCGCCAGTACGCATTGATGCGGCTGCTGCGCGGACTGGCCGCGGCTGCCAACGAGTCCGATTCCGTGGAACGCACGCTGGAGCGGGCGCTCAATGAGATCGGCGATTACCTCGACTGGCCGCTCGGCCGCGTCGCGGTGCTGCAGGACGATGTCGCCGACCGCGCCTTGCCGCCGCGATCGATCTGGTACGCGCGCGATCCGGAGCGTTTTCGCGAGTTCATCGCGGCCACGAACGGCTTGCCGATCGTTCCATCGCCCAATCACCTGATCGGCCGTGCCTACCTCTCCGGAATGCCGAACTGGGTATCCGACCTGTCGCGCATGACCGAATGGAACCGGCTCGATATTGCGCTGCGCGCCGGCCTGCAGACCGGCGTCGTCATCCCGGTCATCGCGCATGGCCACGTCGCGGCGTTCATCGAGTTTTTCAGCGATCACCGGGTCGAAGCCACGAACCCGCTGCTCGAGCTGGTCGAGGCCATCGGTGCGGAACTGTCGCGGGTGGCCGAGCGCCAGCGCGCCGAGCGCGATGTGCGCCAGCGCGAGATGGAGTCGAGCCGGTTGGCGATGGTCGCATCGCGGACCGAGCAGATGGTGCTGATCCTCGATCCGCTGGGCCGGATCGACTGGGCCAACGACGCCGCGGTGCGCTTCTCCGGCTATTCGGTGCAGGAAATGCGCGGCAAGCTGGCGCACACGCTGCTCAACGGGCCCGACACCGACACCGACGCGACGCGCCGTCTGGGTGAGGCGATCGTGCAGGGCGAGCCGTGCAAGTTCGAATTCGTCGCCTACACGCGCAGCGGCGATCAGCGCGTGCTCGAGGTCGAAGGCCAGCCGCTGCGCGACGACCAGGGCCGCTACTTCCAGTACGCGGTGATCAGTCCGGATATCACGGAGCGCAAGCACACCGAAGCGGCGCTGCGCGAGAGTGCCGAATACTTCCGCGCACTGTTCGACGAATCGCCGGTGCCCGCATCGATCCAGGCGCCGGACTACACGATCGTGCGCGCCAACGCGGCGCACACGCGGATGCTCGGTTACACGATCGACCAGGTGATCGGCAAGGATCCGATCGCATTCGTGCATCCGGACGAGGTCGATGCGGCCTATGCGCTGCGCACCGAGATGCGCGGCACCAACGAGCGCGGGCAGGTGACCTTCGAGCGCCGCATGCTGCGCGGCGACGGCCGCATCGTCTGGGTGCGCGGCCACACGGTGCGCTTCAGCGACGCCTCGGGCGAGCGCTACCTGCTGACGATGCTGGAGAACATCACCGAGGCGAAGGAAAGCGAGCGCGTGCTGCGCGACGCGAAGGAGATCGCGGAATCGGCGAGCCGGGCGAAGTCGCAGTTCCTGGCCAACATGAGTCACGAGATCCGCACGCCGATGAACGGCGTGCTCGGGATGACCGAGCTGCTGCTCGGAACGACGCTGAACGACAAGCAGCGCCGCTTCGCCGAGGCCGTGTATCGCTCGGGCGAGACGCTGCTGGAGATCATCAACGACATCCTCGATTTCTCGAAGATCGAGGCCGGCAAGCTCGAGCTCGAGTCCGTCGACTTCAACCTGCGGACCGTGGTCGAGGACGTCTTCGAAATGCTGGCGCCGCGTGCGCACCAGAAGCGGATCGAGCTGGCGTCGCACATCGGGCCCGAGGTGCCGGCAGTGGCGAAGGGTGACCCGACGCGACTGCGGCAGGTGCTGACGAACCTGGTCGGCAACGCGATCAAGTTCACGGAGTCGGGCGAGGTCGTCGTCACCGTCGCCGCCGCCGCCGAAGCGCAGGGTCACCGGGTCCGCTTCGAAGTGCGCGACACCGGAATCGGCATGCGGCAGGAAGCACTCGCGAAGCTCTTTTCCGTCTTCATGCAGGCCGACCAGTCGATGTCGCGCCGCTATGGCGGCACCGGACTCGGCCTCGCGATCAGCAAGCAGTTGGTCGAGCTGATGGGCGGTTCGATCAGCGCCGACAGCCAGTTCGGAGAGGGTTCGACGTTCCGGTTTGACGTGCCGCTCGCGACCGGCGATTCGGAGGCCGTCGCGCCGCCGATCAACGCGCGCGAACTGCGCGGCCGGCGCGTGATCCTGGTCGAGGACAACCCGACCAACCGCAACATCCTCGAGATGCAGCTGAAGTCCGTCGGCATGGACGTCGCGACGGCCGACAACGGGTCAACAGCGCTCGAACTGATGCGCGCGGCGGCACGCGCGGGCACTGCATTCGATGTCGCTGTCATCGACATGAAGATGCCGATCATGGACGGCCTGACGTTGGCCGGCGAGCTGCGGCGCGACCCGGCGCTGGCCGCGATGCGGATGGTGATGTTGACTTCGCTGGCGAGCGGAAACGAGGCGCAGCTCGCCTATGAAAGCGGCGTCGACGTCTATCTGACGAAGCCGGTTCGCCAGAGCGAACTGCTGGATGCGCTGGCACGGGTGCTTTCGCGTGAGGAACCCCCCGTGGCGCGCGCAGTCACCGTCGTGCCGGGCAAGCGGGCGCGCGTGCTGGTTGTCGAGGACAACCTGGTGAACCAGGAGGTCGCACGCGTGATGCTGCGCGACCTGGGCTGCGACATCCGCCTCGCCGACAACGGGCGGGAGGCACTGAATGCGATGCGGACCCAGACCTTCGACCTGGTCCTGATGGATTGCCAGATGCCGGAGATGGATGGCTTCGAAGCGCTGCGGCGATTCCGCAGCGCGACCCAGGCCGATTACGAGACGTCGCTCGCAGTTCCGATCGTTGCACTGACCGCCAACGCGCTCGCGGGGGACCAGGAGCGGTGCCTTGCCGCGGGGTTCAACGACTACATGGCGAAACCGTTCAAGCAGCAGCAGCTGGATCAGTTGCTCGAACGATGGACCGTGCAGGGCGAGCGAGGAGCGGCGGCGGTGCCCAAGCCGAAATCGATGCCGGCGTCCGAACCGCCGCCGCCCAGCGACGGCGGCGCACTGGACCTGACGGTGATCGAACGCATTCGCGACATGGAGCGGCGCGGCGCTGCGCGCCTGCTGGAGCGCCTGATCGACACCTACCTGACGACGGCGGCCAAGCATGTGGCAGATGCCGAACAGGCGCTCGCGAACGGTGATGCATCTGCGCTCCGCCACGCGGTTCACACGCTGAAGTCCTCGAGCGCCAACCTGGGAGCAACCAGCTTGTCGCAGCACTTCGCGATGCTCGAAACGCATGCACGGTCGCGCCAGATTCACGCCGCGCGCCGGGACTGGCCCGCGGCACGCTCCGAATACGAGCGCGCAGTACAGGCATTGAGAGCGATGTCGGCCTCGACCGACACCGCGATGACGAACTAGATATGCGACTGATGGAATCTGACAAGGACGCAGAGAAGGCGCCGGCGAACCGGTCCCAGGACGACGCTGACGGCAGCGGTGAAGGCGCTTCGCGCAACGATCTCGTACTGTTGGTTGACGACGATCCGGTCGCGCGACTGCTGACGGCCTCCGCTCTGGCCGAACGTCACTGGCGCGTCATCGAGGCCGATGGCGGCGGGCACGCGCTTGAGCTCTTCTCGGAGAACCAGCCGGACGTCGTCGTGCTCGACGCGCTGATGCCGGACGTCGACGGCTTCATCACCTGCGAACGGCTGCGCCGCCTGCCGGGCGGCGAACACGTCCCGGTGCTGATGCTGACCGGTCTCGATGACGAACCTTCTATCGCGCGGGCCTACGAGGCTGGCGCGACGGACTTCTTCGTGAAGAGCACGACGCAGTGGACGCTGCTGTCGGAACGGCTGCGCTACCTGATCCGGGCTTCGCGCATGCGCGAGGAGCTGGCCGAGAGCCGGGCCAAGCTGACGAAGGCGCAGCGCATTGCGCGGCTGGGCAGCTGGGAGTGGAACATCGCAGCGCGCTGGGTGAAGCTCTCGGAAGAGTGCTTCCCGATCGCGGGGCTGCCGCAGCAGGAAGAGGGGCTGGCCGACTGGTTCGTCTGGTCGCGCGTCATCGAGGACGAGCGTGCCCGCATCGAGATGCTGTTCCGCGAGGCGCTGGCGGGCAACGGCCAGATGAACTTCGAGTGCCGCATCGCGCGGCCGAACGGACAGGTCCGCATCGTCCACATCGAAGCGGAGATCGACCGCGACGAGGGCGCGCGCGCCTCTGCCGTGCACGGCGTGATCCAGGACATCACCGAGCGCAAGCATGCCGAGGACCAGATTCGGCAGCTCGCCAACTACGACAGCCTGACCGGCCTGCCGAACCGGCGCTTCTTCCGCGACCAGTTCCAGTCGGCGCTCGAGCGCGCGCGGACCAGCGGCACCGCGGTCGGCGTGCTTTTCATCGACCTCGACCGCTTCAAGCAGATCAACGACACGCTCGGCCACCAGGTCGGCGACCAGCTGCTGCGCGAGGTCGCGAAGCGCCTTTACCAGTGTGTGCGTGAGAACGACACCGTCGCCCGCGCGGCCGAACGCGCGGGCCCGTCGCAGGGCATGCGGCCGCCCTCGATCGGTTCGGCAACGCGCAGCCTGGCCGCCGGTTCGCAGAACGCGCCGGCGCCGATCAGCACGAACAGCGTCGCGCGCCTCGGCGGCGACGAGTTCACGATCCTGCTGACGGACATGTCGGAGCCGAGCCTGATCGAAGGCGTCGCGCAGCGCCTGCTCGAGACGATGCGCAAGCCGTTCAGCTTCTCGGGGCACGAGCTTTTCGTGACCGCGTCAATCGGACTCGCGTCCTATCCGGCCGATGGCAGTGATGTCGATACGCTGTTGCGCAAGGCCGACATCGCGATGTACGCGGTGAAGGACAGCGGTCGCAATGGCGTGCTGCGCTTCTCGAGCGCGATGAACACCGCGACCGCCGAGCGCTGGCGGCTGGAGACTGCGCTGCACCGCGCGCTCGAACGGCAGGAACTGGTTCTGTATTACCAGCCGAAGATAAACGTCGTCAGCGGCCAGATCGTCGGTGCCGAGGCGCTGATGCGGTGGAAGCGGGGCGGCGAGCTCGTGCCTCCCGGCGAATTCATCACCGTGGCCGAGGAGTCGGGACTCATTGTCCCGATCACCGAGTGGGCAGTACGGGAAGTGTGCGAGCAGATGGTTCGCTGGGCCGAGGCCGGGCATGCACCGATTCCTGTCTCAGTCAACATCTCGGGACGGCACATACAGCGCGCGAATCTCGTCGAGCCGGTGCAGGCGGCGCTCAACGGCTTCAAGCTCGACCCTCGGCTGCTCGAACTCGAACTGACCGAGACCGTGCTGATGCAGAACCTCGGCGCGACGCTGCCGCTGCTGCAGTCGCTGAAGGATCTCGGCGTGTCGATCTCGGTCGATGACTTCGGCACCGGCTACTCGTCGTTGTCCTATCTGAAGCGGCTGCCGATCGACACGCTGAAGATCGACCGATCGTTCGTGCGCGAACTCGAGACCAGTCCAGACAACGCGGCGATCGTCGCGGCGATCATCGCGATGAGCAAGAGCCTGAAGCTGCGCGTAGTCGCCGAAGGCGTCGAAACGCAGGGTCAGATGACCCGACTGTTCGACCAGGGCTGCCAGCTGATGCAGGGATTCCTGTTTTCGCCCGCGGTTCCGGGGGACGACTTCCCGTCGCTGACGAGCAACCCGGCGGGCCGTGCCCACTGGCGGGTTGACTTCGGGCCGCGCCCACGCGCCGCTGCGCCCGAGGCGATGGGGGACTCGCACTCGAACGGCCAGCACTTCGGGGCGCTCGAAGCGGAGTTCGTCGGCCCGCCGCGGCCCACGTTACAGCCGGTCGAGCCGACGACGCGCGAGGCTGGCGAAGCTGGCGAGCAACCGGGCAACCAGAAAGAGCGTGCCCTTCGGTGGGCGAACCGATTCATAGGTCGGGACGGATGATGGATGGCAGCCGCGGCAAGGGCCGCGAACTCGATCGCACTCGGGCCGAGCTGGCGCAGGCACTGGAACGCGCCGAAGCGCAGGCGCGGCGGGTGCGCGAACTCGAGGAACAGATCGCTCAAGCCGCGGCCCGGTCTGCGCCCGAGCCGATGGACTCGGTGCTGGACCGGCGCGCGTTCGATGAGGCGTTCCGCGTCGAGCAGTCACGCGCGAAACGGGATCGGGCTGCGCTCTCGCTGGTGCTGTTGCAGATCGACGAGATCGAGGCGATCACCGACCTGATGGGGCACGGTGCCGGTGAAGCGGCGAACTCGCACCTCGCGGTCACGCTGAGGACCAAGGTGCGGCCGACCGACGTCGTCGCCCGCCTCGAAGGCGTGGAGTTTGGCCTGCTGCTGACCGCAACGGCCCTCGAACAGGCGCTGGCTGCGACGGCACGTCTGCAGGGAGAGTTCACCGCGTTGCCGTTGGAGCTCTCCGGCCGCAGCTGCGGCCTGACCTTCTCGGCCGGCGTCGTGCAGTGGCGCGAGGAAGAAACGCTCGGCGACCTGCTGAGCCGCGCCTCGCGCGCTCTCAACCAGGCGCGACGTGGGGGAATCAGCAAGGTTGTCGTCGCGTAGCGACGCTGGTCGCATGCGCGACGCCGCCCGCTCACGCCGCGGGGGCGGTGACTTTCTTTGTCTTGCCAAAGAAAGTCACCAAAGAAAGGCGCGCCTGCGAAGGCGCCCGCTACGCGGGTACCCTGCGCTGCTCGCCGCGGCCGGCGGTCAAAGAGGGCCAACCCAAGGCACTCTTTGACCGACACCCCCGGCCGCCGCTGCGCGGCTCGGCGCCTTCGAAGGCAAACCCCAAGGACACCCACCGTTCGCGGGCAGCGGAGCTGCGACGCGTTGCCCT
>Ga0105095_10001643_pt1 | contig 11838 bp, 10 predicted proteins | sample PPLLak2March2015_2_FD_79180 | JGI IMG/M metagenome (GOLD analysis project Ga0105095, IMG submission 79180) | Freshwater sediment microbial communities from Prairie Pothole Lake near Jamestown, North Dakota, USA - PPLs Lake P8 Core (3) Depth... | ecosystem: Environmental > Aquatic > Freshwater >... | reverse complement strand
GCTATAACTGTACTTAAAGTTGTAATATCACCATGAAAGACTTCAAATGAGACTGATTTCATGATCTTCTGATTTGAGCCCCAAGTTTTTTTTCAAAAACTGAAGAAAGATTATTGACTGTTTTCTCTATCAGATCATCAGTGAGAGTCCGGTTTTCATCCTGAAGAATAAAACTGACAGCATAAGATTTTTTATCCTTGTCTATTTTGCCTCCTTCATAAACATCAAAAAGGATCACCTTTTTTAACAATTTTTTTTCTGTCTGAAATGCAAGTTTCCTGATCTGTTCAAATGTGATCGATTTTTCCAGTACCATTGACAGGTCGCGTTTTACCTCAGGGAACCGCGGAAGTTCATGAAAAGTTATGGGTTTGGCATTAAGAATCCCTGACAGGATTGCCCAATTCAGATCTGCATAGTAGACCGGATTCTTCAGATCGAAGAACCTGAGCCACTTATCATGTACAATGCCTGTTACCGCAATTTCTTTTTTTTCTGAAAGGTAGGCTACACATCCATCAATAAAACCTTTATCTGAAGCAGGTAGGCCAATATTATAATTACTGATTCCTGACTTAAGGAGGATGCCTTCAATATGTGATTTCAGCTCATAATATGAGGATGGCTTATCTTTCTCTATCCAGTTGCCGTCAGACCTGTTGCCTGTTGAAAAAATCGCAAGATGAAGCTCTTCCCTGTAATTACTGAGGGGATCATTATTTGCGGTATTTTCGGTGAAGAAATAGCAGTTGCCGAATTCATAAAACCTAAGATTCGGCCTCTGCCGGTTTATATTGAACGCAATGCTCTCCATACCCCCAAAGAAAAGTGTGGTTCTCAGTCGGTTAAGATCAGTGCTTAATGGATTAGACAGCTGGATAGCCGTCTTATCATCTTTGTAATAAATCTCTTTTGAAAGAGAATTATTCATTATTTCATTGAATCCATTGGCTGTAAGATATTCCGATATTACATTAACCAGCTTCCGGCTGTCTGGTTTCTCAGAGCGTGTCAGCACTGAAGGGATATTATCATCTATGATTACATTATTATAACCATACATCCTCAGCATTTCCTCAACTACATCAGCTTCCCTGGTAACATCAACCCGGTAAGTGGGAACAGACAGCAGCATTTCATCGTCATCTTCTTTCAGGATGTCTATTTCAAGTGCGTTCAATAACTTTTTAATTGTTTTCTTATCAAGGTTATTCCCGATAAGCCGGTTGATATTTTTGAATGAAACTTTAACCTGAACCGGCTTAATTGGCTCAGGGCAGATATCTACTACAGATGATGAGATTTTACCGCCGGCAATTGAACGGATCAGCATGGCAGCACGTTTCAATGCATATACTGTGATGGCAGGATCTGTCCCTCTTTCGAACCGGTATGCAGCATCAGTGTTAAGTCCATGTCTCCTGACCGTTTTCCTGATATAAGTCGGATTGAACCATGCACTTTCAAGGAAAATCTTTCTGGTCTGACCGGTTACGCCCGATTCCGCTCCTCCAAATACTCCCGCAATGCACATTCCTTCTTTTTTATTGCAGATCATCAGATCGTGCCGGGATAATTTTCTCTCTAATCCGTCAAGGGTAATGAAAGGTGTCCCTTCGTCCAGGGTCCTGACCACAACCATGCCACTAGTGATCTTATCAGCATCAAATGCATGTAGTGGCTGGCCAAGCTCATGAAGGACAAAGTTCGTTATGTCCACCACATTGTTTACTGGATTGAGGCCAATTGAGAGGAGTCTGTTTTTAAGCCATACAGGAGATCCTGCCACTGTAAGACCTGAAATGGTAAGTCCGGAATATCTCCCGCAACCCTCTGGATTTTCTATAACGACATTTATCTGCAGATCATTATTATCCTGTACAAAATCATCGATCGCGGGCTTTTTAAGCTCCGCTTTACTGTTCAGGCTCAGAAACATGGCAAGATCCCTTGCTACGCCAAAATGTGAGGCACTTTCAATTCTGTTCGGGGTGAGCCCTACCTCAAATATGGTATCAGATGAGATATTGAAATATTCGCCGGCCGGAGTTCCGACCTTAGAATCGGGAGGCAGAACCATAATTCCTTCATGGGAATTCCCCAGTCCCAGTTCATCTTCAGCACAGATCATCCCCTCGGATACCGTGCCCCTCAGCTTTGTCTTTTGTATTGTCAGGCTCTCCTCACCTTTGTACAGAGTTGCACCTAAAGTAGCCACCACTACCTTCTGTCCCTGTTTAACATTTGGTGCACCGCATACAATATTCAGATTTGTTCCATTCCCGATATCGACTGTTGTCAACGAAAGCCGGTCAGCATCCGGATGTTTTTCGCACGTTTTAACTTCACCGATTAAACATCCCCTGAGGCCTCCGCGTACAGTTTCGAATGTCTCAATACTCTCAACCTCAAGTCCGATACCTGTCAGGATATCGGCAAGTTCCTTAGCTTCGAGACTGATGTCAATGTAGTCCTTAAGCCAGTTTAACGAGATTTTCATTTTAACTGAAAAGTGAAAAATTGATGCGTAAATGTAGAGAAAAATCTTCACCCAGACATATTTTTCTATCTTTGTAAGTTGTTTAAATTTAAGGATGTGAAGAAGGATCAGGAAAAACTATTCCTCGTAACAAATGATGATGGCATTCATGCCAAAGGAATCAAGGTCCTCATTGACATTGTCAGGAAGTTTGGTAAAGTTTATGTTATTGCCCCCCAGGAAAGCCAGTCTGGAATGTCACATGCTATAACTGTTAAAACCCCCATCAGGATTAGAAAGGTCGTGCAGGAAGACTATTGTTCTGTGTTCAGCTGTAATGGAACCCCCGTTGATTGTGTAAAGCTGGCACTTAATAAACTTCTCGACAGGCGGCCAGATATGATTATTTCAGGAATCAATCATGGATCCAATTCTTCAGCCAGCATTGTATATTCGGGTACCATGGCTGCAGCAATTGAAGGCTGTATTAACGGGATACCCTCAATCGGTATGTCATTGCTGGACTATTCGCCGGATGCCGATTTCAGCGATATATTGCAATATGCTGAGAAAATCATTCTGAGGGCTTTGGAAAACGGAATACCACAGGGTGCATGCCTGAATGTGAATTTCCCTGTTAAAAATTTGGAAGAAATCAAGGGTATAAAGATATGCAGGCAGACTAAAGGTGTTTGGATAGAGGAATTTGATCAGCGGACCGATCCCCAGAACAGGACTTATTTTTGGCTGACAGGTGATTTCCATAACCAGGAGCCTGATGCGGATGACACTGATGAGTGGGCATTGCGAAATAATTATATTTCAATAGTGCCGGTTCAGCCAGATTTAACTTCTTACTCAGCATTGCCGTATCTTAAAAAATGGAAATTCAACGGATGAAATCAAAAGTAAATAATGTCTGGCTTGGTGCTTTCCTGGGTATGTTAGTTCCTTTGATCACAGTATTCCTTGCCTACAAAATTCGCTTCAGCCAGGTTGACCTGCTGGACTTTTTACGGCTCCTTATTCAGAAAAAAATATTGAGTTCACTTCTAAGTTTGTGTGTAATTCCAAACCTGCTTGTGTTCTTGATATTTATATGGCTGAACTACCTCTATTCCGCACGGGGTGTACTGTTTAGTACCTTTGTGGTTGGATTTGTCATTGTAGGTGTCAAGTTTCTTCTATAAATGAAATATTACCTTATTGCTGGAGAAGCGTCGGGCGATTTGCATGGCTCCAACCTTATGAAAGGAATCCGGGACGCGGATAAAAATGCGAATTTCCGGTATTTCGGAGGGAACCTGATGCAGGATCAGGGCGGCTCCCTGATAAAGCATTACAGGGAAATGGCTTTTATGGGTGTAATCAAGGTAATTCTTAATCTATCAACAATTCGCCGGAATCTTAATCTCTGCAAAAAAGATATTATTGATTTTCACCCGGAGGCAATCATACTTATCGATTTTCCCGGATTTAACCTGCGCATAGCAAAATTTGCCAGGAAAAATAATTTTAAAGTATTCTACTATATTTCTCCAAAAGTCTGGGCATGGAACAAAAAACGCGTCAAAACCATCAGGGAAACTATAACTAAAATGTTTGTTATTTTTCCGTTTGAGGTGGATTTTTACAGGAATCATGACTTTCAGGTGGAATATCATGGTAATCCAATACTCGACGCCATCCAGGAGAAAATAAATGAAACAGACAAAACTCAGGATCTGTTTTTTGGTAGCCAGACTTCCGGCAAACCTGTAATTGCTTTGCTTCCTGGCAGCAGAAAGCAGGAAATCTATTATTGTCTTCCGGAAATGCTGGCGGTCATCTCTCAATTTCCTGACTACCAGTTTATTATTGCAGGCGCTCCGGGTATAGACCCTTCATTATATAACAGTTATTTAAAAGGATATAATGCCAGTATAGTTTATGATAAGACATATGACCTCCTGACCCGCTCTTCAGCAGCGGTAGTGACCTCCGGGACTGCCACCCTGGAAACTGCACTGATGATGGTTCCGGAAGTTGTATGCTATAAAATGGGCCCTTTAACCTATAATATCGGAAAACATTTTGTCCATATACGTTTCTTTTCACTGGTTAACATTATTATGGGAAAGGAAGTAGTGAAGGAACTTCTGCAAAGCAATATAAGCAAGGGAATCAGTGAAGAACTTAAGAGAATTCTATATAGTAAGGAATATCGCCAGGCCATGCTTGATAATTATACTGAGCTGAAAAAGATACTCGGGACTCCCGGAGCTTCCGGAAGAGTTGGCAAGCGCATGGTTGAGTTGCTCAATGAATCATGAGAATATAAATCAGGTACATGAAGCTGAAAATTTCCCTTATCTGCATGTTTTTGCTCTTAACCAGTGTAATGGGATTTACTGCAGATGTCCGTATACGATTATTCCATCCCAGCCTGATCAATTCAGTCATGATAGATTGCGGTTCAGGAAGTTATTCCATGATATCTCCCGGGCTTGACGAAAAATCATTAGAAAAAGGTGATAATATTTTTTTAAGGATATACCAGGATGAATTATGGCTGAGGGATAAGAATGGCGCATGGTACCTGGTGCACGATGTTCTTTTTACTCCGTTGTCGGGGAAAAGCAGCCTCAGGTTCAAGCCCGCCGATCCGGTACTGCAGGGACGGGAATATCTTGGAAAGATAAAAGCAAGTTTTGCACATGGCAATATTGAACTGATTAATATCATTGACCTTGAGCAATATATCATGGGCGTGGTACTGTCAGAGGCAGGTCCTTCTGTCCCGGACGGTTTCTATAAAGTGCAGGCTATAATCTGTAGAACATATGCTATAAGGAATCTTGAAAAACACATCAGTGAAGGCTTTAACCTTTGCGACAACGTTCATTGCCAGGCATACAAGGGCATGCACGACTGGAATGAGAATATCGAGATCGCGGTTGAGGTTACAGAGGGACTTATTATTACAGATTCAGACTCAGTTCCTGTAATAGCGGCATTTCATTCGAACAGCGGAGGAGAAACTCAGGGATCTGAAAAAGCATGGCTGACCCCGATGCCCTACCTGAAGGCTGTGCTTGATCCTTTTAGTGTCGCGCAGTCGAATGAACGTTGGGAGGTGGTTATGACCGCAGAAAAATGGCTTGATTATCTTAAAAAAAATGGTTTTACTATTGCGAAAAAGCCTGATTATAAACGCTTTGAATCCATTCAGCAGCATCGTACAGTATACTACCAGGTCGGAGACAATAAGATTGAATTCAGAAAGATAAGGGAAGACCTGAACCTTAAATCAGCGTTTTTTTCAGTTGTGTATGACGACGGGTTATTCATTCTTAAGGGAAAGGGATATGGACATGGTGTAGGACTCAGCCAGGAAGGCGCAATTAATATGGCCAGGAAAGGATACCATTATTCAGATATCCTTAATTTCTATTACCACAATATTCACATTATCAACTACCGGCTGTTAAAAATTCCCGGACTGATATGACATACTTTATTGCGATCAGTAAGGACATTTTAAATACTTTTGTGATTCATAATAAAACCACCGGCAGATGTTCTCTCTGTTCAGAAAAGAAATAACATCGTTCCTGAGTTCACTCTCCGGGTTTGTGGTCATTATCGTGTTTTTGATCGCCAACGGATTGTTTCTCTGGGTTTTCAAAGGCAATCTCAATATTATGGATAACGGGTATGCTACCCTTGATGCCCTGTTCATGCTTGCTCCATGGGTATTTCTTTTTCTCATACCTGCAATCACCATGAGGACATTTGCTGAAGAGAAAAAAAGCAGGACAATGGAACTTCTTCTAAGCAGGCCGCTCTCTGACATGCAGATCATTCTGGCAAAATACTTTGCCGCTATGGTGCTGGTATTATTATCAATCGTGCCAACACTGGTATATTTCTATTCCGTAAGCCGCCTCAGCAGTCCTCCGGGGAACGTTGATTCCGGCGGCACATGGGGCTCTTATGCCGGACTGTTATTCCTGGCAGGTATTTACACGGCCATTGGCATATTTATCTCCTCACTTACTGAAAATCAGATTGTTTCATTCATCATTTCCCTTCTTCTCTGTTTTTTATTCTATATCGGCTTTGACTACCTGTCATCACTTGACATTTTCAGCGGAATATCAGCATTCATTATTAAACTGGGTATAAATGAACATTATCTCTCAATGAGCAGGGGAGTGCTTGACACGAGAGATATGCTCTATTATTTAAGTGTGATCATCATATTTCTTTTACTTACCAAAATTGTTTTGCAAAGCAGGAACTGGTAGCATTTTTTTAAAATGAAAAGGCGTAAAATCAGAAACCAGAATATAGTTGAACTTTTAATCACCCTGGTGATAATATTCTTATTGAACTTTATAGGATCATCTTATTACTTTAGGTTTGACCTGACGTCTGAAAAACGATACACTCTTTCACCTGCGACCAGCGAGATATTAAACGACCTTAACGACATCGTTTATATCAAAGTGTATCTCGATGGCGAGCTTCCATCAGGATTCTTAAGGATGAAAACCGCAATCAGGGAGCTTCTTGATGAATTCAGATGGCAATCCCCTGCTAATATCCGGTACGACTTTATTGACCCGCTTGAAGAGACTGACCCGGGGATCCGGAGAAACATAACTGCACAGCTGTACAAATCGGGCCTTCAGCCGACAAATATCCAGGTTAAACAGAAAGACGGGAGCACCATGCAGAAGATCATCTTCCCGGGTGCGATAATCTCATATGCCGGGGTGGATATTGCTGTAAACCTGTTAAAAAACAATCCCGGGGTCAATCATGAGGTCAACCTTAATAATTCAATCCAGGCGCTGGAATATGAATTCATAAGCATGATAAGAAATCTGAACAGCGAAAAGATTGAAAAAGTGGCATTTATCGAGGGACATGGGGAACTGGATGAACTTCAGACCGGTGATATCACCAAAAGCCTGGCCAATTTTTACCAGGTCGACAGGGGTGTCATTGGCGGCAGATATGGAAGTCTCGATAATTATAAGGCTGTAATAATTGCCAGACCATTACAGAGGTTTAATGAGAGTGATAAATTTGTGATAGACCAGTACATAATGAACGGCGGCAGTGTATTATGGCTGCTTGATGTGGTCAGGGTCAGCCTGGATAGCCTCCTTGACGGTTCAACATTTGCGTTCTATTCACCCCAGAACCTTGATGATCAGTTATTCCGGTATGGTGTAAGAATAAATCCTGATCTGGTTAAAGATATTCAGTGTCATGTCATTCCTGTCAATAAAGGGCTTGCCGGAGGTTCACCTCAATGGAGCCTCAGCCCCTGGTATTATTTTCCGGTAATATCTCCTTCCACAGACCATCCTGTAACCAAAAGCCTGAACATGGTTAAAATTGAATTTGCCAGTTCCATTGATACTGTAGGAGACCCCGGATATATTAAAAAATATATTCTGCTTGCTACTTCTCCTTATACAAAACGAGTTCAACTGCCTGAGATGGTATCACTCAGGGAATCTGCTATTGCACCTGATGAATCTGAATACAACATGGCTAATGTACCTGTCGGTGTGCTTCTGGAAGGCTCATTTGAGTCAGTATTTAAAAACCGCGCGGTGCCTGCAGGAGTCTCCGGCAATCCGGCAGAGATAAGGATTTCCGGTGCCCCGACAAGCATGATTGTAGTGTCAGACGGTGATATAATAAGGAATGAGGTTATTTCTGCTCCTGATGGTCCGGTCATTGAGCCGCTGGGTTATGACCGTTATACTTCCCAGGTTTTCGGGAATGGTGATTTTATTCTGAACGCCATAAATTATATGACTGATGAGACAGGGCTTATCACTCTTCGGGGAAGAGAGTTCAAGCTAAGGCTTCTTGACAGGCAGAAAATAAGGGATGAAAAACTGAAATGGGAAATTATCAACCTTGCCCTACCCATGATCCTTATCATTCTTATAGGTGTGGCAATTGATATTTACAGGAAGAAAGTATACCGATGAAAAGGAAATACTGGCTTTATATTTTGGTGGTTTGTCTTCTGGCTATTACTGCCGTTACACTGCTCAACAGACGTTCAGGGACATTTAAAGACGATGAGGATCTTGCGGTCAAAGATACCGGCCGGATTGATCTTATCGAGATCAGGTCGCCTGAAAGCGGAGTAATTCTGGAAAGGATGAAGGGGCGGTGGAAAGTCAACGACCGTTATTCTGCAGGCAATAAAAAGATTACAGGACTTTTGATGATCATTTCAAGACTACAGGTAAGTGCTCCTGTTCCTGTAGCAATCCGGAAAGAGATTGGCGGTAAGCTTAAAGAAGAGGGGAAAAGACTTATGGTTGTAACATACAGGAAAAACCCGCATGTAATCCTTATGTATCACGACACAATACATACAAATGCAACCTACATGATGCTGGAACATTCGGATCAGCCCTTCAGGGTAGGGGTTCCCGGATTACCGGCAAGAAATCTGACAGCCTTTTTTGTGGATGAGGCTGACTACTGGAGGGATAATACAATATTCAGGCTCCGCGACGATGAAATATTTTCAGTAAGCATGTATATCCGGAATCAGCCGGAAAGATCATTTCATCTGATTAATGAACGGAATGGCGGGTATAAGCTTTATGCTTATTCCGACAGCACTGAAGTTCCTGATCTGATCCCTGAACAGGCCGGGCAATACCTCAGTTATTTTTCTTCAGTTTCATTCGAACGGTTTCTCACAGATGATGAAATGAAGATTCAGTCATGTTTCAATAAGGGTGAACCGGAGAATATCATCACTCTTACAGATTCAAGAAACAATATTATTAAAGTAAAGACTTTTCAATGGTTTGATCCCGGACCGGAGGCAGGACCCGTGCCTGACCTGAACCGGCTTGTAGCGGTTATCAATGATACAGACATGGTGGTTGCCAGGTATGTAGATTTAGACCCTGTAATTAAAGATATCGGCTATTTCCTTGAAAAGGAAAAAAATAATTTGTATAATTGACATAAAGAATATCCATAATAATTTAAAATATCCACGATGAAATTTGTTGTATCAAGTACAAGTCTGCTTGGTCATCTTCAAGCAGTTAGCAGGGTAATCAGTGCAAAAAATACTTTACCCATCCTTGATAATTTCCTTTTTAAACTTGATGGCAAGGATCTGGAGATCACTGCTTCGGACCTGGAGACCACTCTGGTGACGAGGATGGGCCTTGAAAATACTGCTGAATCGGGCGGAATAGCTATCCCTGCAAGGATCCTTACCGATACATTGAAAGAATTTCCTGAACAGCCGCTGACTTTTGAGGTCAATCTTAACAATCTTTCTGTTGTTATCAGTTCTGAGAATGGCAAGTTTACAATAGTCGGGCAGAATGCCGCTGATTTCCCGCAGATGCCGGTTATCAAGAAAGATAAAAAATCCTCTATTGAGGTTGCACCCGATCTTTTGCTGAACGGGGTTTCCAAAACTCTTTTTGCAACTGCTGATGATGAACTCAGGCCGGTAATGAACGGTATTCTTGTTGAGCTTTCACAAGATGACCTGACATTTGTTTCATCTGATGCACATAAGCTGGTCAGGTATAAAAGGACAGATGCCAGATCCGAGGAAAGCTCATCATTCATTCTGCCGAAAAAGCCTGCCGGTGTGCTGAAAAATGTTCTGCCAAAGGTGGAAAATGCCGTGATGCTTGAGTTTGATGATAAGAATGCTTTCTTTAACCTGGGGGATTACAGGCTTGTCTGCCGCCTGGTAGAGGGAAATTATCCTTCCTATAATTCTGTAATTCCAAAGAATAATCCCAATAAGCTTACCATCGGCCGGCTTGAATTCCTTAATTCATTGAAACGTGTTTCTGTCTACTCAAACCAGGCAAGTAACCTGGTAAAACTACAATTGACCGGGAACCAGCTGACGGTATCAGCCCAGGATCTTGATTTTTCCATATCAGCTTATGAAAGACTGAATTGCCAGTATGAAGGCGATGAGATGGAGATAGGATTCAAGTCTACATTCCTTATGGAGATACTGTCAAATATTTCTTCAACAGATGTATTTGTTGAATTGTCTGATCCTACAAGGGCAGGAATACTTCTTCCTGCAGAGACGGAAAATGAGCATGAGGATATACTCATGCTGTTGATGCCAATGATGATCAATGCATAACCCTGCCATTTAAATGCAATTAAATCTCCGAAATCCCCTTGTTTTCTTTGATCTTGAGACAACAGGGATCAATATTGTTACAGACCGTATTGTTGAGATCTCTTATCTTAAAATATACCCGTCAGGGGAAGAATCCAGCAGGACAATACTTGTAAATCCGGGTATGCCGATACCTAAGGAGTCTTCGGCTATCCACGGGATACTTGATGAACAGGTGAAGGATGCTCCGAAATTTAATGAGCTCGCCCAGACGCTGGCAAATGAATTTGAGGGCTGTGACTTTGCCGGCTACAATCTGAATAAATTTGATATACCATTGCTTGCAGAGGAGTTCCTGAGATCGGGTATTGATTTTGACCTGAAAAAAAGGAAGTTTGTGGATGTCCAGGTCATCTTTCATAAGATGGAACAGCGGACACTCATTGCCGCTTACAAGTTTTACTGCAATAAAGACCTGAAAGAAGCCCATACAGCTGAAGGCGATACGCGCGCAACATTTGAGATACTGCAGGCACAGCTCGACCAGTATAAAAATCTTGAAAATGACGTGGACTGGCTGTCGGATTTTTCCGCCCAGACTAAGAATGTTGATTTTGCGGGACGGATCATCTACAACGAAAGTGGAGTGGAAGTGTTTAATTTCGGCAAATACAAGGGTGTCCCGGTCGATCAGGTCCTGAAAACCGATTCAGGGTACTTCGGCTGGATCATGAACGGGGATTTCCCGATGTATACCAAAAAAGTATTGACAAACATCAAGTTAAGATCTTTTGGGAAGTGACAAGAGTCTGCGAATGAAAATAATCTGTATAGGTCGTAATTATATTGAACATGCAAGGGAACTAAATAATCCCCTCCCCAAAGTCCCTGTCTTTTTCATGAAGCATGAGTCCTGCGTGGTCAGGAATAATAAACCTTTTTTTTATCCTGACTTCAGTAAGAATATTCACTATGAGGTCGAAATCGTATTTAAGATTGGCAGGGTAGGGAAGAAGATTGAAAAGAGATTTGCTTCCCGGTACTATAGTGAAGTTGGTCTGGGGATTGATTTTACTGCCAGGGACCTGCAGGAGAGTGCACGCAAGGAAGGTTTGCCATGGGAATTGGCTAAAGCTTTCGATAATTCTGCTCCTCTGAGCAGGTTCATTCCTAAAAAAGAATTCCCTGAAATAAATAATATTCATTTTCATCT
>Ga0105095_10001642_pt1 | contig 11839 bp, 17 predicted proteins | sample PPLLak2March2015_2_FD_79180 | JGI IMG/M metagenome (GOLD analysis project Ga0105095, IMG submission 79180) | Freshwater sediment microbial communities from Prairie Pothole Lake near Jamestown, North Dakota, USA - PPLs Lake P8 Core (3) Depth... | ecosystem: Environmental > Aquatic > Freshwater >... | reverse complement strand
TCGCGCCTGGACTGTTCGGAAAGCTTTCTGCTCATCACCATTGATGACGGAACGATCATCGAGCGTCGGGAAATGCGATGGACCAGCGCGAGCATCTTGGAAAGGAGACATGTGCTGCTTGAAGAGGGTGTGAGCGTTCTTATCTGCGGCGGGCTTACTGACACCTGTGCACACCTTCTCCGGGACAGCAACATTGAGGTCATTCCCTGGATTCGTGGGGAGGTCGAGGATGTGCTCCTTCGCTTCCTACGGGGCACTCTGTATACTGTTGTGGTACGGGAAAAGAACGGGAGACACCCATGATACCATTCGCTGGCTTCACCAATAATGGAACAGGCGCACCATGAATGTTGAAACAAAACAGAAAGCAATGGAGGAACAGGAACAACGGATCTCCGAGACAGTTGCACACGTAGCACATCGTATCGCAGTATTCAGCGGCAAAGGCGGTGTCGGGAAAACCACGGTGAGTGTGAATCTTGCATACGTGTTTCAGATGGAGGGTTCTTCTGCCGGAATTCTCGACGCGGACGTCACCGGTCCCAATGTTCCCAAAATGCTTGGCATAGATGACCAGCTGATCATGTTGAACAATCGAATACTTCCGTTTGAGAAACTGGGCGTGAAGATGATCTCCATGGCGAGTCTTCTCCAGAAAGGGCAACCGCTCATCTGGCGGGGACCGATGCGTTCCAAAGTGATACATCAGTTCCTTGCAGATGTTGAATGGGGACCGCTTGATTACATGATCGCAGACCTGCCTCCCGGAACCGGCGATGAAATACTCTCCATAGGTCAGCAGATGAAACCCGATTACGCGGTGATCGTTACCACTCCACAAGAAGTGTCCGTTATGGACGCGGAGCGTGCGGTACGAATGGCACAAGAGCTGCACATACCCAACATAGGAATCGTGGAAAATATGTCCGGCCTCCTCTGTCCTTATTGCGGGAAAGACATCGACATGTTTGGCAAAGACGGCGGCAAACACCTGGCACAAGATCTCGGCGTAACATTTCTCGGATCAATTCCCATCGATATTGATGTGAGAATCCTCAGTGACAAAGGCCGCCCCTTCGTTGTAGAGAAAGGAGATTCCGCAGTGGCGAAATCATATACGTCCATTGTCGCACGCATCCATTCACAACTCAACGCACAACCTTAGGCAGCAATTGTGGCACAGACGGACACCACCGTGTTTCATCCCACCTGCTTTGCCTGTGGAGCAGAAAACCCCGTTGGGCTCCGGATGCAATGCACCACATCCGGAGACAGGACCACTGGCACCATTGTGATTGACGAACGCTTTCAAGGGTATGATGGGATTGCGCAAGGAGGGATCCTCGCCACAATCCTGGATAGCGCCATGGTACGGTTGCTGCACGATCTCTTTGGTGGTAATCCTCTGACAGGCAGGTTGGACATTCGATATCTCACGCCGACGCCGGTTCACACATCCATCACCGTAAACGCACGCGTGACAAACAGTCGCAAGAATGCCTTCTGGGCGCAAGCGGAGATTCTCCAGGGAACTACCCGTTGCGCAACTGCCCGGGGGATATTCACGATCCACGACGATGAGCCTTATCCCACGCGGGCCCGGCCCGTCGAAGAGCAGCCACACTGATGTTTGGCCGGCGATGAGAGTATTCTCCAAGACTGCTCTGGCCGAAGCCGCGACGATCGTGGGGGCTGCCACGATCCTCGGCTTTGTATTCACCGGCATCACGGGAAGAGGGGTTTTCCGCACCTCGCCGGCGGCAACGACCTCTACCGCGGAGCATACCATCACCTCGAGATTCCTCACCTTCGAGGAAGCCCGCGCTCTTCACTCCCAAGGACGTGCACTCTTTCTTGATTCGCGTCATGCGTATGACTTCAGCCTCGGCCACATCGCCGGGGCGGTCAACGTGCCGCTCCACGACTTTGACACGACGCACCCGATGCTCTCGACCATTCCCAGGAATCACATCCTTGTTGTCTACTGCGACGGAGAGGAATGCAACTCTAGTGTGGCCCTGGCTGCACTGCTGCATAATCGTGGCTTCGCGAATGTGAACGTCTATTTTGGCGGATGGTATGATTGGCGTGCACACAACCAACCGACAGAGCCATGAAACGAGCAGAACGGACTTCCATTCAAGACATCTTGATCACACTTGTGCGGATGGCGCTCGGCATGGTGTTTATTGTCGCAAGCATCGACAAGATCGCCGACCCCACAGCATTTGCGACTTCCGTCACTGGTTACAGGATCGTCCCCCAAGGTCCCGCGATGCTGATGGCCACCGTTCTTCCGTGGATCGAACTACTCTGCGGACTCGGCCTTGTGCTGGGGCGATTCGTACGCGGGAGCACGCTCCTGGCACTGGTCATGCTCACGGTGTTCACCATTGCGGTGCTCTCTGCACTGTGGCGGGGGCTGGACATTTCGTGCGGATGCTACACCCAAGAGCCGAACGCAGAGCGGCTCGGTTGGTGGAAAGTCGGTGAGAACGGGTTCCTGCTTATGATGAGCGTCCTGATCTGGTGCCGATCCCGCATCGCGCCAACGCTCGAGCGCTTTCTTCAACACCAATCAGAAGCGCTGCACAAGAAAGAGTGAGCACCGCCCCTCCCGGCACAGGAACCAGATAGTCCCCGATGACAACCTACTGGGCGACTCTCACCACCTCATCGAACAGGGCTGTTCTGTCATCCGCTGCTACTTCGTGTGAGAACGTACGTCAATGCCGCATAGTCAAAGCGTTCCCACCCGTCGTACCAGTGTTCCTTGTTCTCGGGCGTCTCCCTCAGTAGCCCGCCGCGAAGACTGTCAATCCCACCAGCAGGGCGAGTGCAAGGTTGAAGACTTTGATCTTCACCGAATCCCCGAGAGAAAACGAAAGCATGGGGAGCATGCCGTGCCCGTCCTGTACTATGGAGCTCGTGAGGAGGACGGAGAACGGTACAAGCCCCTGTGCAAATAATGTTACAAAGATCAGGTGCGGACCCGACTCAGGAACGAGCCCCACCAGTGCACCGAGGAAGAGAAAGGCTATTTTATACTGCGAGGTAAATTCCTCCAAATGCAGGTACTGAAGACCGATTTCAACCACCGCCAGCGCACCGAAAGTCCAGAGGGCGGTTTTCCATAGATGCTTCTTAATAATGTGTTCGTATACATGAACCTTCATGTAGTGTGGCACGCTCTTTTCTGTGGAATGCGTGACCATCTCGCGGCAATTTTCACAGGTCTTAATGTGAAGCCTCTTCACCGTACCGTCAATGAACCAGCCTCCGAGACAGCCAACCACAAAGAGAACCGCGAAGAGGAGAAGGGCCTGTTGTGGGAACATCGCCAGCATCACAAACGCTTCATCACCCGACACGGCAATCATTGATCCGGCTAACGCCCCGAAACTGATCAGGCCATGCATATAGAGGGAGACATTCGTGAACCCGCCGATACATCCGGGGACGGTCCCGATCAGCGACGAGAGCACGTACTGGCGATAGCTCCTTTTCCCCTGTAAGAATGCGGCAATCTTTTTTTTGGTCCAGACATTGAGCGCATCTACCGCAATCATCATCCCGGCCACGAGCAAGGTAATTTGCAGCGTTTCCAGAAGCAGTTTTTCCAGGAGCGTCAGCATTTCATGTTTCTGTGTTCAATTCGGATCTCTGCAGCAGAGCAAATGCACGAGGCGAAATCAGAAAACAAAAGGGCACCCGAGGATGCCCTTTCTCCTGTGGATAGCGCATCCCGCATCATTGAAGCAGAAGCAGTTTCCGGGTTTCCGTGCAGCCGTCCGTTCGCAGTCGGTAGAAGTACAGTCCGCTGGCAAGGCCGGATGCGTCAAATCGACACTCGAACATCCCCGCCGTCTGATCCCGGTCCACAAGCGTTGCCACTTCTTCCCCCACAAGATTGAACACCTTGAGCTTGACCCGGCTTGCATGCGGGAGTGCATACCGGATGGTTGTTGAGGGGTTGAAGGGGTTCGGGTAGTTCTGGCACAACAAGAACCTGTCCGGCGTCGCCGCTTCGCTTCCCACACCCGTCGTTTTTAGGGTATCAAAGCCGATTTTCGACATTTGGAGTTCTGTCAACGGTGTGGCGAAGAACATATGCTGCCCATCCGTTGTGCTCTTTACCAGAGACCAGTTCTTGGACGGAACGACCGGGTCGGTGGGAGCACCGTCGTACTTGATGAAATCCATCCTAAAAGAGCGCTGGTAATCAGCGGGCATCGGGATGATTTTCTTCAGGTACTGCACCGTGCTGTCGGATGCCTGCCACCGAGCGAAGGTGATTTGCCCGGTGCTGTTGTACTCCTGAATTGCAGGAATCGTGCCGCCCAGGTTGGCATGGCAGTCGACACACTTCCGCCCGAGGGAATCGATCGTGTGAGAAGTAAACGGACCGAACGCGACAAACGTCTTCCCCTGGTAGGTGAGCGACTGAAACGTCATCGGATAGACCTTCTTGTCCTTGGTGCGATTCGCCAGAAGCACGAAATCATGGAGGACCTGCTTCGACCGCTTCATACCTTTTATCTGGCTCTCAAGATGGCAACTGTAACAGCTTGTGACAGTCTTCGCATGGCATGCTGTGCAGTGGATTTTCCCGCCGTGGGGATCGTAGGCCGCATGGTTCGGAAGCGGAGCGGTGCCTCCGGTAGTCTTGTGACAGTCCTCGCAATCCGCTTCAATGCCGCCGGGCTGGAGCATCGATGAGAAGACCGTTGCAGATCCGTGGACGTCGTTTGATGTGTGGCAATCCCAGCACTTCATGTTGCGCGACCGGTGCACATCGGTGTACCCGAGCGTTGCCGACTCCGTTTTCTGGCGCGAGTGGCAACCGAGGCATTGCGACTCCTTCAAGGAGTCCTGCGTGAAGAAGCCTGTCTTGTGGCAATCGACACAGCCCGGTGCGTATGTCCCCGTGTAGGCAACGCCGTCTGCATTCGTTGGACCGTGACAGCCATTGCAGCCCAGGCTGTCGATAGGAACGTTGGTCAGTGATTGGAATCCGTTGTTGGCCGTGCCGTACCAGTACAGCTTCCCGGTACGTGTGGCATGCAGGCTCGTGCCGAAATTCGCCTGCGCCATGGTGAGCGTTGCAAGACAACTCATGCCGAGGAAAGTCAGTATCACTCTATTTCTCATATTGTTGTTCCTCTTCTCTTTGTTGGGGGGGGAAATGTCTTGAGTGATCGTGTCCGTCATGCTGTTCACATATTCATGATGAGAAAAATCGTGATGTCCGAGCATTTCCTGCATTTGGGATTCTAGAGCAAATAACTTGCCAACTAAAAGTTTTGAATTTCGGGGTAAAACTGATGGTGGGCGGGATGACTGTTGCACAATTGCAGCATATATTGTGCAACTGTTGCAGAGGATGTAACAGCGAGCACGTCACATCCGATTGATGATTGCTTTGAGTCAATCTTAACTTCGATAAAATCCGGAACCTTTCATTGCGCGACGACGCTCACGAAGATTGACATCGTACCTGTTTTGGCACAGTGTGCAGGAACTCGCCATATTGCATCGGCTCTTCGAGACGGCAAGACCAGACCAGGCGATCCTTGCCCTCCCCGTCTTTCCACACCGTGATGTCCGGACACCCATCGCACATGCTCTGATCACCATTTTCCTTAACGACTGAAAAACATCCAGTTCGTGTCGTACCTGTTCCAGAGACTTGTGGGAGTCCTTGACATTTTTGCGATAGCACCCGTAGCAGTTGAGATTGGAGTACGCGGTGGGTTCGAGCCATGAAATGCCGTTATCGGGAAGCGTCCAAGGTTAGCGGTAGAGAGCTAAATGATCAACTGCGCCGGTTTCCATGCGACCTCTGGATCATCATGCGGCATGAACAACAGATGATGTACAGATTTCTACACCCGACTTCCGTTTCAAAAAAGGGGCGGTCAGTGGTTACAAACATTCTCGCCCACTTGTAGCTTTCCCGCAACGTAATCGCCGGCCAAGCGTTCGGGCGAATCAGCGGGTGCGCCAACAACCACTTGAATGCCCTGCTGCGCGAACAATCCTTGGGCGCGCTGCCCCATGCCGCCGGCGATGATCATGTTCGCTCCTCGTTCCGCCAGCCACGGGGGCAACAGCCCCGGTTCATGGGGAGGGGCATCGATGTCTTCTCGCTTGAGTATCTTTTTTTCCGTTAGGTCGACGTCGACAAGGGCGAAATGCTCGCAGTGTCCGAAATGCATGGAGAGCATTCCGTCCGCCAGGGGAATCGCGATCCTCATGTGTTTATCCTTCTATGTGTTATGGTTTCTCTTCTTGACGTATTAAATAGTCTTCACACGCTGCCTTGAGAGTTAGCGCGGCCAGGAGTGCACAGTGCTCGAACTCTGGAGGAAGACCACCAAGCGCATCCAGGATATCTTGCTGCCGCAAGGCCGCTGCATCCTCCACGCGCCTGCCCTCAGCCAGGCTCGTGGCCATGCTCCCGCACGCCAGAGAAGAGCAACATCCATCTGTGATGAATGATGTCTTTTCCACGTTGCCGTTTCGAATGGATAACCAGAACACCATGGTGTCTCCACAGGGTCCGGTAATTCTCGCAAGGCCGTCGAAATCCTCCAGCTGACCATGATTTCGCGGGTGTGTCGCGTGATCGCGCGCCACCGCCGAAAATCCCTTGAGACCAGTACATTCCATGTCTCGTGTTGCCTCCTACAAGGCAAGTTCTTTCCAAATGTGTAAGATATCCTGTACACAGGCGGCCTCGATCTCCACGACGGCCCGCTCCCGCATCTGGGCAAGGGTTACAGAGCGGTCGTATCGAATGCGGCCCACAATCCGCGCACCAGCTCGCCGCGCCTTGTCCTCGATGCGCTCCGTCATTTCCGGGTTGAGGTCCCACTTGTTTACACTGACCGCCGCCGGAATGCTGAAGTGCCTCGTCAGGGAGAGAACCCGTTCCAGGTCATGCTCGCCGGCCACGGTTGGTTCCGTGACCACCAGCACAAACGTCGCACCGGTCACCGAAGCAATCACCGGACATCCAATTCCAGGCGGGCCGTCCACGATGACCAAGGGACGATGCTCCTCCTCGGCAATGCGCCGGGCCTCCTGGCGGACCGTCGAAACCAGCTTGCCCGAGTTTTCGGCTGCAACGCCCAGCCTGGCATGAACCATGGGGCCGCAGCGGGTTTCCGATACCATCCATTCGCCGCTGACCACTGTCTTGAATTCGATGGCCTTCTCCGCACAGAACCGTGCGCAGACACCACAGCCTTCGCAGGCGATGGAGTCAACGCGAAAGGTCCTGTTCACACGGCCATTTCCGTGCCCGTCGTAATATATCGCGTCGAAATTGCATAACTCCTCACACTTGCCGCAGGCGGTACAGTGGCCGGGCATGATCCTGGCCTTTTTACCTCCAAAGAACGTATTTCGCCTGATGTTCGTGGGCTTCAAAACCAGATGCAGATCCGATGCATCCACATCGCAATCCGCGATGACCGGCCGGTCCGCCAGGACGGCGAACGAAGCAACCAGACTGGTCTTACCCGTTCCGCCCTTACCGCTGATAACAACCAGTTCTTTCATCGTGATGACCCTGAAGCATCTTCCGGACCGGTTGCGGTGTAGTAGCTCCTTCCGTCTGTAACGACTGTACTTGCCTTTCCGGCGGCAATCAGCACCTCGAGGCGCTTGAGTGCCTCCGTCACATGGATGCTAAGGCCGTTTGCAACATCCTGAAAGGTGCAGGGGCGTCTGCTGAGCAAGGCCAGAATATCCGCATCACCTGCCCGGGATCGGGCTGAAAGGCGCACACCGTGCAGCGCGATCTCGTTGATGATCTCCACCCGGCCTGGGAAGAAGTTTTTCAAGGCAAACATCTGGTTTGGAGAGAGCGGAAACGCGAATGTCTCGGCGGGTGGACGGGAAACGGTGTTCAGCTGAACTCGCACCGGTACGATTCTGCTGATGGCGGCAGCAATCTTCTCAACCTCAGCACGGATTCCCGTGACTCCCCCGAGCAGGAGAACCTCGAGCCACACTTCACCCGGGAAGCGCCTGGTGAAGGCGGCAGTACCATCGACCATCCGCTCAAAAGAGATATCTTTGTGCGGACGGTTGACGTATCGAAACAGGTTTTCGTCTCCGGCATCGACTGATGGGAGCACGACATCGGCCCCCATCAAGGCGTCCTGAACGTCTCGCATCCACAGTAGCGAACCATTGGTCAGAACCGCCACAGGGATATCCGTCAGGTCCTTGACCTTCTGGATCAGATCGCCGATGCCGGAATTCAGGGTGGGTTCCCCGGAACCGCCAAGGGCTATGTAGTCAGGAATATCCCCAGAGGCCAGTTTCCGTTCCAGTTCTTGCACAACCTCCGAGACCAGGACGTATTCTTTCCTCTCAAGGGTCTTGTTCGTGGTACGTCCCAGCTGGCAATATACGCAGTCATAGGTACAGGTCTTGAACGGAACAAGATCGATCCCGAGAGATCGCCCCAAGCGTCGCGACGGAACAGGTCCATAGAGGTGTCGAAAATTGCTTGTGTTCATGATTGGTCTCCACACGGTGGTACGCCGCAGTGCTCGTCCCGCCCGCAACAGATTTTACCCATTTGCTCGCACTCGTATTCATTGGCTGGCATTGCTCAACACCGCTTGCCACTTTCCACGCTCATGGTCTTTTCAATCAGACTCTGGAAGAGTCTCCTGTATTCCGGCAACGCATTTACGATCAGCTCCCCTCTGGAAAAGGCTTCCGCGATCCGCCGGTCTTCAGGGATTTCCAGAAGAATGGGAATCCTTTCTCGCCTGCAGAACACATGCACACGGTCGTCGCCGATTCCTACCCGGTTGACCACAACACCAAAGGGAATCCTGAGTTCCCGCACCATGTCCACGGCGAGCTTGAGATCATGGAGCCCGAAGGGGGTCGGCTCCGTGACGAGCACAACGAAATCCGCGCCCCGGAGAGCGGCGATCACCGGGCATGAGGTTCCGGGAGGAGCATCCAGAATGGCGGGCTGGCCATTTTCTAGTCGAGCCTTGACCGCACGAACAAGGGGCGGTGCCATGGCCACGCCGACATCCAGACAACCTCGGATCAGGGTGATATTCTCCGCCTGGATCGTTTCAACGACTCCTATGCGCTTATCCGCTTCGTGAATAGCTTTCTGCGGGCATACGATCGCGCAACCCCCGCAACTGTGACACATCTCGGGGAAGACGAGCGGCTTGGTCCCGAACGAGACGATAGCGTGGTACGCGCAAAAACTGCCGCACTCACCGCAGCCGTCGCAAAGGGATTCGTCCACCTGCGGTATCGGGATAGTGACGATTTCCTCCTTGATCGTTGTGCCCTGCAGAAACAGATGATCATTTGGTTCTTCCACGTCACAGTCCAGAAGCCGGACGGCCGAGCCGAACATGCGGGCCAAGTTCACCGACAAAGTGGTCTTGCCGGTTCCGCCCTTGCCAGAAGCGACCGCGAGAATCATGCGGCGCCTCCGCCTCTGTAATCCCGGCGGCCGCGTTGTCGAGCCGTTTCCTCGTCAACATCATCCTGCCAGCCGTTACGGGCCGTTTTGAAGAGGTCAAACTTGGACGTGTAGGGCTTGATGTCGAGGAGCGGCGTACCGTCCAGGATGTCCATCCCGTCAAGATGGAGCACATTGCCTTCGCGTCGCACCAATTCAACCACGCTCAGCCCGATGGCATTGGGGCGACAAGGCGCCCGTGTCGCGAATACCCCGCGTTCAACATCCTCGAGAAACGGCTTGACCATCAGCGTGGCACATCCCGCCTGGTGGAAGTGGTAGATCAGGTACACGTGCGAGAATCCCTCCAGATCGCGCAGTCCTTCCGTGAACTCCGGAAAGATCTCCACCCGTCCCGTGCTGCCTTTCGCATAGGCAGGTTGGATGGGTGTCTCCCGCGCTGCGATATGTTTGCTCCGGATGATACCGATAGGCTTGTAGACGATGACTGCTTCACTCATGCCCAATGGCCCTCGACATCCGCTGATTTGGCCTCGGTTAGCCTCCCTGCGCGGTATCGTTCAAGAGCCTCGGCCACCGTCGGAGCATCGGTGTTGAAAATCTTGATCCCGGCCGCCATAAGCACACGAAACGCCTTCGGACCACAATGCCCGGTCACGAGCACCTTCGCTCCCAGCCGGGCCACAGTCTCCGCCGATTGGATTCCGGCTCCCTGAGCCGCATTCAGATTCTGCTCGTTGTCGATTACCTCGACGGTCTCGCTGACCAGATCGTAAACAAGAAATCTGGGGGCCCGACCGAACCGAGGATCCAACGGGGCATTGAGGTTTTTACCCGAAGTTGTAAAGACAAGTTTCATTATCGCCTCTCATTCTATACTACGTGGCTGTAATCTCCCCAGTCTCGATCAACGCCTGCTGAGCGATCTCCACAATTGATCGGCCGAGATTCGGGCATGGTAGCTTACCCACCACCAAGCCGGCACACGGGTGGATTACTTCGGCACCATCGATTGACCGACCGGTGCCGCCTTCTCGGGCTCAGGATTGCGTGTGCTGGTTCAGCATCTGCTCCATATCTTCCATTTCCGCCTGCAGATCCCCCTCATGGTCGACTTCGTCCTGCAGAATCTGCAGCAGGATGTTGTACGTCACCAGATCCTTATCCAGAATATGCTTGAGCAGCTATTGGTAAGTGAGAATCGCGCACTGTTCCCCCTTGATGTTCTGCTCGAGGATTGCTTTCACAAACGGGTCGGCCGGCGCATCGTAGCCACAGTTGGAATGGCTGTACCACTCCTCCGGCTCAGTCACCGGGGTCCCGCCAAGCTGGATAATTCGCCTCGCCAGCATATCGGCATGCCGCAATTCATCCCCAGCGTGCTGAGTCAGTTCTGCAATGACAGCCTCTTTCATCGGACCTTTGATGACCTTGGCACCAATCCAATATTGGTCGTAGGCCAACCACTCATCGGCATACGCCTTGCTCAACAACCCGATCAAGTCGTTTACGTTCATGCCAACGATCTCGATCCCTTTTGTTCCCATGTCATCCTCCTTGAACCACAGTGGTAGTCGGTTGCGGTAATCCATCGCCCTCGCAGCAGCCGCACCGATCAATGACTCGGCGCGGCCGACGCTCGATTGAACTTGATCTGCCTCACGGCGACCAGACTGTGTTCATTCCGCCGTACTTCCCGTTTCGATCTCATCCAAGCGCTTTTTGATGAAGTCCAGTTCCGACTGCAAAGCCTCGGCCTGGTTCTTGAGCGCCTGCTTCTCCATCTCGGGATCGGGTTTCTGGTATGGGGTCGGGTATCCAAAGGGTGTGGCGTACCCGCCGAACCGGATCCAGCCTGGAAGGCCGGTGGCACAAAACATGTCCCGCCATCCCCGTCCGCCGCCGAATCCCCTGCCCCGGGCACCACGGCCTCTTCCAAATCCCATCCCAGAACCACGGCCGGGGATAGGGTTTGCATACCCCGGGACTTCAGACCCAGCGCAGTAGCCAGCCCCGCGTCCGATCATTGATCCCATTCCCATGGGTCCTGTTCGATCTCCTCCTGGCATGATCGTATCCTCCTCTCATAAGGATTGTTTGTTATTGCCTTGTCATGACGGTTCCGCACTTTGGGCATGTGCGCTCGACGCAAGGCACGCCCCGCTCATGTGGTTCACGATGCCCGCATTGCGGACACATACAGGTGCCGACAGCGCTCGCCGCACGGGCACCGCCCATGCGACCTCGACGTTGTCCGCCACCGCCCTGGCCTTGTCCGCTCCCACCCTGGCGTTGTCCGCCTTCACCTTGAGCTTGTCCACTCCCACCCTGACGCAGTCCACCTCCACCCTGGCCTCGTCC
>Ga0105095_10001640_pt1 | contig 11848 bp, 17 predicted proteins | sample PPLLak2March2015_2_FD_79180 | JGI IMG/M metagenome (GOLD analysis project Ga0105095, IMG submission 79180) | Freshwater sediment microbial communities from Prairie Pothole Lake near Jamestown, North Dakota, USA - PPLs Lake P8 Core (3) Depth... | ecosystem: Environmental > Aquatic > Freshwater >... | reverse complement strand
GGAGAAGATGTCGCCGCGATCGAGTCTGCAACGGAGGCCCTGGGCCAGGTCATTCAAAAGATTGGCGGCGCCGTTTATCAGGGACCAAACGCCCCTGCGGGCGAAGCGGGTGGAACGGATGGCTCGAGCCAGAATCCAAATCCCGAAGCTGGTCCGGATGTGGTGGAAGGTGAAGTGAAAGAATAGAGATTAGAGACTGGAGATTAGGTGGCAAATCGTAGTCTCTAATTCCCTAGTCTCTCTTAAATTATGAGCAACCGCGACTACTACGAAATCCTTGGTGTTGGACGGAACGCGAGCGACGACGAGATCAAATCTGCGTTCCGTAAGCTCGCGCGCCAGTATCATCCCGACGTCAATAAGGATGGGGATGCCGAAGAGAAGTTCAAAGAGATCAACGAAGCGTATGGCGTGCTGTCAGACAAGGACAAGCGTGCTCGCTACGACCGCTTCGGCAAAGAGGGCCTGGGTAACATGGGTGGGTTCCATGATTACACCGTGGACTTCGGAGACATTTTCGAAGAACTCTTTGGACAATTCGGTTTCTCGACCGGCAGAGGCTCGCGCCGTTCGCCGCGCCGCGGCCGTGACCTTCAAATGCAGGTGACGTTGACTTTTGAAGAAGCCGTGTTTGGCGTCGAGAAAGAGATCGAGTTCCAGCGTGAAGAGACTTGTTCGCGTTGTAACGGCTCCGGTGCAGAACCTGGTACATCGCCGGTGCGCTGTTCCACCTGCAATGGACAGGGTGAAGTGCGCCAGGTGCGCCAGACCTTTTTGGGACAGATGGTTCAAACCGCGGTCTGCCCAACCTGTAACGGGCGTGGCGAGACAATTTCATCGCCCTGCAAAACCTGTCACGGCGGCGGGTTGGAACGCAAGACTGTGAAGAAGAAAGTGCAAGTCCCTGCCGGTGTGGACGGCGGAACGCAGATCCGTCTGGCAGGGGAGGGCGGACCCGGCGTCTATGGCGGGCCGCATGGAAGCCTGTTCCTGATCCTGGAGGTGAAGCCGCACAAATTCTTCAAACGCCGCGAGAACGACATTATTTTGAATCTCGATATCAATGTCGCGCAGGCCGCGCTCGGTGCGGAAATCGAAGTCCCGACTCTGGATGGCGATGAGAAGTTGAAGATCCCCTCAGGCACACAGCCCGGCAAAGTCTTTCACATCAGGAATAAAGGCGTGCCGTATCTCCGGCGCAATGGACGCGGCGATCAGTTGGTGATCGTCAATGTGGCGATCCCGGCAAAGCTCACCAAGGAACAGCGTGAGTTATTTCAGAAGTTGGCTGAGTCTTTAGGTACGACCGTCAAGCCGCAGGAAAAAGGATTTTTGGATTGGCTGAATGAGGCGTTGGGGGGGTAGCGGCCAGTCTTCAGTGAACAGTGAGCGGATAGTGCCTCCGCTCATTCTGTTCATATGGTCGGTTTTCTGAGTATCAAAGATTGAAAGTGAGAATTGTTCTTGCCCACCTTCATTGATTTGAACGAAAGCAAGTTGAATACCTCAGCTGTCATTTTCTGGATGTTTTCGTCCGCATGAAGTGAAAAGAATCGTTTTGGATTGTACCAATCTGGCTCCCAGATGCCTTCGAAGTCTTCACCGCCATAGACACCCAAATAAAACAGCCCGGTTGGCTTTAAGATCTCCCTGATATTTTCCAATACGATCGGGAGCTCGATTTTAGGAATATGCAATAAGCTGTTGAGTGCATAGGCCGCATCAAAAGACTCACCTGGAAATTTCAGCCTGGTCATATCCATAACATGGGCCGATAACCCTTTTTGCTTGCATAGCTTGACCATTTCAGGCGCTAGATCAATGCAGGTTACAGCAAGCCCGTGTTCATTAAAAAATTGGCTGTCTTTCCCAGCGCCCGCTCCGATTTCTAATAAAGATTGTTTATGTTCCTGTTGAAGCAATGCGAGAAAGTTTGCGCGTTCTTCAACCTTCCAGTCATCCACTGGATATCCATCTCGTTCCTGGGCATGGTTATTGTAACTTGCTCTCAAGTTACGTTTCAATTGGTTTTTGGTCATATCGGCAGTGAAGGAAGAGGAAGGCCCTGTCCGATTTTCATGATGGTTCACATCATAATCGAGGATCGTTGGATGTTCAATATTGACAATTCTGTAATTTGACGGCTCTCTTTTTTTATGCTATAATTATGAATACTTGAGCAATTATTCATATATTTATTATGCTACTGAAAGAACCCACCTCCACCCACCTGGCTGACCTGTTCAGCGCACTCAGCGACCCGACGCGCCTGCGGATCATTTCCGTTTTGCTTGACAGCGAAATGAACGTGGGTGACATCGCGGCTCAACTCGCGATGACCGAATCGGCAGTGTCGCATCAACTGCGCGGACTGCGTTATATGCATCTGGTGCGCAGCCGGAAAAATGGACGGCAGGTCTATTACTCTCTCGACGATGATCACGTTGCAAAGCTGTATCGTCTGGGGCTGGATCACATAGAACATGGCTAATCGGATTCGTTAAAGAAATTATGGAACCTAAATCCTCACATACTCACTCACACTTGCGCGAGGCCGCGAAACAGACAACGACTCGGCTTTCGCTATCACTATTTCTCACTCTGGCTTTCGTTGTCATCGAGGCAGGGGCCGGGATCTTTGCCAACAGCCTCGCGCTCCTCACCGACGCAGCGCACAACCTGACGGATGTCATCGCGCTCGGGCTAACCTGGTTCGCTGTCCGCATTACTGCGCAGCCCGCCAACTCCAAAAAGACCTATGGTTACCACCGTGCAGGGATTCTGGTCGCGCTGCTCAATTCAACAACGCTGGTGCTGATCTCGCTCGGTATTTTCTACGAGGCGTATCATCGCTTCATCACTCCGCCGGAAGTGCAGGCAAGTGTTCTCATCGGCGTAGGTCTCATCGCGGTCGTGATCAATCTTGTGACTGCCTTACTCGTGCACCGCGGCAGTCAAAGTGATCTCAACCTGCGCTCGGCGTTTGTCCACCTGATGGGCGATGTGCTCTCTACAATCGGCGCGGTCATCGCAGGTGTGATCATTTATTTCACAGACGCCAACTGGCTTGACCCGTTCGTCAGCGTGTTGATCGGTTTCCTCATCCTCTACAATGCCTGGGGCATTTTGAGGGATGCAATCGATATTCTGCTGGAAGCCACGCCGCGCGACGTGAACATCAAGAATATGGTGGATGACATTGTTCAAGTGGATGGTGTGCTTGGCATCCACGACATCCATGTTTGGAGCCTCACGCAAAGCCTGCGTACCATGTCCGCTCACATCCTCACCGACGATCTCCACATCAGTGCAGGCGCAGGCATCCAACGCCAGATCAGCGAGATCGTTCGTCATCGTTATAATATTTCCCATGCAACGCTTCAACTGGAATGCGTGGACTGCTTCCCCGATTCGCTGTACTGTGATCTGAACGGCCATTTTCATGCGGATACTGCTGCGACTGCCGCACAGGACTCGCTTCGTTCTTCCAGCCATTAGTGGCTCCCGTTCATAAACGTTTTCCATGCCTTCACTTTATTCCGTTATCTTTGTCGCTCTGGGGGGCGCGCTTGGTTCAATCTCTCGTTATCTCCTCGGCACATGGACTCAGACCTTCAGCAAAAGTCTTGACTTTCCTTATGGAACATGGATCGTCAATCTTATTGAATGTTTTCTGATCGGCTTTCTCTCCCAGCTTGCAGAGGTGCGCGGCGCGTTTACCATTGAATCCAGGGCCTTTCTCTTCCTGGGGGTCCTTGGCCGGTTTACAACATTCTCAGCTTTCGGCAACCATACAATCAACCTGTTGTGCGGGGTGGCGAAACATTTCACGGGCTGGCAAATATCGGCGCGAATGTTATAGTTGGCCTTGCACTCGTCTGGCTGGGACGAATGATCGCTTACTGGATCTGGAGGTAATTATGCAACTTCCACAGGAGGGGACCTTACTCCGCATCTTCATCGGCGAAGCGGACAAATATCAGGGGACGCCGCTCTATGAATGGATTGTCCTTCAAGCTCGCGAGCAGGAGCTGGCAGGCGCAACGGCCTTACGCGGCATGATGGGCTTTGGCGCGAACACACGGCAGATTCACACGGTTCGATTCGACACGTTATCCGAGGACCTGCCAATCGTGATCGAGCTGGTCGATGCCCAGGATAAATTGACCCATTTCCTTGAACTGATCGAACCTCGTATTAAAGCTGGCCTGGTTACCATCGAAAAAGCCCAAATCAAGTTCTATCGCTTTGAGCCGTAAACGTTTTATGATCAAAGTTACTCTGCTGAAAATCTGGCGTGTGTTACCTGTGCCGCTTCAAATCATTCTATCCCGCATCATTCGACCGTTGTTCCAGGTATTTGCGGCTGCAGTCATTTTCGATGACGATAAAAATATCCTGCTTGTCAAATCAACCTATCAAAGGATTCATCCCTGGGGTTTGCCCGGAGGTAGTCTGGAGTATGGTGAACACCCCGAAGAAGCGGTGTTACGCGAAGTGTGGGAAGAGACCGGCTTGAACATTAATATCGAAAAACTCCTGCTCATCAACACATGGCGGCCCGACCGGGTCGGCATGTATTATTTATGCAGAGTGACAGGGGGAGAATTTCGCCCGAGTGACGAGGTATCAGAGTTCGCCTATTTTTCATTGGATAGTCTGCCCGATATCCGCCCGATCGATATTGGCCTGATCAGGAAATTACATCAAATGGTCGACCATGAACTGGCTTGAAGTTTCCCTCAGCGTAAACGGCGAACTCGCCGAAGCGGTTGCCGAGGTTCTGGCGCGATTTGCGTACAGCGGCGTGATGATGGAACAGGGCGTCAAATACACGGACGATGAAGACGCCGGTACGCCCACGGGGCCTATTACCGTCCGCGCCTATTTGGAGATGAATGATCAGATCGAAGAGACCCGGCAGAAACTGGAAGAGTCTCTGTATTACCTGGGAATGATCCAGCCGTTACCTGCGCCCGTCTTCAAACAGATCGCGGATCAAAACTGGATGGAAGCCTGGAAGCAGCACTATAAGCCAATCTTAATCGGGGAGCGACTCGTTATCCTCCCGGCCTGGATTGAGTCACCCGAGCTGAATCGCGTGGCCATCAAGATCGATCCCGGCATGGCATTCGGGACAGGGACACACCCCACGACGCAACTTTGTTTGGAATTAATGGAGAAGCTATTTGTCACCCGTTCCCCGTCACTGGTCATTGATGTTGGCTGTGGTTCCGGCATTCTTTCGATTGCGGCGCTCAAACTTGGTGCAACAAAAGCACTGGGTGTGGACATCGATTCTGAGTCGATCCGAAACGCCCGCGAGAACGCGGACCTTAACGGAATTGGCGAAGAATTGATCCTCGCCGAAGGCTCCGTTCAGGAAATTTTGAGCGGCAAATTCGCCTTTGATAAAGCCCCCCTCGTTTCTGCTAATATTCTCGCGCCGGTGATCGTCCGTCTCCTGGATGCAGGGCTCGCTGAACTGATCGAAGATCATGGCTCGATCATCTTGAGCGGGATCCTCGAAGGGCAGGCACAAAGCGTCATCGAAGCGGGGCAGGCCAAAGGTCTGCGCATGAACGAGCGGAAACAGATGAATGATTGGGTTGCACTGAGAATGAGTCGCTAGGTCCAGAGGAGCTCACTGCGCTGATACTTTGCAATCATAATAAATGATAAAATATTGCATCTTTTCGCCGAAGGAGAAGCAGTATGCAACGCCAGAGTAAAATCATTTTAGCGGTGAGTGTTCTGGCTCTGGGGGTGCTGGCGTGTCAGGCAGTAATGGGCGGCGGGGGCGGCGCCCCGTCCGTTTCCCCGACTGGGTCTGGACCCAGCTTTGGGGACCTTATCTCGAGCGACGATTTTTCTGACGGACGCTGGGGAACAGGCACCGACACGGACAGTTCGATTGAATACACAAACGAGACTTTACAGATGATCGTGTTCAAGCAGAATTTGTTTGTCTGGAGTTCACCTCCCGATGACCAGGATTATGAAAATGTTCACATGGAAGTGACCGTCATCAACAATAACACGGATCCCACTACGGCGTTTGGTATTATGTGCAACCAGCAGGTGATTGATGACTCGTTCTACTATTTTGCGATGACGCCGGCAGGCCAGTATGCAATTGCCAGGGCTGCTGTAGGACAGAGTGATTTCTTCCTCACGAACAATAATGAGTGGTCTTTCTCGGACTTGATCGCGGAGAATGCCTCATCCTATCGCGTAGGTGTGGATTGTGGGAACGGCGCCTTGACCCTGTATGTGGATGGACAGCGGGTCGATTCGGTCTCTGATTCCACGTATACAAATGGCGGCGTTGCGCTGTTCACGTGGAGTGGCAAGGAGGCCACCTCGGCTGATGTGTCTTTTGATGATTTTGAGGCGAGGGAACTCCGGTAGAATTGCATTCTTCGAAAACAAATCCTGCGCTTGCGCCTGACGCAGGAATTTGGTTTTGGATAGGAGAAACACTGCTGCCAGACAGGTGGGCGCGCAATGAGTCGATAAGCCCACATCAATTCCTGCGATACGACCAGGTTGTGATACCAAATGATGAAATATGGCGCATCGTTTCGGCAAAAGGAGCAGTAGGATGAAACGCCAGAATAAAATAATCGTAATGGCGTGTTGTCTCGCGCTGGGGGTGCTGGGATGTCAGCCGGCGGCTGGTGCTGGTGACAAGACACCTGTCCCTTCGACCGAGCCCGAGCCCGGTGGGGGAAACGTTCTCTTGACGGATGATTTCTCGTCCGAGGGTTGGGGAACAGGCACCGATGTGGAACGGTCGATCGAATATGTAAATGGAACGTTGCAGATGACCATCTTCAAGAATAATTCGTTTTGGTTCAGTGCACCGAATGACCAGGATTACGAGAATATACACATGGAAGTCACCGTGATCAACAATAGCACCGATCCGACCACCGCATTCGGCCTTATGTGCTACCTGCAGGCGACAGACACCGGTTATTATTTTGCGATTACGCCGGCAGGACAATATGCAATTGCCATAACCACTCCATCGCAGAGCGATAGGTTTCTCACGAACGAGGATGAATGGGCCTCCACTACGCTGATCGCAGATAATGCTCCATCCTATCGCGTCGGCGCAGACTGCGGAAATGGCACCCTGACCCTGTATGTGGATGGCCGGCAGATCGATTCGGTTTCCGATTCCACGTACACGATTGGCGGCGTCGCCGTGTTCACCTGGAGCGGGGAGGAGGCGACTACGACAGACGTATCTTTTGATGATTTTGAGATGAGGGAACTCCGGTAGGGCTGCTCGAATTTCGATTTTGATCCTGCGCCGCTGGGGCGCAGGATTTTTTAATTCAATTGGCGAAAATCTGTGCTATTATTCGAGGAACATGGATCGTCGCAGACTCTTCCTTTACCTGCTTCTCAATGTGTTTGTTTCTGTTTGTGTGACCAGCGCGATCCTGTTCTGGTATGATCGTAATTACCGTTCGGTCAGCCAGTCTGCTGTCCAGCCTGCCGCCCCCTTGAACAGCCAGCCCGTTGCTGCCCAGGCGACACTCAATCCGCAAATCGATATTCCCGTGGAGATCGTCAGCGTGATCGGCGCTGGAACCCTGAACGCTGAATGGGTTGTGGTCAGTTACAAGGGACAGGAGCAGATCAACCTGGCGAACTGGGAGTTGCGAGACGGTGACCGGAACGTGTTTGTCTTTCCTCAGCTGATTCTTCATACCAACGGCGCTGTCCAGGTCCATACTGCGTCCGGGACGAACACAGTCATTGATCTATACTGGGGTGAAAGCGATCCCATTTGGGAATCGGGCGAAGAAGCGCAGTTGTTCGACCCCAGTGGAAATATGCGCGCGGTGTATAAGGTGCCGTAGAGGTGAATATGAGACAAGTGATTGTTTATTCGGGTGAGGATGGCTATTTTGTTGCGGAATGTCCCAGTCTGCCTGGGTGTATAAGCCAGGGTAAGACGCGTGAAGAGGCAATTGCCAATATCAAGGAAGCGATCGCGGGTTATATCGCGGCACTAGAAGAAGATCATTTACCTGTACCTGAGGAAAACTTTGATGCAATGGTTATTGCTGTATGAGTGGACTGCCACGCATTTCAGGAAGGGAATGTGTCAAGGCATTCGGCAAAATAGGTTTTTACCTGAAACGGCAGGAAGGCAGTCATATGATTCTTCGTCGTGATGAGCCTTTTGGGCAAGTCGTTGTGCCAGACCATAAAGAACTTGATCGTGGCACTCTGCGTGCGATTATTCGGCAATCTGGATTGAGCGTGGATGAATTCACAAAGTTATTGTAAGCGTAGTCTCGATACATTTTTATCGAGTACTGACCAATAACTGTTTACTGAAAACTGACCACTGAAATGACTCAAGCTCTCTACCGTAAATACCGGCCAAAAGAATGGGACGAAGTCGTCGGGCAGGATCATGTCGTCACGACTCTCAAAAATGCCATCGCGGCGGATCGCGTCGCGCACGCCTATCTCTTTGCCGGTTCGCGTGGGACAGGCAAGACCACGCTCGCGCGCCTCCTGGCGAAAGCGGTCAATTGCTTGAATCCGGATCGGGCCAGACGACCCGATAACGAATGTGAGAACTGTAAAGCTGTCAACGAGAATCGTTTCCTTGACCTGATCGAGATCGACGCGGCGTCCAACACCAGCGTGGATGATGTCCGCGATTTGCGCGACAAGATCAACTTCTCGCCTTCACAGGGCAAATACAAGATCTACATCATTGACGAAGTCCACATGCTTTCGACTCAGGCGTTCAATGCCCTGCTCAAAACACTCGAAGAACCGCCGCCTCATGCCATCTTTGTCCTTGCCACAACTGAAATTCACAAAATCCCTGCGACGGTCTTGTCGCGTTGCCAGCGCCACGAGTTCAGACGCGTCCCCGTTGGCGAAATCGTTACCAATCTCAAGATGATCGTCAAGGCCGAGAACCTTCAGGCGGACGATGATGCCCTTATTCAAATCGCGCGCCAGTCTGCGGGCGGGATGCGTGATGCGCAGTCCCTGCTGGATCAACTTTCGTCCACAGGCGATAAGATCACGCTCGCGCTTGCGCAGACGGTACTTGGTACGGCCACGAGTCAAACGGTCCTGGATCTCATCGCGTCCATCATGGATCACGACCCCGCGCACGGACTGGAGACCATCCATAAGGCGCTGGATGCAGGCGCCGATCCGCGTTCGCTGGCGCGCCAGGTTGTCGAGTATCTGCGCGGTCTTATGCTCATTCAAATGGGCAATGCGAATCAAGTCGAAGCCACAGCGGATGTCAAGAAGCAAATGGGCTCGCATGCGAAGTCCTTTTCGACGAGCGACGTCCTGCGCATGATGAAAGCCTTCAACAATGCCGCTGTGGATTTGCGCGGCGGCTGGCAGCCCTCCCTGAGTCTGGAACTTGCGTTGGCAGAAGTGTTGGACGCTCCGGCTGAGCCAACTCAGAGTCTCGCCGCCTCGCCTCGCTCTACGCCTCAGCCTGCTTCCCCTCCCAGAACTGAGACTCAGCCTCCACCTTCCGCGCAGAGCGGAGGGTCGAGTACGCCGCAGGACGTATCGAGACCCGAAGTTGCAGCGCATCCACCTGAGAAAAGTGCCATCAGCGCAGGGGATGTAATCAAGGGATGGAAGCATCTGTCATCATCCCTTCCGAAGTCACAGGCGAATCTCTCGGCACTGTTGAACTCGGTCAGGATGATCGATATGCAGGGCCAAACGTTGATCCTTGGTTTGGCGAGCGATGTGCTGGTCTCGAAGATCGATAAGCCCGATCAAATTGAGGTCATCCGGAAGTTGATCAAAGATCAATTTGGTGTGGATGTAAATGTTCGTTGTGTGGTGACGACCGCCAAAGGCAAAATCCCGCCCAACGTAGCGCAGGATGGCATGGTCGCAACCGCCATCCAACATGGCGGCGAGATCGTGGATATGCAGGATTAAGGCGTATGGTGGTCGAGTAGGTCGAGGCGATAGTCAAGATCGTATCGAGACCACGTGGTATGTAATTGGTAATTGAGGCTTAACGATGGCAATTGATAAGAAAGACGAAAGAGGAAAGAAACGGCGCGATATAAAACCAGAGCTTATCATTCCGCCTGTCCCGCAATTGCCTGAGAAAAAGATCAGTGAAGCGCAGCAGATACAACTCGATATCATCGCCAAAACAAACTTCAACTTTTTTAACGGTAGAAAGATTGCCGGTCTATTGAAAGAAAACCATAGGATGTGGCGTTCGGTTCTAATGCCCTTGGACTTCATTTCGCTTCGCGATATGGACGATGGGTGGTGGCATGCCGATACACTTTATGTTTACCCCGAAGATGGTTATCAGTTTCAGTTGGAGGAGCTGGTAAGGGAACAATTTGACGCCGATGAAGTCCACTGGATTGGTGGTTCAACTGCAGTGGATATGCTGGGAACGACGGAAGTGAAAGATAAGTCGTATGTGATCTTGGAAGCCTGGTGGGACTGAACCTGCTGGAAAGCCAATTTCTTAGAGGAGAACCTATGGCTAAAGGATTTAACAAAGGTCAACAAATGGGCGGTGGGGGGATGATGGCACAGCTTCAAAAAATGCAACAGCAGTTGGCAGAAGCGCAGGCCAAACTTGCCGAAGAGACGGTCACCGCCACGGCGGGTGGCGGCGCGATCAAAGTCGTCATGACAGGCGACCAGAAATGTCAGTCAGTCGAGATCAACCCCGATCTGTTGAAAGACGCAGATGCCGAGATGTTGCAGGATTTGGTTCTGTCCGCGGTGAATATGGCGCTTGATCAATCGCGCGCCCTGGCTGAACAAAGACTCGGTCCACTGGCAGGTGGGTTGCCGTTCTAATCATTATGTCATTGCGAGGGCGATAGCCCGAAGCAATCTCAAATCACTTCAAAACGTGAGGTTGCTTTGTCAGGCACTCGGTCTTCTTGGCAATGACAGGATAACTTATGCTACTTCCCGAATCCATTCAATCCCTGATCAATGCCCTCGAGCGTTTGCCCGGCATTGGGCCCAAATCCGCTTCGCGGCTGGCGTTCTATTTCTTGCGCGCCCCGGAAGATGTCGCGCAGGACCTTTCATCTGCATTGGCGGATTTGAAAGCGAAAACCGCCTTTTGCCAGGAATGTTTCAATATCACCGAAGCCGGACGCGAGCGTTGTGAAATTTGCGAGTCAACGCGACGAGATGGCAGCCTGGTCTGCGTTGTTGAAGAAGCTCTGGATGTGCTGGCGTTGGAGCGTACCGGCGGTTATCAGGGGAAATATCATGTTTTGCAGGGAGTCTTATCTCCCATCGAAGGCATTGGCCCGGATGATCTAAAGATCAAGCAATTGCTGGTGCGTGTCTCAAACGGTGGAATCAGCGAAGTGATTCTGGCGACAAACCCCAGTATGGAAGGCGATGCGACCGCCCTCTATTTGCGCCAGCACCTTGAGCCGCTGGGCGTGAAAGTCACGCGGCTCGCGCGCGGGTTGCCCGTCGGCGGAGATTTGGAGTACGCCGATCAAAACACCTTGCTGAGAGCATTATCTGGTAGACAGGAACTGTTTTAACAAAATCGCCCCAAAACGGGGCGATTTTTGTTTGGTGCTCGTAGGGCGGGATGCCATCCCGCCGATTTCACGGTATGCGAGATGCCATCCCGCACCACTTTATTGCGTGAGCAACGCCTTCAATACATCATCCAGTAGCGGAGTTTCAGCTGAAGCCTTGAAGCCTGCCATGCGGTGATAGATCTCTCCTGCTGCCTGGTGAAATCCATCCGGTAGACCGGCTTCATAAAACGTCGACGCGATCTCTTTCATTTCTCCTTCAAAGCGCCAGGCTTTTG
>Ga0105095_10001639_pt1 | contig 11848 bp, 10 predicted proteins | sample PPLLak2March2015_2_FD_79180 | JGI IMG/M metagenome (GOLD analysis project Ga0105095, IMG submission 79180) | Freshwater sediment microbial communities from Prairie Pothole Lake near Jamestown, North Dakota, USA - PPLs Lake P8 Core (3) Depth... | ecosystem: Environmental > Aquatic > Freshwater >... | reverse complement strand
TTGTCCCTGGGCAGGCCGCGCGCGCTCCAGTACGCCAACCCCTGTTCGAATTGTTCCATCGTCCCGTGGTCGGGGCCGTCGTACGTCATCACGTTGACGAAATCGAACAGGTCAAACGATTCGGCCGGGACGCCCAATCCATTGGCATCGCCGTGCGAGACAACAGCCGTGGTCAGTAGTTTGTCAGGCATGGCTGTCCGTAATTCTTTTATCAGTACCAGGAAGTTTTGTGAGGACTGACCCGCGTCGGGATATTCCCAGTCGATATCCGTGCCGTCGAGCTGGTACTCATCCACGAAGGCTTTCAGGTTTTGGACGAACGCGCTGCGGGACTCAGGGTCCGCTGCCATCTCTTCGAACTGCGCATCCCAACCCCAGCCGCCCACGGAAATGCTCACTCGTACATCCTGTTCGTGCGCGTCCCTGACGATCTGTTTCAACTTCCAGCCATTGTTGATCGCGTTGAAGGTGCCGTCAGCTTTTGGTGTGAGGAAGGCGTAATTGATGTGCGTGAGTTGTTCGAATGGAATGATGTCTGCAAAAATGCCATCGGTGGCATACGCCAGGATGATGAAAGAAGGGGTGGAGGGGAGGGGAGTCATCGTCGGTTCAACAGATGGGATCTCGTTCACGGTCGGAGAGGGAGAGGCCGGAGCGGAACAGGATGCCAGTAAAACGGTGAGCAAGCACAGGCTTGCCCGAAAGGGGAAGCGGCGCATTTTATCCAAGTGTCAGGTTGAGGCGATAGGCGAGTGAGTTCATCGTTTCGGCCAACAGTGAATCCAGATCCGCATCTTTTTTCTCGAAGAGAGTCCTGGCAATGCTGCCGAGTTCCTGACCGAGCTGGTTTTCGATCCGCCGCCACAGGGGGATGGTGCGGTAGGTGCGCGCGGAGGAAACCAGCTGGATCATCACGGGCCGCAATGAATGTTCGGGTGGAATCAGTTCATCCAGAGCGTCGACGCGCGCAGGGAGGATATTGGCCCTGCGTCCAAATTCGAGCATGGTGCTTTTGCGCGTCAGGAATTCGGCAAGTTTGTATGCGGCTTCGAGACGATCCGGGAAGCCATAGGTATGTCTCCAGATCACGAGACTTCCGCCGCCGGACCAGGGGATGCTCATCAGACTGGCGGTGCCGATATTTCTTGCCGCCGGTGTATCTTCCTGCAAGCGAGCTAAAACCGCGCGCGCATCCGTTAACACGGCTGCGGCTTTTCCTTCCATCAGCATGTCCATGCAATCGTCCAGGCCTCGATACTCAGCCTGGGGCATGCGGCGCAGGAGGGTGAAGTATGCTTTCAATCCGGCGAGCGTGGCCGGCGAGTTGAAGAGTACCTGTTTGCCGCGGTTGTCCATCAGATGGCCGCCTGAACTCCAGACCCATGAAGCAGCGGTATGCACAATATCATTGAATGGGAAGGGAACATAGGGCATCAGCCAGGGGCATTCCACTGCATTGAGCGCTTCAAGTTTGCGGACGGTCTCCTCGAGTGCAAACGGTGTTGCAAATGCGGTGGCACCGTCCAGGCCAGCCTGCGCCAGCACATCGCGTCGATACGCAATTGCATACGTGTAGCTGCTGAGCGGAATCGCCCAGGGATTCCTATCCTCTTGGATCATCCCGCTTGCCCAGGCAGAATGGACGAAAAACTCCTCAGTCCCGATCTTTGTGACCAGGTGAGCGGGAATGGCACGCAGAGCATTCATGCTCACCAGACTGCTGACCCAGGTGGAACCGACATGAGAAATGTCGGCTCCCTGTCCATGTGTCGAGATGTTAATGAGCTGCGACCACGCATCTGCCCATTCCATCCGCGTGAGTTTGACTTCGACACTGACCTGCTTCTTGAATTCGGCCAGCAGTTCGAGCAGAAGGTTGTAATCAGTGTCCGTATCTATTATGGCAGAGAATTCGATGGCAACCATGTTCACCTCACAGAAATATTCCGCAACGCGGAGACGCTTTCCTTCATGTTCCGGCGTATCTTATGGGTGATGTTCATCCCGCCTGCTTCCATGCCCAGGATGGCCGCCCCGATCACAGGCGGAGCACTCAGCCGTACCAGACGCGCCCCGGGCGCCAGTTTATGAATGGTCTCTCGCATGGGATCGATCAACATGGGACCGCCTTCAAACATGCTGCCGGTCATTACCACATCAAAGTCAAGGTTCTCAAAGTCAAGCTGGCGGATCACGGCGTTTGCCATTTCACCCAGTTCACAGCCTGCCCAGTGGATGAGGTCACGCGCAGCTTCATCACCCTGTTCGGCCACGCGAAAGGCGAGCGGTGCAGCCTCCGCGCCGATCTGATATTCATAGGTTGTGTAGCCACGCATTAAGTCTTCCAGGTCTTTCGCGCCCACATACGCAATGATGGCATCCGCCAGCGCGGTCTTCGGCATGCGTTTGCTCCAGGAATAGCCGATCAATTGCATGCAGCGATGCATGAGTTCGGAGCCGCCGGCGCCTTCGCCCATCAATACCCCATGACCTGTCACGCGTCCCTCGCGCTTATGCTCACGGTCCCAGCCGCGGCAATTCGATCCCGTGCCGGAAACGACAACAACTCCCCAGCCTTCCTCCGAGCCGGCGATTAGTCCCGGCACCGCGTCGTTGACGAATTTATAGGGAACATTCAAGCCGAGACGATCGATGACCGAAGCGGTGACCTGGGTTTCGGAGGGCCAATCGTATCCTGCCACGCCGAAGCCCGCCGCCGCTATATCCACCTTTTTCAAGCCTGCGGCTCGCAAAGCCTGCTCCATCCCATTCTGCATAGACTCGAACATACCATCGTAACCAACCGATTCGTGGTTTCCGGGGCCGCTCTCGCCAAAACCAAGAGCGCAACCGGTTTCATCTACGATGACCGTATGGGTTTTCGTAGCGCCCAGGTCGGCGCCAAGGTAGGTACGCATATTGATGAGTTAAAAAAGGGGCGGCCAGTAGGGTCGCCCCTGGAATAAATTTGGATCAATTCCAGAATTGGGGCAGATGCTCTTTATGTGTTTCCAGCATATCGTCGAGCACTGCCTGCACCTTGTCTGCCTTTGGCCCCAGTGGATGCACTAACAAAGCCTGGTAGGCCGCCTCCCGGTCTCCATGGACGGCGGCTTCCACGGTCAATAATTCGTAGGCTTTCACTGCCGAGATCAGACCAAAACAGGAAACGGGCAACGGTTCGGTCGGGAGGGGTGTCACCCCGCCTTTTTTCACCGTGGAAGGAATCTCCAACACCCAGTCGGCCGGCCATTCCTTCACAGCGCCGCCGTTCCTGATATTTACCACGTGAGTCTCACCCAGATCATTGTAGTGAGCATTCAGGAGCTGCGTAGCCACGGTCGAGTAGTATGCACCGCCGCGTTTCATCAGGTCAGCGGGTGGTTCTGTCAGATCCGGGTCGGCATATTCGCGCAACAGATCCTTCTCGACTTCGATCACTTCTTCTGCGCGCGAGGGGGGCCACGCGTCCTGAGATTTCAACTTCTTATCGGTATGATAAAAATACTGGAGGTAATAGTTGGGTATCATGCGCAGGATTTCAATGGTGCGCGGCTCCCATTCGGGATGATCCTGCTTTTTGAGTTCCGCGATGTATCCCTCGATCACCTGCGGCCAGACATCCTCTCCGTCAATCTCGAAGCCGCGGTGCCAGGACAGATGATTCAATCCGAGAGTCTTCAACTCTGCGTGGCTCGGGTCGATCTTTCTACCCGTAGCCTGCTCGAGGCTTTCGAGGATGTGCATCTTCGCGGTAATCGGAACATTGCACACACCGACTGCGGGAACATCCGCCGCGTACTGGCTCAAAGCCTGCGTGACCAGGCCGGCAGGGTTGGTGAAGTTCACCAGCATGGTCCCGGGTTTGGCTACTTCTTTGATATCCTGTGCGATCTTGAGAATCACGGGTATGGTACGCAATGCTTTCCCCATGCCGCCCACGCCGGTTGTTTCCTGACCGATCAGTCCATGCCGCAGGCCCAGATATTCATCGCGGCGGCGTGCTTCCATGTGGCCTACCCGTAATTGTGTAGTCACATAGTCTGCATCTTTGATCGATTCGCGTTGACTTGTAGAGAGAATTACTTTGAACGGCGCACCTTTTGCTGTCACCATGCGTTGGGCAAATCCGCCGACGACCTTTAATCGCTCCTCATCGATATCCATCAACCAGAGTTCATCGAGCGGAAATTCATGCAACCGAGCGAGAAAGCCATTGACCAATTCAGGGGTGTATGTCGAGCCGCCACCTATAACCGCAACCTTCAGCATGTTATTTTTCGACGCCTGTGATCACAATACCCTGCACGAAGAAGCGCTGGGCAATCAAGAAAAGAATCAGTGGCGCAATTAATGCCATGAGCGCGCCGGCCTGAATAAGCTGGGGTCTTTGCCCATAAATGCTATTGAATGTGGAAAGAGCAATGGAAATTGGCCAGGCATCGCGGTTCGTGGTAAGGTAGATCAATGGGCCGAAATAATCATTCCAGGCATACACGATGTGGAAGACCGTGACGGCCATCAACGCCGGATAGGATTGAGGAATAATGACTGACCACAGGACCCTGAATGGGCTTGCGCCATCGATCATGGCAGCTTCATCGAGTTCACGCGGCAGGGTCATAAAATACTGCCGCAAGAGGAAAACGTCATAGGCATTCGCGAAGAATGCCGGGACGATAAGTGGCAGCCAGGTACCCACCCAACCGATCCTCTGGAAGAATGTGTAGGTAGGAACGATGGTTACTGCACCCGGAAGGAAAATAGTTGAGATCAGCACGATGAACAGGAAGTCGCGCCCGGGAAAGCGAAAGCGCGAGAAGCCAAATGCCACCAGCGTGCAGGAGATGAGCACCGCGATGGTAGTTGCAATCGCGTAAAAGGTTGTGTTCCACATCAAGCGCGGGTAATCTATGGTATCCCAGACTTCCTGATAATTACTCCAGGTCGGCGAGAACACCCATCCACGGTCCAGCGAACGCCACGAGACTGCGCAAATGAACTCGCCTCGGCCAAGATCATTGGGATCCAGGAACGTACTCTCTTTTTGGCCCTTTTTGACGAGAGCCAAATTCCTGGTTGCTCCACTGGAAGGGTCAAAGCCTGCGCATTTCGCCAAAGGGACCGTGAAGACTTCAACTTCTTTGCCGTTATGTTCATAAACCGGAGGTTGTGCGGGCCAGATCGGCGCGCCTACAATGGAGATCTGATCCTGGGTCTTGAGTGAGGTAAACACCATGAAAGCAAAAGGAGCCAGGAAAATAACGAGGATTGCTATGGTGAGTACAGTAACGAAGGTGGCATTGAAGCCATTTTTGAGTTGTATACGTGATATTTTCATCTTCGTTTTCTCCTTCACGGAGATGGCATTGATGATGTCATTTTTTTGTTGTGCACCGGATAATTTCATCTTCGTGTCTCCTTATGAATGGGACTCCCCAGCGTAATATACCCAGTATTTCGCCGACCAGAAAAGAAGGATGGTCACTGCCAGGATGAGCACAAACAATACCCAGGCAAGCGTTGCCCCATAGGACATGTTTTGGAATAAAAAGAAGTTTCTGTATAAGTACAGGTTATAAAACATCGTGAACCCGCCTGGGCGGCCCGTGCCCTGGTTGACGACCAGAGGCACAAGGAAGTATTGGAACAGGCCGACAATACTCAACGTCAGGTTATAAAATATCACCGGGGAGATCATCGGAAAGGTTACCTTCCAGAAAGTCTGCCAGCCGTTTGCGCCATCCACTTTGGCGGCATCGTACAATTCCGTGGGAACATTCTGCAGGCCAGCAATAAAAATCAACATCGCATTGCCAATGCCCCAGATGCCCATAATGGTATAAGTCGCATAGATCCAGCCCCACTCACCCGCGCCGCTGTTTGCCCAGAGGGGAACACTGTCCTTGGACATGTTCAAAACCTCAACGAGAAAACGATTGATCCAGCCGGTTTGAGAGTTGAGCATCCCACCCCACAGGAAAACAGCCGCTACAAAAGGGACGATAAAGGGCATATAAAACATACTGCGGAAGAAGTTTGGCCCTTTAAGGTGTTTGTTGTTCATCAAAACTGCTATCCCCAAAGGCACAAAAATTCCCACCGGCAGGGCAATCAAACCAAATGCCAGGGTAACCCACAAGGCTCCAGGTGTACCACCCTGGAACCAGGTTTTTGGATTGACTCCAGCCTGATTATCGTTCCATAAATCCACATAGTTATCAAAACCAACCCACTTTGGGGTGCTCGCAATTCCATCCGTAATTTTGAGGTTGATAAAGGTGAAAAAAAAGGTAGCTATGATAGGAATCAGCGTAAATGCAAGGAAACCGAATATCCATGGAGAAAGGAACCACATCCCCTGCCTGAGTTCTCGCCGGCCCAATGGCGTCAGACTTCGAAATGATTTCAGGGAGGGTAATGAGTTTCGAAAATTAGAAAGTTGCTCAAACATGAGGTGTTCCTTTCCTTGATGGGTCGGGACGTCTGGGCGGGTCAGCCCATAAGTTGACCCGCCCAGAGTATATCACTGGCGAATTTATTTGGCGTAGATGGCGTTGAGGTCGTCAACCAACTTTTGCCATTCGGCATCGAAGTCGAGCTGATCTGGAGGAGTATTCTGGAGCAGATCGAAGAAGGTCTGCTGGCGAGCCCAGGCTTCGTTCCAGTTGGGTTGCCACTGCTCAGCACTCGGGTTGTCCGGGTAAGCGAGACCGGCCTTGAAGACATCCCAGGTTTCGGCTGTCGTGAACGGATATCTTTCGAGCAGGCCGTCAATGTAGGATTGCTGGAACTCGGGGTTGGCCGGTAGACCACTATAGGCAGCTGCTACTTCGTCACTGCCAACAACGAGAGTCTGAGTGCCCTCGGGTCCGATGAGATAGCTCAATGCTGCGAAGGCTGCCTCAGGGTTCGGTGTGCCCTTCCAGATGCGGATCGTATCGGCATCCACACGGCCGTGCGGTTGGCCGTCAGCGCCCACGGGCAATGCACCGGCATCGAATTCGAAGCCAGCGTCTCTGAAGGCATCCAAACAGCAGGTGTACCACAGCGGGGTCATTGCCATGGCGGCTTTGCCGGAGTTGAACAGGTTGCCATTGCCGAATTCAGGTGCTGCAGCGAGCGGACCAGTGGCCATGAAAGGCTGGTCGCCCCACATACCATCGTATACCAATTGGTTCGCGGATTTCCAGCTATCAGGCATAGCAGATTCATAACTGCCTGGAGCATCGCCACTAACAATGTCGGCAGAGCCAGAAACATAAGCGGCTTGATAAGCGACATGGGTCTGCCACTGATTGGCATAGCCAACCTGGACCATCTGGGCGGGGTCAAAGCCGTCATCGGTAGCGTTCGCGCCATTGGTGTCAACGGTCAGGCGCTTGGCAACCTCGGTGAAGGTTTCCCAGTTCCAGTCCACTTCTTCGCCATCGAGGGTGTACTTATCACCGTAGGCTTTCGGAGGATAGGCAAGTCCGGCCTCATCGAACATGGAGGGGACATAGTAAATAGCGGCAGGGAAGACCAGGAAGGGCAGACCAACCTGACCCTCTTCGGTCTGATAGAAATCAATCAGCGCTGGGTCGTACACACTGGTATCGAAGCCGGATGACTCGATGTAGGGAGTCATGTCAAGCCACTGGCCGTAGAAAGCGTTCGAACCTCCCCAGCCTACCGGGCCGACGATGTCGGGGCCGGCGCCAGCGGCAATCTGGGTGGCAAGCGTATCGCGAGCAGAGTCGAAGGGCACGACTTCGAGAACCAGTTCGATATCAGGATGATCTGCGTTGAAGTCGGCCACAGCCTTTTCCTGGGCAGGGAGCTGCGCCGGGTCGGTGCCGGTCCCAAGCCCAACGAACCAGCGAAGCTGGACCTTATCAGCCGCCGGGGGTTCAGTTTCGGCAGGGGGCTCAGTCTCCGCAGGCGGCTGTGTCTCCGCAGGCGGCTCTGTTGCTGGCGGCTGACCGCCACCACAGGCAGTCAGAACCATGGATGCGATGAGCAACAGGGATAGAACATACAAAAGTTTCTTCATGGTGAGTTTTCTCCTCATACTAGAATTTGAGTTTGACGGTTATCGCGAAGTGGTAGTTTGAATTCGTGAAGGGGCTCACCTCCTTTACATCTGTGTATGCTCATGATTGGCAACCACATGAGCGGCGGATGATGATCTCAGTGGGGAGCAACACGATCCCATCTGAAATTTCCTTTTTCAACACACCAAATAAACGTTCTGTCGCCATCTGTCCTACTATCTCTGTGGGGGCACGGACAGTTGTCAGTGGGGGAGATAAAAATGCCGAGAGATGAAGATCGTCGAACCCGACGACCGCAATATCTTCAGGAACCCGATAACCAGATTCTTTGAGCGCAGTGATCGCGCCAATGGCGGCATCGTCATCTCCGGCAAAAACAGCATCGAACGCAACCCGCCTTCCGTTCGTTAGAAAATGCTTCAGGGAGTCGTAGGCGATGTCGCGTTCGAAATTACCGATCAGGACTAAATCCTCATCAAAGGGGATTCCATGCGCCTGGAGAGCCGATCGATAGCCTGTTTCGCGCCAGTAAGAATCCTCCTGGTGATCGGGACCGCGCATAAAAAGGATCCGCTTTTTGTTGTGAACCGTGATCAGATGATCAACCAGTTGATGGGTGGCAAATTTGTTTTCGACGGTAACACTTGGGATGGGGAAGGAGGGGGGAGGAGACCGATGCACCAGCACGAGCGGGAACCCGCTCATATGAAGATTCCGCAGTTCTTCATCTGGCAGGCTGTCCGAAAAAACAAGCAATCCATCTGTGTTGTGTGGGCCAAGTGGGGGAGGAACATCGCTCCGGCTGTCTGCATGATACGTGGCTACCAGCAGGTTGTAGCCGTTCTTGCGCACAACCTGCTCGATGCCATTTAGCAATGGAGCGAAAAAGTCATTATTCATATTGGTCAGCAGGAGACCGATCACACGCGTTTTGCGGCTTGCCAAATGCCGTGCCGCCGCATGCGGAACATACTTCAGCTCAGACATGACCCGATCCAATCGGTCTGCAACTTCAGGAGAAACGGGTGTATTCCGATTAATATAACGGCTCACCGTGGCAACCGATACACCTGCTTGGCGTGCCACATCACGGATAGTGACGGAGGATGAGCGTCGAGTCATAGTTTGTCAATGTAAACGGTTACAGTAACCGTTTACATTATTTCACAACTCAGGGCGGCCGTCAAGCAACGGTTTGCTTAAAAAATCGGCAAATCGTCCTCGCTTGATGTGATTAATGTCTTTTATTGCACTTCAGAGAGTATTTATTGACTGGGGTAGGGCCGTAATAGGACTGGACAACTCCATGATCCCAGGAATTTCGGCCGGATACGCCGGGTCGAACAACCACGTTTCCGCCTGGACTTCGGCCTGACCCTCGATTCGAATGGACTTTGTCTTCTCTTCCAGCGCCGTCTGCCCGTCTGGCAGCATACATGGATAGATCAGGATCATCGGAAGATGAATATACAAGTTCATCTCCGAACTTCTGGTACATGAATAGACTATTTTTGACCATGCGTCCCAGCACATCCGCCAGGCAAAGGCCGTTGCAGTTCCTGAACCGGTGTTTGAAAGAAAAAGGGCACCCACAAAGAGATGCCCAATATACACCAGCCATGCGGCGAAGGGACTAATTCTTGTAGTCCAAATATTTCAGGCCCGAACCGGTGTTGAATAGAATGATCCGTTCTTCAGGCTGCACCCAGTTCTGGTTGATCAGTTCTTTAAGCGCGGCAAGGGTGGCTGCGCCTTCAGGTGCGGCGAAAATACCTTCCGCGGCAGCCAATTGTTTTTGAGATTCGAGAATGGCTTCATCACTCACCGCAACTGCCGTGCCCTGGCTTTCATAAATATCCTGAAGAATCAAACTATCGGCAAAACTCTTCGGGACGCGTAATCCGGAAGCGATTGTGTGGGCATTCGTCCAAAAATCACAGAACAATGCTTTTGCCTCGAATGCCTTGACGACCGGCGCACAACCATCCGCCTGTACCGAGACCATGCGTGGTCGTTTTGTGTTTTCCAGCCAGCCCAGAGCCTCGAGCTCTGCGAAGGCTTTCCACATGCCGACCAATCCCGTTCCGCCGCCGGTGGGATAGATAATGACCTCGGGCAGCTCCCAGCCGAAGGCTTCGGCCAGTTCATAGCCCATCACCTTTTTTCCTTCGACACGGTAAGGTTCCTTGAATGTTGAGAGATCGAACCAGCCTTCCGCGCGCGCTTTTTCACCGGCCATGCCGGCAGCATCGCTGATCAGGCCATCCACAAGAACGACCTCTGCGCCGGCCATCCGGCTCTCTTCAATATTGGCATGAGGGGTATCTCTTGGCATAAAGATATGGGCTTTCAGGCCGGCGCGCGCGGCATAAGCCGCCATGGCTCCACCCGCGTTGCCTGCTGTCGGGATGATCACTTTTTCCACGCCCAGTTCCTTGGCTTTGGAAACAGCCGCCGCCAGCCCGCGTGCTTTGAAAGTACCGGTTGGATTGCTGCTCTCATCCTTCACATAAAGCTGAGAAAGCCCCAGTTGTGTTTCCAGGTGGGGCAGAGTAAGCAAAGGAGTGTCTCCTTCGCCAAGAAAAACTTGGTTTTCTTCGTAAAGAACGGGGAGTAATTCGTGCCAGCGCCACATCCCTTTCTTTCGGCGCGTGATCTCCTCCCGGTCAACTTTTTGGCGGGCCCTCTTCAAGTCGTAAAGCGATAGAAGGGGGGACTGGCATAATGGGCAGAAGGTATGGACCTGGTCGTGAGCATACTGTTTGCCACAGCCAGAGCATTCCAAATGAGAAAGATAAGATTGAGTCATTGACTTCGCTGATGATCGTACGATTGAAAAGGATCCATGTGTATTGGTCTCTCGCTTTTTTCAGCTTCACGGTCATGCCTATGGCATGGGAACAAATGCTTCAACTCGCGCCCACAGCTCACGGATATTGATGGGCTTGGACATGTACACGTCACAACCGGCCTCCAATGCCTTTTCGGCATCACCTTTCAGCGCATTCGCGGTGATGGCAATGATCGGTGTATGCAGCAGTGCAGACTTTGAACTATTCCGCAGGCGCCGCGCCACTTCATAGCCGTCAATGTCAGGCAGGTTGATATCCAGCAGGATCAAATCCACATCCTCACGTTCTGCAACTTCCACCCCGGTCAATCCATCCATGGCTTTCAGAAGATGATACCCGCGGGCCTCCAGCGCGCTCTGGACCAGCCTCATATTATCGGGGTTATCTTCGATATACAGAACATTGTTGCCCATAGACTCCATTCTCCTTACTCTACACTTTTCTCTTCAAGTACCTGCACTACCTCGTCCACAAACCTGCGTGGAGGCAGCGACCCCTTTTGATATACGGCCTCAATATGACCATTCAATCGTTTACGTTCATCCGGTGTAATATCCTTCGCGCTGACGACGACCACGGGAATATCCCTGGTACGCGGGTCAAGTTTTAGTTCCTCGACCAGGCCAAAGCCGTCGATCCCGGGCATGGTGAGGTCGGTGACAATGAGATCGGGTAATTTTTGCCGTGCCATTGCCAGACCTTCCCAGCCGTCTTTCGCGTGATACACCCGATAGGCTTTGTGCCCTTCGAGCAGGCGACGGATCAGCAGGGCGTCGTCTGAATTATCGTCGACCAGTATAACAGTAGTCGTCTTTTCATCAAGGTTTTCAAGCGCGGCCTGCAAGCCTTCGCGTGGCGCAGGCGATTGGTCTTTGCTCAAGTGCACATCCACGGCCCACTGGTCCTCGAGCACATGTTTTTCGACGGGGAACGTGTGTCCTGTGCAATTGATGACAACCA
>Ga0105095_10001636_pt1 | contig 11853 bp, 9 predicted proteins | sample PPLLak2March2015_2_FD_79180 | JGI IMG/M metagenome (GOLD analysis project Ga0105095, IMG submission 79180) | Freshwater sediment microbial communities from Prairie Pothole Lake near Jamestown, North Dakota, USA - PPLs Lake P8 Core (3) Depth... | ecosystem: Environmental > Aquatic > Freshwater >... | reverse complement strand
TCTGCGTCCTCGTACACCACCGCGAGCGCCATGCGCTGGGCGCGCGGCACCGCCTGCGGGGCCGGCGGCGGGGAGAGTTCGACCGATTCCCCGCCGCGCACGGCCTGGCGCGGCCCGGCGCGCGCGCCATCGACACGGATGTGGCCCGCGGCAAGCCAGGCTTGCAGCCGGCTCCTCGAGTACTGCGGGAACATGCGCGCGAGCGCCTGGTCCAAGCGCAGGCCGGCCAGCTCGCGCGGCGCTTGGGCGCGCATCGAAGCGACGAACGCGGCGTCCCAGCCGGCGTTTTCGTCTTCGGCCTCCTTATAATCGCGCCCCATGCGAACAAGTGTACTTGCTCTGGCCTTTGCCGCCGTCGCGTTGATCGCGGCCGGCTGCGGCACCACGGCGAACGAGCCCGACGAAACTGCCGGCTGGTCGGTCGAGCGCCTGTACGGCGAGTCGCGCGACGCGATGAAGGCGCGCGACTGGGCCAAGGCCATCAAGTACCTGGAGAAGCTCGAGGCGCGCTTTCCCTACGGCCCCTACGCGCAGCAGGCGCAACTCGACGTGGCCTGGGCGCACTGGAAGTACGACGAGCGCGCATCGGCGCTGGCCGCGGCGGACCGGTTCATCAAGCTCCACCCCAATCACGCGGCGCTCGATTACGCCTACTACCTCAAGGGCCTGATCAATTTCACCGAGAGTCCGGGCCTGCTGTCGTTCCTGTCGGACCCCGACATGGCCGAGCGCGATCCGAAGGCGGCGCGCGAGGCCCATGCCGCCTTCCGCGAGCTCATCACGCGCTTCCCCGATTCCAAGTACGCCGGGGACGCGGCGGCGCGCATGCGCTACCTGGTCAACACGCTCGCGCGCCACGAAGTGCACGTCGCGCGCTGGTACATGAAGCGCGGCGCCTACCTCGCCGCCGCGAACCGGGCGCAGGCGGCGGTGGCCAGCTTTCCGCAGGCGCCGGCCAACGAGGAAGCGATCTACATCATGATCCAGGCCTACGAGAAGTTGGGCGTGAAGGACTTGCGCGACGACGCCGAGCGCGTCATGCGCCGCAACTTTCCCGACAGTCCCTACTTCAAAGGCCCGGTGAAACGCGACGTGTCCTGGTGGCGCATCTGGGACCCGGAGTGGTAGCTACACCTTGATGTTCTCGTCCGCGATGTAGTCGCGGATGATGCTTGCCACGTCCGCATCCGCCTTGAACCCCATTGCCAGCGCGCGCGGCGTGCGGAAATTCGCCGGCCAGGTCTTCACGATGGCCTGGATGCGCGCATCGGGCTTGTAGACGACGCGCTCGGCCACCTTCGCGCCGGCCACATGCTTCAGCGCCTCGATCATCTGCGCCACGCTCGCGGTGATGCCCGGCAGGTTCAACCAGCGCTGCGTGCCCCATGCCGCGGGTTCGAGCTCCCAGGCATGGATGAACGCATCGACGACGCGGCCGGGCGAGAGCAGCCACACGCCCGTTTCGGGTGCTACCGGGCATTCGGAGACCACGCCATTGAGCGGCTCGCGCAGGATGCCGCTGGCAAAGGACGAGGCAGCGGCGTTCGGCTTGCCCGCGCGCACGACGATGGTCGGCAGCCTGAGCGAGCGGCCGTCGATGAAGCCTTTCCTCGAATAGTCGGTGACCAGGTACTCGCCGATCACTTTCTGCGTGCCGTAGGAGGTCTGCGGATTGGCGATGGTCGAATCGTCCAGCACCGCCGGCAACTCGCCGCCGAAGGCCGCCACCGAACTGGTGTAGACGAGGCGCGGCGGCTGCGCGCACTTGCGCATCGTTTCCAGCAGCCGCTCGGTGCCCTGCAGGTTCACCCGCAGCCCCAAGTCGAAGTCGGCTTCGGCGGCTCCGCTCACCACCGCGGCGAGGTGGAACACCGCGTCGGTGTCGGGCGGGCAGACCTGCGCCAGCGTCGTCGCATCCGAGACGTCGCCCGTGACGCAGCGCACGCGCTTATCCGCCGCCGCCGCGGGCGGAAACGCGCCGTCGAGCAGCGTGATCGTGGAGATCGGCTTGCCGCCCAGCCGCCCGCGCGCAAGAAGCGCCTTGGCCAGCCTGAACCCGAGGAAACCGCCGCCACCCGTGATGAGGATCTTCATGCGCCGATTCTAGCGAAGAACGCCTGCACCTCCGCGAGCTCGCGGGTCGGTTTCATCGGCGGCAGGCTGTCGCGCACCAGCCGTCCGTAGGGACGCGAGTACAGGCGCGGATCGCACAGCATCAGCACGCCGCGGTCGGTTTCGTCGCGGATCAGCCTGCCGGCGCCCTGCTTGAGCTGCAGGATGGCCTGGGGCAGCTGGAACTCGGTGAACGGATTGCCGCCTTGCGCGCGCAGCGCGTCGATGCGCGCCGCGAGCACCGGGTCGTCGGGCGGCGCGAACGGCAGCTTGTCGATGACCACCACCGAGAGCGCTTCGCCGCGCACGTCGACGCCTTCGCGAAACGACGCGCTGCCCAGCAGCACGGCATTGCCGAGTTCGCGAAAGCGCGCCAGCAGCTCGCTCCTCGAGCCCGTGCCCTGCACCAGGAGCGGGTACGGGAGCTTGTCGCGCAGCAGCTCGTGCGCGCGGCGCAGTGCGCGCAAGGTGGTGAACAGCAGGAACGCGCGTCCGCCGCTCGCCTGCAGCACGGGCAGCGCGGCGTTGACCACCGCTTCGGTGTAGGCGGGGTCGTTCGGGTCAGCGGGCATCGCCTTGGGCACGTAGAGCAATGCCTGCTGCGCGAAATCGTACGGGCTGGGCCAGCTGCGCGCGCGCGCCTCGTCGAGCCCCATCTCGCGCTGGTAGTGCGCGAAATCGCCGCCGATGGCGAGCGTCGCCGAGGTGAAGATCCACGCGCGCGGGGCCTCCTCGAGCTGGCGCCGGAAGAGTTCTGCGCAGGACAGCGGCGTCAGGTGCATCTGCACCGAGTGCCCGAACACCTCCACCCAGCGCACCCAGGCGCTGTCCGGTTCGCCGAGCAGACGCGCCAGCAGTTCGCGCGCGTGGGCCGCGCGCTGCGCGCAGGACTTGAGGCCTTCGCTCCTCTCCGCCTGGGCCTCGAGTGCCGTTGCCAGCGCGCCGAGCGCGGCGCCCAGCGCCTCGAGCGCGCCGCCGAAGCCCGGGCGCGCGGCGGCCTGCGTCCAGGCCTGGCGCGAACCCTCGCCGCCGAACGCGAGGCGCAGGTCGCGCGCGGCCTTCTCCAGTCCCGCGGCCAGGCGCTCGAGCTCGGGCGAGGCGCCGCCCGCGGCGATGAGCTCCTGGCGCGCATCGCGCGCCAGGTCGGTGAGTCGGTTGCTCGCGAGAGTTTCGCCGAAGAACAGGCGCGCCGTGTCCGGCAGCTGGTGCGCTTCGTCCAGGATGATGGTGTTGCACGACGGCAGGAGCTCGGCCACGCCCTCGTCGCGCAACACCACATCGGCGAAAAACAGGTGGTGGTTGACCACCACCACGTCGGCGGCGAGCGCACCGCGGCGCGCTTTCATCACGAAGCAATCGGCGTAGCGCGGGCACTCCTGCCCGAGGCAGTTCTCGCGCGTGGAGGTGGCGTGCTGCCACACCGGCGAATCTTCGGGGACATCCGGGAGGTCGGCGCGATCGCCGCTGCGCGTCGCCGCGGCAAAGCGCTCGATGCGGCCCAGTTGCGCCGCCTCCTCCCGGCTCTGCAGCCGCCCCTCGCTCGCCGCGCGCTCGAGGCGGTGCAGGCACACGTAGTTGGCGCGCCCCTTGAGGAGCGCGGCTTGCGCGCCCGAGGCGAGCGCGCCGCGCACCGCCGGCAGGTCGCGGTCGAAGAGTTGGTCCTGCAGCGTTTTGGTGCCGGTGGAGACGATGACCTTGCCGCCCGCGAGCAGCGCCGGCGCGAGGTAGGCGAGTGTCTTGCCGGTGCCGGTACCGGCCTCCGCGATGAGCGGCGCATCGGACTGGATCGCGGCCAGGATCTCGCGCGCGAGCTCGAGTTGCTGCGGCCGGGCGCGATAGCCGGGGATATTCCGGGCGAGCGCGCCGCCCTCGGCGAACAGCCGCTCGAGCGCGCGCCCGGCGTCGGCGCTCAGGGTCGTACCTCTTCGACTTTCACCCAGATGCGACCGCTGGACTCGCCGCCCCGCCGGCTGCGCGAGGCGAGTCCGCGCTCCTCGCGCACCGAGGCCTCATCGATGCCGGCGAGCGCCACCCATTCGCCGAGGCGCGCGCGCACCGTGGTCGCGCTGCCCAGGGTGCGCACGCTCCCGGCGGCACCCGGCGACTGGCGCTGCGGCGCGACCTCCAGGATCACCTCACCGCCCGCGACCCGCGGCACGACCTCGAATCCGGTCGAGATGTCCTGGATCAGCACGCCGTCGCGCATTTGCAGCGGGCGGCGCGTGCCCTCCGCGATGAACGCGCGGCCGCCTTCGAGCACCTGGAGCCGCTGGTCCACGCGCTCGGTGCCGCTCGAGCGGGCATCGGCGAGGGTCACATCTGCGCGCGAGCCGCGGTTGGAGATACGCGCGTCCGCCTCGACGCTCGAGTCGGAGGCGACATCCGCGCGATCGAAGCGCACCGAGATCATGAGCCGGCGCGCCGGCGCATCGAGCGCCGCCAGCGCGCGGCGTAGTTCCTCGAGGTTACGCGGGCTGGTGCGCACAATGAGTTGGCTGCGCTGCCCCGTGAGCACGCCGCCGGGCTCGAGCAACGGGCGCAGGGCCGGCAGTACCCGTTCGGCCGTGGTGTGGCGCAGCTCGATCACTTCCAGGGAGCCTTGCGCCAAGGCGGTAGCGCAGGCCAGCAGCAGGAGTATGTAAGTGGTTGCTTTCAAGGGCGGACTGGACTAAATTACTTTAGATATGATTCGTAAGTGCATGTATTTGTGTGCTTTGGTAGTCATGGTTGGCTGCGCCACCCTACCTCCAGAGCCGCCCGCCCGGGATACCGGACCCATGAGCGAACAGCGCGCCGAGGCGCTGTTGCAGACCCTGCTCATGCTCGGGGTCGACTACCGCTACGGGGGCAAGTCCCCGCGGACGGGCTTCGATTGCAGCGGCCTGGTAGCGCATGTATTCCGTGAAGCCTACGGCATCGAGCTGCCGCACAACGCCCGCGCGCAGAGCGAGATGGGGATGCGCGTGAGTCTATCGGAACTGCGCGCGGGGGACCTCGTGTTCTACAACACGCTCAACCGTCCGTTCTCGCATGTCGGCATTTACCTTGGAGACGGGCGCTTCGTACACGCGCCGAAGACCGGTGCGCAGGTGCGGGTAGAGCCGATCCGCGGAAAGTACTGGATGCGGCGCTTCGATGGCGCGCGGCGGATCCAGAGGACTTCGCTGTAGTTGTCAAGAATAGTTCTCATTACTGTTGACGGATCTAATGAGACTGACTATCATTTGCGCCTCATCCTCATGAGAGGCTCAAATGTCTGTTCTTAAAAGACTTTACATTGCTCCGGCGCTCTTGCTGGCGGCTTCGGCATTCGCCCAGGGCAACGTCCTCAACCTTTACTCTTCGCGGCACTACCAGACCGACGAAGCCTTGTACGCGGGCTTCACCCAGCAGACCGGCGTGCGCATCAACCGCATCGAGGCGAGCGAGGACGCTCTCATCGCGCGCATCCGCAGCGAAGGCGAGCGCAGCCCCGCCGACGTGCTGGTCACGGTGGACGCGGGACGTCTGTGGCGGGCCGAGCAGATGGGACTGTTCCAGCCGGTGCACTCGGCGACGCTGGAGGCGCGCATTCCGGCGAGCTTCCGCGAACCGGGCGGGCACTGGTTCGGCTTTTCCATGCGTGCGCGCGTCATCGCCTACGCCAAAGCGAAGGTCAAGGCCGGCGAGGTCCCGACCTACGAATCGCTCGCCGAGCCGAAGTGGAAAGGGCGCCTGTGCGTGCGCTCGTCGTCCAACATTTACAACCTCTCGCTGATGGGCGCGCTCATCGAGCGGCTGGGCGAAGCGCAAGCCGAGGCCTGGGCGAAGGCCGTGCGCGCCAACATGGCGCGCGAGCCGAAGGGCGGCGACACCGACCAGCTGAAGGCGGTGGCCGCGGGCGAGTGCGACGTGGCGATCAGCAACCACTACTACTACGCGCGCCTCGCGCGCTCGGCCAAGCCCGAAGACCGCGCCGTCGCCGACAAGGTGGGCATCGTGTTCCCCAACCAGGCGGGCCGCGGCGCGCACGTCAACGTCTCCGGGGCGGGCATTCTCAAGCACGCGCCGAACCGCGAGGCCGCGGTGAAGTTCCTCGAGTACCTCGCGAGCGACGCAGCGCAGCGCCATTTCGCCGACGGCAACAACGAGTGGCCGGTGGTGGCGAGCGTGCGGGTCAACAACCCGGCGCTGGCGGCGTTGGGCGCCTTCAAGTACGACCCGCTCAACGTCGCGGTGCTCGGTCGCAACCAGCCCGCCGCGCAGAAGCTCTACGACCGCGCCGCCTGGAAGTAGCGCCGCGCCAGCAGCACGAGCGGCACCAGGCTCACGGCGACGATCACCAGCGAGGGCACGGCGGCTTCGGCAAGCCGCTCGTCCTGCGCCAGGTGATAGGCCTCGACGGCGAGAGTATCGAAGTTGAAGGGCCGCAGCGCGAAGGTCGCGGGCAGCTCCTTCATCACGTCGACAAAGACGAGCAGCGCCGCGGTGGCGAGGCTGGGCGCCATCAGCGGCGCGTGCACTCGCGCCAGCGCCGCCGTCGGCGAGGCGCCGAGGCTGCGCGCCGCGTCCTCCATGCTTGGCGTGATGCGCCCGAGTCCGGCTTCGGTGGTCTGCAGAGCCACCGCGAGGAAGCGCACCAGCAGGGCGTAGACCAGCGCGGCGATGGTGCCCGTAAACAGCAGCCCCGCCTTCGCCCCCGTCAGGTCCTCGAGCACGCCGGCGAGCCAGTTGTCCAGGCGTCCCAGCGGCACCAGCACGCCCACGGCGATCACGGCACCGGGCACCGCGTAGCCGAGCGCGGCGACACGGTTGGCGGCCGTGGCGACGCGGCCCTTGGAGATCCGGGCGGCGTAGGCGAGGACCACCGCAAGGAATACCGCGGCCAGCGCCGTCACCCCGGAAAGCGTGAAGCTGTTGCCGATGAGCGCGAACAGGCGCGTCTCGGCACGCGCCTCCGGGCTCGCCAGGGCCAGATCGACGAGAATGGCCGTCGGCAGCACGAACCCCATCAGCACCGGCAAGGCGCAGGCGAGGCTGGCGAGCCCCGCGCGCGCGCCGCGCAGTTGCTGCGGCGGGACGGGCTTGGCGGGCGCCGTCCCGTGGTATGCCGAGCGCCCGCGCGTGACACGCTCGAGCGCGAGCACCACGACAACGAAGCCGAGCAGGCAGGTGGCCAGCTGCGACGCGGCGATGGCGTCGCCCATCCCGAACCAGGCCTTGAAGATGCCGGTGGTGAACACTTCCAGCGCGAAGTACGACACGGTGCCGAAGTCGGCCAGCGTCTCCATCAGCGCCAGTGCCGTACCGGCCGCCACCGCGGGCCGCGCCAGCGGCAGCCCTACGCGCCAGAAGCTGCCCCAGGCGCCATAGCCGGCCAAGCGACCCGCCTCGATCGCACTGCGCGGCATCTCACGGAACGCGGTGCGAGCAATGAGATACACGTAGGGATACAGCGCGAAAGAGAGCACGACGGCGGCGCCGCCGAGCGAGCGGATCTCGGGGAACCAGTACTCGCGCGGTCCCCAGCCCGTGAGCGCGCGCAGGGCCGACTGCACCGGCCCCGTGAACTGCAGCCAGTCGGTGTAGGCGTAGGCCAGCACGTACGCGGGCATGGCCAGCGGCAGGACCAGCGCCCACTCGAGCACGCGCACGCCGGGAAAGCGGTAGTTCGCGACGAGCCAGGCCGACACCACGCCGATCGACATCACGCCGCAGGCGACCAGCGCGACGAGCAGCGCCGTATTTCCCGCGTAGCGCGCGAGCAGCGTGCGCGCGATGTGATTCCACGCCTCGCCCGCCGGTTGCAGCACGCTCGCGGCGACCATCAGGATCGGCAGCGCGAGCAGCAACGCCACCGCGACGGATAGAACCCGCCCCCCGCGCCTAAGGGATTGAATAGAAAGCACTCGGCATTCTAACAAGAACGATTATTGTTCCTCGGTGCCGTACAATGAAGGCGCCCATGATGCAACTCGAAATCCGAGGGCTGGTGCACGGCTACAACGGCAAGGAGGTGGTGCGCGTGCTCGACGTCGCGCTCGCGCGCGGCGCCATCGGCTGCCTGCTCGGCCCCAGCGGCTGCGGCAAGACGACGGTGCTGCGTTGCATCGCCGGCTTCGAGCCCATTCGCGCCGGCCGCATCCTGCTGAACGGCGCGCTAGTCTCCGGTCCCGGGGTCATGCTGCCGCCCGAATCGCGCCGTATCGGCATGGTGTTCCAGGATTACGCGCTGTTTCCGCACCTCACGGTGGCGCGCAATATCGCTTTCGGCCTGCACGGCGCGACGGGGGCTGCGCGCGAATCCCGCGTGCGCGAGCTCGCCGAGCTCACCGGGCTCGCCGATGCCCTCGGCCAGTACCCGCACGAGCTCTCCGGCGGCCAGCAACAGCGCGTGGCGCTGGCGCGTGCGCTCGCGCCGCGGCCCGAGCTGCTGCTGCTCGACGAGCCGTTCTCGAACTTGGACGTGGACCTGCGCGAGCGGCTGTCGCTGGAGGTGCGCGAGATCATCAAGGCGAGCGGCGCCACCGCGATGCTCGTGACGCACGACCAGAACGAGGCCTTCGCCGTGGCCGACGAGATCGGCGTCATGCGCGACGGGCGCATCGAGCAGTGGGACAGCGCCTACAACCTCTACCATCGCCCGGCCAACCGCTTCGTCGCCGACTTCGTCGGCCAGGGCGTGTTCCTGCCGGCGAAGGTGCTCAACGCGCGCCAGATCGAGATCGAGCTCGGCACGCTCGAAGGCAATATTCCCAACGCCTGCGCCATCGGCTGCGACGCCTGCGGCAAGGGCTGCCGCGCCGACATCCTGCTGCGGCCCGATGACGTGGTGCACGACGACAACGCCCCGACGCAAGCCGAGGTCGTGCACAAGGCCTTCCGCGGCGCCGACATCATGTACACGCTCAAGCTCGCGAGCGGGCGCCGCGTGCTCGCGCTCGTGCCGAGCCACCACAACCACGCGCTGGGCGAAAGTATCGGCATCCGCCTCGACGTCGACCACGTGGTGGCGTTCCAGCCCGAGGGCTAGTCGGTCACGTTGTAGATCGCCCGCAGCTCGACCTCGAAGGCCTTGCCGGCCAGGCCGTGGGGAATCGGCACCAGGGGCTGGGCGCTCTCGAACATCTGCAGTGCGTTCCGGTCGAGGAGCGCATAGCCGGAGCTTTGCGTCACCCGCAGGTCCGCGATGCGGCCGTTCGCGCCGATCCGCATCGTCACCTTCACCTCTCCCGTCCAATTGTTGTCGACGGCGGCGCGCGGATAGCGCTCGATGCGCTTGGCGGCCTTGACCATGTCGCTGGAGTAGCGCAGCACCACGGCCGCGTCGGTATCAGGCTTCGGCGCGGGCGGCGGCACGGCATCGCGCATGTCGATGCGCGACGCTGGAGCCGGGGCGGGCGCAGGAGCCAGCGCGGGCGCAGGGGCCGGCGCGGGCGCAGGGGCCGGCGCGGGTTCGGGGATCGGCAAGGGAGCCGGCGCGGGCGGCGATTGGGGTTCGGGTACGCGAACCGGCTCGGGCTTGGCCACCGGCGCGGGTTTCCTGGGCTCAGGCTGGCGGATTTCCCTCGCGGGGGCCGGCGGCGTCGGCGCGGCCGCAGGCGGCTCCAGCCGCTCCACGCGCGCGATCAACGGTTCGGGCTCGGGCGGCAGGAGCGCGGAGAACTCGCGCCACTGGGGCAGCGTGGCCAGCAGCAGCGCGTGCAGCGCGAGGGACGCGAGGACGGCGATACCGAAAGCGCGGTTCGCCGGCTCGCGCATGGGCGCTACTCGCGCCGCATCGCCCGCCATACCTTCTCGGGCGTGAGCGGCATCTCCAGGTGCATGACGCCGAAGGGCGCCAGCGCATCGAGCACCGCATGCACGACGGCAGGGACCGCGCCGATGGTGCCGAGCTCGCCGCAGCCCTTCACGCCGAGCAGGTTCGTGGTGCAGGGCACGCTCTCGTCGAAGGCGTTCGTCATCGGCGGGAACTGGTCGGCGCGCGGCACGCAGTAGTCCATCATCGAGCCAGTGAGCAGCTGGCCGCTGTCGTCGTAGACCGCCTGCTCATAGAGCGCCTGGCCGACGCCCTGCGCCATGCCGCCCTGGATCTGTCCCTCGACGATGGCGTGGTTGATGATGCGGCCGATGTCGTCCAGGCTCGACAGCCGCGCGATCGTCACCACGCCGGTTTCCGGATCGATCTCCACTTCGCAGGCCTGCGCGCCGTTGGGCCAGGACGGGGTGGACGGCGTCTGCGTCGCCGACACGCGCACGCGCCGGTCCGCCTGGCGCGACGCGAGCTCCGCCAGGCCGAGCGACTTGTCCGTGCCGGCGATGACGAAGCGTCCGTCGCGAAACTCGATGTCGGCGGCGGCCGCTTCCAGGACCTCGGCGGCGAGGTCCTTGCCGCGCACGATCAGCGTGCGGCCCGCCGCCACCACCGCCGAGCCGCCGACGAACGCGGAGCGCGAACCGACGCTGCCCACGCCGTTGGCGCGGTCGGTATCGCCCTGCACGATGGTCACGCCCTTTGCCGGGATCTGCAGCACTTCGGTGATCAGCTGCACGTACGTGGTCTCGAGCCCCTGCCCCATGGCCTGCGTGCCCGAGAACACGGTCACGTGGCCCTGCTCATCGACTTCGATGTCGACCGTTTCGGTGGGGAGCGCGCCGGTCCACTCCAGGTAGGCGGACAGACCGCGGCCGCGCAGCTTGCCGCGCTTGTTCGACTCGGCGGCGCGTGCCGCAAAGCCGTTCCAATCCGCGACCTCGAGCAGCCCGTCGAGCATGCGCGGAAAATCGCCCACGTCGTAGACCTCGCCCACGTGCGTGGTCACCGGGAAGTCCCCCGGCTGCAGCAGGTTGCGCTTCCTGATCTCGACCGGATCGATGCCCATCTCGCGGCCCGCTTTCTCCACCAGGCGCTCGATCAGGTAGTTGCCCTCCGGCCGGCCGGCGCCCCGGTACGCGCCGGTCGCCATGGTGTTGGTAAGCACGCCCTGGAAGTGGTAGTCGACCACGGGCACGCGGTACACCGAGGTCACCACCTTCGCCACCATGGCGAGCGGGATCATGGCCGAAGAGCCCACCGGCACCGCGCCCATGTTGCCGAGCGAGTGCAGCCGCAGGGCGAGGATGCGCCCCTCCTGGTCGAGCGCGAGCGCGGCCTTGAAGTGCATGTCGCGGCCCATGTGCGCGGCGAGGAACTCTTCGCTCCGGTCGCCGCGCCAGCGCACCGGCCGGCCTAGCTTTCTCGCCGCGTAGGCGACGAGCGCCTCCTCGGGGATGAGCCCCGTCTTCATGCCGAAGCCGCCGCCGATGTCGCCGTTCACGATGCGGTAGTCGGTGTTCTTGCCGCCGAGCGCCGCCGCCAGCAGGTCGCGCGCGGTGGTGGGCTGCTGGCACTGCGTGTACACCGTGGTGCGCCCCTTCTCGTGCACGCCGATCGCGCAGCGCGGCTCCATCGCCACGGCGATGAGGCGCTGGTTGTGCAACTCGATCTCGGTGACGTGCGCGGCGCGCGCGAAGGCGGCTTTCGCCGCGTCGGGCTTGCCGTAGCGCGTCTCGGCGGCGACGTTGCCCGGCGCGTCCTTCCAGAGCTGCGGCGCGCCCGCCTTCACCGCCTCGCGCGGGTCCACTGCGCACGGCAGCTCCTCGTATTCGATCTCCGCGAGCTCGGCGGCGTCCTGCGCCTGCGTGCGCGTCTGCGCGGCGATCGCCACCACCGGATGCCCTACGTAGAACACTCGCTCCGCGGCGAGCGGCGTGCGCAAGGGG
>Ga0105095_10001634_pt1 | contig 11857 bp, 10 predicted proteins | sample PPLLak2March2015_2_FD_79180 | JGI IMG/M metagenome (GOLD analysis project Ga0105095, IMG submission 79180) | Freshwater sediment microbial communities from Prairie Pothole Lake near Jamestown, North Dakota, USA - PPLs Lake P8 Core (3) Depth... | ecosystem: Environmental > Aquatic > Freshwater >... | reverse complement strand
GGCTCGCGCTCTACGAGAAGACCTTCACCTTCGCAGCAGCATCCCAGGTCATGAGCGAGTCGGAGCAGGGGGGCCCGGAGGGCCCCATCCTCCCCGCGCGGAGCCTTCAGCCCACCGCCGCGGGGGTGGGGCCCCGCGGCACTCATCGAAGACCGCGGGGAGCGAGCTGAGCGAAGAGCGAGGCGAGCACCAAGAAAGACGGGTTCTGAGATGCTCGCCCGGCGAATCATTCCCTGCCTCGACGTCGATCGCGGGCGCGTGGTCAAAGGGGTGAAGTTCGTCGACCTCGTGGACGCGGGGGATCCCGTCGAAGCGGCCGCGAGCTACGACGCCGAGGGGGCCGACGAGCTCGTATTTCTCGACATCACCGCCTCTCACGAGGGTCGGGAGATCCAGCGGCAGATGGTCGAGCGCGTGGCCGACCGGCTTTCCGTCCCGTTCACCGTCGGAGGCGGCATCCGGACGGTGGAGGACATGCGGGACATCCTCCGGGCGGGCGCGGACAAAGTGGCGGTGAACACCGCGGCGGTCGAAGACCCATCGATTCTGACCGAGGGTGCCCGGCGGTTCGGCCGGCAGTCGATCGTGCTGGCCATCGACGCCCGGCGCCGCGTCGCCTCCCAGGAAGGATTCGAAGTCTACGTTCACGGGGGCAGGACGCCGACGGGACTCGAGGCGGTGGCCTGGGCGAAGCGGGGCGAAGAACTGGGCGCGGGAGAGATTCTTCTTACGAGCATGGATCGAGACGGGACGGAGCTGGGGTACGATCTCGAGCTCACCCGCAGGGTGGCGGAGGCGGTCCGGATCCCGGTCATCGCCTCCGGCGGCTGCGGAAAGCTCGAGCACATGGCGGAAGCGCTGACCGAGGGGAGGGCGAGCGCGGTCCTCGCAGCCTCGGTCTTCCACTTCGGAACCTATCGGATTCCCCAGGTAAAGCGGTTCCTCGGGGAGAAAGGCATCGCGGTGCGGCGATGACGGTGTCTGCGGAATCGATCGAGGGTCTTCGCTTCGATGAGGAGGGCCTGATCCCGGCGGTGGTCCAGGATTCGGACTCGGGACAGGTGCTGATGGTGGCGTACATGAGCCGGGAGAGTATCGAGAGGACTCTCGCGACCGGCGAGGTTCACTTCTGGTCCAGGAGCCGCAAGACGATCTGGCGCAAAGGGGAGACGTCGGGGAACGTCCTCAGGCTCCGTTCGCTCGTCGCCGACTGCGATCGCGACTGCCTTCTGGTCCGGGCCGAGCCCGCGGGGCCGGCCTGCCATACCGGCGAGAGAAGCTGTTTCTTCGAGACGATCGCGGGCCCTTCCCCTTCGGCCGAGCTCGGAGACGCGCTCGGCCGACTCGCGCGCGTCATCCGCGAGCGGCACGAATCGCGGCCCGAAGGCTCGTACACCGCGGAGCTCTTCGCCAAGGGGGTTGCGCGAATCGCGCAGAAAGTAGGGGAAGAGTCGACGGAGGTCGTCATCGCCGCGACGCAGGGAAACGCGCCGGAGATCGCCGAGGAGTCCGCCGATCTGCTCTATCATCTTCTCGTGCTCTGGAAGGCCTGCGGGATCGACCCTGATGCCGTCGCCTCCGCCCTCGAGCGCCGAATGAAATGAAGACGACTCTCATCATCGACGCCGACGACACCCTCTGGGAGAACAACGTCCATTTCGAGAGCGCGACCGATGGGTTTCTCGACCTCGTCGAGGAGCGCGGCGGCTCGCGGGACGCGGCGAGGGCGCTCCTGCCTCGGATCGAGCACAGGAACATCCCCATCCACGGATACGGGAGCCGCGGCTTCACCCGCTCGCTGATGGAGACGCTCGAGGAGATCACGGGCCAGCCCACCACCTCCGAGGATCGCGAGCGCATCCTCGCCCTCGGCGAAGAAGTGCGAAGGATGCCGATTCAGTACCTGCCGGGCGTCGTCGACACTCTGACCCTCCTTAAGGAGGAGCACCGGCTCATCCTGTTCACCAAGGGCGACCGGGAGGAACAGCGCGACAAGGTGGAGCGGAGCGGCGCCCTGATCTACTTCCACCACGTGGAGATCACCGGCGAGAAACGGCCCGACGACTACCGGAAGCTCGTCGGGCGCCACGGGCTCGACAGCGACCAGAGCTGGATGGTCGGCAACAGCCCGCGCTCCGACATCAATCCCGCCCTCGAAGTGGGCCTCGGCGCCGTGTACATTCCCCACCCGAACACCTGGAGCCTGGAGCACGAAGAGGTGCGGTCTTCGAGCCGCGCCCGACTGAAGATCCTCAAGCGGTTCTCCGATCTCCTCGACCATTTCCGGCGCGGATCGTGAGCGCCGTCACAATTTTCGCCGTTCCCCGACCGGCTCCGCCGGACGCGGTTTTCCTGTTGACACGGTTACGTTGCCGATCGAGAATATGCCCACCCTAACCCCGACAACTTGGAAGTAAGTCACCGCTGTTGAAAGGGGTTCCCGCATGTTCAAGAAGATCGGGCAACGCATCCGCAAAGTCCGATTGGAGCAAGGCATCAAACAGAAGGACCTGGCTCGTCGAATCGGCATTTCTCAAGGCGCCCTCACGAATTTCGAGCTGGGGCGCCGGAAGATCTCGCTCGAGTGGATGTTGAAGATCGCGAGGGCCCTCGAAGTTCCCGTGAGCTACTTCGTCGGCGCGGTCGAAGCGCCGATGGAAGAAGACAGCCTCGGCCCGAAGGAGCACCGGCTGCTCCGCGCGTTCGGCCGCATGTCCCGGGACCCGCGTCTCCAGATGGAGCTTCTCCACGTCGTGGAGCGGGTCGGTCAGCACCTGGAGAAGGGCGCCGGCCGCGCCCCGCGGGCCGCGGCGATGTAGCTCCCGGCTCGGCCCGCCGTAGCCCGCAAGCGGAAGCGGGCTTGTCCGCCGTAGCCCGTGAGGGCGAAGGCGGATTAAGGTAGAATTCAGTCAGATCAGGACATGCCGGAGCTACCGATCCATTCCGCCTCGGGGCGGGAGGCGCCCGGATACTCTCTGGAGCGCCGGCTCGCCCGATTGAAGGATCTCCCGGCGGAGCACTGGCGAATCGGCCTAAAGGGGCTTCGAGAACGCTCGGTCCAGGAGACTCTCCGCCTCACGGGGGCCGCCGAGCTCGCGAAAGACAGCGGAAGCCCCATCGTCGAGGGCGCTCTCCAGGCGCTGTCGCTCATCGAGACGACGGCCTCCTCCGGCAAGGAAATCGAGCTCGGGCTCATTCGCGAGGTGCATCGGCTGTCGATCCCTGCCTCCGGGGGAGAGATCCGCACCGCGGAGCTCTCTCCCCAGTTCCAGAACGCCCGGATCCTGTCGGCCCGGTTCATCGAGTCGAGGCTCCAGAACCTCCTCGACTGGCTTCATGGAGACAGCGGCCGCGGGATGTTTCCGGCCGAGCGGATGGCCCTCTGGTTTCCCCGTTTCCTCGAGATTGCGCCTTTCGAGCGCGGAAACTTCCGTACGGCGCACCTTTTCCTCACTTTCTTCTCCTGCGCCGACGGCTATCCACCCGTGAGCTTGACGTTCGAGGAGGCGGAAGCGGTTCGCGGCGAGGTCGAGCGGGCGTTTCTCTTCGACACCGGTCCGCTGGTGGAAAGGTTCTCCAAATCCCTTTCCCGTGCCCTGGACGCGATCGAGAGCGCCTCCGGAGAAGCCGGGTGACGACTCACGCGCTCGCGGTCCCCGTAGGAAGGCTCCGCGGAGCCGCGACGCTCGCGGTTCTGATCTTCATCCTGGCGGCGAGCGGCGTCGGCCTCTTTCTCGAGGATCCCCCGATCGTTCTCGGCCGCGGCATGGAGCCTCTCGACCTCCTGAGGTTCGTCTACCTCGCCGCGCTCGTCGTCGGCCTGGCGCATGCCGCGTTCCGATACGCGGGGAAGCACCACTCGTTTCTCGACGAGCTCTCTCTCCTCCTTCTCCTCACCTGCGGGGTCAACCTCGTGGTGCAGTTGACGGGCGGGGCGCGCTCCTACTGGCAGGGTCTGTATCTCGTCCTCGGCGGGCTGGCGTCGGTCGCGTTCACCCGCCGCCTGGTGGTGGTCATGGTGGCCGCCGTACTCTCGCTCGAGATCGCGAACGCTTTCTTTCATCCGGGGGTTCCGGTAACCGACCTGATGCGGGTGGCGATGCTCTTCCTCCTCGCGGTCGTCGGCTTCAACTACATGGAGCGCGCCGAGCGCGAGCGGGCGGAGAGGGCCGAGGACCGCCTCCTTCGTCTCGACGCGGGGCTGCGGCAGCTGTCGGGACCGGAGGAGGACGAAGCGGTTTCTCCGCTGAGCGAGGACGGACAGAGGGCGCAGCGCGCCGAGCACCTGCAGAAGCTCGAGAGCCACCTGACGCCGCTTCTCGTACTGGCCAGGACCGGAACGCAGGCGGCGGACGCGGTTCTGCTGCAGGTGTCCGCGGATGAGACCTCGTTCTGGGTGCGCCTCGGCGCTCGCGCCGACGTCGATCAGGAGAGCCGTCGCTTCCCGCTCAAGGGCTCGATCCTCGCGGAGGTGCTGCGCGGCGACCGGGAGGTGGTGATCGCCGCCTCCCGCGAGAATTCCCGCCTTCCGTGGCTTCCGAACCCGGAGTCGGCCGCCTCGATCGTGGCCGCTCCCATTCGCATCTGGGACGAGCCTCCCTGGATTCTCGTCGCTCACCACGAGTCCCTGGAGCATTTCGACTCCGTGCGCCGCGAGCTCCTGCGCTCGGTGGTCCAGCAGATGAAGGAGACCCAGGCGCTCTTCCGGCAGAAGGCCCAGAAGCAGGTGGAAGAGCTGGAGCTCAAGGAGCTTCTGAAAGCGAGCGAGGGACTCTCGGCCACCACCCGGCTCGCGGAGCTTCTGGATCACGTGATCGGGTACGCGCGCGACGTCTCGAGATTCGAGACCTGTGCCGTCTGTCTCCGCGAGGAAGGGAAGGATCACTTCACGGTGGTCGTCGCGGAAGGGTATCGGAAGGACCTCCTCGGGAGCCGCTTCTCCCTCGAGGCTCCGACCTGGGCCGGATGGGTTCTGCGCACGCGCGAAGAGCCCCTCGCGATTCGCATGGAGCGCCGCTCGGGAATGCCGATCCTCGACCCCAAGGAGCGCTCGACCGCGGGAGCGAGCTTCCTCGCGGTTCCGCTGAAGGCCCAGAAGCGCGTCTCCGGGGCCCTCCTTCTGACGCGGCCGGGGGAGTCGTTCACCGCGCGCGAGCTGCGGCTGCTGCGCATCTACTGCAACCAGGCGGCGGTGGTTCTCGAGAACGCGATCGTTCACGAGCGAGTGCAGAACCTGGCGGCGACCGACGGGCTCACCGGTCTCTTCAACCGCCGGTACTTCGACTCCGCTTTCGCTCGCGAGCTCGCTCGCTGCGACCGGAGCTCCTCGAGCCTGGGTCTCCTCCTGGCCGACATCGACCACTTCAAGGGGTTCAACGACACCTACGGGCACGCGATGGGAGACCTCGTGCTCAAGAAGGTGGCGGGCGTTCTCTCGGGAGCGCTCCGGAAAGCGGACGTTCTCGCCCGCTTCGGAGGGGAGGAGTTCGTGATCCTGCTTCCGAACGTGACCGCCCGGGGCGCCCTGGAATCGGCGGAGAGGCTTCGGGAGTCCGTCGCCGCCGCCGAGATCCATCCCGGGGGACCGAGAAAGCGGGTCACGGTGAGCATCGGGGCGGCGCTCTTTCCCGCGGATGCCGCCGACGCGGAGGCCCTTCTGAAAGCCGCCGACGAGGCGCTCTACGAGGCGAAGCATCTTGGACGAAACCGCGTGGTGGCGAAGCGGGCGTGAAGTACTACCAGCTTCTCGGCGTGCCCATCGACGCCAGTGAGAGCGAGATTAAAACGGCCTATCGCCGCCTAGCCCGGGAGTTCCACCCCGACAGCGGTCAACCGGGAGACGTGGAGCGGTTCCGCGAGATCCAGGAAGCCTACGAGATCCTTTCGGACCCGGAGAAGCGCCGCCACTACGACGGCGCCAGGCGTCACGCGGTGCCCGTCTCGTGGACGGGTGGATTCGAAGAGCCCATTCCCGCTTTCCGCGAGGTCTTCGCGCGCCCGCCCCGGGTGGTGCCGGTAGAGGTCGATATCGTGCTGAGCGAGCGGGAGGCGGCCCGGGGAGGAGAAGCGGTTCTCGAGGTGGCGAAGGACGTCGATTGCGGGGACTGCGGTGGAACCGGCTTCGGTTTCTACGGATGGTGCCCCTCGTGCCGCGGGGAGAGAGTCGTTCGGGCGCGCGAGAGGATTCGCTTCCGGATTCCCCCGGGCGCTGAGTCGGGCGACGTGATCCACGCCCGCCGCGGCGACGGCTCGAGCGTGCAAGCGCGAATTCGTTTGACGTAGGGAGGAATCTTCTTGCGCCTTGGCGGACTTTACGCCTTTGCGTCGAAAATCTTCCCTGCGCAAGCTACTTGCCGGGGTCGTTCAACCGGAAAGTCTCCCCCGGGTCGTCCTCCGGCAGTCCGTTGAAGCGGTTGTGCGGGTACTTCTCGAGGAGCCAGACGCGGAAGGTCCCGAAGGCGATGCCGATGCCCACGGTAACCACGAGAGCCACGGCGATCAGGAAGAACGCGTTGAGGACGAACCACGCGAGGTTTCGTTCCGGCTCCGGGTCCCTGAGCGTGAAGTACTTGATCCCGTCGTCCGCCGGCTGGAGCGCGAACAGAAGGGGAAGCGCGTGAGGAACCCGCGCGAGGAGGTCGAGAAGCACCAGCTATTCTAGCGCGGCTGCTCCTTCTCGGCGACGCGCCCTGCCTGCGTTTCGGTGCTCGTGGTGCGCGCCAGCGAGCTCTGGTAGCCGCGGACACCGACGGCGATCGACTCCGCCACCTTCTGGCGGAACGCCGCGTCGCCGAGGAGCTCCGCGTCCCTGCGGTTCGTCAGGTAGGCGATCTCGACCAGGACCGAGGGCATCTGCGCCCCCAGCAGAACGTAGAACGGCGCGGTCTTCACCCCGCGGTTTCGCGGATCCTTGGCCGAAGCGTAGAGGTCGGACGAGAGCGAGGTCTGCACCCGGCCCGCGAGCTCCCGCGACTCCGTGATCTTCTCGTTGTTCAGAACCTTCTGCAGGATGCTCTGGAGCTCGTTGACCCTCCGGGTGGTGACCGCGTTCTCCCGCGCCGCGACCTCCTCGGCGTCGGGAGTCGTCGCGAGATTCAGGAAGTAAGTCTCCGTGCCCCGCGGCTTCGTGCTTCGGGCGGCGTTCACGTGGATGGAGAGGAAGAGATCGGCGCCCTTGGAGTTCGCGATCGCGGTCCGCTCCTCGAGAGGGATGAAGACGTCCTTGTCGCGGGTCATGACCACCTCGAAGCCTTCCTTCTCCAGGAGCTTCCGCAGGCGTTGGGAGACGTCGAGGACGACGTCCTTCTCGCGAAGACCGCTCCTGTTCATCGTTCCCGGATCGTGGCCTCCGTGGCCGGGGTCGATCACCACCCGCGATGCGGAGAGCCCGAGCTGCTGAACGATCGAGTAGCCGTCTTTTCTCGGCGGCGGGGGAACCCGAATGATGTCGGGGGGGGCCGCCTTTGGGGCGGGCTCCGTCGCCGGCGGAGTCTCCGCTGCGACCGCCACCGGCGCCGGCTCGACGACCCGCTCGGCCGGGGGCGCGGCGGGACCGAGGTCGGCGACTTCGATGGGAGGCGCCGCCGCGGGCTCGGCAGGCGCCTTCCCCAGGATATCGACGACGAGCCGGTAGGGATCGGGAAGGGTGAAGACGTTGTACTCGCTCAGGTTCTGAAAGTCGAGAACGACTCTCACCACGTCGGCCTTGTTCTGGCCGACCCGTATCTGCTGAAGGAACCCGTCGCCGACGGGAAAGATCCGGGAGGCGAGGTCCCGGGTGACCCGGGCGCCGAGAAGGTCGAAGTAGATGCGCGCGGGATCCTGGACGATTCCCTCGGTGTACTTCACCTCGTCGTCGAGGTCGATCACGATGCGCGTGTACTCGGTACCCGTCCACTGCCGGATGTTGCGCACGCCCACGACCCCGCTCGGGAACGTCTCGCGCTCCGGCCCCGGCGCGGCTGCGGCGCGCCGCGGCGGGGCCATCTCGTCGAGAAGCCTCCTGGCCTCGGCGGCTTCGGGAGTGCCGGGAAAGTCGGCGATAACCTTTCCGAGCTCGGCCGAGGCGCCCTTGCGGTCGTTCCGGCGCTCGAGCTGCACTTTGCCGCGGTTGAGGCGGGCCCTCGCCGCCCACTTGCTCGAAGGATATCCGGTCGCGAGCTGGAGATAGGCGTCGAGCGAGCGCTCGAGGGCGGCATCGTCGTCGAAGCGCCGATACACCTCGCGATAGATCTCGGCTTCGTAGAAGAGGGAGTCGTCGGAGTATCCGCTCTGAGGATGAGAGACGACCACCGAGCGGTACATCTTCGCGACGCGGACCCACTCGCTCTTCTTCGCCGTCTTCGCCTTCGACTGCTGAAGGCGGGTCTCCGCGGCGTGGGCCTCGTCGTAGAGCTTCCGGGCGGACGCCTGCGCTCCCTCGGCCGCCCCCCCCATCGAGGACAGGAGAACCAGAAGGCCGAGCGCGGACCTACCGGAGCTGCCGGTCCACCTCATCGAAATAATCCTTGGGCACGAGGACCTCGCGACGGTTCGATCCGTCGTTCGGTCCGACGATGCCGTCCGCTTCGAGCATGTCCATGATGCGCGCCGCGCGGCTGTAACCGAGCCGCAGGCGCCGCTGGAGATGGGACACCGATGCCACCCGGCTCTCCACGATGACCCGCGCCGCCTTGTCGAACATCTCGTCCTTCTCGTAGGCCGCGACTTCGGTGGCCTCCTGGGCCTCGAGAATCGACGCGTTGTACTCGGGCTTTCCCTCGCGCCGCCAGAACGCGACCAACCGTCCCACTTCCGCCTCGGAGACGAAGGGTCCATGGAGTCGCAGGAGCCTCGCCGAGCCGGGCGGCAGCAGAAGCATGTCGCCGCGGCCGAGGAGCTGCTCGGCGCCGTTTCCGTCGAGAATGGTCCGGGAGTCGACCCTCGAGGCGACCCGGAACGCGATCCGGGCGGGGAAGTTCGCCTTGATGATGCCGGTGATGACGTCGACCGACGGCCTTTGGGTCGCGAGGACGAGATGGATGCCGACGGCGCGCGCCATCTGGGCGAGTCTTGTGATCGCGTCCTCCACGTCGGATGACGATACCATCATCAAGTCCGCGAGCTCGTCGATGACCACCATCACATAGGGAAGCGGACGAAGGGGCTCGCCCCGCTCGTTCTCCTTCTTTTCTCCCGCCTCGACCGCGCCCTTGAGGATGTTGTTGTACTGATCGATGTTCCGGACGCCTTCGGAGGCGAGCATCTTGATCCGGCACTCCATCTCCCATACGACCCACTTCAGGACCTCGCTCGCCTTCTTCGGGTCGGTCACGACCGGAGTGAGCAGGTGGGGGATGTCCTGATAGACCCCGAGCTCGATGCGCTTCGGATCGATCAGGATCATGCGCACTTCGTCCGGGCTGGACTTGTACAGGATGGAGCAGATGATGCTGTTGAGGAGGACCGACTTGCCGCTTCCGGTCGCCCCGGCGATGAGAAGGTGCGGCATCTTCGCGAGGTCGCTCATGTAGGGCGCGCCGTCGATGGTCTTGCCCAGGGCGAGGGTGAGCCGCGAAGAGCTTTTCTGGAACTCCTCGGACTCCAGGAGCTCTCGCAGCCCGATGGTCTCGCGGACCCGGTTCGGGATCTCGATCCCCACCGTGGATTTTCCGGAGATGCGATCGATGCGGACCGACTCCGCCTGGAGCGCGAGGCAGAGGTCGTCGGCGAGAGAGGTGATCTTGCTGTACTTGATCCCGGCGTCGGGCTTGAACTCGAAGGTGGTGACCACCGGCCCCGGGTGAATCTGGAGCACCTGCCCCTCGACCGCGAACTCCCGCGAGCGCGCCGAGAGCGTCTTCGCCTGCTCCATCAGATCCTTTTCGTCGGGCTTGATCTCCTCGCGCCGGACCTCGAGGATGCCGAAAGGCGGCATGTTCCACCGGCCCTTCTTCGGGTTGAAGGGGAGGATCTCCTGCTTGGCTTCGGGAACGACGACCGGCGCCTTCTTCGCGACGGGGGCCTTCGCCGCCGCCCTCGGCGCCTCCGGGTCCTCCAATTCCGCCGCTTCCTCCTCTTCCTCCTTCTTCGCCTTGGCCTGCTTCGCGTGCTTCTTCACCACGCGCTCGCGGAGCTTCTCCTTGCGCTTGGTCTCCCGGTAGCGATGGAAGGCGGTCGCGATCTCACCGCTCTTTTTCCTCTGCCAGAGGCGAAACGCGAGGAACCCGGCCGAAAGCGACCAGTGGGTGACGACCACGATCGCGATGAACAGCATCGTCACCAGCAGGATGAAAGCTCCCATGGGGTTGAGTGCTTCGACCAGATGGGAGGCCAGCATCTGGCCGACGGCGCCTCCCGCGGGCGTGAGAACTCCGGAGAGCGGAATCTCTCCCAGGGAGAGCGCCAGGAGGGCCGCGAGGCAGGCGATGATCGTCACCAGGCCGATGAGCTTCGTCGGCTTGGAATCGACCGGCTGGAACCAGAAGCGGTTCCACCCGGTCGCGAAAACGAGGATCGCGACGAGGTAGGACGCGAGCCCGAAGACCTGGAGGAAAGCCTCCGAGAGGAACGCTCCCGCGGGACCGATCAGGTTCTCGGTGGGGCGGGCGCTGGTCTCATGAAAGTACCACGCGGGGTCGGACGGAGAATGAGTGACGAGGCTCACCGCCACCATGAGCGCGAGCGCCATGAGGATGACGCCGAAGACTTCAGACAATCGCTCCGCCGGCAGGAACGAGCCCTGAGATCCGTTCCGCCGCGAAAGCGAGCGCGAAGAGGAGACGTTTGCCGCCACCGGGTTACCTCGTCACCTTCCCTGGGCCACCACGACCGGAACGATGACCGGCCGGCGCACGGACTTCTTGCGGAAGAAACGCTTGAGCGTGGTCTCGATGAGCTCCTCGATCGCCCGCTCGCTGCGGTCTGCGGCGGGCGAGAGCTCCCGCACCGCCGAGAGCATCGCGTCGTGGGCCTCGGCGAGAAGCGCTTCTCCTTCCTCGCTCTCGATGAAGCCCCGGCTCAACAGATCCGAGACCTCGAGCTCGCTCGAGGCGGAGAGCGAGACCATCGGGACCACGAGGCCGCCGGTCGCGAGGCGCTTCCGGTCCCGCACCACGCAGTCGTCGACGAGACCGAGCCCGCTTCCGTCGACGAGCACCCGGCCGGTCGCGATCTTGTCGGCGACGCGGGCGCCGTCCTCGTCGAAGCGCAGCATGTCGCCGTCCTCGGCGAGGAACACGTCCTTTTCGGCGACGCCGTTCTCGCGGGCGATCTTCGCGTGGTGGTAGAGCTGTCTCCACTCGCCGTGGATGGGGACGAAGTAGCGCGGGCGGAGGAGGCGAACGAGCATCGCCAGCTCCTCCGCGCATCCATGTCCCGAGACGTGGACCTGCGCCTTCGGAGGGTAGAAGACCTCGCATCCGAGCTTGAAGAGCTGGTTCACGACACGGTTGACGGCGCGCTCGTTGCCGGGGATGACGCGGGCGCTCAGGATCACGCGGTCTCCCGGCTCGGCGGAGACGAACCGGTGGGACCGGTTCGCGATCTGTGCGAGAGCCGACATGGGCTCTCCCTGGCTTCCCGCGGACACCACGAGCTGCTTCGCGCGCGGGAGCTTGTCGATGTCCTCGATGGCCCAGAGCGTTTCCGACGGCGCGCGCAGGTAGCCGAGGTCGATAGCGGTCGCGACGTTCTCGACCATGCTCCGCCCGACGAGGACCGCCTTTCGCCCGTGCTTCGCCGCGAGGTCGAGCGCGATCTGGAGGCGATGGGTGCTCGAGGTGAAGCACGAGAGGAAGACCCGCCCGGGAGCGTCGCGGAGGACCTCGTCGAAGCCCTTCGAGACCGCGTTCTCCGGACCGCTCGTCCCGGGCACCTC
>Ga0105095_10001633_pt1 | contig 11860 bp, 8 predicted proteins | sample PPLLak2March2015_2_FD_79180 | JGI IMG/M metagenome (GOLD analysis project Ga0105095, IMG submission 79180) | Freshwater sediment microbial communities from Prairie Pothole Lake near Jamestown, North Dakota, USA - PPLs Lake P8 Core (3) Depth... | ecosystem: Environmental > Aquatic > Freshwater >... | reverse complement strand
GCACTGTTGCACCTGCAGGAAATTTTTTCAGGTCACCTTTAGGTGTGAAGACAAAGATTTCCTTGTTGTAGAGCCCGACTTTAAAATCATCAATTATTAGACCAGCATCCGGAACAGGATTCTCAAGAATTTCCCTGAATTTAATGAGCCATTCATCAGGCCCCTGTTCCTCCTTTCCACCTTTATATTTCCAGTGTGCTGCCAGTCCCCTTTCAGCGATTTCATCCATTCGCCTGGTTCTTATCTGTACTTCAACCCATCTCCCCCCTGGAACAACGACCGTGGCATGCAGGGATTCATAACCGTTCGACTTTGGTACCGATATCCAATCCCTCATGCGGTTGGGATTAGGCTGATAAATATCGGTTATCAATGAATAAACCTTCCAGCAATCGGCTTTTTCGTTATCGGGTTTGCTGTCAACAATTATCCTTATAGCAAAAAGATCGTACACTTCTTCCATATCAACGTTCTGCCTCTTCATTTTTGACCATATGGAATTTATTGATTTTGTACGACCTGTAATTGTGGATTCAATGCCATGTTTTTCAAGCTCTTCTTTCACGGGCTTGATGAATTCCTTGATAAATCTGTCTCTTGAAGCTTTGGTCTCTCTGAGCTTGTCATTAATAAACTGATAGGCCTTAAAATCAGTGTACTTCAGAGCAAGATCTTCCATTTCGGATTTAATATTGTACAAACCAAGCCTGTGTGCAAGCGGGGCATAGATATAAACTACCTCTGATGAAATCCTTATCTGGTCAGTCTGATCGACCTGATCCAGGTTCCTCATGTAATATAATCTGTCAGCAAGTTTTACAAGGATGACCCTGATATCTGTGGCAAGTGTCAGTAAAAGGTTTCTGAGATTCTCTCCATTATCATTTGACTTCTGTGTATCTATGCCTGTGATCTTGCATAATCCCTCAAGAAGGAAGATTATTCTTGAAGAGAATTGCTGTTCCTTTAATGTTTCGATATTTATTGTCCCGTCGGCAACGAAATCAAATAAAAGTGCGCTGATAACAGAGTGTACGCTAAGTCCGATCTCTTCTGAGACAATCCTTGCAACACCTATAGCATGAAAGATAGTCAGATCTCCAAGTTTTTTCTGTTGTCCGGCGCAGGCATCAAGAACCAGGTTAAATGCTTTTTTCAGCAAAAGCATATCTTCCTTATCCAGGTTCGGATTTGCAACCCTCACCAGCCCACGGTACTTATTCAGAATTTGCTTATCGTTCCTTAAGTTAATTTCCATGTTTCCTGCAGAAGCAGTTTATGTCATTAATTCCCCGCAAAATAACGAATAATAATAAATCAATACAACAGAAAAGACTTATCTGCATGTAGATGGAATACTTTTAAGTCCGGGAATAAGAATGAGCTGTTTACAATTTCAAATTTTAGCTCATTCCAAATTTTAGTCATTTCTACCTGAACGAGATCCCTAATCCTGCAGTGGCTACTGAATAATTTGCCCAGGTATAATCGATCTGAAAAGTAATTACCGTGAATTTGAATAAAATGCCGATGTTGAACCTTGGTTTGGTGATCCCTCCATCCTGGTTCTTAACCTCTATGTTAAAAGGATCAGTCACAAAATCATTATCAGTTACGACCACATCCCCAAAATCAGGATCTCCTGTATCTGAAATAATCGTTGGAACGGGGAAATCGCCGTTCAAATCCAGATTTGTCCGTGTGATGCTTATACCAGCTCCGCCGTATAAACTAACAACCGGCAATGAAGCGCCAACCAGTAAATTGGCGGTATGGCTCTGGAATTTCATATCCATGTTCTGTGTACTCCAGTCAGCTGTTGTAGTTAAGTCCTCTGCGTTAAGCATGGAAGGAGTTAAAGATTTGAGACTTGAGTGAAAATTTACTTTTGTATATCCATACATCATCGAGATATGCAAAACAGGAACGCTCTTTATAACCGGGATCCATTGCTTCAGATCGTGTTTAACTCCGATACCCCACAGACTGATATAATTATTCTTCTCAAGGCCATATTTCAATTCTGGCATAAAACGTCCAAGCACTTCAGTCCCTTTAATCAGCCCAATACCGGCATTGATCATCGGTGAAGGAAGAATCCGATAGCCCGAACCACCTGGATGTTCGAATCTTACTACCTCCTTTTCTCCGACAACAGGTAAATCCGCAACATACCATATTTGTGTTTCTGACCCGGTAGTACCGGCGGCGGTTTTAGCAATGTTGTTATCCCAGCGGATACCGTCAGACAGCTCCAGCTCATCCAGATTATAAGTCTGATGTTCCTCTGGTGCGAATGCAATATTTGCAGTAATATTCAGGTGAAAACCACCTAATTTATGTACTTTAGCAGTATTGTACCAGCCGCATGAAAGATTTGCTCCCATTGCATTGGCAGCCGGCCTGATATATTCTGTGAGCATAAGTTCTGCATCTCCCACTCCTCCTGATAAAAGTTTTGTTATATCACCAATCTGGGAGTATGAACTAAAAGATGCCAGCAGGATAAAACTTATCTGGGGAATTGCCCGTTTAATCATCTTTTCCATTTTATTGAGGTTAGTGAATAACTATTTAGAGAACGAAAAGATAAAAGTATTAATTATTGAAGTACAGGAATAATAATATTATAAACAACCAAACAGGAAATGACTATAATCTGGAGCATATAGCTAAATGGTTAATTTGTAGTAATTTTGTGAAAAATTCAGTGATGCAGATCCCGAATCAGCCATTGGCAGACCGCATGAGGCCTCAAAACCTTGATGACTTCCTTGGACAGGAGCATCTTGTTGGGAAGGGTGCCGTCATCAGGAAAATGATCGAGTCGGGAAATGCTATGTCTCTCATTTTATGGGGGCCTCCCGGAGTTGGTAAAACAACCCTGGCACGGATCATTGCCAATCAGCTGAAACGGCCGTTTTTCAGCCTTAGCGCGGTTCACTCAGGCGTTAAGGATGTCCGTGATACAATTGAGAAAGCGAAAAAACAACAATTTTTTAACCAGCCTAATCCGATTTTATTTATTGATGAGATACACCGTTTTAATAAATCCCAGCAGGATTCTCTTCTGGGCGCAGTTGAACAGGGTGTCCTCACATTAATTGGCGCCACCACCGAAAACCCGTCTTTTGAAGTTATCTCTCCTCTCCTATCACGCTGCCAGGTCTATATTCTCAATCCGCTTGGTAAAGATGATCTGATAAATCTGATCCAGAAAGCGCTTAAAAAAGATGTCCTGCTTAAGTCGCTGAAAATAAAAATTCAGGAATATGAGACTATACTGCAATATTCAGGCGGTGACGCCAGGAAGCTGCTGAATATCCTGGAACTCATTGTGAATGCAGAAATATCAGACAATCCAGATAAAGAAGAAGAGATTACAATTGAAGTAACAAACGAGAAGGTCATTGATAAAGTCCAGGAGAAAATTGCACTTTATGACAAGAACGGGGAACAGCATTATGACATCATATCAGCTTTCATTAAAAGTATCCGTGGAAGTGATCCAAATGCTGCTGTTTACTGGCTTGCACGCATGGTTGAAGGCGGAGAAAAACCGGAATTTATTGCCAGGAGAATGGTAATACTCGCCGCTGAAGATATAGGGCTTGCCAATCCCAATGCACTCCTGCTGGCCACCAGCTGTTTCCAGGCAATTCATATGGTAGGATGGCCGGAGTCAAGGATCATCCTTTCAGAAGCGGCTATCTACCTTGCAACTTCACCTAAAAGCAATGCAGTTGTTCAGGCAATTGATGCTGCGCAGGAGATGGTAAGAGGCACTGGTGATCTCAGCGTGCCCCTGCATATAAGGAATGCCCCAACCCCTCTGATGAAGGAACTGGGATACGGAAAGGATTATAAATATGCCCATAGTTATGAGGGAAATTTTGTGCCGGATGACTTTTTACCTGAGGATATTGCAGGAACAAAGCTGTATGATCCTCAGGATAATGCAAGGGAGGAAGAGGTTAGACAAAGATTAAGGAACTGGTGGAAGGAGAAATATAAATATTAGTTCCGGGTTCAAAGTTCAAAGTTCTAAGTTAGTGTGGGTTTGGGATTAGGAGTCAGGGTAGCTGATGGTTTTCATTAGTTTCGTGGTTCAATGATGGCTTTTTATATAATTTAGTTCTGGAAAAAATATAAACTTTTTTAAGTGAAAATTCCAAGAATCATACATCAGACCTGGAAAAACGAGAAAATACCCGGAAAATGGAAACCTTTTCAGCAAAAGGTAAAACAACTTCATCCTGATTGGGAATACAGGCTGTGGACAGACAGTGATAATTTGGATTTTGTCAGAAAATATTACACTGATTTTTTCGGAATATATAACAGTTATCCAAAAAATATAATGCGTGCTGATGTTATACGTTATCTTATTATGGATAAAATAGGAGGATTATATCTTGATCTTGATTATGAAATGATTAAACCATTTGATTTCAAAAATGATACGATTATTCTTCCTTTAAATCGCAGTAAAAAATTCGGAGATAATAATAATTCGTTGGGTAATTGCATTTTTGCATCTATCCCCGGCCATGAGTTCTGGAAAGATGTTATTAATCATCTAAAACAAAATCAGGTTGAGGTAAACGAATATATACAGGTGCTCGATGCAACCGGGCCTGGTTTATTAACCAAAATATTTTATCAGAATCAGTATGAAGATATTTATACGCCGGAAAGAATGGTTTTTCATCCACCAGTCCCGGCAAATAAAAAAGAATATCTTAAAATATTAAATAATGGTATATCATATGGTATCCATCATGGCTGGGGAATTTGGAAAGAAAGGCTAACGTGGTCTCATTTGAAAATTAAATTATCTGAATTATCAGCACATTTACAGACAAATAATTTTAATTAAGTAGTTTTCTGTACTCTTGTATATTTAAGTTGAATATTAAGCCTTGTTAAATTCCCATAAACGAATGAAACTTACCGATGCTTGAAAAATTGCCATTTATAAAACATTTGCAAACCGGGAACTTCTTTCTGATTGCAGGTCCCTGTGTCGTCGAAAATGAACATGTCTGCATGGAGGTTGCCAGACATGTCATCGCTGTCACCGATAAACTTGGGATACCATATATATTTAAGTCTTCTTACAAAAAGGCTAACCGCTCCCGGATGGAATCATTTAAAGGGATAGGGGATCTGGCTGCACTGGAGATACTGTTGAAAGTGAGAAATCATTTAAAGGTGCCAGTTCTTACCGATATCCACACCCCGGAAGAAGCTGGTATTGCAGCTGAATATGTTGATATCCTGCAGATCCCGGCTTTCCTTAGCAGGCAGACTGAACTGCTTGTCGCAGCAGCCAGAACAGGCAAATTTGTCAATATTAAAAAAGGCCAGTTTATGTCGCCCGGATCCATGAAATTTGCGGCAGATAAAGTACTGGAAAGCGGAAATAATAAAGTCATGCTGACCGAAAGGGGAACGATGTTTGGATACCAGGATCTTATTGTTGATTTCCGGGGCATAATTGAAATGAAGAGAACCGGTTTGCCTGTGGTTGTTGATATCACACATTCACTTCAGCAGCCGAATCAGGACACAGGTGTCACCGGCGGTCATCCGGAAATGATAGAATCTATAGCCCGGGCTGCAGTGGCAGTAGGGACAGATGGCATTTTTCTCGAAACACACCCTGAACCGTCAAATGCTCTTTCAGATGGAGCCAACATGTTGCACCTGAATAATATTGAAGGACTGCTGACAAAACTAGTTAAGATAAGACAGGCCATCAGGAATTTCTGATTTCTGAATTCTGAGTGAAGAATAGTAATAAATTATTAAAAATTATAAAAAAATAAAAAATGAAATTAATAAGACAATACCTGACTATTATTTGCCTGTCAGCATTTTTCATACCCGGTGTCAGTGCACAGGATCCGGATCTGGATCAGATCGTAATTAAATATTTTGAGACAATCGGGCAGGATAATGTTAACAAGATAGAGACAGTAGTTGCTACAGGTACGAATGTTCAATTTGGACAGGAAACCTCATTCAGGCAGATACAGAAACGTCCGGATAAAGCGTATATGGAAGTACTTCTTGTTGATGGCCAGATAATCAGACAGGGATACAATGGAATATCAGGCTGGATGCTGGCCTCCTGGATGGATATAGCCGAGCCGGTACAACTTTTAGGGCCTGATCTTAAAACTATCAAAGATATGGGCAATATCGAGGGCGATCTCTGGAACTGGCAGGAAAAAGGGCATAAGCTGGTTCTGGCCGGCACTCAGGAACTGGGAGGAAAACAGGTTTACAGGCTTAAGCTGACAAAAGCAGATGGTGATATTGATGAAATGTATATCGATACACAATCATTTATTCTGATAAAGATGCTGAGAAAAACAAGTATTAATGGTTCTGAGGTTGAAATTGAAATTTATTATGATGATTACCGCAATATCGATGGCGTTCTGCTTCCTTTCAAAATTGAACAACGTTTTAATAATCAGACGAGTATGGTAATCAATATTAAAGATATAAAGTTCAATATCGAAGTGGACGATATTATATTTGATAAACCTGAATAAAAAAAAGCAAGCCTGTAAGCCAGGTTCTGTTCCCGGTTTCCCGGGATTTCTATCATTTATCTAAGCGACCTACCCCCCGGCATTAAGCGAGCAGCTCTCAGGCGCCGGTATACATGGTCTTTCAACCCGCAAGACGAACGGCTATTCCGGTCACCCGGAATACCGGTGAGCTCTTACCTCACCTTTTCACCCTTTCCCTGAAACTAGTTCAGAGTGGTTATTTTCTGTTCCGCTTCTATACCCTCACGGATATCTTCCTTTCAGAAGTGCAGTGCTCTTTGTTGCCCGGACTTTCCTCCCCCCTGCTTTCGCAGGAAAGCGATAGAACGGCTTGCTTTTGCAAAGATAGTCTTTTCCTGTTATCTAGAGAAGTACCATGGTAGCACCATAACCATATTCCTTAAACGAAGCATCCTGAAACTTCAGATCCGGATATTTTTTATTCAGGATTTTTGTGATTTCAAATTTAAGCTTACCCTGCCCCACTCCATGTATAAAGACAACCTTCTTTACATTGGCGTGCATGGCTGTTTCAAGTGCCATTTCAAACCTTCTTAATTGGATATCAAGCATTTCACCTTCACTTAATCCGCTGGTATCTTCAACAATTTCATGAATATGAAGATCCACCTCCATTATTTCATGTGAAATTTGTTTTTCGGCCGTTTTTTTTGGTAGAACGGTGCGTATTTTTTCTTCAATAAATTCCTTTTCAGTCAATTTCAGTGACCTTCCTGTCGTTTCCGTCTTTTGCCGGACTTCATATCTTTCTATAGTAAAGAGATTAGCAGGATCTTCAAAGAAATCGTTCTCACTCTCGTATTGCTTATCAATAAGCTTTTGTGTATCAATTTCTATTATGCTTTCAACAGGTTTAAAAGGCAGATAATATCCGCTCTTAAATCCTATATACTGTACTGAGTAAATAGTAGGTTCATCAGCATTGGTAATCTTTAGATCTCCCAAAACCACTTTAGTATTCGGCTCCAGGGAACCAGAATATTTGTGCAGATGCTGTGCCATTTTCCGCAATCCTGCGCTATAGAAAATGTAAAAATCAGTATCGTTGATCAGGTGAATATGAAAGTTACGAGGATTCCCTCCATGAGTAAATGCGAGATAGACCTTACCGGAATTCCTCTGATCCGAAATTATATTTTGTTCGTTGAGGTCGCTTTCAATCACTGAAGCTGGCTTTCCCTCCCGGGATGCATCCGGGATCTTTTTTTCAGGTCTTTCTTTCTGATTCTTATAGACTTCAGTCTTTATTGAGGCATCAGGCTTCATTGAGACATCCGGAATAAGCTCATTCACTTTTGCCGGAACCTCAAATCCGTCTTCGATTCTGACCATAACTGTTTCCGGGTCAAGTAATCTGGCAATGACTCCGCCACCTGTCTCGTTCAAGAATTTTACCCTGTCTCCTTCTTTCATTGTGTTCAATATTTGAGACATTTCTTTAGCCCAAAATTAGCTATTTTTGGTATCCCCTGTAAAATAACAGTGGTTATTCGAAATGAACAAAGCTGTTGTTAATATTGATGATTTCGATTATATCCTGCCAGATGAGAGGATTGCCAGGTTTCCGCTTGAAAAAAGGGATAGTTCAAAATTGCTGGTGTATGAGAAAGGCCGGATCCATGAAACTATATTCAGAAACATTGTTGACTATCTATCAAAGGATGATCTGCTGGTCTTCAATAACACCCGCGTAATTCAGTCCAGGTTCCTATTCAGAAAACATACAGGCGCTCCAATAGAGATTTTTTGCCTTGAGCCAGCAGACCCCCCGGATTATCAGCAATCATTCCGGAATAAGCGGCAGGTAATATGGCAATGCCTTATAGGAAATGCTAAAAGATGGAAAAGCGGTCCGCTTGAAAAAACTTTTACTTATCAGGGCAGAAAGATTACAATTTCTGCAGAGAAACTTGAAAGGCAAGATACAGCCTGGCTGATAAGATTTTCCTGGGAACCTGATGACCTTACTTTTACCAGTATACTCGAAATGGCAGGATTAATTCCGATACCTCCTTATCTTAAACGGGAGCCTGTTCCGAAAGATAAGGAAACATATCAGACTGTTTATTCATCCGTAGACGGATCCGTTGCTGCACCAACCGCTGGTTTTCATTTCACCCGGGAGATCCTTGATATAATGAAGAAAAACGGGGTATGGGTATCAGAGCTTACACTGCATGTGGGAGCAGGTACCTTCAGACCTTTAATGGTTACGGATATTCGTTCCCACATTATGCATTCTGAACATATATATTTTAACAGGTCCAATATTTCTGAGTTGCTGGAGCACAATAAAAAAATAACCTCTGTTGGAACAACATCGGCCCGCTCACTGGAGACTATTTACTGGGTGGGATGCAAGATCATGCAGGATAAAAGAATTGATCCTGAACACCTGGCTCTTCGACAATGGGAAGATCAGGAAATTCATCCTCTGTCGAAAGAAGCAAGTCTTGAAGCGTTATTGGATTATTCGGAGAGGAATGCTATAATCGATTTTCATGTTAATACCAGGTTAATGATCGTTCCCGGATACAGGTATCATCTGGCAGACAGGATTATAACTAATTTTCACCAGCCAAAAAGCACATTGCTTTTAATGGTGAGTGCTTTAATCGGAGATAACTGGAAAAAGATATATGATTATGCTTTAAATAATGATTTCCGGTTTTTAAGTTATGGTGACAGCAGCTTACTCATACCTTAAGTATTCCTTTTATTCATCAAGTTTTTCAGCACTTTTACAAATCCCATGATATCATCTTCAGTTGTATCCCACGCACACATCCACCTGACTTCGTTTTTCATTTCATTTCTGACATAAAAGAAATATTCCCGCTGCAAAGCATCAGTAATTTCCTTGGGGATAATTGCAAATACCATATTCGATTCCACCGACTGAGTTATCTCAATTCCGGGGATATTCCGTATTTCTTTCTCCAGGATCTTTGCCATTTTGTTCGAATGCATAGCTAATTCCAGACAGAGGTCGTCTGTCAGATATCGTTCAAACTGGGCGCTTATATATCTCATTTTTGAGGCAAGCTGCATACCCTGTTTTCTCAGGTATTTGAAATCCTCTGAATGCTTCCTGTCGAAAAAAATAACTGCTTCACCGTACATCATCCCATTTTTGGTACCGCCAAAAGACACAATATCTACACCTGCATCCCTGGTAAACTCCCTGAATGGTCGGTTCAGCGACACAGCTGCATTACTGAGCCTGGCTCCGTCCAAATGCAGAAGCATATTGTTTATATGTGCGAATTTCGATAGTTCCCTGATTTCCTCAATCTGGTAAACGGTACCGACCTCAGTTGACTGAGTAATTGAGATTACCCGGGGCTGCGAATGGTGTTCAAAACCAATTGCATACATCTCCTTCTCAACATCACTGATCCTTAATTTTCCATCCCCGGTAGAAAGAGTCAGTACCTTACATCCTGTAAAACGTTCAGGTGCACCGCACTCATCTTCATGCAAATGAGCGGTATAGGCGGTTATCACCGAATTATATGGTTTAGTAACAGCATCTATGCTAAGAACATTTGCCGCTGTGCCAATGAAAACAAAATACACATCAATATCATCGCCGAACTTTTCTCTGAATTTCTCTACAGCTCGTTCTGTATAAATGTCATTTCCATATGCAACTACATGTCCGCAATTAGCCCGTTCTATCGCTTTCATTATTTCAGGATGTACACCTGCATTATTGTCACTTGCGAAACCTCTCTTATTAATCATCTTATAATTTTATTTATATTATTAAACTGTTAAACTGTTAAATTGTTAAACTGTTAAATTGCTTTAAACTATAACCATTTAACAATCTAGCCATTGAATCCTATAGCAATGTTTTTAAAATAGTTCGTCATATTTAGTCCAAAGAAAATCTCCCAGCTCCCAGGCTTTTTCTACCACCCTTGTTCCCCATTCATTGGTATAACCTGTTAGCAAGCTGATCGCCTTATCAGGTTTCCCGGGTTTATAAAGGCTGAGTGCCTGTTGTTCTATTATTGACTGGTTTCTGAATAATTCAGTTTGCAAGGGCTCCCATACCCTGTCCACATCATGCCTCATATCACCCCATCTTTGTGCAGTAAGTGTTCCTAACCGGTTAAATGCCCACCACGCTGATTCTGTAGTATAACCATTAGGTCTTCCGGGTGTTTTATAGGGTTCCGGAAGGTCCGTCACAGAGCAATATACAGGAATATATATTGATGTGGCGACATTATCCATAGCGAGCCAGACAATCCCTCCTATCTCATCCGGAAGCCAGTTGCGGGACTGTATAATTGTGGCATACATCGTATACCACCGTGCGATAGTCCTTTCACCCAACCAGCCCCAGCCGCCATTAATTCTGAAGACTTTATTCATATCATACGGCATAAAAGGATTGGCTAATGGAGAAATGACAGTCCTTCCGCTATCATCTGTAACAGTAATATCCTTTATGAAATTGAAATCAGTGCCTTCATAATAATCTTTAAAAATCCTTACCATGAATTCCATTGTAATCTGTTTATCTGGCTTAACGGAAAAAGGATAATTCTCCGCATTTGGATCCAGGTGAAGTGATGGCGCCGCCAGATCAAGCACTCGCCATTCACGACGTCTGGAAGCCAGCGAAGTCCTGCTTTCAGGAGCATATGCATAACAAAAGCGGAAAGGCTCCTCTCCTTTTTTCCACCATCCATGTTCCTCCGAAACAGAAAATACATTCGGCGATGCCATGAAGTAATCCGGATCAGAAAGATTGATTTCCATAATCCTGCTTGCATTTGCATTAACTGATATGTGGTCATCCGGAACTCTCCGGGCAACCCATACCGAGCCTGTTTTCCCTTTTCCGGGGCCAAGTATCTCCAGATGCCAGACTTCATTTTTATCGCTTATTGTAAGGCATTCGCCATAATCATTCCATCCATATAATCCTGTAAGCTCCCCGGCCAATTTTATAGCCTCACGAGCTGTTTTGCATCTCTCAAGCATAAGCTGGCATAATCTCTGGCAATCTATGAGGCCGGAATCACTCTGAAGCTCTTCCCTGCCGCCAAAGGTCGATTCACCGATTGCAACCTGGTATTGATTCATACAGGGATATGCTGTATTAACAAAGCCGTAGGTCAATGGTACCTGAGGGATTTCTCCAATCTTAATATTCTGATATGCCGGCATAGCCATCGTATCGCATGGAATCCTTTTATAGAGGGGAGCCATATCACCGCCGTGATGCTTAATTGCAGGGATAATATTTATTTCTG
>Ga0105095_10001631_pt1 | contig 11874 bp, 5 predicted proteins | sample PPLLak2March2015_2_FD_79180 | JGI IMG/M metagenome (GOLD analysis project Ga0105095, IMG submission 79180) | Freshwater sediment microbial communities from Prairie Pothole Lake near Jamestown, North Dakota, USA - PPLs Lake P8 Core (3) Depth... | ecosystem: Environmental > Aquatic > Freshwater >... | reverse complement strand
TTCCGATGCGGGTGTTCCTATTCTGTTTGGTTCAACATGGTACCATGGATTATTAAAATATGAATTAAATGATCCTATAATATATTCAGGGAAGGAAGAAGTTAATAGTCTTCAATATCAACTTTCTCAGAACTATCCGAATCCGTTCAACCCGAGAACTACGATTAAATACTTACTGCCGCGCGAGTCTCTGGTACGGATTTTTATTTACAGTGCATTCGGAGAAAAAGTAGCCGAACTAGTAAATACATTTCAAAAAGCCGGAGAATATGAGGTTGAATGGAATGCAGAAAATTATTCGAGCGGGATTTATATATATCAAATTAAAGCAGGAAAATTTATTTCATCGAAAAAATTAATCCTGCTTAAATGAGAAAAATCTTAATAAAGCAAAAAAAGGAATATCTTTGATAGAAAGGGTAATAACATGAAGAAGGATCGGAAGATTCTTTTTGAATTTTATTATTTAGCCGAACTCACTCTCCAAAAATTAAAACCATTAAGCAGGTGCGAAGAATTATTGGAAGAAAAACGCCTTAACTGGCTGAAGCGTAAAGGCTTTTATACGGAAACTATTCCACGAAAAACTATTCTTGGCAAAACTGTGTATGAAACTGTCTTCAGCACTTCGTCGCGGTATGTTGATTTTTATAAACGCAAGTTTTACAATTCTCAATTAAAAAAGACAGCATCCAATCAGAAACTGGAGGGATTTTTATTTGGGTATCCTTCCTGCTGCGTTAACCGGTTTATAAAGCATCCATACTCCCATAACGATTTAAGTAGAAATCAGCAGGAAAAGCTATTCTATTGGGCATGCCGAAACTGCAGAGTCACACCCGAGTTGATTCCATACTATAATAAAGCATACAATAAAACAGCAGAGTGGTTCAATTACCATTTCCCGGCACAATATAACAATGTGTTTGATATTTATCAGAAAAAAATCCAAACCGCTGCTGCTGCAGTGCTTCTTTCAGCAGGATTAACTTATGCACAAAGTGAAACTGATACGACACATTACATCCCTTTGCCGGATGACAGTAATCTAAACGGTTTAACGTATGCCGAAGAAATATATATTGGCGCTTATGATCCTGGATTAGTAAAGACTTGTTATCCGTATGCACATTTTTATAAAACTATTATTGATTCACTCCCTGATACAGTTCAAACAAATAAGGTTTATAGAGAAGATCATCCTTTAAGGGGTGTGGTAATGTGTTCCGAATGCGGTTTGTATGTTAACATGGGATATGTGAAAATCGTTAATCCGCTTAGACAACTCGAATTAGAAATTCCATATTTAGCTTTACACTTCTTGGAGTATGGTCATTTTTCATATTTATCCGGCGAGGATACTTCTTCTAACCGGATCGATATAGATATGCTGAAAAAAATATTATTCCCATTCGATGTTGAACATATGCTGTCCGTAACAGGCGATACAGATGGTGATGGATTAACAGATGAGGAAGAAGACAGTCTATCACTTAGTTACACTAACTATGATTTTGATAACAATGGTGTTCCGGATGGTGCCCAGCTTGCAGAAGAGCTTATACGTTTATTCCCCAAGTTGAAAGAAACACCCGATAACATTCACAGTCATGTTGAATTCTTTGTTGCTCTTGGATTAGAAAACTGTCAGATTTGCGGTTCAACACATAATATGGGATTTATTGAGATTACAAATCCGGAAAATAACAGACAGCTTCAAATACCATACATAGCTCTTCATTCGCTTGCTCATGGAAGTTTTGCTTATAACGGAACTGTTCATCAAGATGAAAGGACCGATGCTGTCGCATTAATAAGAACATTGAAAACGCATACTGTTTTTATTAACGATGATTCTGATAATGACGGATTGAAGAATATCGAGGAACTGCATTTTAATCTGGATACAAATAAAGTTGATTCAGATAATAATAGTATTACTGATGCAAAAGAATTAGCTATGAAATTTGTCGACAGCATTAAAGCATTGCCCGCTGAACCAAGAACCGATGGTCCCTATATTGAATACCTGGACATGTATGGTTTTCATATCTGTTCAATATGCGGAAAAGTAATAACGATGGGAATAATGAAGATATATAACCCTCTTATTAACACGATTGAACCTTTTGAAATGACCTACTATGCATTTCATTTTCTGGAGAAGGGAAGCTTCGAGCATGAAGGCTTGCCTGATTTGGAAGGAAACAATAGAATCGATCCGATTTTATTAGCAAGCTATTTAAATATTTCACCAACAGGAATAGAAGAGAAATTGATAAGTAAAATTCCACGAGAGTTTACGTTAGAGCAGAATTATCCAAATCCTTTCAATACCACAACTCATTTCGGATTTCGGATTGCGAATTTCGGATTTGTTTCATTAAAAGTTTTTGATGTTTTGGGGAATGAAGTGGCAACTTTAGTAAATGAAGAAAAGCCGGCAGGTGAATATGAAGTTGAATTTGACGCAAGCGGTCTTTCAAGCGGTACCTATTTTTATCGGCTTTCTGTCTCGGCTTGGCCGAGCCAAGACGGGCAAGCAGGTGATTTTTCTGCTGTTAAGAAATTTGTTTTATTAAAATAAATATATATGCCGCTCACTTTAAATGTGATTGGCATATAGAGGGAACCCTATGAAAAGGATAACTGCTTTAATATTTTTTTTCTTAATCTCCTTTACCTTATGTGCAAAGGAAGATTCGCTTTTTATTAAAGTCATTGGCGACACAGTTCAAATATGGAATACGGACGTTGCCGCAAACTGTGCATCTCAATTTACTTATTCAATGCTGATCCAGGACAGCAACCTTATTGTTATTACAGAAATTGATACAATAGGAACGATTGCAAATTGTATTTGCAGTTTTGATCTTCATTTTTCTTTGACAGGATTAAGTGCCGGTCAATATACGTTTTCAATTAATAGGCAGGAATTAGAGAAATATTTTTATCATAGGGATACAACTATCTTTGTTGGTGAATTAACCTTTACTCTTGAAAATTCATTACCCGTTTCTCAATCATCGCATTTAGACCAAAGTGAGTGCAATCCCTTATCAGAGCAGACTTTTACAGCGCAGCATTGGTATGCTGAAGCAGATTCTGCATGTCAGGAAATAAGAACAGGAGCAAAAGTAATAAATATTTGGTCAGCTGATGTTGCTTTTGACGGTAAATCTGCAATGTGGAATTACAAATTTTTATGGTATGATCAGCTTACCCCTCAACGTGAATATCTTTATTTTCATAATAATCAAAATCAGGTAATATTTGACAGCATCTCTTTGTATATCCTTGATGGCCCTTCAATTATCACAGAGGATTGGTTCGATAGTGATTTCGCTGTTGCTTATGCTGAGGAATCCGGTGGACAATTATTTAGAGAAGGTAATCCTGATTATTTCATCAAGGCATCACTTTCTCAAGCATTGGTTCCATATTCGTACCCATGCTGGTCCATAACCTATCAATCAAAAATTGATGAGAACAAAAAACTCTCGCTTCACTTTGATGCGAGAAAAAATTCTTCAACACAGTTATCGTTTTTTCCGTCTGTTGATACATTGTTTTTGCTTTCGGGATGTACACCCGCTGAATTCAGTTTCCGTCTTGGTGATATTGGAGCTGCAGAAAAAATATCCCTGGAACCGGGATTTAACACATCTGCAGTGATAAAGGATTCTATCGGCAATTATATACCGGCGGGCGAAAGCTACTTTTTAGTAACTCATTCGGATGGAAATTATGAATATGAATTGTGGTATCATCCAAAGTCAGATCCGCCATTCGAACCGCTATTGATTCCGTTTGATTCCGTATTTTATTCCAATCAGCGTACTTTTGAGATTGAATTAGTAATAAAAGTTAATGGAGTGCCTGTTGGTTCAATAAAACAGTTTTTCGTTGCTGAGTCTGGTTTAAATGCAGGTTTTGATGAAAGCATTCCGGAAAAATTTGAATTATTTCAAAATTATCCTAATCCCTTTAATCCTTCCACGGTTATAAAATTTTCCTTAGCGGCTCCCGTAAAAGTTCAGTTAAAGATTTATGATCTTCTGGGGAATGAAGTTGCCCTATTGGTAAACGAAGAAAAACCTGCAGGTGGATATAAAATTGAATTTGACTTCAGCAGTCTTTCAAGCGGAATATATTTCTATAAGCTTCAGTCGGGAAATTATTCTGCCGTTAAGAAAATGTTATTGTTAAAGTAAAAGTGAATAAAAATGAAAAAGTTCATATTTGCAATTACAATCTCTCTGTTATCGCTTACAAATCTTAATGCTCAATGGGAAATTCTAAATGAAGGATTTATAGGCGGTCCAACCACAATTGAATTTGTCAATGATAATGTTGGCTGGATTGGAGGGTGGGGAGAATCTTTATTAAAAACCACTGATGGAGGAGAGAATTGGTATACTCTCACGATTATTTCGTCTATTTATCTACGCATGTTTGATTTTTTTAATGAATCTGTCGGTTGGGCTGTAGGAATGACTTATGACTCTTTATCAAGTTATGCGACAATTCTTAAAACTAATGATGGTGGTAATCATTGGTCAATTCAAAAACAAATTTTGAATAGATGGTTTAATTCGATTTTTGTAGTTGACGAAAGTAATGTTTATGCATTAAGTGACAGCATTCTTTTCAAAACTTCAGATGGTGGTTTGAATTGGAAAGATGTTCCACTGAATTTTCGAGACTTTTATTATAATTCAATGTGGTTTCTAAATCCGGATACGGGAGTGGTTGTTGGTAACTATTTTAATGGAACCGTATATAGTGGAATAATTTCACGGACCACTGACGGTGGGAGCAAATGGGAACAAATTTATACAAATGAATTTAATAATATTACCGGTCTGCAATTCTTGAATAATAATGTAGGATATTTTATAGGGCATTTAGATACTTCAAATTTCCTTTGTAGAACAGAAGATCTATTTAAAAAATGGCAAGTTATAACAAAGCAATCTTACTGGGTCAGTTCCTATCATTTCCTTGATCTTTCCATAGTTTTTGCTGTTAAGAATGATGGCAGCGGTGCAAGCAAAATTATAAAAAGCAGCAATGGCGGAATTACATGGCAGGAGACCCAATCTTTTCCTTTTAGGTTGGATGAGATATACTATAATACATCTGATAATGGATTTTTAATTGGCGGATTTGCTGGTGGAATGTTCGGAAGCTCAATAGTCTGTAAAAGTACAAATGGTTGGATAGATTGGGAAATAAAAAAATTTTCTTACCCGGGTCAAGATGTTTATTTCCTGAATAATGATAAAGGATTTCTTGTAGGTGGAATGCAAGGGCTTCATTTCGAAAGTACGGGTGACATATTTACAACTAACGATGGCGGAAAAACCTGGGATCTTAGTCATTCTTTAGGTGAGGTTATCAAAGCATGTACATTTATTAATGAGTCTGCTGGATATTGTTTAACCTATAGGGGAGGTCTTGGTTTAGTGGGGGAAGGAGGTTTTAGCAGGATTTATAGAACTACCGACACAGGAAATAACTGGGAGCAAATTTATCAATTCAATTCTGATTTGACTGGATATTCTTTTCTTGGAAACGATATCTATTTCGAAAATGATCGAGTTGGATGGGCTGTTGGAAGATATACGAATAATACAACCGGAGCCGGAATATTCAAAACAATCGATGGTGGACAAAACTGGTTTTTAGTTTGGCAAGATTTAGGATCTGAAAATTTCGCTCTGAATTCTATTTGTTTTAATAACTCAATCGGCTGGGCTGTTGGCGAGAGCGGAATGATTGTTAAATATTCACAAATATTTGGCTGGAGTGTAAAATCTTCTCGTACGGATCAACCCCTAAGAAAAGTATTTTCTGTTGATAATAATGTTTGGATTTCAGGGGGTTATTTAAACGAGGAGAATTCTTCTGCAATTTTCTTAAAGTCTACTGATAACGGAGAAACCTGGAGTACAAATCAAACCATACCTTATCTAATAAATGATATGTATTTCAAAGATAATAATCTTGGCTGGGCAGTCGGAAGAAATACTGCTTATAAAGGAGTATTATTAGAATCAACAAATGGGGGGGGAACATGGGAAGTAATTGTTGACAGCTTGGTGGGGCAATTGAATTCAATTTTTGTAAGAGGAAATTATGGCTGGGCAGCAGGCGAATATGGTTTAGTACTAAAAACTACTGATGCAGGAACAACCTGGGTTGATGACAGCAACAATGGAACATATCCATCAGAATTCAAATTGGAGCAAAACTATCCGAATCCGTTTAATCCGACAACTAATTTCGAATTTAGAATTCCCCGCCTTCGGCGGGGCGGGGCGGATTTTGGATTGGTTACACTGAAAGTTTACGATATTCTGGGAAATGAAATAGCTACAATTGTGAATGAAGAAAAACAAGCAGGTGAGTATAAAGTTGAATTTGACGGCAGTAAACTCTCAAGTGGAATTTATTTCTACAAGCTTCAATCGGAAGATTATTCTTCTACAAAAAAAATGATTTTGATAAAGTAGTATTTAAGAGATAATAAGGAGATAAAAAATAGAATGGAGATAAAAATTATGAATTACATACTTGCTCTTTTCTTTTTGTTTTTTTTAGTAGGATGTAATAATCCTGTTCAGGAAGAGCAAATACCAGGAGAACAAACAAAACTGCAGCTTAGTTTTCAAAATAATTCTATACATCAGCTTAGTAATTTGACTGTATCCGGGAAGTTAATTGGTACTTTACAAAGCGGCTCATCATCAAGTTACCTTGGATTTGAGAACATCACATTCGATACAGGATTACCGGATGAAAATGCAAGTGCAGAGGTAGACGGGAAAATACTTAACAATTTTCATCGTGGATACTGGTGTGGTACTGAAAAAATAACGATAGATTCGGGTAAATATTTGATCGGAGTAGAAGTAATTGATACAGTTCTTTTTTTAAGCTGTAAAAATGCACCAACAATTTTTGATCCTTAGAAATTTATTTTTAGTAACCAATTTAAGTTCTTAATGATCATCCGGAAAAAAGTGAATAATAAGATTAATGAAAATAATTATAATAACAGCAATTTTGTTTTCACTTCATCTGAATTTAAAAGCTCAGACTTACAGGATTTATATAAATGAATTTTTAGCATCCAATGTCAGCATTAATGCCGATATTGTGGATTTCGATGATTATTCTGATTGGATTGAACTATATAATGATGAAGACTTCGAAGTCAATATCGGGAATTATTTCATAACTGATAATTTAAACAATCCGACTAAGTATCAATTCCCGGAACAAGTGATCATTCCATCAAAAGGATTTTTGCTACTTTGGGCAGATGGTTATAATGATATTCCTGGTCATACATACCGCAGAGATTATTATCCTTACGATTATTATACAACTAAATATTACCATCTTAGTTTCGCAATCAGCAGGGGAAGCGAAGAAATTGCTCTGTTTAATCAAGACACTTTATTGATTGATTCCGTTACATTCGGTTATCAGGAACGTGATATTTCTGTGGGCAGGAAAACTGACGGATCTCGTATCTGGAATTATTTTGGAGATCCTACTCCGGGAACAAGCAACCTTACAGCCGGAATTGGACAAATAGAATTCTCGGTATCTCCAATTGTATCACCGGGAAGTGGTTTTTTTGAAAGTGTACAGAGCGTGAGCATTAATGCAAGTTCATCAGATTATCAGATCAAATACACATTGGATGGCAGCAGGCCCACAATTAATTCTGAAACATATACGCAACCCTTGCAAATTTCCGGGACAAAAGTTCTTCGTGTAAGAGTATATGAACAAGGAAAACTTCCAAGCAGAATTTTTACATACAGCTATTTCGTAAATGAACCTACAAATATTTCGGTTATTTCATTATCTGCGTTTCCTGAAACTTTATGGGATGAAGAAAAAGGTATTTATGATAATCGATATAAATCGAGAGAAATCCCGGTTACAATCGAATATTTTGAAAAAGACAGGACAAAAGGTTTTTCAGTAGATGCCGGTTTAAGAATGACAGGACAGGCATCGCTTGATTATCCGCAAAAATCTTTTACAATTTATACAGATGAAAATTATGGTTATGAAGCAATTAATTATCAGGTCTTCCCAAATCGCAGAATAAATAATTTTACCGAACTTTATTTAAGAAATGCGGGAGTCCCGGATAATAGGTTGACTATGTTTCGTGATGGTGCGCTGCAAAGCCTGGTTTTAGATAAAATTGATGTTGACTGTCAGGGATATGTACCAACAGCCTTGTTTATGAACGGTGAATACTGGGGTATATACAATATCAGAGAAAAAATAGGTTCGGCTTATCTGGCTTACTTAAATAATATTAATCCTGACGACATAGATTTGTTAGAATACAATTTGAACAAAATCCCGGAAGTTGTCGAAGGACAGAGAGAGGAATTTGTCGATTTGATAAATTTTTTCGAGCAGAATGACTTATCAATTCCGCAAAATTATGATTATATCAAATCGAAAATTGATATTGATGAATATATAAACTACTATATAACTGAAATTTACTACGATAATATTTTCTGGATGAATCAGAATGTAAGGGTATGGAAAGAAAGGAAAGATGGCAAGAAATGGCGTTGGATTTTATATGATATCGATAATGCTTTTGGTGCCGAGGGACCGGGAACATCAAGATACCAAACCAATACCCTTCAGCTTGTAACATCGACTGTACAAAATAATGTCTACCCGCTTTGGTCAACACTGACATTCAGAAAATTGATCCGGAATGATGAATTTAAAATTAAATTTATTCAGAAATTTTCAAGCTATATAAATACTATATTCCATCCTGATACAATCCTTGCAACAATCGAAAGATTTAAATCCAGAATAAATACAGAAATGACACGTCATATCAACCGGTGGAGGATCAGCGGAGTAATTAATGGTCTGCCTCCAATTTCTAATTATGCAGAATGGGAAAGTAATATTCAGAAGATGAGGCGGTTTGCTTTGAATCGTCCGGCTTATCAAAGACAACATATTTTAAGTAATTTTAATTTGTCCGGTACTTCAACAATTAATATAACTGCTGACCTAGAAATGGGGAAAGTATTGATAAATGATTTTGAAAATGTAAAAGGATTAAAAAGCGGAACTTATTTTAAAGATATCCCAATAGAATTAAAAGCTGTTCCGGAAGTGGGATACAGGTTTGTAAAATGGATAGGTGTTAGTAATGAACTAGAGAATCCTGTCAATTTTGTCGTTGTTCAAGACACTATAAATATCACTGCTCAATTCGAATCTATTACGGTTAATCTTATTCCATCAATTATTAATCAGAATACAAACTTATCCACAACAAACTCACCATATTATGCAGAAGATATAACTGTTGCTCCCCATGTTGATTTGACGATTGAAAGTGGAGTAAAAATTTTAATGGCTGAAGAAGCAAGCATCCTCGTCTACGGAAAACTTACAATTGAAGGAACAGAAGAAAATCCTGTTACAATAGCTCCAAATGAAAATTCACAACACTGGGGGGCACTTTGCATTATTAATTCTATTGATTCCTCGGTCATTAAAAATTTGATTTTAAAAGGTGCTACTAAGGGAATCGATTTTACCCGAGACAGGGCAGCAATCTCTGTTTTTAATTCCAATATATCTCTTGATCGGATTTATGTTGAGGATGTGGAAGCTCCTATTTTTATTCAATCAGGTAATGTGGAAATAAAAAATTGTTCTCTGTCAACTAAATCTTCAGGAGATTTAATAAACGTTAAGAGTGCAAATTTTGCATCGGTTGTAAATTGTAATTTAATGGGAAACGATGCCTTTGATTCAGATGGGATAGATTTTGATCACATAAAATCCGGTGTAATAAAAGGAAATAAAATATATAATATTTACGGTTTCAACAGCGATGCTATTGATTTAGGCGAAGCGGCGGAAAACATTCTTGTTGAAAATAATATAATCTTCAATGTTGCGGATAAAGGGATTTCAATCGGAGGCGGTTCTGACGGAATAATTAAAAGGAATGCCATTTCTAATTGCGGACAGGGAGCCGGAATAAAAGATTTTAATTCTTATGGTTATTTTGAAAACAATACTTTTTATGCCAATCACCAGGGAATAGCCTGTTTCGAAAAAAATATCGGAAAGGGCGGGGGAAGTGGAGATGTTGTTAACTGTATAATTGTTAACAGCAAAGAATCATCTGTTTTCGTTGATGATTTATCTTATTTAAATATTTCATATTCTTTATCAAATACCGATGAGCTAAAAGGAACCAATAACATTTTTTCAGATCCGCTTCTGCTGAATAATTTCCGGCTATCATTGAATTCGCCTCCAATTAACAGTGGCAATCCCTCTCTTCCAACTGATCCGGATGGTTCCGTATCTGATATCGGTGCTTTCCCATTCGATATTGAGAATCAGGTAAATCTTATTATAAATGAAATTCACTACAATCCTTTGGAAGGTGATGAATATGAATTTGTGGAATTTGTTAATGCAGGAGTTTCTTCGATAAGTATTAATGGATATAAAATTTCAGGCGATATAAATTATCAATTTGGAAACGAAACAATTTCTCCAGGTGAGTATTTCATTATAGCTAAAAATGGAAACCTTTATTCGAATCAAGGATACAAAGTTTTTGAATGGGGGAACGGTAATTTAAAGAATTCAATAGGTTCTTTATTACTCTTTAATTCCGAAGATAAGACAATTGACTTTGTTGACTTTGACAGCAGGTTTTGGTGGCCTGAATTGCCTAACGGTCATGGACCATCATTAGAACTGCAAAATTCTTCTTTAGAGAATATGGTTTCAAGCAACTGGCGGGCAAGCGAAGTTGCCGGAGGTACTCCCGGTAGACAAAATAAATCTATAATAGATAAAATTTTTATTAACGAATTTTTAGCAGCTAATGACAGCAGCAACTCGGATGAATATCAGGAATTTGATGATTGGATAGAAATTTATAATGGTAATGATGTTCCAATAAATGTTGGCGGATTATTTATAACAGATAATCTCAATAATCCGTTAAAGTGTCAAATACCGGCAGATTCAGCAGAAAAAACAACCATTTTACCTAAAGGATACTTGCTTCTTTGGATGGATGGACAGCCGGAGCAAGGTAAGCTGCATATGAACTTTAAACTCGATAAAGAAGGTGAACAAATCGGTTTAATCCAGGTTATTCAGAACTTAAATTTTATAATTGATACCGTAACTTTCGGCGAACAGTCAACTAATATTTCTTTTGGCAGGCGTCCTGATGGTTCTGAAAATTGGTGCTTTATTAATAAACCTTCACCGCTTGACAGCAATGGGAGTGAAATAGTTGAACCGGAAATACCAACAAGATATTTGCTTTTTCAAAATTACCCGAATCCTTTTAATCCTTCAACAACTATCAAATATGATATTCCAGCAGGGGGATTTGTAACTATAAAGGTGTATGACATTTTAGGAAGCGAAGTTGAGACCTTACTGTATGATTACCGGGAGCCCGGCAAATATGAGCTTGAATGGAATGCAGGAAGATTTGCAAGCGGGATTTACTTATACAATATTATTGCCGGAGATTTTCATCAGACAAGAAAAATGATTCTGATCAAGTAAAACAGGTGAAACTCACCCTCAATGAGAGTCTCACTTTCTATATTTTCTTAAGTTTGGATCACACCTACATTAAATCTTGATATTTCAGGATTATTATCCGCTGTCTCAATGCACTTCGAAACGTATTTCCTGGTTAAAGCCGGATCAATTATTTCGTCGACCCATAATCTTGCAGCAGCATAAAGAGCACTGCTTTTTGTTTCGTAAGAATTCATTATTTCATCCAGAAATTTTACTTTTTCC
>Ga0105095_10001630_pt1 | contig 11884 bp, 8 predicted proteins | sample PPLLak2March2015_2_FD_79180 | JGI IMG/M metagenome (GOLD analysis project Ga0105095, IMG submission 79180) | Freshwater sediment microbial communities from Prairie Pothole Lake near Jamestown, North Dakota, USA - PPLs Lake P8 Core (3) Depth... | ecosystem: Environmental > Aquatic > Freshwater >... | reverse complement strand
GGGATGATCCAGGCCCAGTAGTGCAGGTCGAAATAGCTAAGTTGGTAATAGACGAGCAGGATGGCGAAGCAGGCGCGCCAGAGGTCTTCAAAGGTGTGGGCTTTGCGGTGGTAGAGGTACCACAACAACACAGCATAGAAGGCCACAAAGGCATACACCTGTCCTCCGAAGCCGATGTCGTAGCCCACCTTGAAGAACCAGTCTCCGTAGCCGGACACGTTGTGGCTGTATTCCGTGAGGCGAGGCAACAGAAAAAGCAGGTAGGGAACCATGCCGACGAGAAGAAGCACGATGCGCTTTCTCCACGACTGGGTGAGGATAAAGAAGGCTGGCACCAGGAAAAGGAAGGCGTAGTTCTTGTAGCAGGCGGCAATGCCGACGAAAAAAGCTGCCCATGTGGGTCGCTCTTGCCTGGCCAGGTAGAGGGCCAGGACGGTAAAGAAGATGGGTATGACGTCGAACTGGCCGTGGAGGTAGGCATCGTAGAGGATGATGGGGTTGAAGAGCCAGAATGCAAGCACTAAGCGACCTTGGCGGTGGTCACGGCGAAAGATCCACCACAGGAGAAAGGCAGCGCCGAGGTCAAAGAAAAGATACCAGAACTTGAGGGAAAACAAGGTGCAAAAGATCGCTGGATCCGCTATCAGTGTGCTTGCTGGGGACGTGCCGTCAACCGCCTTGTCGATGACCGAGCGGCAGCCAGAAAGAGACACCTTCTGGTACAGATTCGCTGTATAGTAGAACAAAGGGGGATACCAGGACTCGCTGACATTCTGTGATTGAGCGACTTTGGCAATTTGGATCAGATCACCTGTAAAACGGTCGTCGACATGCATGGCTACTGGCATCGCCAACAATCGCAGAGCAATAGCGAGAAGGAAAAATGATCCGACACGAAGCCTTTGAGAGTGCAATTGACCTCTGACAATTGCGTCGCTACTCAAGCCGACCTCCTCGACGCATGATCACAATGCAGCCCACGGAAATGGCGCTAACCGTCAGTGCAACGATCAGCCCGGCGAGAACATAATCCTGTGTAGTGTGACGAATTGTGACGGTAAAATCCCCAGTACGATCAATCCACCAGCCATTGGCGTAATAGTTCACTTGAATGTGGTTGCTCTCATCCACACGGACTCCATCACCAACAATCGCTCTCCATCCCGGGTCAAAAGACTCGGAAAGGACCAACAAGAATGGCTCAGTAGCATCGTGAACCGTCACCTTATATTGTATGGGGCTGATCTGGGCATAGGTCAATTCCGGAGTGTGCCGTTGCCTGGCTGGCAAGACAGATCTGAAAACAACCTCCACCGGCTCCAATCTAGCCAATCGTACCTGGTATTGACTGCGCGTCACCTCACCTTGATCATAAGGTGGGTCGGCGCTAAAACTAAACAGGATCCACTCGTCCGTAACCCGTGACTTGACAATCGTGCTGTACCTATGCCAGACTTCGCTAGTGGCGAAGTATGGTAGCAAAGGTTGTGAAGGATAAGCCGCAACACCCTCGCCCATGTGGTCAACTGTCAGACGCGGGGGAGAACCGCTTTCGTACTTGTAGTCAAAATCCAGCAGATACTCCTCGCCCGGAGTTGCTGGAAGTACACGAGCTGCATAACAGTTATATCCGAAATTGCTCTTATAATGGCTTTTCAGTGCTAAATAGACAGTTCCATTGTCAAGAACTTCCACACGGCTCTCTTGGCAACCGTTGATCGCCCATTCTCCCTTCCCTACTAGTGCAGATTGGTCGGCTGCAAGCCTAGGCGACTCGATGTGAAAGTGGCTGTCTGCTCCCTTCAGTTGCACTTGGCCAATCTCTGCGAACTGCTCTGACGCAGCGGCGGTCAACGTAACCCCTTGGCTGAATACCAGAGTGGCTGGTATGGCAGAGCGAACATACACAGAGAAGGTGCCCGTGACCGAGATGGGAACACGGTGCACAAGTTCACCGCCTGGCAGGAGTTCCGGATAGCTCACACTCACAATGTCATCGACTGCATTGACATGAAACTGGTTTGTTGGCGGTACCATGGAATGACCATCGTCTGCAAACAAGAAAGCATCTTGAGAAGATGGCTGCGCGACATCAAAGACTCGGCCAAAATCGAACAGTCTGCCTCCCACTAGAGTGACGCGTTCGGCAGCGTAGACGTGCTCCAGGTGCGGTTGCTCTACACCATACAACTGCAGTTCGCCAGTATCCTGCTCCAGCACAAAAGGTGGACGCGCCAGAACTGATTCTATCTGCTGCAGAGGGATAGATTCATTGAGGCGCAAGATGTCAGCATCCTTGTGATAGATTACGTCCCGGATATTGAACAGAAAGAGCAGACTTTGTAGCAGAGGCTTGTCATTCGTATAGATTGCCTCGGAAGGCCCTCGTTCAGATGGCTCCCCTTGCATATTGGTCATCACTGGCCTTTCTAGCATCAAGGGCAGTACGCCATACGCACCTGAATAACCCCATGTGTAGCTCTTAAAGTTGTTCGACTCAAAATAAGGCAATTCCAATACCCGAGATTGAGCCGGGTCCTGGTTCAAGTGTTCGGCAATTCTGGCATAGGAAGGGGGAATTGCAACCTTGTACTGGACATTGAGAAAGTTTCCATTCCAGTATGTGGAAAAGGAACCACTGAGGACTGCTGCCAAACCGAAAACAACCCACTTTCTCGAGCGATCGCGCAAGGGTAGCTGTGCAACAGCCCAAGCGGTGAGAAAGCTGGCCGCAATGGGCAAGATCATTCCCACTTTTGTGAAAACATTCCGCAAAAGCATCTTCAGTAGGGGCAAGCTCAAAACAAGCTTTTGCACCTTGCTCAACCCTGGAACCTTCGCCCCGCCCACCAAGAGCAGTGACAATATGAGCACCAGCAAAAAGGACAGGACCAGCTTTCTATCATAGGAGCTTGCCTTTCGAAAGAAGAGCAAGCTAGTTGTCGCCAGAAATGGCACCGAATAACTCAGAATGGTTAGAAGGGGACTGGTCAGATACCTCTGGAAAGTGTCCGGTATATAGGGCGGCTGAAAATAGGCCGGACTCAACATGCGGAACATGTTGAGCAGACTGTTGCCCGAAGTGATTGCCCGTGAATTGAACTCAGCCCATGAACTTAGGACCGTGCTGCTCCTCATGGATGCGGCCCCGGAAAGCACCCAGTTGGCTAGCGGAAGCCACCATGCTGCATTGATTCCTACGAAGATCAACCCATAAATGCAAGTGTATCTGGCGACTGTGCGCCTGTCTTGAGCAGTCAACAGAGCAAGGAAAGCGGAGAAAATGAGAAGCGCTGACTGGATAAGGATGATTGCTGTGTTTTCTGCTGAGCTGAGATTCAACCAGGAGAGCAGTATGAAGAGTAGCAATGCTCTTTTGTCTTGCCTCCTGGCTCCCTGTATGACAAGCGCCATCAAGAATGGAGCTAGGGCGTACGAAGTGATGAACGTCACCTGAAATGTGCCCACGATCGTCAGCCGAAAGAAATTGAACAGGTAGACTATGCCACCCAGAAAAGCGGCGTAGGAATATTCGGGTAGAAGGACTCGCACCAGCACATACATGCTTAACCCAGTAACAGAGAGGTAGAACAAAGGCACGAGCCGGTGGACGTAACCGGCCGACATCCCCAGCCATAGCAGCAGGGACTTGACCAGATCCTCAGGGACCAGTGCCAATGAGGTGACGTCTGGCGAACCTAGAGCATCGTAGGCAGATTTCCAAACGAACCAATCTCTTGTCAAGTTCGCCTGGAGATTCAACTCTGGCAGCCTAGAGTCTCCCCCGAAAAAGAAGGTACCGTCATCAAATCCTACTGAGAGAAGGCATGGTACTACTGCCGCAGCCAACAGAACGAAGACCTCGATAGCTTGGCGTGAAATTCTTGGCCAATGGCCCTTCAGACTCATATTCGCTCTGTCACTTGACGGTAGATCTCTTCCATCCTGCTATTGACTCCCTGCCACCTGTATTTCTGTGCATCCGCAACATTTGTCTTGCCTATATGCATTGCCATGTCTTTATCGGTCAACAGCATCAGAATCCGTTCCGCTAACACCTCTGAGTTGCCAGCAGGTACAAGAAACCCGTTTCTTCCCTCTGTCACAATGTCAGCTCGCGCTCCAACGTTTGTCGCGATGACAGGCTTGCCAGCCGCCATCGCTTCGACGACTGCAATGCCGTATGCTTCACTTGTCACAGAAGGATGGACGAATATGTCGGCAGCATTGTAGGCCCCGACAAAATCATCTCCATTCAGCGGACCCGTGAATAGCAAATTCCGTTTCACGCCCAAATCCTCAGCTAGTGCCAACAGACCGCCAGTCGCTCCCCAGTCCGGCCCGACAAAGACGAACTGGCCTTGAGGATGCCGTTGTACAATCGAGGGAATGGCCTTTACCAGGAACAGAAGTCCCTTTGTATAAGCAATCCTGCCAACAAACAAGGCCATACTGCCCACGATACCGTACTTTCTTCTGAACATCATGCCCAGTTGTGGCTGATATAGTCCCTCTACGTCAACACCGGGTGGCACTATAGAGAACTTGCTCTCCGGTAGGTCATATCTCCGCCTTAAAGTGGCTTTCTCTACACTGGCTAGAGCTATGATATGATCTGGGACGACAAACGACAGCCTGCCCAGTGTTGCGTCGTATACACGTTGAACAATCGGCGCGGATGTCGTATCTGAATAATAAGGGCTGAAGATCAATGGGGTAGATCTAAGCAATCTTACGAAACACGGAGCATAGGAGGAAAAATACGCGTAACCGTGTGCATGCACTAGGTCTACTCCCCGTTCCCGGCAGAGTGCCCACAGCATTTTCGGCAAGATACCGCTGGCATCCAAGCGCAGCGGCTGATAGGCTCGAAAGCGGCGGACTCTGATTCCGTCAACCTGATGGTCCCTGTACGCGCGTGGATAGCGTCTACCATCTCCTGCAATCAGATCGGATGTAAACACTTGGACCTCATGTCCCTCATCAACCAAGAACTTGGAGATCCTGTAAACGATGGTCTCCGCTCCGCCCAAGGACGGCTGGAATCTATGACATACTTGTACGATTCTCAATGCGACTCCTCTTGGTCCGGAAGTTAGCTCCACTTCGTCGCGGAGTTGAGGACCTGCAGAAGTGACAGGGGGTGCAAGTAAGCTTCCAGCCCCTTCAAGCTTCACAAGCAATCTCTGTACAGCTTCCCTGTCTGCTCCCCGACCCTGTGCCACGACCGCTCTGCCTTCAGCTTCAGTTCGTAGTCCATAATCTCTCGTCGCAAATCGTCATCGCTCAGAAACCGGCCTACCTTTTCCACCAATGACTGCACAGTTGGCTCAAATAGTGCCACATCTAGATCAATCGTGCTTGCCATCGCTGTCGATGCGATACATGGTCGTTCATGAGCAACAGCCATAGCCAGTGATGCACTGCTGGACAAGCCAACGGTATAGGGCAACACTACCAAATCAGCAGCTGCAAAGTACAGAGCAACGTCGTTCTCTTCAACAAAACCCGTGAAGTGGATATTCGACGACACGGCTTGCGCTCTTTGCTTCAAACGTCCTGAGTAACTCTGTCTTCCTGCCGCTCGCAAACCAGGTGTGTCATCCCCAGCAATAATCAAGGCCAAGTTATCGTGTGTCCTCTCCAATGGCCCCATGCTATCAATCAATAACTCCAACCCCTTATAGCCGGTCAAGTATCCAAAAAACAGGATCACCCGCTTATCATGGAGACCTAGCCTGGTTTTGGCTTCTCTACTGTCAATCCTATCGTCTTTGACTTCTATGCCTAAAGGAATCACCGTCATCTTCTGCATATGTCTTGAAAGGTGATACTCCTTCGCCAAGACTTGGACGAAATCTTCTGTGTGCACTATAACCCTGTTAGCCAGGCACACAATAGACCACATCACTGACCAGACAGCATTCCTGACCAAGAAAGGCGGAATACGCATGCCATAGCTTCTCATAAACGATCTGTCTACCTTGGCTAGCGGCGGCACGGCATGCAGGGTGACCACTGTAGAGATTCCTGTCGCTTTGAGGACAAGGAAGAGCAAGGGGGGCAGAATGGCCGATACTCCTTTCCCAAACTGAAAGATTTCATGCTGCACGTGAATCAGTTGAGGTCTGCTCTTGGCTATTTGGCCTGCTACCTGGAACATGGAGAATACACCTGGTGTCCAGCACCGAGTGATGTTGATATGCTCACTTGTTCTACAGGATGATGCCTGCCCGGGTAGCTTGTTCGCATAAACTTCGTAGTCCAGATCATCCGTCGGCAATGCAGACAAAAGATTCGCTGTGTACCATGATATGGCACGCTCTCCAGCAGCGAACTTCGTACCCAAAGGCGGATAACTGGTCACCAATCCGACTTTCACTTGTTGCTCCTGTCACTTTCATTCGTGAGGGTTCTTTCAAGGCGGTGATGACTCGCCAGGCGACGATCAAAGACAAAATCCCCAATTTCCCGCAGGGTGTAGTATGCCAGATCGGCCGCAATGGCTAGCACTACCCTGATGTTCACGGTAGAAGCCCCTGCCGTCCGCTCCCGATAATGCACATCCATCTCGGCAACCTTGTATCCGTACTTGTACGCTTGCGCCAGGAATTCGCCACTGATGAACATGCTGTCACTGTGCAGCTCGACCACATCCAACACTGTCTGCTTGAAGGCTTTGAAACCAATAGCCTTATCTCTTGCCCGCACACCAAAGAGAAGGCGCATGATGAGATTGTAGACCCGCGTGTAGATAGCTCTCGCTACCGTGTCGTTTCGGTTCACTCGCCGGCCATTGACCACATCAACGTCCGGCCGCTTCAACAATTCAGCGGCCTCACAGAACCTACTCATCTCAAAAGCATTATCGCCATCGGTGTAAAACACCCACTCGTTCCGTGCAATGGCATAACCCTCTTTAAGGGCGTTGCCGAGACCCTTCTTGACCCTCTGGTGCAGCACTTTGATCCTTTCATCCTGCTCTGCCAGTTCATCGACTATTGCCCCGGTCCTGTCTGTACTGCCGCTTTCGACAAAGATCAATTCGAACTCAGTCGTTAGGGAAGTCAACATTGCCAAAGCGTCAGCCGCACACTGCCTGATGTTGCTCTCTTCATTGTAGACCGGAATAACCATTGAGATTGAGCAAGACATGGGGCTACTCCTCAACACCTGCTAGACGTTATAGACGTCCGGCTTGTACAGATCCCTGTGGTCTGAAATCCAGGCAATCGTACGCTGCAAACCCTCATGCAGACTCACTGTACTCTCCCAGCCCAGCAAACGGCGCGCTTTCTCGGCGCTGGCAACAAGCCGGTTGACCTCGCTTTTCTCAGGACGCAAGCGGGCCTCGTCGGCCACAATCGCCACATCTCGCCCAATCAGACCGACGATCTTGGCTGCCAGATCGCCGATAGTTATTTCTCGCCCCGAACCAATATTGATCACCTCGCCAATAGCATCCGGCGCCGCCGCAGCCTTGACGAAACCTTCGACAGTATCCGAGACATAGTTCAAATCACGTGTAGGATGCAGTGCACCCAGGCGAACGGTGTCTCGACTCATGGCTTGCGTGATGATCGTCGGGATGACAGCGCGAGCAGATTGTCTTGGCCCATAGGTGTTAAACGGCCTCAGGGTGACCACAGGCAGCCCAAACGATAGACAAAAACTCTCAGCAATCTTGTCTGCCCCGATCTTGCTCGCCGAATATGGCGATTGCCCTTGGAGAGGATGGTGCTCGTCAATAGGCACATAGCGGGCGGTGCCATACACCTCACTGGTTGATGTGTGAATCACTCGTGCCACGTTGTGCGCTCGCGCTGCCGTGAGCACGTTGAGCGTGCCCATGACATTCGTCTCAATCACGTCGCGCGGGTGAATATATGAATATGGAATGGCAATGATGGCCCCTAGATGGAGAACCAGGTCAGATCCTTCGACCGCTCGCTCGACAGCATCGGTATCTCGCAGGTCGCCCATGATGAACTCTATTTCGGTTCGAACACTATTGGGCACCAACTCCAACAGCCCTCTGTCTCCACGAGAGTTGTATCGTACAAACGCTCTCACCCTGGCGCCCAGATTCACCAGACGCTCTACCAAATGGCTGCCAATGAACCCGCCAGCACCGGTCACCAGAACGGTCTTCTGTGCCCATTCCATATCAAGAGTCCTTCCTATCCCACCTGAATTCGCCAATAGTCCAGCAAGTCCGTCAAGGTTTTGTCAAAGGGTATCGCCGGTTCCCAGCCCGTCTGTTGCCTGATCTTTGAGAAGTCGCCAACCAGTAACGGCACATCGGATGGCCTTAGTCTGGTCAGGTCAGAGACGACCTCGATGTGTCGTTCAGAACTGCTTTTCAGCAGCATATCAAGGACCTGGCGCGCGGCATGGCTTGTCCCTGAGCAGACGTTGTACACCTCGCCAGCCTCCCCACGCTCCAATGCCAGCCAGTACCCTCTCACAACGTCGCGTACATCGGTGAAATCCCGTCGAGCATCCAGATTCCCAACACGGATAACCGGCGGAACCCTCTTATGCTCTATCTCGGCGATTTGCTTCGCAAATGCCGAGCAGACAGAGCTAGCGCTTGCACGAGGACCTGTATTGTTGAATGCTCTGGTCCGGACGACATGAAGGCCATAGTTCATGTAATGCTGGTATCCCATCATAGTTTGGGCGATTTTACTCACCCCGTAAGGACTCAAGGGACGCAGGGGTGCTTGCTCCGAAACGGGATTCTCACGCTCGTATACCATGCCATATTCAGCGCTGGATCCTGGGATATGAACCAATGGTCTGTGTTTGCTTTGCCTGGCTGCCTCCAACACATTCATAGTTCCCAAGATGTTAACCTCATACGTTTCCCTGGCCAGCTGCCATGAATCTGGAATAGACGTAAGAGCAGCAAGGTGGAAAATCATATCAGGCTGGAACCTCTCGACCAGATTCCGTACGCTTATCGCGTCCCGAACATCGCATTCATAAAAGCATATCCTCCGGCCGATCTCGCCCAGTTTCGATAGTGAGCTTTCATGGACGTCCACGCCACTTACGTCGTGCCCATTTTGAATCAGGAGTTCCGCCAGATGGCCTCCGGCGAGCCCCGTCACGCCAGTGATAAGAACCTTACTCATTTTGCCGCTTTCTCTTGATCCCGACCAGGTCACCCCTGTCAGGACGCGCAAAGGCCCTCAGAATGCTCTTATTGAGTTGGATCAGAGCCGCCGCCGTCACCGTCACGCCACCGCCGATCAACAACAGGTTTCGCCACACGCGAGGAAGAAACTTGAGCGTGACATAGTAGGCAATCTCCGACATCCACTCTGGCACAGGCAAGAACGTAAGCATACTGGCAGTGCCAAAGCTAGCGACCACTAGTCCCACGACGAAGGCCAGCATCCAGAACTTGGTCACGAGCGCCGGATCTAGCCACTTCCAGAAACTAGCCCGGTAGACAATGCGCAGGGTATCCCAACACATCGCGAGGATCGATCGGAGGCTGATGCCCCCCAATGACCCTCGCTGAAAGCTCAGCTGGACAGGTGCCTCAGCAATCCTATAGCCAAAGCGTGTCGCAGCTACCAGCAACTCCAGGTCGTAGGCATATCCTACAATCTCAGTCCGAGGAAACGCGTCAGCCAGCACGGGGCGCCGAAACAGCTTGATCCCTGTCTGCGTGTCGTGGACGTCCAACCCAAAGAGTGCCCTTACGAACCAGAAGTAGACCAGGCTGATGATCTTGCGATGCCAAGGATAATCCAAGCAGGACTCCGGATGCCGTTTTGAGCCAATGACGACATCGGCCCCGGTCTCTTGCATGATCCGGCACAAGGTCTGCAACTGTCGTGGATGCAGGTCCAGATCGGCGTCCAAGAAGGCGACAAACTCTCCGCTGCAATGGTCAAAGCCATGGCGTAGAGCGTAGCCTTTCCCTTTATTGCCTGGGTAGCTCACGACCGACACGCGGGGGTTCTGCGACGCTGCTCGCTGGGCCTCCAGAGGAGTGCGATCGGAGCTGCCGTCGTCGACCACGATGATTTCGTAATCGCAACCGTCCAGCACCTGGACGGTTGCTTGTATGCTATTGAAAATCGCTTTCTCCTCGTTGAAGGCAGGCATAATCACCGATAGCATCTCTGAGAAGTAGTAGCTCATGGCTTACTGCCTATCGAATTCCAGTGAACGATGCCCCACAATCCAGCTAGTGATAGCCCCAATCCAACGGCTACCATAAGCTCGATTACCGCCGTCATTGTAAGTGGCAGGGTCATGAGCAGAATGACCTGCAACACAGCGCCGGCCAGGAGGACGTAGCCGTAGCGTTTCTCCTGTACGGCCAGGTAGTAGAACAGCCAGACATTGACTAACGAGAAGAACATCATGGCCAACCCGTACAGGCCCAAGAGGGAGGCGTGAACAACGTACAGTTCTCCGAAAAGAACGCGTACAAGTGGCGTAGGGAAAAGGAAAAACACAATGACAAAGCCACCACACAACAAGGCGGTAACCAAGAGGCTTTTCCACACCAGGGCGACGGCAGACTGCCCGCGAGTGTGTTGCTCCGTGGCCTTGGGCAGCAGCAACACCCCCACTGCTGCGGGCAGCCACAGAGTGACTTTGCCCAAAGTCGCAATGGCCGCGTACAGCCCGGCCTCGCCGGGGGAGAAGCGGTTCTTCACGAAGATCAGGTCACTGTTGGTCAGCACGGCGAAAGCAAGCACGGCCAACACCGTGTTGAGGGAGTACCCGAACAGCCCGCTCGTCTGAACGGCTGTCTCCTTATCCCGATGGCGGAGTATATCGCGCAGGAGGAACGTGCCCAGGGCGAGAGCACCCAGGTAGGAGACCGATAACGAGGCGATGGCCCCCGCCACACCCAGGCCCAGGGCGATTAGCGCCACGACGGCGACCAGACGGAAAACGCTGCCGGCAATCTGCGTTGTTCCCAACGCGCCAAAGCGCTGTAAGCCTCCCAGGGCGCCATACGCCACGGGCAGAACCACAGCCGGGATCACAGTCAAGCTAAGGACGATAGCGGGCACCACAGAGGGTATGCGCAGAAAGGTCGAAAGCGGACCGCTTAGGAGGGCAAGCAACAAGGTGCCGCCGATCCCCCAGGGCAGCAGCCGGGCAACCAGATAGACGAACAACGCGCCAGCTTCGGCCTTGGCCCCCCGAGCCCGCAGGCGGGCAGTGTAGTTGCTGGTCACGGTCTGCACGACGCCTGTCACAACACCCAGGATCAGGAACAGAGAGACCAGTGAGGTAAAGATGCCGTAGTCAGCCGGTCCCAGCATCCGCCCCACCAAGACGTTGGAGAGATAGTTGAAGATGCCGGTTACGACAGTGGCAACCAGCAGCCAGCCGCCTTGCCACAGTGTCTCAAGCTGAAGGCGGGACCTGCCTAGACCAAACGCACCCTTGCCTGTCTTGTGCCAGGTGACCGGCTCGTTGCCCAAGAGCCTTTCTCCTCCTCCTGCGGCTTCTCACTGCTGAATACGATTCCCGGAGCGCTATTGGCGGTATAGGGAGCTACAGCAGCTCTGCCACTTTCAATTCCTCGACAGAACCCCACTCTGGCAGGCCGGCGCCGTGCCGAGTCAATGGCCGGCAACCTTGGTTTGATTGGGTAATAAAGAACGGCTCGGCCGTAAAGCGCGGTGGGGTGTACGGTGCGTCATCGCACGGTAGGGCCGGCAACTCCAGCCTCACCGACCCGTTCTACTCCTCTCAGATTCATTCTATCACACAGTGAATATCATGTCAAGTATCCCGTTCTTGGGTCATTGTTCGGCGCTGGTGGAAATTGGGGCAGAATCGTGGTAAAATGAGGGTATCCTGGCCGGGGAGATAGCTGCGCGATGCGATTGCACATGAT
>Ga0105095_10001628_pt1 | contig 11892 bp, 9 predicted proteins | sample PPLLak2March2015_2_FD_79180 | JGI IMG/M metagenome (GOLD analysis project Ga0105095, IMG submission 79180) | Freshwater sediment microbial communities from Prairie Pothole Lake near Jamestown, North Dakota, USA - PPLs Lake P8 Core (3) Depth... | ecosystem: Environmental > Aquatic > Freshwater >... | reverse complement strand
GCGCTCGCTCCCCGCGCTCCTCGCGCGGGGAGGACGGGCCCTCCGGGCCCGTTGCTACTCGAAACTCTCCGGCGCTCGCTCCCCGCGCTCCTCGCGCGGGGAGGACGGGCCCTCCGGGCCCCGCTGCCTGAACGCACTCTTCGCTCACTCGCTAATTCTGTTCGCTCATCGGCCTGTCTGTCTCGTCCGTGTCCATCGGCTTCTCCTTCATCTGGAACTCGTCGCTCATCACGACGCCCTGGATGAAGGAGGACATGCGGTAGCCGTTCTGCTCTGCGCTCTCCGCGATCGCTCGTACCGTGGGCTGATCGGCGTACGTGATCGTCCGTCCGAGCGCGTAGGCCATCAGGTTCTCCGTGAACTGCCGCACCAGGGGCTCCGGCCGCTTGAGAAGGACCTCGACGAGGTCTTCGGGGGTCTCAATGGGGGTGCCGTCGTAGAACGTGCTGCGGGTGTCGAGGGGGACGCCGTACTCGCGAATCCGCCATTTCCCCGTCACGTCGAAGTTGTCGAGAGCGAGCCCGATGGGATCGATGAAGGTGTGGCAGGAGTTGCAGGTGGGGTCCTCGCGGTGCTTCTCGAGGCGCTCCCGGGTCGTCAGCGGCTTGCCGTCTTTGGAGCCTTCGGTTTTCTCCAGATCGGGCACGTCCGGAGGAGGCGGAGGCGGCGGGGTCCCGAGGAGGACTTCCATGACCCACTTGCCGCGCAGCACCGGCGACGTCCGGTTTCCCAGGGACGTCTGCACGAGAATGCTGCCGTGTCCCAGAATGCCCTTGCGCTCGTTCGCGGGATAGCTCACCCGCCGGAACGCCTCTCCGACCACGCCCGAAATCCCGTAGTGCTGCGCCAATCGTTCGTTCATATAGCTGTAGTCGGCGCTGTAGAGCTCGAGGAGGCTTCGATCCTGCCGCACGAGCTCATCGAAGAAGACTTCGGTCTCCCGCCGCATCGCCTCCATGAGCTGATGGTTGTAGTTGGGAAACCAGAACGCGTCGGGACTGACCTTCTCGAGATCCTGCAGCCGCAGCCACTGCGCCGCGAACCGGGTGGCCAGCGCTTCCGAGCGCGGGTCCTCGAGCATCCGCGCGGTCTGTGCCCTCAGCACGGGCTCCTGCGAGAGCTCTCCCGATCGCGCCACGCGAAGAAGCTCCTCGTCGGGATTGGTGCCCCAGAGGAAGAAAGAGAGCCGCGAGGCGAGATCGATATCCGCGATGCGGTAGACCTCGCCCGGAGCGATCTCGGCCGGCTCTCGCTCCATGCGATAGAGGAAGTGAGGACTGACGAGAATCGCTTCGAGGGCGGTCCGAACCCCGATCTCGAACCCTCCCTCTTCGGCGCCGAGGGTGTAGAAGCCCATGAGGTCGGAGACGTCGTGTTCTTCGACGTCCCGTCCGTAAGCGTTCGCCGCGAGCCGGGTCACGATACTCTCGGCGCAGGGCTTTTCCTCCGCCGGCGACGTCGGCCGGCACGAGAACACCCGCCGCCGGGAAGGGGACTCGGAGACTCCCACGGCTTCGTAGGGTCCCTCCAGGGTCAGGCTCGTGAGATGAGGCGGCGCCGTCGTCCCGTAGCTGGTCTCGGTGCCGGTCAGGGACCAATCATTCGGCCGAATCAGGTCTTCGTAAGGGCCGTCCATCTGCCGGATGAAAGCCGCGGTCACCCGATGCTCGCCGGCGCGGATGAAGATCGCGTCGGTGGCGATGGGGAAGTCCTTGCGGCCCTGGAAGTCGATGTCGCCTCCGTAGCGCAGCAGAGCCACCTGTTCGCCGTCGATCGAGAGATCGATGTCGTGAAACCGCTCTCCCCAGCCCGAGATGAACCCCATCGAGAACTTGTACTTCCCATCCGCGGGGAAGTGGTGAAGGACGCTGATGCCTCCGCGGGTCCCGAACGGGGCGCCTTCGACCGTCTCCCACTCGTGCTGGGAGACCGAGGGAGGGTTGGTGAAGGTCGTCGCCATGACGGGAGCGTCGCCCTGTCCCAGCGCCTCCCTCGCGACCTCGCTCGCTGCGGTCAGATAGGCCGTCATCAGGGTCGGAGACATGGTTTGAACGTCGGCGATGTTGTCGAAGCTCCCGCTCAGGGGATCCTCGGGCAGCCATTCCCCCGGGTCGACGGTGAGACCCAGAAGATCCTTCACCAGGCGAGCGTACTCCGCTCGATTCAACCGCTGAGACGGACGGCTTCCGGGGTGGCGCGCTCCCTTCGCATAGGCGTCGACGGCGCCCTCGAGCGATTCCACGAAAACCAGGGCGTCGGCCTCTTCCGGCCTCGGCATTCCCGTGGGCGGCATCATGCCCGCGCGCAGCTTGCGGATCATCTTCTCGGCGAGCTCGGCGCTGCGCTCGGGGTGCTCGGCGTCGAACGCCTCGAGGCTCATCCCGCCGAGCCGGGTATCGTCGTTGTGGCAGCTGACGCAATACTGCTCGACGAGCTCGTTCGGCGCGCCCGCCGCGGATTTCCCGGCGGCTCGAGAGCTCGCCGGGACGAGGAGGGCGGTCAGAATCGCTGGAAGGAATTTACCCACGTATAGTGCTCCAGGCTCCTCCAATATATTGAGGATAGCCGCGGTTCACAAGTGGGTTCAGCCACCCGCGTCCGCGTTCAAAGCGCGCCCCTGCAATGATTTGACCCTTGCCCGGCGCGACCCCCAGACATATTATCGCTCGGACGACCTGAGAGGAGCTCGACGACAATGGCGGTGTTTTCTTCGCGAATCGAGGCCATGGGAACGGAGAACGCGTTCCGCATTTCCGAGGACGTGGCCCGGGCCCAGGCGCGGGGAGTACAGGTGATCCGGTTCACCATCGGGGAGCCGGACTTCGACAGCGCGCCGCACATCAACCAGGCGGGTATCGACAGCATTCTGAAGGGGAACACCCACTACACCGATCCCGCCGGGGTCCGGGCTCTCCGCGAGGCCACGGCGGCCCACGTGAAGAGAACCCGTGGAATCGACGTCGATCCTGACGAGGTCATCATCCTTCCCGGAGCGAAGCCCGCGATTGGCTACAGCCTGATGAGCTACGTGGACCCCGGGGACGAGGTCATCTATCCCAGCCCCGGGTTTCCCATCTATGAATCCTGGGTGACCTACCTCGGGGCAACGCCGGTGCCGCTCGTCCTTCGCGAGGAGAACGGCTTCGCGTTCACGCCCGAGGAGCTCGAGAAGCTCGTCACGCCCAAGACCAAGGTCCTGATGCTGTGCTCGCCCTCGAATCCGACCGGCGGCGTGCTCTCCCAGGAGCTCCTCGAGGGGGTCGCCGAGATCGTTCGCCGAAAAGCTCACCCCGACTGCCGCGTCTACTCCGATGAGATCTACGAGCACATCACCTTCGACGGCTTCCGCCACTTCTCGATCGCGTCGGTTCCGGGAATGCGCGAGCGCACCATCATCGCGAGCGGACACTCGAAGGGGTTCGCCATGACCGGCTGGCGGCTCGGCTGGTGCGTTCTTCCCAGCAAGCGGGAAGCGGCGATGTTCAAACAGCTCAACATCAATTTCGTGAGCTGCGTGCCTCCGTTCATTCAAGAGGCGGCGCGGGTAGCTTTCGAGAGCGGAAAGACCGCGGAGGTCGTGGCCCACATGGTCGCGGAGTTCAAAAGAAGGCGGGACTATCTCGTGCCCGCGCTGAACGAGATCGAGGGGATTCGCTGCGCGAACCCGCTCGGCGCGTTCTACGTCTTTCCCAACGTCGACGGGGTCTGCCGCCATCTGGGGGTCCACGATTTCTACGAAGCGCTGCCCCCCGAGCGGAAGCGCAGGACGAGCCCGGCGACGCTCCTCATGCGTTTTCTTCTCTACTACCACGGCATCGCGACCGTCGATCGCCGGAGCTTCGGCGTTCTGAAGAGCGAGGGTCAGCATTTCGTGCGCATCTCCTACGCGACCGATATGCGGTCCATCGAAGAAGGCGTCGCCCGCATCCGGAGGGGATCGCGCGATTCCGACGGGTTCCGAAAGTTCACGGGGGACGCGGAGGCGGTGGGAGTTTGAGGTCGAAGATATTCGCCACGCGGCGGATTCCCGATGCCGGCCTCGAGATCCTGAAGAGGACGGGTGACGTCGAGATCGCGGTCGCGGCCGACGACGATATGGTTCCGCGCGGGAAGCTTCTCGAAGGCATCCGCGGCGCCGACGTCCTGGTCTCGCTTCTCACCGAGCGCATCGATCGCGAGGCGCTCGAGGCGGGGGCGAAGCTACTCGGAGTCGCCAATTATGCCGTCGGCTACAACAACGTCGACGTCGCCGCCGCCACCGAGCTCGGGCTTCCGGTGACCAACACCCCGGGTGTTCTCACGGACACCACCGCCGATCTCGCCTGGGCCCTAATCCTGTCCGTCGCCCGGAACATCGTTCCCGCGGACCGCTACATGCGCCAGGGGAGGTACAAGATCTGGGGGCCTTCGCTCTTCCTCGGCGGCGACGTGAGCCCCGGAGGCGAATCGCGGCGAAAGGTCCTGGGCATCATCGGCTTCGGCCGCATCGGCCAGGCGGTGTTCCGCCGTTCGACAGGCTTCGATATGCGGGTTCTCGCGTACGACCCGCCGCTGCGGGAAGTGATCGAGAAGACGGAAGGCGTCGAGTACGCGGAGGTCGATCGAATTCTCGAGGAGAGCGACTTCGTCTCTATCCACACCGACCTGAATCCCTCGACGCGTCACATGATCTCCGGCCCCGCCTTCGAGAAGATGAAGTCCACCGCCTACCTCATCAATACTGCGCGCGGCCCCATAGTGGACGAGAAGGCGCTGGTGACCGCTCTCCGCGAAGGCCAGATCGCGGGGGCGGGGCTCGATGTGTTCGAAGACGAGCCGGCGATGGCCCCCGGTCTCGCGGAGCTCGACAACGTGGTCGTCCTGCCGCACATCGCGTCCGCGAGCCGCGACACCCGGAACAGGATGGCGACGATGTGCGCCGAGAACGCCGCCGCCCACGCCCGCCGCGAGCGCGCGCCGAATTGCGTAAACCCCGAAGTCTACGAAAGCGAAGCCTACCGCCGCCGCACGAGCACACCCTGATTCTGGTGTAAGAAAGCACCAGGATCTAAGAGGCGTCTTCGGCGAGCTCGTCCAGGATCGCCCGGGCGTGGCGGAGGTGGGGGATCACGATCGAGCCTCCGACGATAAGGGCGACGTCCAGGGCCTCGGCCATTTCTTCCGGCGTGACGCCCCGCTCGTGGCACTGAAGGATGTGGTAGGTGATGCAGTCGTTGCACCGAAGGACCATCGAGGCAGTGAGGCCCAGGAGCTCCTTGGTCTTCGCGGACAGGGCCCCGTCCTCGTAGACGGCTCCATCGAGGTTGAAGAACCTCTTCGTCTGAAGAGTTCCTTTTCCAAGGATGGATTCGTTCATCTCGGAGCGGAACTGGTTGAAAGCGTCGATTCTCTGACCCATGTGGCTTCCTTTCTTCCTCAATGGCGCCTCGCTCTTCACTCAAGGCGGTGGGGCCCCACCCCCACCGCTTCGGGCTGACGGCTCCGCTCGGGGAGGATGGGGCCCTCCCGCCTCCGCCCTTCGGGCTTCGGCGAGGCTCGCCGAAGCTCCGCGAAGGCGGCCGGGCCCCGCTGTCTAGTTGTTCCGCGGGCTCGCGCGCCGGAGCCCGTCGGGGCCAAGGCCGGTGATACAATGAACGTCGCGGGCGCGCGTCGAAACCCTTTTGAAACCATAGCATTATGCCTCCTCCTCCGTCCCGGATCGGAAAATACGAGATCCTGGAGGAGCTCGGCCGCGGCGCCATGGGGACCGTATACAAGGCCCGCGACCCTAGGCTCGATCGCCTGGTGGCCGTCAAGATGATGTCGGAGGAGCTCCTCATCGAGGAGGAGATGCGCGGCCGCTTCCAGCGCGAGGCGAAGTCGGCGGCGAACCTCCAACACCCGAACATCGTCACCGTCTTCGACTTCGGGGAGCTCGAGGGCGAAGGAGTTCCTTACATCGTGATGGAGCTCCTGGAAGGCGCGAGCCTGGCTCAGCTCATGGAGGACGAGAAGCCCGGGCGGCTGGAGGATCGCGTCAACGTCATCATCCAGATCTGCCGGGGTCTCGACTACGCGCACAAGCGGGGGGTGATCCACCGGGACGTGAAGCCCGGAAACATCCAGGTGCTCCCGAGCGGGACCGCGAAGGTCCTCGACTTCGGCATCGCCCTCGGCGAAGGCTCCACCATCAAGACCAAGACCGGCCTCGTCATGGGAACGCCGAACTACATGGCGCCGGAGCAGATCTCGAGCGAGGTCGTCGACCACCGCGCGGACATGTGGGCGGTGGGCGTAATCCTCTTCGAGCTTCTGACCGGCGAGCGCCCCTTCACCGCGACCACCATCCCGGGGCTCGTCTACCAGATCGTCCACTCTCCACCGCCGCCTCTCGACGAGAGGAAGCTCGGGCTTCCGCCGATGATGGTCCAGGTGGTGGAACGGGTGCTGCAGAAGAGTCCCGACCAGCGGTTCCGCGATCTCGCGCATCTGGCGAGGACGCTCGAGAAGGTGATGGGAGCGCCGGCGATCACCGCCGAGCTCTCGGGGGAAGCGAGGTCCCGAGGATACGCGACCAATCTCGACCTCGCGAAGAGCCTCCTCTCCCAGGGGCAGCCGCAGCGGGCGCTCGAAGCCGCGCGGCGCGCGCAGGCGCTCGAGCCTTCCCATCGCTCGATCGTCGACCTCATCCAGGAGATCGAGCGGGCCCTGCGCGCGATGCAGTCCCAGCCGACCGTGGTTCACGAGCGTGAGCCCGGTCGCAGTCGGTTCGACGCGGCCCGGTGGGTGGATGAGGCCCGCATGGCCTTGACCGCGGGCGAGCGCAGCGAGGCGCTCCGCATCGTGGACGACGTCCTCGCCGTGTCTCCGGAGTTCGCTCCCGCGCTCGAGCTGAAGGAGCTTCTCGTCAAGCCCTCCCGACCGGGGCGGGTGCTCACGGGATCGTTGAAGCCTCAGACCTACCGCTATCCTCGCGTCCGCCCGGAGCGCACGTTCAAGGAAGTCGCGACTTTCGGCGAGCCGCCGGGAATCCAGGTGCTCGCCACCGGCCCCAGGCCGGGGCTGGTCGCGGCCGGCGGCGTCGATGGGTCGGTGAGGCTCTGGGACGTCGACTCGCGCCGGAAGCTCGCCGGCTTCCGCACCGCGATCCATCAGAGGGCGGGTCACGAGGCGCTCGTCACCTCTCTCGCTTTCTCGCCCGACGGAGCCTTTCTCGCCTCCGGGCACGTCGATGGGAACATCCACCTGTGGAGCCTCGATACCGGCCAGGAGGTCCAGGTGAGGGCGCGGCACGACGCGTCGATCGGCGGGCTCGCCTTCTCACCCGACGGACTGACGCTCGCCTCCGGTGGCCTCGATTCCACGCTGAAGCTCTGGGAGCTTTCGCAGCTTCGTCAGGGCGAGCCTCAGAGAAGGCTCGTCCGCGAGCCCTCAGGGGTCACCTGTCTCGCATACTCGCGCGACGGGAGCCTCATTTTCACCGGGCAAACCAACCGCATCCTGCGCGTTCACGAGGTCAGGAGCGGCCGACTGATCGCGACGCTCCGCGGCCACGAAGCCCCGCTTTCCTCCGTCGCCCTGTCTCCCGACGGGAGCCAGGTCGCGAGCGGCGGACGCGACTGTGCGATTCGACTCTTCGATCTCAATCGCAAGGAAGAGCTCAGGGTTTTGACCGGCCATCGGAAAGCGGTCTCGGCGCTCTGCTACTTTCCGCAAGGAGAGGAGATCGCGAGCGTGGCGATGGACCATGCGGTCATCCTCTGGGACCTGGCCACGGGCGCGCAGCGAGCGACGCTGTGGGGCGCGAAAGGCGAGGTTTTTTCGAGCGTCGTCGTAACCGGCGAGGAGCCACTGGTGGTGGCGGGCCTGGCCGACGGAAGTCTCAGGGTCTGGGCGCCGGAGTAACGGCGGCGCCCGGGTCTTCAGGGCATGACGCCCGTAGGCATCACCAACTGGAGGCTCCAGCGGGCGTCGTCCCTCCGATCCAGCCGGATCAGGGACACGGGGTGGAACACCACCACCGGCATGCTCTCGTCCTGGGCGAGGAGCGCTCCCGCGATCCGGTTGAGGTACGGGAGGTGCCCAACCACCATCACGTTCTGCTGAAGTCCGGCGGCCTCGCGCCGCAGCGGGTTGATGTCGTCGTCCGGGCCCAGGCCGGGAAGCTGACGCCTTGGGCAGCCGAGAGCCCGCTCGAACTCCTGCGCGGTCTGGATCGCTCGAAGCCGGTCCGAGTGCCGGATCTCAGCCACGCGCACTCCGAGCCTGGCCGCGAATTCCGCGCAGCGCCTCGCGTGGGCGAGGCCGCCCTCCGTCAGAGCCGGTCCCCCGCCGGTGTCGGGAACGTTGGGCTCGGCTTCACCGTGCCGCACGAGGTAGAGCTCCATGCAATCCTTCCTCTCGGTGGTCGTCAGAATCCTGAGATTTCTTGGATTCGATCCAGGCGAAACGAGTTGTTTCAAATATTGTAACGCCCTTCCTCCTGGCTTTCCATTCCGCCTACGTCCTTCCGCCCCCGCCCTTTGGGGCTACTGCGGACGCGCCGAAGCGCTTCGCGCGAAGGCGGGCGCTGCAGCCCGCCGTTCGTGACTCTTGTGTTACGCTGGGTGGTTTGTGCGGGCCTTCTGAAAGGAGAAAACGAGGTCTTGTCGGACGTCACCATTGCTTACTTTTCGATGGAAATCGGCCTGACGGAGGAGATGCCGACCTATTCCGGGGGGCTCGGCGTCCTCGCCGGGGACACGCTGCGGGCGGCGGCGGACTGGGGTCTCCCGATGGCGGCGGTGACCCTTCTGCATCGGCAAGGCTACTTCCGCCAGCGCCTCGATTCCAATGGCGTTCAGACGGAGTACCCCGACGGCTGGAGGGTCGAGGATCACCTCGAAGAGATCCCGCATCGCGTGCAGGTCGAGGTCGAAGGCAAGCCGGTCCTCCTGAGGTGCTGGCGAACCGTTCTCGAGGGCGTCCTCGGAGCGACGATTCCCGTGTACTTTCTCGACAGCGATCTCCCCGAGAACGGCGAGCCCGAAAGGCGTTTGACCGATCATCTTTACGGCGGAGACAAACGCTATCGCCTGAGCCAGGAATGCATCCTCGGCATCGGCGGGCTCAGGATGCTGCGAGCCCTAGGTTACGAGGGGCTCGAGACCTACCACATGAACGAAGGACACTCGAGCCTGCTGACTCTCGAGCTCCTGGCGCAGCTCGCTCGGCGCGCGGGACGGACCGACCCCTCTCCCGAGGACGTCACAGAGGTCAAGAACCGCTGCGTCTTCACCACCCACACCCCGGTTTCCGCCGGCCACGACCGCTTTCCCAAGGATCTGGTGAAACAGGTGCTTTCTCCCGACCTGTTCAAGACTCTCGACAGGCTCTACCCCGGCGAGGAGATCAACCTGACGGACCTCGCCCTGATGCACAGCCGATTCGTGAACGGAGTCGCGCGCCGGCACGGCGAAGTGACCCGCGGCATGTTCCGGGCCTTCGACGTAAAGGCCATCACCAACGGAGTGCACGCCGCGACCTGGGCCTCAGCCTCGTGGCAAAGGCTCTTCGACCTTCACGTGCCCGGCTGGCGCGAGGACAATCAGAGCCTGCGCTATGTGGCCTATGTGCCTCTGGAGGAGATCGACGAAGCTCATCGCGCGGCCAAGGGGGCGCTCCTGGACCGCATCCGCGTCGACCCGGGCACCGAGCTCCACCCCGACCATTTCACCATCGGGTTCGCGCGCCGGGCGACGGGGTACAAGCGCGCCGGGCTCCTGCTCCAGGACGTGGAGCGGTTGAACCGGATGGCGGAAGAGCAGGGGCCGCTCCAGATTCTCTACGCCGGCAAGGCCCACCCCCACGACGATCGAGGCAAGGAGATCATCCGGGAGATCTTCGCCGCCCGGGCGAAGCTCTCGCCGAAGATCGCGCTGGTCTACCTGGAGGACTACGGAGTTTCTCTCGCGTCGCGCCTCACCTCGGGCGTCGATTTGTGGTTGAATACACCCGAGAGGCCGCTCGAGGCGTCGGGCACGAGCGGGATGAAGGCCGCGGTGAACGGCGTCCCCAGCCTGAGCATCCTCGACGGCTGGTGGATCGAAGGTCACATCGAGGGGGTCACCGGATGGTCCATCGGCGACCGCGGAATGGCGCCTTGGGAGCCGGACGGGAAGGCGGACGCCGAGGACATGTACCGCAAGCTCGAGAGCGTGATCCTGCCGCGCTACTATCGCGACCGCAGCGCCTATCTCGAAGTGATGCGGCACGCGGTGGCGCTCAACGGCTCGTTCTTCAATACCGAGCGCATGGTGAGCGAGTACGCCCGCCAGGCCTACCGCCTCGCGGGAGAACAATGACCCGTGGAGAAGCTCCTTTCGAACGGAATCCGGGTCGTCTCCACCCGGAAGGAGCATGGCCCCGCTCTCGAGGAGCTGCAGATCCTCTGCTTTCCCACCCTCGACGACGATCAGCGGTTCAAGAGCGCACACTACGGGAAGCACATCGAGCTCTTTCCCGAGGGCCAGTTCGTCGCTCTCGACGGCGACAAGGTCGTCGGCATGACCAGCACCATCCGAATGCGCTTCGATTTCGAGCACGTGGAGCATACGTTCGCCGACGTCATCCAGGGCGGCTGGCTCACCTCGCACGAGCCCGACGGCGACTGGCTCTACGGCGCCGATATCGGAACTCATCCCGCCTATCGGCAGCGGGGCATCGCCCGCGCCCTCTACGCCGCGCGCCACCTCACGGTGCGCGCGCTCGGGTTGGAAGGGCAGGTGACCGTGGGGATGCTCCGCGGCTACGGCGCTCTCAAGGGGGAGATGTCCGCCCAGGACTACTACGATTCCCTCCTCCGGGGGGAGCGGCGCGACCCCACGATCTCCGCCCAGATGAGCGTGGGTTTCGAGCCGCGCGGCCTCCTTCCGGACTACCTGAACGACCCCGTCTGCGACAACTACGGCGTGCTCCTCGTGCTCGCCGCCGAAAAGGACGTTCCCTTCGAGTGAGTTGACTATGGCATACATACAAATCAAGACCGAGATTCCCGGACCCAAGGCCAAGATGCTGCTCGAGCGGCGTGCGCGCGCCGTCTCCTCGGGAGTAGCCCGGGCGACGGACGTGGTGGTGGAGCGCGCCCAGGGAGCTCTGGTCCAGGACGTCGACGGGAATACCTTCATCGACTTCGCCGGCGGAATCGGCATGCTCGCCGTCGGCCACTGTCCCGAGAACGTTTCGCGGGCGATGGCCGAGCAGGCGTCGAAGCTCATCCACATGTGCGCTCTCGTGGGGACGTACGAGCCCTACGTGCGGCTTTCGGAGCTCCTGAACTCCGTCGCCCCCGGTGCCTTTCCGAAGAAGACGGTTCTCGCGAACAGCGGCGCCGAGGCGGTCGAGAACGCGGTGAAGCTCGCCCGGGCCTTCACCAAGCGGCAGGCGATCGTGGTGTTCGAAGGCGCCTACCACGGAAGAACGCTTCTGACCCTCAGCCTCACCAGCAAGTACAACCTCTTCAAGAAGGGCTTCGGCCCGTTCGCGCCGGAGATCTACCGGTTCCCGGCGCCGAACCTCTACCGCCGGCCCTCGCTTTTCACCGAGGAGCAGTACCTCGAGGAGTGCCTGCGGCAGCTCGACCACAACTTCGTCGCCCAGGTCGATCCGTCCGCGGTGGCGGCCGTCCTCATCGAGCCGGGCACGTTCGGCGCCGAGCGCGACTCGCTCGTCGTCTTCGGCGCGCTGGTGGCGGCGGGAATCCACACGTCAGTCGTCAAGCGCGCCGGCGACCTCAGTACCGCTCTTGCTTCCGCATCAAGCGACGTGCGGCAATCTTCGCTACTTGCGGCCGTCGGGGGCAACGAGAAATGACTGCATTGGCGAGAGTTCGGTCGGCCGAGATGGAGCGCAGGCCGGGGGCAACGGCCCGCTTGT